>BNJU01000841.1_pt1 | contig 330426 bp, 372 predicted proteins | sample 8539281 | NCBI WGS metagenome assembly BNJU01 (sample SAMD00202456, study PRJDB9452) | human saliva metagenome | isolation source: human saliva | place: Japan
AAAAGGAAGAAACTCGCTCGTTTCTTAGTCGTTCACCTTATTGTCAAATATATTCTGTTTTCTATTAGTAATCAGCTGATTACATTCACACCCATTACTTTTATGCGGAGATTTGTGATTTTCGTACTGCCAAAGACATTGGTATCGATCGACCCGAGAAGAACGAGATACTGCACAACATTCCGCCTACACCCGAGCAAGAGGCGTTTATCGGCAAGCTGATGGAGTTTGCCAAGAGTGGAGATGCCACGCTTTTGGGACGTGCGCCGCTCAGTGAGAGCGAGGAAAGAGCAAAGATGCTGATTGCAACAGACTACGCCAGAAAAAGATTCAATAAATTTGTATCTTTCAGATAATCAACAAAATAAGAATGAATAAAGGGTAAATGGGTTACGAGTTGGAAACGAGCGAGTTTCTTTCCCTCTCTTTATTCTGCAATGTCTCAAAGAACACTTAAATTGATTGTGCAAAGATAATGCTTTTCTGATGAAAACAGTGTGCTTTTACGGAAATAAATAGGAAACACACCTAAAAAATAATCACATACAAAGTCTAATGGGAGGAATTTGACGGGATTTTCAGCCTAATTATTAAGCCTGCAAAAAAATACCCAGAATCAACTCTTTTGCATTGCAAAATAAGAAAAATGAAACTTTTTGGAGAAAAATCCTCCGAAAAATTTGGCGGATTGAAATAATTTCCATAATATTGCACTTATAAATACGGAACAAACGTTCTGTTTTAAGTATAGTATAATGAAATTATGGAAAATCAAACAGATAAAGAAAGTATAAGCAAAAGGGACATTATCCTTAACGAATCGTTCAGATTATTTCTGAAAAAAGGCTATGCAGCTGTATCATTCTCAGACTTGGTCGAAGCAACCAACGTTTCTCGTGGCAATATGTTTCATCACTTCAAGAATAAAGAAGATATTTTCCATCATGCTGTTGATAGGTTTGTATTTGAATTCTTGACAAATGATGCTACAGATTTTCTTGAACTTACAAGCTCGACACCATTAAAGGACTTCATTGATAATCGTGTAGAAAACATCGGTCGCCGTATGAAATCATTTTTTATAATGACAAAAGGCACAGTCACTCCTGCCAATTTCATGTCATTTATCTTGTATCTGAAAGACAACTATCCGGATTGGAAAGAGAAGTTTCAAGAATACGAGAAAAGAAAGAGCCTTGAGTGGAAAGAGGTGATAGAGCTTGCCAAACAGAAAGGAGAGATTACTCAAACTGTGGAAACAGAAAAGATTATATCTTCCATTAGAAATATATATCTTGGATTGTCATACAGAAGTGCATTGAGCAGCCAACTTTCTATTTCCGAATTGAAAGAGCAAATATACACAATATACTATTTAATAACCAAATAATATTCCTATGGAAAAAACAGCATATATCAATAGCGTATCGGCATATCTTCCTAATTCTCCCATTGCCAATGAGGATATGGAGGACTATATCGGAAAAATTGGTGGAAATCCGTCAAGGGTTCGTTCCATTGTCCTTAGACAAAATGGCATCAAAACGAGATATTACGGGCTGGACAAAAACCAAAGCCTAACACACTCGAATGCAGAATTGGCAAAGGAAGCCGTATGTGGGCTGTTTGAAAATGGAAGTATTCCTGACGACTTGACCCTTTTGGCTTGTGGGACAAGCACACCCGATCAATTGCTTCCTTCCCATGCGTCTATGGTTCACGGAGAGTTAGCCAACTTCCCTATGGAAATCTTCTCCTCTGCAGGTGTATGCCTTACCTCATTGCAAGCACTAAAAATATGCTACAGTAATATACTTGCAGGACTGCATCAAAAAACCGTTTGCGTAGCATCAGAATTGAGATTTCTTTTTACATCGATATTAAGTATCATGCTCCTTTCTGTTTCACATGCGCAGACAAACGTCATAGACGGTCATGAGTATGTGGACATGGGATTGCCGAGCGGAACCCTGTGGGCAACCTGCAACATCGGCGCTGAGTCATCCACAGACTTCGGAGACTACTTCGCATGGGGAGAGACAGAGCCGAAAGAGGAATATACTAATGAGAATTACAAATTCTTTGAAGGATACAAAGAGATTCCCGGAGTTGCCTATTATATGTTATGCACGAATATCGGAGAAAACATCTGCGGGACGGTATACGATGCAGCAAGGGTAAAATGGGGCGGGCGATGGCGCCTGCCTACATATGAGGAGATTGGAGAACTTGTGAGACTTTGCTGGAACAAATGGGAAGAAGTGGACGGCATTTGGGGCATCTCGTTTTCACCATGGTGCAAATGAAAATACCCTCTTTCTTCCTGCTGCGGATATGCCGATACAAATCAAGGAAAAACGTATCATTTCCAAAATTGGAAAGGTGTTTATTGGACAGGTATTCTTGAAAAGGTAAAAGGTGCACCGGATGATCATATTTCTTCAGCAATGGATCTTTCTTTTGGTTCAGGAGGACCAGGTAGGACTTCAAGCATAAGAACACTTTGGTTATCCCATTCGTCCCGTCATCAACCTCAAAGAAACGGGAATTGACGACATCACATACAGGCGGGACATTCGCATGGCATACCGTGACGGCTCGATAGAGTTGAGTTCCATCGAGAACTGCGACCACATTGACATTCTCAATATATACGGACAGAAAGTTCTCTCCTCGTCCGTGACGGCAAAGAACATCGATGTGCCTCAATTTTCAAAAGGCATATATATTTGCACTTTGACAAAGAAGGGCAAATCGGTTCATACACAAAAAATAATCATCAAATAGTATTTGCAATGAAAAAGACAATCATATTTCTTTTGTTCGCATTAGCTGTGAATATAGTGTCCTATGCTCAGGATGCATTTTATTATTATGATGGGAAACAGATTCCTCTGACGGAAAATGCCTCCAAAATAGTAGTAATCTCCCCTCTCGCCGGCAATGCAGGTATCAGCAACGGAAACCTACAATTTGAGAAGAGCATTTCTGACAGCAGAAGCATAATAGAAGTTTATAAGGTAAAACCTTCAATGACAGCGCAAAGTGTCAAATCGCTTGCATACGCTTCAGTCTCCAATCCTGTCTCCATACAGTCTTGCTTCGTAACTGAGGACGGAAAGGAACTTATCCCGACAGGATATATCGATGTAAAGCTGAAATCGGAAAAAGATTATCCGGCTCTGCAAAGTACTGCAAGACAATACGACTGTGAAATTATAGGGCAGAATCCCTTTATGCCACTATGGTATAGCCTGAGGTTATCGGAAACCTCTGGAAGAGATGCAGTAGTGGTGGCAAACTCGATATATGAATCCGGAAAGTTTGCATCTTCCTCGCCGGGCTTCTCTTTCGATGCCCTTGAAATTTCCTATGATCCGAACGTCCTCAATCAATGGGGACTGTACAACTCGACATATGAAGGGATGGATATTTCTGTCAGCCGGGCATGGGGATACTCAACAGGGCGCGGCATCACGATTGCCATTGTCGATCAAGGCATAGATCTTGCCCATCAGGATCTGGCTGACAATATCAGCAGTTTGAGTTATGATACGGAAACAAAAAGCTCTCCCAGCAAGGTTTACGGAGCTCATGGTACACATTGTGCAGGAATTGCAGCAGCTGTAAGGAATAACGGGATACAGGTGGCAGGAGTAGCCCTGGATGCCACCTTAATGTCTGTCAGCAACACCCTGTCTGGTTCAACGGAATTGGAAAGCAATCTGGCGAATGGTATAAATTGGGCTTGGCAGCATGGTGCGGATATCATCTCTTGCTCATGGTGGTGTTCCGATAAAGATATAGTCAAGGAGGCAATTGACTTGGCTTTGTCACGAGGCCGAGAAGGCAGAGGATGCGTGTTTGTGAAGTCGGCAGGCAATACAAGTGGTCCTATCTCCTTCCCCGGAGACTATCGTCCGGAAGTGATAGCTGTTGCAAATATGAAACAGGACGGGACGCTTTCGGCAACCTCTGCCTACGGGTCAAACATGTTCGTTACGGCTCCGGGCACATCTATTCTGTCAACAGTACCCGGTAATGAGATTGCATATAAGGGTGGAACTTCCATGGCAGCTCCGCATGTGGCAGGATTAGCAGCCTTGATACTTGAGCGCAATCCCCAGCTTTCTGCTTATAAAGTTAGGGAAATCATCGCAAAGAATGCGAAGAAAATCGGAACATACGCATACGACACCAACAAGACATTCGGAAGCTGGAACGAACATTACGGCTATGGGTTGATAGATGCCTATAAAGCCGTTGTCAATACACCCCTGTCACTGATTTTTACGGTCTTTTGCAGACTTCCCCATACGGTAGTTCAGACCTTAATATTAATAAATTAATTCAAAGAAAGGAGCTTAATATGAAAAAGCATTTATTCCTCGGTATTGTCGGGCTTTGCATGTCCGCAATATCCGCTTACGCCAACGATGTTGAAACCTTAATACCACAGGAGTGCAGCATTGAGAATAAGCTTGTCTATGAGCCTATAAATCAGGTTCACTTGGAATTTACGGCTCATGTTGACATAGCCAAAGACGCCAAGGCGACCATAACCTGCGGAGACAAGACAATGGCAACCGGTGTGATTACCTCCGATACCTATATGGAGAAAGGCATCGCGCTTGTCTCCTTTGAAAAACTTGTCCTTCCCAAGGGCAAGTCCTACAAGTTGGAAATTCCGGCGGGAGCAATCTTCTTGAAGAGCGCGCCCGACGTAAAAAATGGAGACCTGAAATTTGATTTTGAAGTCCCCGAAAAGATCATAAGTACTGACTGCTCGGTGAAAAGCGGTTCTTCGGTAGAAACCGAAGAGCATATCTGGTTCTACTACGGGACCGAGACTGAGCCGGTGGGCAGCCCCACCATGACCCTGTACCGCGAGGGCGTGCCCGTAAGGACATTCGATGCGCATGTGGGCTGGGACTGGAACCTGGGGCAGGCATATGCCGACTTCGGGATGAAGATGAATTTTGAGAAAGGCGTCCACTATTCTCTCGTAATGCCAGAAGGCAGTCTGAGCCCCAGATTTCGCACGGACATCACCAACGAAGAGACGAGAGTGGATTTCATCGGTGGATATACAAAGCCGATAGAGCCGATAACCTATGTATGGTGCAGCCTCTTTGACAATCACGGCATTGACGTGCTCGGCGAGGTGCGCTTTTACTACAGGCAGGCCGTCATGCTCTCGTCAGACCCCAAAATTCAATTGTTCGACACGGACAACAATCTGATCAAGGAGGTCACGCCCACGCTGTCCGAAGATGAGGATGGCAGGTGGGGCCGATGGATTGTTTCCTGTGATTTCGGCGGGTTGAGAGTCCCCGAAAAAGGCTGCAGCATCGTGATTCCCGAGGGTACGGTAATCTCAGCTGACGGCAATGTGTCGGTAAATGCCAAGAACAGTTTCGATGTGAACATCGGCACAGGACTCGGCGGTGTGTCTAACGCCAAGATGGAAATCAAAGCGTCAGACAGAAAAATAACGATAATAGATGCACCGATAGGCGCGACGGTATGTATTTATTCAACGGACGGAAAGAAAGTTACCGACCATATTGTTACTTCACGGAATTTCGTTTTGAACCTGACGTCAGACGGTATTTATGTTGTGTCCATTGACGGGAAATCATATAAAGTCGCCATTTGACGGTAGTACGCCTGTAACAGACAGTTGACATTCTGTCCATGCGGCATGCCTTAGTTCCGGCAGGATCACAGCTTGTTTGCATGGGCAGAATATAAATACTGGAGGATTTTTATATAACAGACAGTCTTAATTCTTAAATTTAGAATATGATGAAAAGGATTTTATTATTCATGGCACTGGTGTCAATCACTGCCGCAAAAGCCATTTCCCAATCGGCATATTATTACTTCAATGGCAATAAAATTTATATTGCGGAAAATGCGCGAAAAGTCTGAGTAGTAAAGGATAAAAAAGGTAATAAAACGGGGGCAAGTTTCCAACCTGCAAAAGAATCTTCAGGGTTTAAAGTCTCCCAAACCATTAAAGACAACATATACGACATAACCGTATATGAAGCCGGCAGGGGAAATGAAGGTCTGCCATCGCTGTTGAAGACCATGGAAGAAGCGGCAGAGGCAGACAATGCCATGGTACTTCCATGCTATAAGAACGAATATGGGGATGAATTGGTTTTGACCAATTACCTAAATGTGGAATTGAAGAAAGAATCAGACTATCCTTTGTTGCGGGAAAAAGCGGTGGAATACAACCTTGTCATTATGGAACAGGACAAATTCATGCCACGGTGGTATATTCTTTCCATAACACCCAACACGGGAAAAACATCCCTGGAGGTGGCAAATGAATTGTATGAGACGGGGCTGTTCACGTCATCCGTCGTGGATTTCTCTTCAAATGACCTGTATTGTTCCTATGACCCGTTGGTCGGAAGCCAATGGGGGCTGTATAATTCCAACTACGCGGATATGGATATTTCAGCGTGCGCCGCATGGAATTATGCCACTGGACGAAATATCAAGATAGGCGTGTTGGATCAGGGAATTGACATGGACCATATTGACCTCGTAGAAAATATCTCAAGCTTGAGTTATGACACGGAAACCAACACCTCCCCAAGCATATTGTATGGTGATCATGCCACACATTGCGCAGGGATTGCTGCGGCGGCAAGGAACAACGGCATACATGTGGCAGGCGTTGCCCCAGATGCGAAACTTGTTTCCATCAGCAACTCTTTACACGGTACCACCAACAGTCGCATAAGAAGGACTGACGGCATCAATTGGGCATGGAGAAACGGGGTGGATGTCATCTCCAACTCTTGGGGTTCTTCTACACAACACGCCGCCATTAACCAGGCGATATACAATGCCTTCAAGTATGGCAGAGAAGGAAAAGGCTGTGTCATCGTGTTTGCGGCTGGAAATGACTGGAGACGTCCTGTCAGTTATCCCGCAAACTGCAACGACACCATTATCGCTGTTGGCGCGATAGAGAAGACTGACCGTTTGGCTCCATACTCAAATGTTGGGGAAAAACTGGACGTTGTGGTTCCAGGAAGCGACATCTTGTCGACCATGCCCAACAACATGACCGGAGAAATGGATGGAACTTCCATGGCATGTCCCCATGTGGCAGGATTAGCAGCCTTGATATTGGAAAGGAATCCGTCTCTGAAAGTTACAGAGGTAAACGATCTTATTGAAAAGAACACGAAAAAAATAACAGTCGATTATTCTGTGATTAAAAAGAATGGTTCTTGGAATAACGATTTCGGATATGGGCTGATTGATGCGCACAAGACGTTTATGAACACTCCAAGAAGATAGTTCTTGCTTGTTATGAAACTAAATCTCTGACAACAGACGAACAAAGTTATGTATATGGCTTAGAAATCATGGCAAAGGTCTCCCCCTATGACATATTTTAGTAGCAATAAACAGAAAGTCATACCACAATATGGCTTTCTGTTTCAATCACTAAAATACCTGGCTCTAAAGAGCGTAATGTTAATACTTTCATAATCTCTCCCGATAGTCAATGGTTAAAACTCACTGCTTTCTCTTGCAAGGCAGTGAGTTCTTTTGTCAAACCAATAAGCTCCCGCAACAATGCCTGTATGCTTTTCTCTGCCGTATAAAGGTGCATTAAGCGTACGACCTGATTGTAGTTTGTGCCTATCTTATGTACTTGGACTGTAAGTTCAGAGAGCTTGCGGTGGTACTCCACGACGGACCTATCTACTGTTATCACCTTGAAACTCTCTCCGAGTATTCGGGCGCGAACAAAATCGGACTTGCTCACCGCACCCGACTTGTTGTATAGGTCGATGGCACGCAGTTGGTCTTTCACATCGGGCATACGGGTGTCCCATCTGTCCCAGCGTGGCACTTCTGCGGTATTTCGGTGTCCGTAACGGTTGTTATTGGCTATTTCTAATTTGGGCATAATCTTAGTTGTTTTGTATGTTTCTAATCACGACTTTGGAGTGATTTAATCCCCCTTTCGGGGCAAGGGTCTTTGTGGTACAAATGGCAATTTGTGGGACAAAGACACACCTTGCTGATGTAGAAAATGGGATTATAAGCCCCTGCCGTGTTACTGTATTCATTGAATACGGTAACTCTGCACAGGCTTGCATTCGAGGATTGCTGTTGTTCAGAGTTTTCTCCATCTTTCCACATCTTCCTTGTATTGGTCGAGGTGTTCCCGAAGCACTTGTTCCACATATCCCGAAACGCTCGCTTCCTGCTCACCGATTTTCCGCACCACGAAGTCCAACCTTCGTTGGGTTTCCTCTGACACGTACACGGCTTTGCGATGGCTGTTGCGAAAGGGGCGGAGGTATCTCCCTTGAAATCGGGCTAAATCCTCTCTGTCCCTGCTTTTTGTCTTGTTCTTACTCCCTTTGATGAGAAACTTCTTCCGTGTCCATTTTAATTCTCTCTGAGCTGATTACTTTTTCCTCCGAAGCATCTTCATCATCAGAAGGGTCAAACATTGCAGTGCGCCGTGATGGAATTCCTGTTGTTCCGTCGTCTGCCATCCACTTCTGTGCGTCTTTCAATATCCTTTTTTGCCTCTCTTCCGCTGTCAATGGCTTTTCGGACAAAGTATCTTCTTCATGCTCTTCATCCATTTTTATAGGCTCAAATCTTTTCTTTTCCTCTTCATAATCAGAGGGCTGGTCAAAATCTGGCAAATCTTCGGGCTTGCGGAGCTTAACGCCATAATTTCCCATATCTCTGAGGGCTTGTTCTAAGACTGCCTTTCTCTTTCTATCCATAGTTATTGTAATTTCTTGGGTATCGGGTTATAGTGTTTTTCAAGCATGGCGTGTATGTCGCTCTGCTTATAGAGTATCTTCCCTCCGATTTTGTAAAAAGGAAGCGTTCCTGCGTTTCTGTACTCTTGGAGCGTGCGTGTGCTGAGCCGTAATTGACTGCACACTTCCTCGCCCGAAAGGTAAACCTCACCGTCCAGCATCGGACGGACAGTGGAACAATATCGCTCCATTTTCTTCAATGTACCTTCCATCAGTTGTGAAAACAACTGCATCTGAGGGTCTTCCTGCGTAATGATTTCATTCTCTGCCATAGTTCATTCATTCTTTGGGTTCATTACTTGACTGTATTCAGCATTTCACTGATGTCGGTCTGTTTGTAATAACACTTGTGTCCAATCATTGAGAATGGAATTTTGCCCGTATCTCTGTATGATTGCAGGGTACGCTTGCTGATACCCAAACGCCTGCACATGGCTTCGTTGTCGAGCCATTGCTCGGTCTCGGGAGGATTGCCGATGAGTTTCTCCACACGATGGATAAAGTCTGCAAATTCGGAGCGGTGTCGCTCCCATGCTTTGCGGTCGATGATAATGAGTTTCATTGTCTTGATTTTGTTTTGATTACTTTGTTGTTACTCGGCAAACGAACTGTTACGTTGTCCGTTGCCATACTTATCGGGTGCAAAAGTAAGTGCTCAAAAGCATCGCTGCAAGGAATGGGGAAAAGCAGGGAAATGTCAGGAAAACAAGAGAAAAAACAAAGGAAATGCGTCAGTGTTATTGCGGTAATGAGATGAGGAGCCGGCTCTTTCCTTTTTTGTTCGAGAATATAAGTGCTATATCAGTCGTCTGATTGGGAGGGTTCGCAAAACAGTGGATTACAGTTGGGAACAGCGCCTTGCGTCCAAAGAGCCTGAGTATGCCGTATTCTTGTCGTGCATATACTCTATACGGCAGTCCCTAGCCCTGCAAGGTTGGGAGAGATGAATACGACCGCACGGATATTGAGGATGGCAGTACCGACTTGAAAAAGAAAAATCCTACGGTGGAGATTCTTCTCCATCCGCAGGACTTGACCTTGCAGGGCAGATTGGCTGCCGTCGTACCTTTGCACGATAGGAAACGGCATCAGGGACTTTGCGTGCGCTTTTACTTGCAACTACTTCGGGCTTGCTTCCTCCGCCTGTCTGACCGTTGGTAGCTTATTGCTCTCGATGAGCAGCACAATCGTGCCTGTGAGTTCGGTGTAAAGACGGTCGTATTGTCCGCTTTAGGACAAATGTGTCCGTCAAACCGAACTTGTCGAATGTGGATTGAACAGCCTTGTTCGACAACAATATGCGTGCAAACTTCTCGGGGAGCGGTACAGGCAGTTCCCTTTCAAACTCGTTTTCCAAGACAGAAATAAGCGTGTCATACTTGGAAAAGTGCAAACCTTGATACAACACCTCACTTGCCATACTCTCTGCTTCGAGGTGCGAAAAACCTTGTACCACGGCATCGCAATAAGCAGCGAGAGCCATGTCTGCCCGTGCCGTGATAAATTCCGTGTCTTTCAATCTTTCTGGGTGGTGCTCCCTCATAAAACTTCTTAACTTCAACCGAAAGTAGGAAAGTTCCTGTTTGATGTCCCGTTTTTATTCATGATTTTTGGTGTTAAATGTGATAGTTACTGCTGAATTGAATGTCTTTTTGTTTTTTTATTTCATTCCTCATGCCTACGTTGCAATATGTTCTGCCGTGCTATCGACTTGCAATAACCCTCAAATACAGAATGCTCCCTGTCAGTGAGTGCAGTCATATCCTCTTGTATCTTATGGTCGGTTATCTTTCCGTATATTTGTGTCGTGCCGATATTGCTGTGTCCAAGCATCTTGCTGAGCGTTTCCATCGAAATACCATTGGAAAGACAAATCGTGGTTGAGAATGTGTGGCGAGCCATGTGAAAGGTCAAGCCTTTCTCTATCCGGCATATCTGCCCGATGTTCACACACGCAAAGGATGCTTTCCTTATTGTAAGATTGGGAAATATCAATTCGTCCGCTTTCTTGTCCTTGATATAGAGCGAAAGGATTTGGTTGGCAATGGGCAGGAGTGGAATGATGGCTTCCACATTGGTCTTCTGCCTTTTGATGCGGATTTCCGCCGTGCCGTCAGCATTACGGATGATATGCTTCGGTTTGAGCCGTTGCATGTCCACACGAGCCAAACCGGTGAAGGCACAGAAAAGGAATAGTTGCCTTGCTCGCTCAAATTGCCTGTCAATGATGGGCGTTTGCAATACTCGTTGCAGCTCCTCCGTAGTGAGATAACGCCTTGTGCGGTGTGGCAGTTCTGCCTTGTAGTCCGCAAACGGATCGATGCGGATATACTTCTTCTGCTGACCGATGCCGATAAGCTTTCTAAGGAAAATGACCACAATCTGAATGGTGGCAAGAGAGAGGTTGCGCTCTGATTTGAGGTAGAAGTCCAGCCCCTCGATAAAGCCGTAGTCCAACAGTGGGTAGCGAATATCCTCCAGCCCCAAGCGTTCACGCAGATAAGCCTCAATGAGTTGTGTGGCATAGATGTAGTTGGCAAAGGTAGGTTTGGCTACTGTTATTCCCACACAAGGACGCTTTTCCTCAATAAATAGTCGTGCTTCCTCCATAAGAAAACCCTTGGGCTTGTCCTCTTCCATGAGTTCATGTTTCAACAACTCGGCGGTAATATAGCCACGTTGCCAAACTAATTCTTGGTACTTGCCTTTGGCTTGTTCCTCTTTGGTTTGCAGATAGCGGTTGATTTCTTTTGTTTCTTCGCCTGTTCCCTTGCATCGTCCCTTATGGCTGTCCCAAAGTTCGGGAGCGATTTCCTTACCGTGCTGTATTGTACCTGTTCTCCGTCTATGGTGATGCGCCCCATAATCGGGCATTTGCCGTTCTTCTTCTCTTTGGAGCGATTGATATAGAATAGTGTCTTGAATGTGCTTCGTGCCATAATGTCAAAGTTTTAAGGTGAATGTATCTTGTATGCGTTGTTGCACTTTCTGCATATCCAGATGGACTCTCTCGGAGGAAACCGCTGCATAAACTTGTGTTGTTCTCAGATTGGTGTGTCCGAGCATACGGCTCACCGTTTCAATAGGTACACCTGCAGAGAGTGTGATAAGCGAAGCAAAGGTATGGCGAGCCATATGAAAGGTCAGTGGGCCTTCCATGCCTATGTTTCGCTGTATAAAGTGCATACCGTTGAGGATAATGTCGGTGGTCGGCACGTCAAAGACAAAACCTGCACGCTTTCCCCTGTACCGCTCCATAATCGCCCAAGCAGGAGGAAGCACCTGTACACGGTAAGGGGTCTTGGTTTTCATGCGTCTGTCCTTGATGCAGAGTTCGCCCTCTTCCAAAACGATGTTTTCCTCCCGAAGATTACGGACATCGGAGATTGCCAGTCCTGAAAAGCAGGAGAACACGAACAAATCACGGACAATACGATAGTTCTCCCATTCAATCTCCAAGTCGATGATGTGCTCAAGTTCTTCCTGCGTAATACTTCTCGGTTCACCCTTTGGTCGCTCGTAACTGTAGTCCAAGAACGGATAGAAGTCCAGCACACCTTTTCTTCACCGCCATGCGGACAATGGTCTGCAAGGTGGACAAAAGTACTGGATATGCTGCTGCGTTTCAGTTTGCGGTCGATGGTAAGATAATACTCAAAACCCTCGATAAAGGCTATGTCCAACTGTGAAAGGGGAATGTCTCTTACCTTGTGCTTCTTTTGTACATATTCACGGAGCAGGGAGAGCTGGTAGGTACGGAGTTTGAACGTCTTTAAGGCTCGGTCGATGCCTATGCGCTCCTTTGTCTGTGTGAGATACTCCCCGAAACTCTCCAAGAGCAGGGTTTGGCGGTGGATTTGCCCTCGATAGGCATCCCTCACGTCTGTGGCGGTGAAAAGTTTCTTTCCTTTCACAGAGTTCGTGAAAGCGTGCGTGGATGAGTGCGGTGCATTCACCGAGTTTTCTGATTGACGGACACCGCCATGGCACTCTTACCGATGAGCCGTTGCTTACGGCTGTCCCAAAGAGTGAGCGGAGTCTTGCACTTGGCGGAGAAGCCTGAATGGGTTCTGCCCTACTGAGATGCGCCCGATGACAGGCACAAGTCCTTTCTTGTCGGTTCGTTTCGCCTGAACGAAGAACGATACTTTGAGTTTGTTTTTCTTTCATTTTCTGTCGTTTTTCAAAATTTCCTTTGCTTGCAAAGGTACATACGAACAAGTATTCCTGAGCGATGCAGAAAAAAATGAAAGATGAGGAATAAAAACCTATGACACAGTCGTTTACATTCAATTCGTAACCCCTTTTTGCTTTTTCCCTGATGGGTTACTGATTTGGTAACGGAACTCCTGCCGTTTGATGCTCGTTCTTGCTTAGCCTCAAAATAGTAAGAAAATGCTAAATGATGATATTCCAAATAGTTACATTCCTTGCGTTTCCCTCTATTTCCCTTAATTCTTAATGACTGATTATGCGCGCAAGATGAGCCTTGATTTACGCATGATTGATGAAAATGCGTACTCAGATCATATTGACAACAAGGCAAGTCATTGTGCGAAACTCTTGAATGACTATTATCAGAAGTACGATGCACAGAAAGGAACGCAGTTTGTTTTCTCTGATTTGGGGACTTACAAGCCCGGTGGAGACTTCAACATCTATTCGGAAATCAAAAGAAAGTTGGTGGAAGACTACCATATCCCAGCATACGAGATACGCTTTATTCAGGAATGCAAGAACGAGAAAGCCAAGAAAGCAATGGTTGGATGCCATGAATCGGGGCGACATCCGCATTATATTCGGTTCTACATCCATGTTGGGCACAGGTGTGAACGCACAGCAGCGGGCAGTAGCGGTCCATCAACTTGACACGCCGTGGCGACCGTCGGATCTGGAACAGCGTAACGGGCGTGCCATCCGTAAAGGAAACCTTGTTGCCAAGGAGTTTGCCGACAACAAAGTCGATGTGATTATCTATGCCGTGGAACGTTCCTTGGATAGCTACAAGTTTAACCTGCTGCATAACAAGCAGCTCTTCATTAATCAGTTAAAGACAAACACGCTTGGTAGTCGTACCATTGATGAGGGTTCGATGGATGAGGACAGCGGCATGAACTTTTCAGAGTACGTGGCCGTCCTTTCAGGTAATACCGACCTTTTGGAAAAAGCAAGATTGAATAAGAAGATTACCACCTTGGAATCAGAGCGCAAGAACTTCCTTCGTGAGCGTGATGCAGCAACGGGCAAGCTGGCAGAGATTGACAGTTCCGTGTCCTTCCATACGGATAAGATCAAGGAAGCCAAGGCGGATTTGGAGTGTTTTGAGAAGCGTGTGGAGCGTGACAAGGAAGGACTGCCCGTCAATAAACTGACAATCAAAGGTGTGGAGAACAACACCGACATCAAGATCATAGCTGCACGTTTACAAGAAATAGACGAAAAAGCTCGCACCAAAGGCGAGTACAACAAAATTGGAGAGATTTACGGCTTTTCCATCATGGTCAAGACGGAGAGCACTTCCAAGGACTTGTTCGACTGCTCGGTGAACCGCTTCTTTGTGAAAGGGCAGGAGAGTATTTACTATACCTATAATAACGGTAAGTTGGCAACAGACCCGAAACTCGCATGTCAGAACTTCGTTAATGCCTTGGAGCGTATTCCAAAGGTAATAGAATCGCACAAGAAGGAAATGGAGAAGGTAACAGCCAATAAGGATGTTTACATTACTATTGCAAACAGCTCGTGGAAAAAAGAGGACGAGCTTCGCTCACTTAAAAGTGAAGCTGCGGAGCTGGACAGAAAAATTGCACTTACATTGAAAGAGTCAAATGAAGAAAATGAAAAATCAAACGAAAATGACCAGCCCGAGTATTTAAGGCAAAATAGCAATAATAACCAAAATACTCAAAAGGACGAGGGAGGCATAATCTATTCAAGTGCTATGAATAATAGAAACAAACAAGAAGAAAGTAAGGGATGTGTTGCAAAATCCAGACTGCGATAAATAATGATGAGGGTGTGTCAAAATGGCACACCCTCATCGAATTATATTATTCCCACAAAGTGTATTCTCTCCACTTTTCAGGAAAGCCCATATCTTTCAAGACAACCAATTTAGGAGATTCATCCAACAGGTTGAGCAATTTTTCTAAACGAGCTGTCAGGACTGATTATTTGTTGTAAATACAAAATCACAGATAGGTAGGCAAACAATTTATTGTCCCTTATCGTTGCAGCCTCTTGCTTTGACAAGAAAGGATGGCTCGTCCTATAAGGAAACTTCAATCCTATTGTAAAGCGACGATTCCATACACGACTGTGATGGGCACAGGTGTTGCGCAAGGACGATAAACCGTGCATCCAATTCTTCAGAATGTCGACATTGTAAAGTCCCAAATCCCTGCATATAGTTTTACTTGAAGGATTATTCTTGTCCAGAGCAAAAAACAACTTACTCAATGTTCCCATAGAAACAACCTCTAAGGTCATCCACGCCGGCGGAAAAGCTGGTTCGCTGTATTTTTGATAATAATGGGCTATAAATTCCTCATTACTTCGCTTGACCTCTTTCATCAAATCACCCACAACAGGCTTACCGTCTATGACCTCGTTGCGTGTCAATGCGATAAACTTATCGTGCTGATAGTATAGCTTATGATTGAGAAACCAAAAGGCATCATTCTCATCAACGGAATAAGTTAAGGCTATTCGTGTCCTTAATGCCACCTCGATTTTTTTCAATGGCATTGAAGATTAAAGAGCGTAAACGCCTGTCAAAACAATAGAGGTCTATCACATCTTGAAAAGAAATGTCCTTTCTCAGAAACTCGTGATTAGCACCTTCCTCATTATTTTGAAAAGGGTATGTATATGCTCGTAACCTATAATAACTTATGTTATGAAGATATTGGGCAGCAAGTGTTTCATCTCCAATGTCAAGTCCTCGATCGTGCAGTTTTTTTACCTGCTCAGATGTGTCTATCGGCTTCTTTTCGTACCTCATAACCGTATATAAACTCGAAGACCTCCCCGGGTGCGCTGTTCCAATGGGAAGCGTGGGAGGTCATATTGACTGCAAAGTTAACTGTTTTTTTTGAATACGCAAGGAAAATGCCAAAAATCATTATAAGCGATGATTTTTCATTAAAAGTAGCATCAAATGTAGAAATTACAAATAATGCAAGTGTTATAAATACCTGCCAGACGATAAAGCTCATCAACGATGGCTATGCCTTCCGTTTCATCATTGGCGGAGCGTATCAGGTCGGCTATGCCGTCAATCACTACAAGATGGATACCTCCATGCTTATGATGAAACAAATCCATACTCTCACGGATAAGTTTCAGCCTGTCCTTGCGGGACAGAGAGGCAAGGTACAGGAGAATGGCAAAACTCCGGTACTGCCGTCAAAGAAGCCCTACGCAATGTCTTACCCAAGTTCTTGTGGAGCTGTGCCTCAGACTGCTCCGTGTCATAGTGCAGGACTGCCAAGCCTTTTGGATTGGTGGTAATCTCTAATCCCAAGGTCTTCTCTATCGGCAATCGTTTTTCTCCCAATGTTCCAGCAAGAATGGCACCCACATAGTTGCTCTTACCCGGACCCTCACCTCCGGTAATGCAGAACAGATTGTCCTGCGTTCCTAGTGGAACACCATTCACAGCCACTACTGACTTGGAAATATCCGGTGGGTTTTCATAGTCAATTTCACAGGAGCGAAGCATCATCATGGTTTGGCTGTATAGGTCTGTAAACATCTTGGTAAGCAGTTCTTTCAGTTCCTTAGCCCCGTTGCCTAAGGCAAAGAAATCAGAAATGTCTTTTTCGGACTTCGTGCCACAGAGCGGAAGTGAAAGGTTCAAGACCTTGTATTCCGCCAGTTGTTCAGACTGTTTAGGTGCCTCCCGTACACCTGTTTCATCCGCATCATACAAGAGTATGATATGCCTAAAACGAAGCTGAAGGCTCTCAATGATACTTGTCGGTATCTGTGCCGTTTCACTGTTGAAGCAAATCGCATTGAAGCCGTGTGCATACAACGAGAGGACATCCTTTTCCCCACCTGTTATGAAAAGCATATCGCCTTTGGTGGGAATCTGCTCCATGCCGAAACAATAAGTGGCTGGCATCCGCCCACCATAGAGAAAGCGGATTTTTGGACTGTGAGGTCGGTATATCTTTACATAGCCATTTCCGATATAGGCAAACATAGGTTCCGTAGGTGAGCCATAAAGTTCAAACTTCTTACCTTCAGCAGATACACTTTCATAGCGTTTAAGACTCCGTACCCGAAAGCGTCGGAGTGTATCTTCATGGATGCCATAATGCCCCCAATAGTTCAGCAGCCCATCGTCAAATGGCTGTATCTCAAAACTGTATGAACGTTCTTCGGTATTCTTGGTAATGTCAGTCTTAGGCCCTGAGATAACCGGACTTTTATAAGTTGAGTGACGGCATGTCTGCAATACTCCTCACCGCCATCCAAAGAATATAGTCCAAGTTCTTGGACGATGACTTTCAAAACTTCGGGAAAATCGGTTTTCAGGTTCAGGCTGCGCAAGGTTGCCACAAACCAGAAACAGTCTCCTGAATAGGCGGTATCGCCATGATCATAGAACTTATAGGATGAGCTTTCCTGTCGTAGAAAATATGACAGGAAGCCCGCTGTCATCATAGAAAGGACTGCGGAAGTTGCGATGAAGGTTTACCTCAAAGCCGAGAAATGGAAAACTACATTCAGACCTCCTTGTGTTAGCAAAAAGAATCTGTTCCTTTTCTATCATAATTGTCGGTTTTTAGGGTTAAGACATGAACTCATGATGAGATTGTCCTTGAAACGATTGAGCCGACCAAGAACCTCGTCGTTTCTCATACCTGATACGCGGAGCCGGTTACATTTCGTGGCTATCACGATAGACTTGAAAAGTAGCGTACATCGCCACCCTTCCGTGTAGCGATACCGTACCAACTGTTTCTTGCGCCAACGATAAAGGGTGGATCTGAAACATTCAGAGCCCCGATAAGGTCTTTGGTTGTCATCTCCAGCTCGTCATCTACATCTTGGATAAGATGAGAGTGCTAGCTCAACATACTGCTCTATTCGGTTGAGCCTGTCTATCAGTTCCTGATAGAGCTTGGCTTTTCTACTGATTATTTCCATCTTTTTCAACTTGGTGCTTTTAATTGTTATATCCATCCCAGAATTTGCAAGGTATTGCATAAAGAGAGTTGTAGGCTTCTTTTGTATGCCACCTCAACAGTGTACTTCTGCAATGATCTAGGGAAGATCTTGTCCATTACTTGCGAGATATGCAAACATCTCATAAACATCTATTTCCAAAACAGTGCATAGTTTACTATTTGGAGAAAGTCCATTGTAATCTGACCAGACTCCCATCGGGATATTGTGCTTTCATCAACTCCCAATTTCTCAGCTATATACGCCTGTTTTAGATGTTTGTTCAATCTCTCATTTCAGAAGAAATTCCAGTAACTCTTTCATAAACATAAAGTTATAGAAACATCTTGGCACGAAACAGCCGTCTACGCAAAGTTTATGTACCCTCTGCAAGTCGTCATGCACCAGATGCAATTTTTGTTTGGTGGCGGATGCAAAGGGTTTCTATATCAAGCATAAGATAAATATAGTAAACTTATATGAAATAAATAATAACATAATTCACCTTTTATTAGTGATAAAAGCTATAAAAGGTCACTCAATATCAGGCAGTCATACACAAGTCTTCCAGTGCAAGGTGCAAGACCCTTTATATAAGGGCTTGCACCTTGCACTGGAAAGTAGCAGTAAAATCTCTAAATATTTATGGTACAAAGATTTGGAGGTCAGTACAATTTATATACTTTGTACGCAAGAAGAGAGGCTGTTGTGCTTTCAAAAGGTAGTCAGAATAGTAGTCACTAAGCAGTCAAAATACTGCTACAAAAATGCTACACTACCGATTTGTCAAAATTGATAGGACATTTAATTACAACGAGTTAGCAGAGTTTGGTTCACAAACCTCTCTCTCCGCAAACAAGGGTGTAAATCAGCGAGTTACGTGATTTACACCCTTTATTACACCCGAATATTCTGTTGCAAAAAATGCTACACCTTAATGAGTTTGAATTGAGTGTAAGCAGAATTTTTATTTTCCGTTTGATGAACTGTTGCCATGCTTTGGCATGCGCCTTATCATTTTGTCGAAGTCGCTTTCAGTTGAGCCATTCTCTTTGGCGGTATATATTGAATTCTCGCTCGGCTTTTTTTATTGCTTCTTGATGCGATACACTTCCTTTGCCTTCCAACAGTTTGCGTTGCAGAGCTATGATTTGGTTGTCAAGAGCTGAAATCCAGTCTGCCATACGCATGGGACGTTCTTCAAAGGGCTTGGAACTCGGCAAGGTCTAAAAAGTGCGACACAAGCAGGTTGAGCCGTTGTAGTTCTTTTTCGGTGAGGTAGTTCTTGGCTATCTTCACATCGTCTTTGGTGATATAGTTACCTTTGAAGTTGGTCATGCCCACAAGAGGTTTTTCACTGTCCACGCGATCGTAGATAATTTCGGCAGCCGTGTGTTCATGACTGCATAATGCAACTTATTTTGCACTGTTGCGAAGAAAGTTCGCGTTAGGTCTGTGCGCGGGTCATAATCCACAGATGTGGCGTAGATGTCTGTTACCTGCTGGTAAAAGTTGCGTTCGAAGCCCGAATGTCCCGAATGCGTTGCAGCAACTCTCTGAAATAGCGATTACCGCCTTGCTTCAGTCGGTCGTCGTCCATCGCAAACCCTTTCTGGATATACTCGTGTAGTCTTTCAGTAGCCCAACGACGGAAGCGTGTCGCTACCTGCGATTGCACCCGATAACCGAGTGCAATAATCATGTCAAGATTATAGTGGTCAATATTGCGCTGCACACTTCTGGTTCCCTCTTGGCGAACTAATAAGAATTTCTTATAGGTTCGTTTCTGTTCGAGTTCTCCATCTTTATAAATGTTCGAGATGTGCATAGAAATATTCTCCTGAGTGGTATCGTAAATCTCTGCTAACTGCCCCTGTGTGAGCCAAACATCCTCATCCGCAAAGCGCACATTCACCTTTACCAAGCCATTGTCGTCTTGGTAAATAATGAGGTGGTTCTTACTGTTTGTTGCCATAATTTGCTTTTAGGTGCAATTTTCGTGTGTATTATTTCCTCCATAAATTCAATTATGAGTATAATCAGTTGCTTCATTATCATCAATTTTGATGGAATAATGTCCATCTGTTTTCATGCCATTCAACAAGGTGTTTGTTGTTTTCTCTAATTGAAAAAGCATGTTCATATTCCCCCTTCGAGTCATATAACTCATACTTATTGTCATCAATCTTTTATTTCTGCAAATGTTACGAAGATATACAGGATTGGGTCAAAACAATGACTTCAATTGTCTTGCGTTGCGCCATTATTACATGTCCTTTCTGGCAATAGATACGTTTATTCCATGCTTCGTCAAGAACGCTGGACTCTTGATGACACATTGAATCCATGGAGGGCAATTCTTTATCTTATCATTATCAGCAGGCAGAACTTTTAGGAATTCTTCTGCAGACTTTTCAGAATAAGTCTTTATCCAAAGGTCTATCAAGTTCTTTATGTTGGATCCATATTGTCCCCCTTTTGTATGTTCGCGCATATAACGTTTGAAACTATTGTCACGATCTTTATTGTACAAAAAAAGGCGATTGCTTTCTTCCCAACAATTTGGAGCAAAAACAAGCATTGCAGAGTAATATGTTAATCCATTATTCCCGATACAGTCAAGCAACTCAAGTAACCTCTTGCTATACTCTTTGAACGAATCTAAATTATAGCCCGACCATTTCAAAAGGCAACGGATTTGCCCCCAAAGATATGGATGTTGCTCTGCGGTATCAAAGCAAGCTTCCCACTGCATTGTATCGTTCAAAATTAAAGAAGCTTTGAGTCTTTCTTCTGCCAAAGATTGATTGTCAAGTCGCTGATAAGTCTTGTTAGAAGATGCCAAGAACTTCTTGACTACATAATTGTCATCTTCGATATTCAGCCCTTGTTCAGAAACAAAAGTGACCAAATCTGCTGCCATTTGCTTTAAACTCGAAGTTGCCTCTTGGAAGAATTGGATTCTATCAATACGCTGGTTGTTATTATCATTTAGGAGAATATTACGGACAGACCTAACTCGTACTTCTGGATTCTTCAACCACGACTCAGTGAGTAGACTTATCAAAGTACCACGGCATCAATTCTTCATCTGATTTTTGTCTTTACAAAAGGAAAGCGCTGAAGGAATAACAGCATGGCGTAAAAGATCAATTCTACGTCATTAGGAACCTTCGTTTCAAAATAAAGTCAAACAAAGAACGATTATCCATATCAATGTGGCTTGTTATTGGCAACAAAGAGGATATTTCATAGTAGATGTCATTGTCATCTTTATAGATGAGTGAATTGACATCATCAATAAGCTGCCTGAAGTTCAATGTCAACGAAGTAGCAGGAACGGAGTGTTGTTCATCACTACGCAGGTCTATCAAACTATCTGTATAGGCAAACAAAAGGTTATCAATCTTCGCTCTTCAAGATTGTAAGCTACTTCAGCAAGTTTATCCGAAATGTTTTCATTCTCGAATAACTGAAGAGCTATCAATCGCAACAATAGTTTCTTAAACTGAAGTTCCGATAACTTAGCTGCTTTCAAACAATCTCTTTTACGTTCTTCTAGTTCTGTTGATTTTGGATTGGTAATTATCTGCACGAGCATATGTGTGCCAAAAGAAATCAATCCATGCACCATCCATTAGGGTGCGCCAATGATCTTCATCTTCCGGAGAAGCTAAGGATATCCCATGTTCATTCGTTTCTTTCTGTTGTATATGAAGTTCCTCTTCAAGTGTTGACTTCAAATTATCGAAATCAGACAACTGCTTACCACGGGCATTCATTTGATAAAGAGTTCATTAGAAAGTCCGAACTCTCCCAGGTTTAGAAGATTAAATGTGATGTGCTTCAGATTTTCTCTGATGAACAAGTCCATTGTCCATCCTCCATCTCGCTATATATAGCATCAATCATGACGAGCATGGAAAGAATAGTTGGGTCATACTTCCATTCCCATTTGAACCAATCCCTTCCTTTAATTACTAAAGATGGCAAATCAGGCTTTTTGTCCTCTTTCCCTTCTCTATCCTCATCATTATGTTTTTTGTTATCTGAAGCTTCATTGATAAACTGAATTGCATTATGCTGAACCAACTCATCACAGAATTCTTTTGAAGTGTTTCGAGTCTCATAAGTGAAGATTGACTGCTTTTTGTCTCCGGAACATTAAGTTCTACCCCCATCATCCAATGAAGAAGGAACAATGTAGTCAAACGTTGCTGGCCATCAAGTGGCTCGAAGGCATTATTCTGATTACTACCATAAACAAAGTCGAGTTCGGTAGAAGGGCGTTTACCCTTTACTACCAGCATAAGAGTATGGACGAAAACTTTGCGGATTTCATCAACATGCTGACTCCTTCTTCCTTGGGCATAGTCGCGTTGAATCTTTGGAATGCGAAGTTTCCCTTGTTTCAAAAGATCGTTAAAACTATATTTCTTCAAGTTATCGCTCGACGGTTCCTCCTTTCCTTCCACAATTACAGGATCAAAAATTGGATCAACCGCTTCGTGCATAGCATTCATGTAGCCCTGACGATCAGTGCTGTTCCATCGCATATTATCCAGATAAGATGATTCATTATCACTATCGGTAAAATATTTCAAGAACAGATTACGTGTACACAATGGAATAAAGCGATCTCCCTTTCGATCATGTTTTACAATACAGTATCGTTTGTATGCGAATGGAGCATCTTTATATTCACGATTCGTGGCACTGTCAAGCAGAGTAAGATTGCTGAGATAATCTTTCTTCTTGGTTGTCAAATCAACCTCAGAATCATCCTCTCCAGACTCTGCTGAATAGAATTTGTTTATATTCTGATAGAAAGCTTTATACTTGTCAACGTTAACCTTTTTTCGCTCAGTAAACTCATCAATTAGTGCTTGGCTTTCTTTTGCGAGTTCCTTAGCACGGTCGTTATGTTCCATACCAAGAACAAACTTAACATTCCTGAGCCAGCGCATACGGTCATCATATTCCTGCAATGTAGCATCATTCTGCGAATCCACATGCTCAACATCCCAATTCCCTTTTTTGTATTTATCAAATGCGAATCTTACATTTTGTCCCTTGCGACAGCACTCAACATTAAAGAGTAGCAGCACTCGGGGCACATACTCTGACTTGTACTCAAACTCATCAATGGCATCCTTCTTGATAAACTTGTTATCTTGCTTGAATCGCTCCATCATTTTTTTGCGAAGAGATACCTTTGTATCTTCTATAGTCCACTCTTCTGTAGGCTTTAATAGTTTACGCACTCGCTTTTCATTCTCCAAATGATTGTAAATCTGCAAAGGGGTGAAGCCTATAGCTACAAGATAACCAACATAATGATAATACAAGTTGTCTTCGTACCATGCCACGAGTCGGTCAAGGTTTTTCTTACCTGTTTCAGCATCTTGCATGTTATGTATGTCATTTGACCAATCACAGACAAACTGTTTGTTGGTCTTATTCCTTTCTTGGTCACGACAAAAATCATACAGTTTTTGAAACTCTCGATAAGAATAATCTGCATCCTTTTCTTCGTCCAGCATGTGACAAAGTCGAACAACACGTCTATACGTGTCTGTGTTCCACGATTATCATCACTGATGAAATACCAGAAATTGTTATCTTGAAATTTGCGTTCTATTTCGTTCCATTCCGCAGACAACTGTTCTGCAGGTAGCTTATCTCCCTTTGATCGAAGATCATAATCCATTATGAACAGTGCCTTGATGAGTTCTGAACTGGTTAAGGAAATCTTACCCTTAATAAGTCGGTTGAAGACATTGATGCTGACAAGGTCTTCACAGTCTTCATCAACAGCATACCGAATAATCTTTACCTGGCGTTTCTGATTGTAGAGCAAAAGAACCTGTGAAGTTATTGAGGTTCTGTTTATTTTTTGTTTGTTCTTTGAACCAGTCATCATTACTCTTTTTGCCTCTGATAGATAATAACTGTCAATATTGTCGGCTGCATTAGGATTGTCGAAATCTAACTGAGGACGATCAGAGTAAGTTATATTGTAAAGAGAGGGCTGATACGTTTCACGTTCATCTTCACCAAGACGTTTTATGAGCCTTTTTCATAGTAGAGGTCAGTGGTCAGACGCTGTTGCCCGTCAAGCACCTCATAAGCATCAGCATCGTTGTATTTGCAAGCCTTGACAACAGCAGGCTGCAGGAAGTAGCTATCGCTCTTCACATTATCATCATTTGCAAACCGCTTGATATCCTCGAGTAAATCTGTCACTTGTTTCTCTTCCCAGCGATAACCACGTTGAAAAGATGGTATCACAAAATGATGTTTCCCATCCAATAATTCCGCTATGGGCATTGGAGCAAAGTTCTTATCGAAAATTATATTCTCTGCCATGTCATTGTAAATAAATCGTTTATAAAAACGTTTTTCAATTATCTTACTAATTCCTTTTTAAAACACCGAACAAGTCCGCAACTTTGAAGATAATGGCAAGGTTCGGCTGTTTGCGATTGTGCATAGGCATTGGCTGTGCTAAAACTCATGCCAGTTCTTTGGCGAGCCATGTTTAGGTTATGTCTGCTTCTTCAAATGCTCCTTGATCAGGTTGCTATGCTCTTTCCTCTGTCCCGATTAGATGATTGTATAACTCTGATATTTGTTACAAATTTATGAACTTATAATGAATAAAACGAGAAAATGGAACTTTCACGCTATTGAAAAATAGTTTTTCCTGTGCGAGGATACCAAAAGGAATCTCTTAAACAATCAATGATGATTGATAAACAACGTGCTTTTATCTAAAATAGTCTACTTTTAGAATGTATATTGAGCGTTTTTGATAGTCGCTGATATCCTTGCATTTCCTTATACTTCCCGCTATATCCCTGTCTCTTGGAATAACATCAAAAGCCTTCTATTTTTGCATCGTCAGACCTGACTGAATGCCCCTATGCGCAAGGGCGAGTTATTCATTTCAAAACAATAGGATTATGACGATAAACGAATTACTGGGCAAACCTGTTTTTGGCAGATGACTGGTGAAGAATTACTTTTTCCTTGCACAACACGGTAATATATCCACGAGCAGGGAATCTACAAAGGCTTCTTCCTCCAAAGAAGAAAAGCGATATGTGTATGGGGTGGCTGGCATTGTACGCCTCTTCGGCTGTAGTCTGCCTACAGCTAACCGTATCAAGCAGAGTGGTAAAATCAATCGTGCCATTGCACAAATATCATAGCAGCAGACTTATCAATAGGACAGGTGAAAGGTGTATCCAATCCAACAACCCACACATCAATCATCACTTACAAATCCTCTCCGTGCGCACGATTAAACTCATTATCATAATACATTATTATGCAATATTTCCCATTGAACTTCGCAATAGTAAACCATACGAACCTATTCCTCAAATCATCATCGGCTGGTAACTGGGCGTAGGCTGCTTGATACTTTTTTTTATTTACAGACATCTCATAAGAAATATCTTCACTTTCTGACAGCTCCTCGGCAGAAATCGGCACATACTTCTGATTGTTTGCAAACTGGCGGCACAGTGTGTTATACCTTATCTTTATCTGTCCTTCATCCCAATCATTCTTATCACATACCATTATTCGGTAAACCTTGTTGTTATTCGTTGCAATAAACACATCGACCTGCTGTCCATTGAACTCCCCTTCCAAGTAATCAGCAGAGGGGTAATACACAAATCCCTTATTTTTCAATTTCTGAATCATCGAACTCTTACTCCCATCAACAGGGATACCTAAGAATTTCGTTACTTCCTTTTGTGCATACAAAGCTACAGAAAGCATTAGTAAAAATGCAACAGATAGAATCTTCTTCATAATCTACGATATTTAAGTTTTTAATTATATTAATCAATTGATACCTCCCCCACAAAGCAATATAACTCCGACTATCGCCGTACGTCCTCACTGTTAGAAAAACTCAGCCCATTTTCTGGATAGTATTAAAAATTACTCTTTGTTTCTGCTGTGATTCTGAAGCTTTTTAGCAAATATGTTATATGCTTTTAATGGAAGACGATGCAAAGATAATAAATTTATCTTAAAATGTTATTTAAAAAGGTAAATTTTCAGTATAATTACCCGAAAAAGATGACTATTTTATTCAGGTTTTGCAAGATAGCGAAATAATAGCTATCTTTGTATCTGTTAGAACAAACCTATACACGCATTAAAAACATAAACATTATGACCTTGGAAGAATACAACCAATTGGATGCCGACTTCGCCCATTGCAGTGGCGAACATTGTAAACAAGCAAACGAATGTCTGCGCCACACCGCTCACACTATGCTTACGAACAACACACAAAATTGGTATATGATAACCAATCCTAACGTAATAAAAACCAACGGAACTTGCCCACTCTTTATGCTCGACCATAAAGAACGCTACGCATGGGGCATTTTCGCATCTACGACAATGTACGCGCTGCCGACCTGCGAAGGGTTCGGTTGAGCGTTATGCAATGTTTCGGTTCTGCCACTTATTACCACGTTAAGGAACAACTCCGCGCCATTACTGAGGAAGAGCAACAGAACATTCGCAATGCCTTCATCATAAACGGATACGACGGCAAAAAGCATCGAGTTCGACTACTATGAAGAACATTATCCCTACACTCATGCGTATGAAACGCTACAAATAAGTAGCTCCCCTACTCTCTCTCTTACCACTCGCCCTTCATTCTGTATATCTATGTCTCATCATATAAGTCTTTCTATATTATACACATCGGTATAATGAATTATATGAATGAGTATAACTGATTATACCATTTAGTATAACAAATTATACTAACGTGTATAATCTTGTTGATAAAGGCAGTGAAGACTACATCATATAAATATAACGTCTGTTGATATAAACATATTGATGAAGATTGTTGAAGGCATAAGCTACTCGTGAATATCTCGAAAAAGATGGATATTAAAGATGCATACATTATTGGTCTGCTTTTGATAAGGAGTACTCATATACCCACATCATTTTCAATCGGATAGATAATAACAGTGTGCCATTCTTCGTTGCAACGACCGCTTCAGAAACGAGACGATTTGTAGAGCACTGTATTCTGCAGAACAGCTATTAATCCAAAGGGAGATAGCGCTAAAACACAAGAAACCGTGCAAACTCATCTCTCACAAGAAAACTCAAAACAAGATCAAAGAACATCAACTTTTTGTTTTTGGAAGGCACTATCAGAGTCGAGTAAGAAAGCTCGATCCAAAGTTTAAAGCTTTGCACCAGCTCATCAGCAAGCAACAAAAGCCTGTAGAATATAAGAACTACTCGCTATTTGCAAGCGTTCAATTAGCCGAACGTATGCTGCTTTTTATTGGTTTGTGGGCTGGTCATGGTGAGTTGCTGGTTCTTCGCTATGGGAGCCAACAAACTACAAACAGTCTCTGATTACGACCTGCGTTATCGCTATCTACGTATGAAAGGCAAAGCTTCCACTTCAGACTTTACATCTTGACAGCATATTTTTAACACATCGCAATCCCAATGCGATTCTGCAGATGCAACAAAAGGTTATTGATTACGAGCAAGCCCTGCAACGGCAAGCAGAACTAATAGAACAGCAAGAGCGTATCAAAGGTGAGCAAGTGCAACTACAGACTTCATCAATAGTCATAAAAATAAAATCCTGCAAAGTAAATAAGTTTGTTGCAGGATTTTTATTTTGTATATCATTAATCATAGACTGTTACCTAAAAATTCTATTGTTTAATCTCTGGTATTGTCTGGGTAACCAAATGTCATCTGGAGTTTCAAACATAGATAGTGCGATTAAATGATTAGCAAATAAAGTTTTTCTTTACCATATAGAGGATACTTTCCAATTAAATCAATACAAGCCTTACTGTCATAGATATTTATATTTGAAGGTTTTTGTCGCATGACTGTTCTCTGAATTTAGAAGAAAAATTATCAAGGATCCTTGTCTTTTTAATTCCTTTATACAAAACATGAAAATTCTCAACTGTATGATTGTGTTCTATTTTTAATATCTCGTATTGGTCAGACGATAACTTATTTTCAATTTTTCTTTGATTTTCACAAATCAATGTTGGTACAAGATTATATGACTTGTCCTTTCGCTCCATTTTATAGAACTTTACATCTCTATTTTCTAATTTTCTATAATTTGTGCTTGATATTGTTTATCCATAGTTCAAAACCGAAATAAATAGCTTTTTAGAGCAAATGGATTACTACTTCTTCATTCCGTAGTTTGTGTAGAAGTCTTATCTCTTTCTCGTATTGCCATACTGGCGACTTGGTGCTAAACAGTTTAATAATGAAGTTTGGGCTTTTTATGTCAGTTATCTCTATTTGTGGAGGTTTTTTCAGTAGTTTTATTGTCATACGATTAACATCTAATGAAAATTTCTCACTATCCTCTAATTTTTCAACATCATAAGCGATACAAAAGCCCTTATGAGAATTGCATAGTGAGCCCATTAATTCATTATCAGAATTCTTTATCAGATGTTGATAGAGAAATATATTTCAACTTCATCTTTAAATGCCATCAGTTCTTTCCACTTTTGTATATCACTAATGTTAACGTTGAAAACTTGGTTGAATATAGGCAAAACTTTTACTGATTTTCATCTGTATAAGTTGCTTCAAATGGATCATTCAAATTACGAAATGTGACAGTCCATATTTCATCGTTTAAGACGATTCAATGTCGCGAGTACTATCTTTGCCTTCAATAGCGTAGCTCTATATTTTATATCCAATCATATTAATCTGTTATTTTATCTTTGCTCTCACAATCTTAGGTTCTTCCTCGACTTCTTCAATTGTGAGGCAGACTTCAAAATTGTCTGGAATAGCCTTTGTTGAGTTGATAATCGCTGACACCGATTGGCTGGTCGTAGCCAGAGAGGGCATCTGTGCCACAACCTTTGTCGCCTCCATTGCAGAGAAGCGTCGATCGTCTTATTATCTTGTTCGCCCCTCAGGGTATCGTCTACTACGATGATGTAAAAGTTCAGTTGTCCCATATATTCGGGCGAAAGGTGTGGCTTTGAGTTCGATAACAACGTATGCATGTAGTTGGATGTTATACGAGAATGAGGTCGGCATAGAAATCAGGATCGCCTACTAAAAATGCTTCTGCCGTGCCACAAATGCAAAGCCACTGCTCATTTCAAAAGATATTTGGTGATATGAGAAACCAATTGCCGTTCAATGTCTCTGTTCTGCCATTTATCTGTCTGTCCCATCATGTCAAAGATGGGAGGTCCTTCATCAGATAGTTGGCAAGGTCACTTTGCAGTTTGGGTAATCGCTATGAGAAGTTGTTCACTTTTCTTTGCCGTAATCTGTCGAGCAAAAAGATTGGTCTCAATCTGCATTTGCAGAACATTGCGACTCCACCCATTAGCAACTGCTTGCGTGTGTACCAATAGCACCTCGCCCAAAGGCAGTTACTATTAAGCAGAATAACATGGCTCAGCTGAGTTAGTGCGAACAATGGCGGAATACTTGAAGATTTCCTCTATCGACTGATGTCGCTGTGGTGATAGCCGACAAAGTTTCTGATACTTCGCGCAATTTCGCAACAGGCTGTTGCGTAATTATATCTCCTTGAATATCTGAATTTTGAATTAGTGCAACAGGCTGTTGCGTGAAACTGATTAAGTTCGTTTGTTAGTTGTAATCATTATCAACCGAAGGCTATTAAGCAACTCTTCAACCTTACCCCATTTCCGTAAGAACCTCCTAGGATAGCCTTTTGCAAACTAGCACATATAGATAAGATTACGAGTGGAATACCCTTCTTGTCTGGATATTTAGAACGCTATCGCCCTTACGAAAGGTTGTCAATGACTTTGCTTTCCCAACCTTCTTTCTTTTGGAGGTAAAGATAAAATGCCCTACTTTCCAATAGTGGAAAAAGCATATCGGCATTAGCTCGAAGCAATCACGCGCACTTGTGTATGCTCGAGGTCAGTACCAATAGCTCGTACAACGAGAGATAAATCTTGTATCTCTGCTTTTTTTATTTCTTGACTCATATTGTTTCGGTGTTATAATTGATTGAATTTACTCATAGCATTCGCCTTGATGTCGTCTGCAATATCAATGTAGGGTCTCATTGCCCTGGTAGTCCATATGTCCTGTCCACTTCATCACCACCTACGGAGGAATGCCCAAAGCGAGGGCGTTACAGATGAACGTTCTGCGACCAGCGTGCGTGCCAAGCAAGGCATATTTAGGCGTAACATCGTCTATGCGCTCATTGCCTTTGTAATAAGTTTGGCGAATGGGTTCGTCAATTCCTGCCAATTCTTTAAGATAATCGTTCATCTTCTGATTGGTAATCACGGGCAGCACCTTATCATGCTCAAACGCCACGTCCTTGTACTTATCAGAATCGCTTTGCTGTGATTGTTCAACTCGATAATCAAACTATCGGAAGTCTTGACCGTCTAACCTCAATGTGGTCGCCTTTAATATCGCTCCTGCGGAGGTTCAAACTATCCGAATAACGCAAGCCAGTGAAGCATTGGAAGAGGATACATCACGCACGTTCGAGAGCCTGCTTGTTGGAAGGGATTTTAAACTCTCGAGACGGTTGAGCTCGTCCCAAGTAAGAAAGATAATTTTTCTTTTGGGTACTCTTGAGTTTGAGCTTATAACTATCTGTAGGCGTTGTTTTGATGTACACCTTTCTTGAAAGCCCAGCGCAAAAACCATTTCAAGAAACTCAGTTGCTTGCCAATGGTTGTATTGCGCATCTCCTTTACATCACGCAGATAACCCACATAGCCATTCAAGCCTCGCTCATCAAAAAACTCAAAGGTAAGCCCTTCACGAAAGTTGGTCAAATGATTTTTCATGGTTGCAAATTTCTCAAACGTGGAGTCCGTCAATTGTTCTGACGTCCACAATCCTCGACAAAATCATCAAACACCTAGAAAGAAATCACGAGGCAACGCTTCTTTCTTTTGGCTTAGGGTTCTTCGCTCACAGGTTTGTGCAAAGCATTGAAAAGCCTCCTTTATCTGTTCGGGCGTTGGCATTACGTCCTCTACCTCAAACCTCTTAAAGATTGACTGTAATTCCGTGTAATACTCCAGGGAAGCATTGATTTCAGAAGCCGATTGTTTCAGTTTATTGCTACAACCATTCTTCACACGCTGCTTATCTGCATCCCTTGGCTGAATCAATGCGATAGCCAGTGGTGAACTCAATCGCTTGGACACAAAATTAATGCGCATACGAATTGGCACGTTCTCTGTGATAAGAACTCCATCCTTCTTCCTGCTCTCCAATGTGAAGATGATGTTCCGTTTGATATTTATACCTTCGGGTGTATTAGTTTTATACACCCAAAGTTACCTAAAAATGATATTACCAAAGATTTTTCCGTGAAATCTCATTTTATTAACATTTTGCGCAAACTACTATATTACAATAGATTGATACGATTTGATAGTTTGTGATAGTTCGAGAGAAAGAGCCTCTCTTTCTTTTTCAACGTATTAAGTATTGCTCAGCAGGGGTCAGTGAATCAACCGTGAGCTAAGACGCAATGCGACAATGAACAATAAGTATGTCTGGGACAAGGCCGATGTCCTTTCTCGGAGCCGTATGCATCATGCTCCGGGGAACCGTGCCGTGAGTCAGTCGCTCGCCTGGCGTGTAAAAGAGCTCATCATTGGAGAGCAATGGTCTCCCAAACAGATATCTGGCTACTTGGCAAAGGTGGGTGTGAAGATATCTCACGAGACCATTTACAAGATGATCCGCAACAACGCAAACGGTACGCTTGCCGCAAACTGCCGACACAAGATAAGGTATCGCCACAGCCTCCGGTACAGGCATGAGACCAAGGCTCCGGGCATCAGGAACAGGGTAAACATACACGAACGTCCCAAGGAGGCTGACGGCAGCCGGTTCGGAGACTGGAGATGGGCTTGATTGTCGGCAAGGACAGCAATGCCATCCTCACGATGGTGGAGCGCAGCACGAACTTCCTCATCATGGAAAAAGCTCCAGTATGGTAAGAAGGCTATGCTGCTGGCCAAGACGGTATGGAGGTTGCTGCTGCCCTACATGGAAAGCATCTCAAGACGATCACAACGGATAACGGAAGCGAGTTTGCAGAGCATGAGTGGATAGCACATAGGTTGGCACTGGATATCTTCACGGATGCATACGCTTCATGGCAGAAAGGAGCTATCGAGAACACCAACAAGCTTATCAGGCTGTATATTCCCAAAAGGAACAGATATAATTCGTAATATTGCACTTGCTGGTTGACTCTTTATAAAATGTTCATAAGGAATGAAAATAATAAAAACTTCATGAATAATTTGGTAATACAGAAAAGTTATACCTTTGCACACTTTCAGAAAGGAAGTTTGGTACGATCCACTAGCTCAGCTGGTGAACACTACACTTTTAATGTTGGGGTCATGGGTTCGAGCCCCATGCGGATCACAAGTAAAGAGGGTTTCAGTAACGAAACTCTTTTTTGTTTCGTGGTATTTCGTAACACTATAGGCAGGTTCTTAAAAAAAAGGACAGTAGATATTTAGGGGGACAGTAGATATTTAGTGTGGATAAGCATATAGTTTAGCAAGCCTAAAAAGGAAGAAACTTTTATCTACAACTCCTCTTAGTTAGCCCTAAACAGTTTTTATTTTTCGCATTGAAGGATTCAGCAGCAGCGTTTGTGAATCTGTTAATATAAAAAGTTAAGTATGTCATCGTAATGCTCGTGAAAGTTGCAGCAATGACATTGAAGGAATGAAATAGCTGCTTCTGCGACCTTATTATACTACTTAGCTAATGATAGTCTGGCGCGTCTTTGACAGTATTCTTGGCAAAAATCATTCTTAGCGAATGTGATAAGCCGTAAGCCTTCTTGATGTCAGGATATTCTCTGAATAGTATCTTGGCTCTTAGCTTCTGCTCATCAGTCCATTTCTCTGATGATTTGAATAACAGGTGCCTGTCTTGCCAGCAGTTCACTACGTGATCTCCATTCTCAAAAGTCAATGGCTGATACGCTGTCTTTTCCAACTTCGCTTTCTCTTTCTCGTCATTTGCTTGCTGTAAAAGCAGACCAGCGGTGCTCTATTCTCATCTGTTGCACGGCATCACCTGCAAGTTTTCTGTATGTAAAGCGATCAATCACTCGTCTGACTTTTGGGAAACAATGTCTTACTATCTTATGTATACTGTCGGACAAGTCCAGGTGACCTCATCAACTTCTTCCCGCTTCTTTTCATCTATCTTATCAGCACCTTGCAGACATCCAAGGACCTGGTTCCTGCAACAATTGCTACAAGACCTCCTTCCCTGCCGTGTTTGTCCCTATTGGTCACAATCGTATAGAGCTCACCATTGGACAGGGAGGTCTCGTCCATAGCTATGTCCTTGCCAATATTATCCTCAAAGAGAAGCCACTTCGGGCATGGGACTAACTGCTCCGGGACCTGTAACCGCTTAAGGTTTCCTTGTATTGTTTCTCAAAACTACGTCCATTGACATGATAGAATTCCTCAAGCGCACGGCAGGGCACCGGGGAGTCTCCATACGTTTCTTTTAAAAAAGATCCGAACTCTTTGGAATAACGAGTGCCGGAGGCTGTAATATCAATCTGCAGGGGAAGAGAAACTCTTACCCGTACGAGTATCTATCCATCGACGTCTGCGAAGAAACAAAAATAACCTTATGGTCCTGAATCAGGGAAGTCTGCCACCTCGACGGAGATCCATAAAGGCCTTTAGACTCAAAATGAAGATCATCGGAGCCGTTCTTTCTCCATCTTCTCATCAGGATAAATACGTAACGATGAAGAATCAGACTCTATCTTAACAATAGAAATAATGTAAGACATCGCTTGGTAAAACGAATTCAGCTAACTGATATAGATATTTTCTTCCATGATGCAAGGAAAAGAAAAATACATTAATTGAACTTATCTTGACTTTTGCTTCTTTTTCACCTTCTTCACCAGAATAACTATAAATGCTATATAATTCCGTACTTGCCAACTGGTCAGTAACATCAAATCTGTTCAACAGACTTCTGTATGGATCCAGCCACGCATTTGTTCTTTCTATGCTGTACCTTTCTTTATACAGTATATCGTCAAACAAACAGCATTCTCCCCCCTGCTCTATGATTGAATGCTACATTTTCAAACACACCCATTCTTCGGCACATGTGCCTGAACTCTTTGCATCGAATCCCGCATCAGCATTGAGAAATAATCCATCAATAGAAACATCAGACTTTGCGAGTTGTGAGAACACTTCTTTAACCACTTCTGAAATATTGTACAAATCATTGTGAGAACCTGCAACTGGAGTGGACATGGCGAGTGGTATTCCCTGGCGGTCAGTTACATAAATGGCATTTGTAGTCTTTCTCTTCTTGCGTACCTGATAGCTCTGACACTCTCCACCATGTAATGCTGTAGTATGGCTGCCATCCAAATCCATACTTGACATATCCAAGAAAAGATTTATAACGGTTTAGAAGCGTTGTCCAAACTTTTGCCATTCTCCTTTCTTACACCATTTGCGAAAATGCCCATATACGGTTTTTGTAATGAAGAACCTTTCGGTGAAGAACGATGAAACTGGAAGCATATACCATTGACAACCAGTCTTAAGCTTATAAAGAATGCATTGAATTACCTCTGACAAGCTGCTTTGGCAAATATATCCACGTTTTGCAACTGATAAATGAGGTAGAATTTCATTTTTTATTGTATCTTTGTCCAGTAATTTGTACATGAGAGGAATTTGAGGCTTGGTTTGGTAATACAAAGATAAGAATTCCTCTCGATTTTAATAAAATAAAAAAGTCAAGACGACTTCAATAAGAAAATTTCCCCACCTCTTTTCTACTGAGCCAAAAAAATCATAAGCATTCAAGGTAGAAGTGCAATTTCTTAATGGGTGATAGTAAGAGTTGCCCTCCGTGTTGGATGCAGAAATTCTTGGTGCGAAGCGACAAGGTTGTCCGCCTTCAACATGGGTGTACATTCTAAATCGAAGTGCAACAAACAAACCACGTTTTTCATGGTCTCTAATCATGAAAAACACGCAGGTTTGCTCTCGCGGCTGGGGCGCGTAGCCCCTAGAAACGATCAACAATACAAAAAGGCCCTTTTGTGGGCTCCCCAAGATTAATTATCTTTGTATTGTTATGTATAAACAATTAACCTCGGAGCAAAGGTCGCAAATTTTTGCCTTACTCCAAAGAAAAAGTCCAAGAAAAGAGATTGCCCATATTGTGGGCATCAGTCAATCCACGCTTTCCCGTGAATTAAAACGCAACAGCAGTCTATCAGGCAAGTATGTCTGGTTCAAGGCGCATGACAAGGCCATGGAGCGTCGGAAGCGTTCCACCTCCAATGCCACGCTTGCCCCTGAACTGGTATGGAGAATAAAACAAGCCATCATCGGGGAGCAATGGTCTCCACGGCAAATATCAGGGGTTTTGAAAAATGAGGGCATCAGCGTGTCGCATCAAAGCATCTACAACATCATACATGCCGATGCGACCGGGGAATTGGCCAGCCATACGCGCCATAAGCTCAAGTACAGGCGCAGACCCAAATGCAAGGCTTCTCCCATCGCCTGCAGGACCAGTATCCATCAACGCCCCAAAGAGACAAATGGAAAACGGTTTGGGGACTTCGAGATGGATCTGATAGTAGACCGCTACAACCACGCTATCCTCACCATAGTGGAGCGTTCCACCAACATGCTCTTCATGGCGAAGCTCCCGCATGGAAAAAAGTCCGAGCCATTGGCCAGAGAGGTACGCAGGCTGCTGCTACCCTACAGGAAACACATCAAGACCATCACAACAGACAATGGTCCTGAATTCGCAGCGCATAAGCTGATTACTGAATACTTGGGAGCCGTCGTTTACTTTGCCGACCCGTATGCCTCATGGCAGAAAGGAGCGGTTGAAAATACGAACAAGCTCATCGGGCAATACATACCAAAGAAGGCTAACTTCGATGATTTCACGGACAGAAAGATTGCAATGATACAGAAGAAAATAAACAGAAGACCGAGACAGAAACTAAATTTTCAAACACCAAAATGCGAGTTCTACAGAAAAATATAATAATTTTGTACTTGCTGTTTGACTCTACAACTTTATGAGACAATGTGAAAAGTACGAAAAACTTAACTGATTATTTGGTGAAGACGAATAAAAGCAGTACTTTTGCAGTCAAATAGCTGGTTCCGTAGCTCAGTTGGATTAGAGCAACAGCCTTCTAAGCTGTGGGTCTTGGGTTCGAACCCCAACGGAATCACTCGGATAGAGTGAAGTAGAGACATCATTTGAAAAATCATCTGGTGTCTTTTTTTATCCATTCCTTCGTAATGTTCATAGAAAGTTGCTGCAAGGATATTAAGAGAATGGGAATCCAGCTTCTTCAACTTTATTATACCACTTAGATAGTGATAGCCTACCTGCATCCTTAATCGTATTCTTTGCAAAGACATTCTTGGCAAATGTCCAATCCATAAGCCTTCTTGATGTCGGGAGACTTTTCTTTGTTCCGAGATCTTCTTTACAGCCGATTCAACCATACTGATATACTTCTTGCACCCTACACCTGTACTAACATCTTCTACCATAATTGACCTAAATCTTGAGTCATAGAATAAAATTAGGACTGCCAGCAATCACTGATGACTGCTCTTTTAGATATTTTCAACGCATGCTGCATCACCAAACCGATTGGATTTGCAACAGATTTCTACTTAAACTGTGTAAGGAACGAGTCGGCCTGTGCGTTGCCCAAATTCTTCGCTTTTTCGATATTGGCAATACCTTCTTGCTTCTGATTGTTTTTACATTGGGCGATACCAAGAACGAGATAAGCCTCTGCATAGTCATCTTTTAAGACAATGGCTTGTTTGGCTGCAACAATGGCTTCGTCCAACTTGTTAAGCCGAAGCAACAAGTTGGCAGCTTCAGCACAGTAGATGGGTTCAGCCGGATCGAGTCGTGTGGCTACAAGAATGTCTTGTAGAGCCTGTTGCCACAATTTTCCTTTTATCTCTATTTGTTCGCGCATATAATAGAAGTCGGCTTCTAAAGTGCCTTGGTTAAGATATTCGAACACATAGAGGTCTTTCATTGCATCGCGATATTTGCTCATCTTGTCGAATTGCTGTGCCCGTGCAAGAAAGTAAGGCGACGAAGTGTCCGTATAGGGCGTGTCGCAAAGTGCTATACATTGATTAAGCAAGGAGAGTACGGCATCGTTGCTGCCATTCAGTTTTTCTTGGCACTGCGCCATTTCCAAGTATAATTCAGGATTCTTTATAGCCGTCTTTGTAAGTGCTTCAAAGTCTTGATATGCCTGTTGATAATCGCCCTTGCTATAGGTAATTTGCGCCTGGAGATGTTTGTACACGGAGCAGGATGCAGTTTGTGAGGCTTCGATAGCTTCTCCCATTGCCTTGTCTAATGTCCAACCTTGTGCTTTCGCTTTATCTGCCAAAGCGGTGGTTGTTGTACCTTGATAAACAAGACGCCCATAATTGTAGTGCGCTCTCGTCTTTCCTTTCGTCTTAGCTATTGCCTGCTGCAACACCTTGTCTCTCTCTCGGCAATGTTTCCTTTACTAAAAAGCGTGGTTGCCAACGTTATGTAACCATTGTTTAGTGTGGGAAACTTTTGCAGGAAGTCGCTGATAGTTGCCATTCGGAGCGATTCTATTTTGGAAGATGACAACATTAACGCGATAATGGCTTCGTCGGGTTGCTGTGGCAGTGCTATTCTTATTCCTGATTGCAACATGGTCGGGTCGTTCTGAAAGCCCGCTTATTATAAAGTCGTTGGCATATCTTGCATCGGTTGCACTCTGCAACGCACCATTGCTATTGTAAATACCCACAAGCTGACCTTTGTCGTTCAGCAGCGGTGCACCGTTATTCTTTTCGGGTGCAGTGGTAGAAAGCACACAGTAGTTATATTTCGTCATAAATTTCTCTACCTTGTTTATATTGGCTTTTATAGGGTCGCCCACTTTGGCGGGTACAACTATCCATGCTGTTGAGCTGGCAGCAACCGATGGTGCAAACGGAGCGGCGTGGGTTTTGGCTGCGACTTTAAATTTTGCCACATCGTACAGTTCGTTCGCCCCCAGCATTGTTTCAACATCATATTTCTGCCCATCGTTATCGGTAACCACGGCTTTCATGGCTCCCACAAATGGTTTCCACGTGCTAACACCAATACCATCGTTTGAGACGAAGACCCCATTGGATGTGGAGAGAATAGACCCAGTAGAGTCAAACGTAGTTAGCGTGAAAGTAGTGTTTGCAGCCTTTTTCACGGCTGCAGGTTGTGCTTCTACTACTGTAACAATACCAAAGCAGAGTAATAGAAGGATAGAAAATATCTTAATTGATCTCATAATATTCTATATTCATTTTATGATGATTGATTACCATTGATGAGTTCGCGCGCATTTTTGTAAGGCAGTCTCTGATACGTCTGACCCTGAAAGCATTTGTGCTATTTCTGCACACGTTCCTCGTCGGTTAACTTCCGCAGCCTACTGGTGGTTCCTGCCGAAGTGTCGTGTTTCTCTACCTTATAGTGTGTAGTACCTAAAAGCAGCTATTTGAGGAAGATGAGTGATGAGATTGCTTGCTTGTCGCTGCTGCCCATCTGGCGCATAACGAACGCCATTTGCTGAGCGATTTTACCGCTAACACCTGTGTCTATCTCGTCGAAAAATAATGGTTGGAAGTTTAACGGCACCGCTTATCATTGCTTTAAAGCGAGCATGACACGAGCTATTTCGCCACCCGATGCTACTTGCTCTATGGGCTGCAACGGACTGTTGCGATTGGCAGAAAAGAGAAATTGCACTTTGTCGGCACCATCGGAAGCAAGTGGTTTCGGCTCGAACTGTATATCGAACTGTACGTTTGGTATGCCCATGGGTACAAAGCCTTTCTTTCATCTCTTTCTGAATGGTCTTTGCAGCCTTCTCCCTGCCCTTGGTCAGCAGAGCAGCTTGCTTTGCACAATCGGCTTGTCTTGCGGCAAGTATCTGCTCGGCTTCCTTCAGAAGTTCGTCGCTGTTGTCTATTCCGTCCAACTTCTGCTTCAATTCGGCTTGAATGGCGAGTAACTCGGCAATAGTTTCTACATGGAATTTCTTTTCAAGATGGTAAATTTTGTCCAATTGCTGATTAATGAAATCTAATCTGTTTGGATCGAAATCTATGTCGGCTGTTGCTCTGCTCACCTCTTCGGCTATGTCTTTTACTTCAATATAGACAGTATCGAGCCGGCTGTTCAGCACATCTGCTTTCGGGAAAACAGACGAAATGAGAGATAGAGCATCGGTGGCTGATTTCAGTTTCCGTACCACACGGTTTCTTCGTCGCTCAATAGGTTGTCTGCACTGAAAAGGACGACTTAATATCTTCTGCGTGCGCAAGTGTCTTCTCCTCGGCTTCAAGCTCTTCTTGCTGACCGTCTTGTAGGTTTGCACTCGAAATCTCTTCATACTGAAAGCGCATAAACTCTTCGTTCTCCGAGTTTTCTCGCAGCTGTTTCTTTTATTTCGTCCAATCTCCGTTCGGCATCTTTATACGCTCTGAAAGTTGTTTTGTAGGCAGCACGCTCTTTGTCGTTGGCGGCTAATATGTCGATTACATTCAACTGGAAATCTTCTTTTTGTAACAACAAATTTTGATGTTGCGAATGTATGTCTACGAGCTGACTGCCCAAATCACGCAGTAAATTAAGGGCAACAGGCGTATCGTTGATAAATGCGCGCGACTTTCCGCTGCTGCTGACTTCACGATGGAGTATGGTCTCGTCGGCATCGAAGTCGATATTGTTTTCGGTGAAAAACGCATCGAACTCTCCTTTTGGCAGAGAGAATGTGGCTTCTATAATGCACTTTTTTTCGCCTTGCTTTATCTGTCTGCTATCTGCCCTATTACCTAAAAGAAGACCGATGGCACCAAGTATAATACTTTTCCCAGCACCTGTTTCTCCACTTATTACAGAGAAACCATTATAAAGTCGGTATCTAATTGGTCGATTAATGTAAAATTCTTTATATATAGATGCTTCAGCATATTGTTTTTGTATTATTGTTTAATCTTGTCCCACGTAGCATTCTGACTGGCATTGATGCTGAACAGAATGTCGTAGACCGACTCTTTTTCCTTCTGTGTACCTTTTTTGTTATAAATATTGGCGAGTTCGTCTTTTTTATAGTCTGTCCAAATTTGCGGCCACATACTCATGGGCTTGTCTTCGTGCGCCTTTTTCAGGTCGTTTTGCAGAGCAGTGGTTATGTTTGTCCGTCCTCGTTCCGGACTGTTTGCCATTTCGTCTAACCCCGTGCGATAGTAATCGTATTGCAGCTGTCGGAACGGTTTCATTCCTCCGTCGATATAATCGTTGATGATGGCAAACCGGTTCTTGGAATTTTCGAACGCTTTCCAACCCGTGAAGCTTAAGTTCTGTGCATTGTTGGTAAGATTCATGCAACGTTGTAGTATGTCGTCGCCACCCATTGGTGAAAACGAATCGAGGTCTATCCCGATGATGAGATAGGCATAATATGCAAAGAGAGCAGTAAGCTGATTGTTGATGGTTTCCTCGTTGAACTCTATCTGGTCGAACTGCGCAAACTCAAAGTTGAAGTCTCCGTCTTTAAAATTAAACAAAGTAGACGTGTATGCGGAGTTATACACGGGTCTGTTTGCTTGTATAAGTGCCGTGCAAGTAAATGCGTTGTTGCTTGCATCGTACTTGGTCACTGTGATATTAAAGTTGCAAAACAATTCGTTCGTTCTTCTGGAACTTAAGATGTGTCCATTGGCGTTCGTTGACAAACTGCTCAAGCGTTTGCTGCAGATTTTCGAACACCGACTTATCGGTTCCTTGTATCTGATTATGATTGATGGTTATCTTGGCTTGTAGTTCTTGTGCTACAGTCGTGCTGCTAAAGAATAGAAACCAACTCGTTAATAATGTCGTGAGCCAGCAAACGTTTGCACTTCTTTTCATATTCCTTCTTTTCTCCTTTCGAAATAATCGTTATCTGATTGTCGTCCGACTGGAAAGTTGTGCCAGTGTTGCGCGTAGAGTTTAACACAATAAAGTCGGCGTTCTTTCTCGTCAATTTTGCTAATGCGTTAGCCTCTTCGTTGTTGGTCTCCAAAGCAAATGCCACAATGCGTTGTCGGTTCGTTTTCTGTCGTCCCAATGTGGCAGCTATATCGTGTGGGCTGCAGCTCGATGTGCAGTGTCTTTTTCGCGCCTTATTTTTGTTTCTGAGAAACACATCGGTTTAAAGTCGGATACGGCAGCGCACAAAATAGCAGCGTCTACATTTGGAAAAATTTGTGTACATGCATCGTACATTTGTTCGCAACTCTCTACGTCTATGCGGTTTATGCCCTCCGGACAAGTGATGTGTACCGGACCAGCTACAAGCGTAACGCTTGCTCCACGGCGAGAGCATTCCTCGGCAAGCGCAAAGCCCATCTTTCCTGACGAGTAGTTGCCTATAAAAACGTACAGGGTCTATCTTTTCGTATGTTGGTCCTGCAGTTATTAGAATATGTTTTCCGTTTAAATCGTGTTTTTCATCTGTTTCATTATTAAAATATTGCTCCAAGCGAGCCACAATGGCCTCGGGCTCTTCCATTCTGCCTTTACCTTCCAGACCACTTGCCAAGAAACCATTCGCTGCCTCTATTATGTGGTTTCCCCTACCCTTCAGTATTTCTATATTTTCTTGTGTTGCAGAGTGTTTGTACATATCAAGATCCATTGCCGGAGCTACGAATACTGGTGCCTTCATTGATAAATAGGTTGTAACAAGCATATTGTCGGCTATGCCGTGGCACATCTTTCCCAATGTTGCTGCAGTGCAGGGAGCTATCAGCATGGCATCAGCCCATAAGCCTAAATCAACGTGCGAATGCCACGTACCGTCGCGTTGAGAAAAGAAATCGCTTATGACTGGCTTTTGTGTGAGTGCCGACAATGTGATGGGGGTAATGAATTCTTTTCCACTGGGAGTTATGACCACCTGAACTTCGGCACCTTGTTTTATGAGTTGGCGGATGATGAGGCAACTCTTGTAAGCTGCAATAGAGCCCGTGATGCCCAGAACAATTTTCTTTTCTTTCAGCATAGTTATCGGTTGTTGAATTCGCGGAGACGAATACGTGTGAGCACTTGTTTCGTATTGTAAGTAAAGTCGCTTGCCAGCATCCAACTATAGAAGCCCGGGTCTCTGTGCAACACCTCTGCCACGTCCCAACCACGATACTTCCAAAAATTGAACACTTCGTGGCGACAGGGGGCAACCATTTTCATCAAGCAACACATTCCCATCTTTGTCGGTTACGTCTTTCCAAACAATACGTCCTGCAAAGTCTACGTTATCATTCATTTGCGAGAACTTTGCCAGTTCGTCCATATCGTTCTTTAATATGCGTTCGGATCTTTTTGTTTTTTTCTTCAGAGTACATCTTTATCTGCCCCTGCAAGACGCGCCATGTAGCCTCCGTATCCTCATCGGCCTTATGAGCCGTGAAGTCGTCTTCCATCTTCCTCCCGCAATAAAACTCATAAGCTGCAGCAAGATTACGTCGTTCCATCTTGTGGTAAATGTTTTGCGCATCTATAAGACGGCACTTAGAGAAGTCGAAGTTGATGCCAGCTCGTAGAAACTCTTCTGCCAACAAGGGGACATCGAAGCGATTGGAGTTGAAACCGGCAAAGTCGCAGCCCTTAAACTTATCAGCCAGGTCAGCAGCTTTCTCCTTGAATGTCGGAGCGGCAGTCACATCTTCGTTTGTTATACCCGTAAGTTCCTCAACTTCGTGAGGTATCTCTCTTTCGGGATTAATATAAAGGTTCTCTCTTTCTTCCTTTCCATCGGGAAAAACCTTTATGTACGACAACTGTATGATGCGGTCTTTTACCAAGTCGAGACCTGTCGTCTCAAGATCGAAGACGATTAATGGCTTCTTTAAGTTTAATGACATTCTACTATTATATAATGTATATGGGCAGACTTAATATAAAATCTGCCCATATCTGTTATAGCATTTTTCTTAATCGTTGAGCAATACAGGCATAACAAGCATAAGCACGTTTTCGTCTGCAGGTTGCTCTGCCGGCACAATTACTCCTGCACGTGAGGGGTCTGCCAGTTGTATGTTTACCTCTTCACTCTGCAAATTGTTCAGAATTTCCAATATAGAGCTGCCTTTGAAGCCGATACTCATTGGGTTGCCCTCATAAGTGCAGGTCATGCTTTCCTTGGCACTTGTAGAGAAATCAATATCTTCGGCACTCAGGTCCAATTGTCCGTTTGCAATGTGGAAGCGGATTAATTGTAAAGAATCACTCGCAAATGGCAACACGCGGCGAACAGCTCCAATAAGCGATTTGCGGTCTATCAAAATCTGGTATGGGTTGTTTTCTGGAATTACACTATTATAGTTAGGATATTTTCCGTCGATAAGTCGACAAATCAGATTGCCTTCACCAAACGAGATTTCAGCCGAACGAGCATCGAAACGTATCACTACGTCGCTACTTTCTTTCGTTACAAACCCTTTCAGCAAAGTTGCAGGTTTCTTTGGCAAGATGAAGGCTGCCGGCACATCGCTCTTAATAGTGTACACACGGTTGCGCACCAACTTATGCCCATCAGTAGCTACAACAGCCAGGGCATCAGGTCTAAGGTCGAAATATACTCCGTTCATCACGGGGTGCAGTTCGTCTTGTGCCGTTGCAAATAGCGAACGTGTAATGTTTTCCAACAATATTTCTGCGCTCAATGTAATAGTAGTTGTATCGGCAGACAGGGGCTGAGGAATGGGGAACTCGTCGGCTTCCAGAACGGGGAAGTTGTATGAACCATTCTGATAACACATAAATGGTGTGTTCGTCCATATTAACGTCTACCGTCAGTGGCTGTTCGGGCAGTTCCTTTACAGCATCGAGAATGTTTTGGTTGTTTACTGCGAACTTTCCTTCGCCCTCAAGCGAATCGAGGTTCATTGACATACAGACAACGTTCTCACTATCTGAAGCAGTAATTGAAAGTTGTCCGTTCTGTGCATCAAATACGAAACAGTTTAATATTGGTAACGTGTTCTTGCTATTGATAACACGCGAAAGCGACAGTAACCTGCTACTCAAGGCAGTGCTTGAAATGGTAAATCTCATTAGTTCTATATATTTTTAATTGTAATTCAAATATTTATCGTACAAGATACGACAGAAGAGTTTGTCTCATAATTCTCAAACTTGCTTCTTCATCGTACAAAAATACGAAAAACTGTATGAAAGACAAAATTTAGAGCTAAAAGTTTCTGTTTTTAGAACTATTTTAGTAATTTCGCAGATATAATGCCAATGGTTCATACTTGCGCAAACAATTGTATGCTGACATGTGGCTACTTTCGTATAAAGAATAGAAAGAAACAAATTTATTAATAATAACTGCAAAAATATATAACATGGAACTACAAGGTAGAGTTATCGTTGTAATGGAACCACGCGAAGGAACTTCGGCGCGTGGACCATGGAAATCACAACAGTATGTAATAGAAACACACGACCAATATCCGAAAAAGATGGTTTTCGATATATTCGGTGCCGACCGTATAGACCAGTTTGCCATTAAGGCAGGAGAGGAAATCATCGTCAGCTTCGATGTAGATGCACACGAATACAATGGCAGATGGTTCAACAACATTCGCGCATGGAACATTCAGAGGCTCGATGCTGCAGCTGCACAGGCTGCCGGGGCACCTGCAGCCGCTACACCTGCACCTGCAACAGGAGCGCAAACAGCGGCAAGTGGCAGTCAGGCTCCGTTCCCGCCAGCTGCATCGGACAGTGATGCTGACGACCTGCCATTCTAAATTTCGGTAAAGCACTGTCAGTAGTACTTTCAATAGACATACAAAAGGGGGCTGAAACCACATATCGCTGGTTTCAGCCCCCTTTTAGTTTCTAATCTTTCCGCTACTTTTGTAAATTCTCTAATGCTTTCATAAGCCGCCCCAAGTTCAGAGTAGGTGTAATCTCTGTCGTCCTTTTCTTTTTCTTTCATAGATTTCTCGGCATTGGCTATTGCCTTCTCGAGGCTTCCTCCATTGCGTTCAAAATAACTATGCAACCCCTTGCTTTTTACTAAAGAAGTCGATAGTTTTCTCGTATTCCACGTATTTATTTTAAATCTTTAATTAACGATTCTTGATCTCCGCATGAGCGAGAAGTGTAGCCGAAATAGTGTGAAAAGAACATCTCTGTGCATAGATGGGTTTCAAAGAACTCTACTTTGCAGTAAATACCCTTTTTCGGCTTGTTTATTGGTTTTTACAAATTTAGTCCCTTAATCTCTTGTATCGTGTGCGTTCAGGTTCCTTATTTTTATTGTCCATATCTATGATACAGAATATATGGGTGTAGCCTTTTTCCGCAGCTTCTCTAATTTTTATTTCCAATTCCTTGATACTTGTATGCTTTGGACAGTCTGGTTTGAAAACCACCTGTTTGTAAACATCGCACAAGGATTGGAAATAATAGAACTCTGTAATGCCTTCACCAATAATCATTGCTGATTCTCGTAGCTTTCCCATGCTAATCTTTCAAATCTATAAAGAAACTACCTAATTCTGGCTTTGCCCCTAATCGACCAATATAATACGAATTATAAAGCGACAAATTCTTGTTTAAACCGAACTCATCAGCACAAGTATATTCAGACGAAGCAGTTTCTTTGTTTTTCTCAACAAACCATACAACCCCTCTGTTCTCATTAATTAAGTCTTGAGCGAGCAGGGCTGTTTCTTGGCTTGTGATGATTAACTGCGACTTTTCCGAGTTGTAAATGAACACATTCAGATAGTAAAACAGCAAGTCGTAGTGCAAGTCTTCGCCCAATTCATCTAAGAAATATACATGAGAGCCTGTTATCATATTAAATAATGCATCTAATACACGTATGTATTTCATGCGTTTCCTTTTGATTGAAATCGAGCGGAACATAAAAATATTCACTCTTTGAACGATTTCGAAATATTACGGATTCAATTGTCGGCTTAAGAAGTTCTTCTTTCATTTCGTTAGAGAAATCTTCTTTTAGAACACGCTCCCGATACTCATTTTGATATAATCGATCTTCCGTAATAGGTTCATATTCTAAGATATTCAAGTCAGCTTTCTGCAGCATTGTATTATAAAAACTTACGCTTTTTAGGATTGTTGTAAGCTTCCTTTAAAATCTTAGTAATTCCTTTTGAAAAATCAATATTAGCTGGATTATAGTTAAATAAAAATATAATCCAAGAGAGTGGAGAATGATTCAATGCTCTCTTTAAAAAGCAACTTTGTTGCAAACTGATAGTACACTATGATTGTTAAGGGTGTTTTCACGAATACTTTCCTGCGTTTTGGCGGAGAGTTTTAGACTTGCTCCGAACTTTATTTCTGCTTGTAGATTCTCATTGACAAATGCACGCTCGTAGAACAATGCTTTTCTTGATTTGTTAGGATAGTAATACAGAACCTCGTTCAGAATATATTTATCGTTGAATTTTACATCATAGTCGTACCTAATGCCGTTAGCATAAAACGATACGTGCATTTCTGTTGGTTCGTTCTTCGTAAAGGGCAAAAAGGATTGCTACCAGTTATTTTGGATTTAGAATCGATTTTTGATAGAATCAGTATAAAGAAAACTTGGCTTAGTGCCTCCAACATATTTGATTTTCCCGAAGCATTTGAACCATAGAGAATGCCTAACTTATACAAATACACACCTTCGGCAACCTCTGCGACAAGGGGCGATGAAGCGTCTTTGGCTATAAAGCTCAACCCTTGTTTGTCGCGAATGGAAAGATAGTTCTTTACCCAAAATTCTCGTATCATAACAGAAAAGTTTTTGTCCATATTGTAATGCGCTTACAAATGTACGAGATATTTTTCTTATGCCAAAAGAAAATAAGTTTAATTATTATTGGTGCGCGATAAGACTTTATGGAACCGCCTTTTTCTAAAGATAATCTAAAAAAATAGAATACGGGTATCGCTAAAGAATATTTCCTGCAACATAATTCAATATTGTAACCACGTAGCACCCATAAACGAAACGATGCGTGGAAACAAACGTTCCACGCATCGGAGCCAAGTTGGAATTTCAGGAGATATCCATCATCTTACGGGTGTTGGGGGGTTGGGTCAGAACCTGAATTAGGTTTCTTGTCCTTGCCCTTTTTTGCAGGCTTCCCTATGCGTTCGTAGCTTACGTCGGTAAGCGTAAAATACTTGCGCGAAGGCAGCAGGCGCACCTTGGGTTTCGTAATGTGGACATTTGCGTTAAAGGTTTCTTTCTCCTTATCCACGAGTTTACTTTTGAACGATGGAGTCAGCATACCAATATCGCCAAAGTCTACTATGTCGCCGTTTTCCACATGCCGTTTTGCAATCTCAGCAGCAAGTCGCAATACGGCTTCCACTTCGGCACTCGAAAAGGTTGTGCCATGCGCCACTTCAGTGCAGAAATTGCGATGATGAACTCTCTTGCGTCCTGTTGGACGTGCCTGAACAACTACTTTTGCCCTTTAGTTTGCCAGTAGGGCTGCTTTGCGCTCTATGAGCACAAATGTTAATGGTCTGTTTGACATAAAATAAAATTACGCTCCAAGTTGGTTAATAGATTAGAGGTCAGGAGCTTTTAACCCTCTATTTTTGCTATTATTGTTTATCTTGATTACGTTTGCAAAAGGTACAACATGGAACAAGCCATTGCAAGAATATTATGGGTAGTCTTGTGGCAGTACTCACATAGCTTTTATTGCTGCACTTTCAGAACTATTTACACAAATGGGTAGTCGTTTTGTTATCTCATATAACACTTTACTACATTATATGAAGTACAATTGTTCTTTCAGTCTATCACTCCCACGTTCATGTCCCCATATATAATAAGGTATAAATATAATATACTTCACTTCAGCTGACTGGTGGCACGCTATAATGCAACCCGTATTTGTAAGAATATATAAAGGTATGTTCTAAAAAAGGAATAACTCTGTAATAGCACTACACCCAATACATAACTCATTGAGTGTAGCACTTTTATATTTGGGAAGTCGATTATTCCGACACTCCCATTTCCGATTATTATTTCATACGTTTTTCTTATTTATAAGATTGACCACGACTTTCGCCATGGTATCTTTCTCCTCTGTGCGACTCTCTGCAATCATCAAGGTTAGTGCCACGAGGGTATTGTCTCCTGTTCGTTTGCTCCATTGCGTTTTCATAGGTGGCATGAAATCGCTCTTGCTTGCTGGTGTCTTTCAAGTCCAGTCGTTGATAGTCGTAATCATCAAGGGGAACAGGCGCAACACTATGAAGGGCAGTGTTATCTTCTTACTGTCGCTCTTTTCGAATGCATTGCACCAATGCGTCACTGGCAATGTTCCATAGAAACAAGAATAGCTTGTTATATTGTTGCTGATTATTTTGATACATATCACTTACGTTCGTTTTAGATATCAGTCACGCGCGTTTTAGATATCAGTAATGATAGTTTTAGATATCTAAAACTTTTCTATCTCTTTATGTGTGGTCTCAATAAATTAAGTGATGCTCATAATTAATTATCAATATACTTAAGCCTATTTTTCAGTCAGTCTGCCTATCTCAAAGAGTTGCATGATTGTTGAAAAGTGATTTTTGAGCAAATAATAGCTTTTGTAAAAGTGAATGATGGAGCAAATAATAACTTTTAGAGAAGTGAGGGTGTTTGCAACGATACAGCAAACTAACAATAAATCTTGTATAACTATTTGCACTCAAACCAGTCATTAGAGTCTCGGCGGATTTTGTTTTATTGTTGAGCCAACAGACTGGTTGTCTTGTAATGGCACTCTCTTAATAATAAAATTCTATCTTGCTGTTTCCTTTCCGCTACGTTTGGTGCGCTTAAACGAACGGTAGTCGTCGAGTTCTATCTTCACGTCCGGTTCAACAAGGTTGCCTGCGTGCGGCAGTCGGAACTTCATGTACTTTATGTTCAGTCCACGCTCCAACCATTGGTTTTCGTAGTAAGTATGTATTCCGAGTATTTTCCTTGTTTCCGAATCGATATCTGCAGGTTGCGTGCCATTGGTCCCGGTGCCATACAAGTCGTCGGTGCGGAAGAGCAAGGGCAGGTGGTTTTCGCGGACAAGACAGGTGGTATAGGTGAAGAGGAAATTGGAATCGGTCTTCAGGTGCACCACTCCACCGTCTTCCATAAAGTTGCGATAGCGGTTTAAGAAATAGGTAGACGAAAGGCGCTTGCGTGGATTCTTCATCTGCGGGTCGGAGAAAGTCAGCCAGATTTCCCGAACCTCGCCGGCATCAAAGAAGCGGTCTATAATCTCTATATTCGTGCGAAGGAAAGCCACATTGGGCAAATTCTCGTCTAATGCTTGCTTTGCGCCTGTGTAAATTCTCGCTCCTTTTATGTCTACGCCAACGAAGTTTATGTGTGGATAACGACGCGCCAAGCCCACGGTATATTCACCTTTTTCCACACCCCAACTCTAAAACTATCGGGTGGTTGTTATGGAAATACTGTTCGTTCCAATATCCTTTCATGTCGAAAGGAATTTCGCTTATTACACCATACGGATACTGAAAGACATTTTTAAACGTCTCCAACGCTGCAAACTTCTGTAACTTCCCTTTGCTCATAGTGGCTGCAAAGTTACGGAAAAATGTTAGTAATTCCGCATGCTTGCATGCGTTTGCATGCCGTTTTTACATAATTTTTGATTATTATTTGTTCATCTAAGAAAAATTGTTTAACTTTGCAGCAGTTTATATAAAACAAAAGCCGTGTACTGCAAAAGAGTTGAATAGTCTGGAAAAAAATCTCATTTGCCATTATATGCATTATATGGAAGTGTGAACCGGATGCAAGGAAAAAGATATTTCCGTGCTATTTTTTAACTTATTATATTTGGTCGTTCCAAATAATTTGCTAACACACACACAGCGCACCGTCGCTCGTCTCTCTAAAAAAACACCTTATTCCTACGCGCGCGAGGCAACTCCCGCAGACCCCTACAGGCAAAGGATTTTCCAGGAAATCCTCTGCCTGCTTTTTATGTCTTCGCCAATTCCCTGAAAAGACAGAATACGATGAATTATCATAAAAATAAAATATAAAACAATTATTGAATATGAAACAGAGAAAGTTGAACAGGCAGGTTTATAAAAAGCCACGATGCAAAATGATAGCTGTGGAGGAGGATACCCTCCTTTTGGATAACTCAAGAGAATTGGAAGGTCAGCACAAGCCGATTGAAAGCGACGGTGAGATTCTTGAATCAAAGCAGAATGGCTTCTGGTCCGATGACGAAGAATAAGTTGGTTATTAACAAATTAAAATAGAAAAACGTATGAAGACAATAATTAAAACATCGCTGCTGGTTTGCTGTGCTCTGCTGCTGGCAGGCTGTACAGCTGATGAGATAGAAACTGATAAGAAAACTAAGACACCCGACATCCCCGAGGGGGCAACTCTCTTTGAGAGTATCGCCCAGCCAGAGACCCGTACTTCAGTTGGGTCGTATTCGCCAGGTGGGTCGCTAAATCTACGTTGGAATATATATGACTTTATATGGGTGAAGACATCATCAGCCCCTAATGGGTGGGTAGAAGGTTATAGTCAAAATATTCCTTGGGATAAAGGGGTAGCATCGGAAGCCATTTTCTGGCTTAAGGACCGATTGACAGAAGATTCCTATCTCGTCCGTTATACGGGGGCGAAAGACGAAGGAAGTTCTTATGATAAAGTGACTATTCCCTCTAAACAACCAAAATTAGCTATACAGAATGACCCTTACTATTTCTTTATCCATGGTGACTGTGGCGTAGCCGTAGCACGGAAAGATAAACTGACTGGCAGGTATAAATTCCAGCTTGAACACAAGGCGGCGTATATTGGGATAGCTCCTCACTCTTCCAACTATACGATGGTAAAATTCGAATATGAACCGAAATTTATAGTTAAGAGTATTAAGGTAACTGCCGACCAGGCTATCTGCGGAACTTTCAATTTCAACGAAGATGGCATAGACCTGACTTCACGTCCTGCGGCTACGGAACAGAACAAGTCCATAACAACTTCAGGATGTTTCATACCCAATAAAGAAGATGAGAAACTTTCAGTTAGTTGGCTGGAGAATGCGAGCGTAATAGTGCTGGCACCGGGCACGTATGGTACAGTCAAGGTAGAATATGTAGTTGGGACAAAATAACGATCCGCATGCAGAAGAAAGAGATGTTACCGTTACCAAAGTATATAAGAATGTTACCTTTACAGCTGGCAAGGTAAAGTGGATGCGACCTGACTTCAGAGCTGAACAGTACAAAGAACCAGAGAAGGCACTTGATAGTAATATCAAAGATTGTCCGAATATTAACGAACTTCGCTGGTATATAGAAAAGGGCGATCCACATTGGGGAAAGTACTTCTACAGAGAGGGTGGTCTTATTCCTGCTAATGGCAGTACCCGCTTTTGTCCTGGAATATGGATAAAGAAACTCAGTGTAATCGCCAAGGAGAACGGAAAGACCGTAGAGCAACTTAAAGCTACAGCCCCAGATGGTGTTGATTATACCAAGGGAGGTAGAGGAGAAAAAACGATAACCGACTTACCGAGCGATTTGCCGAACAATATGGGAGATTACTTTTTCCTTCCTGCCTTAGGCGACGATAACCCAAATCAAACTTATCGGAGAGAAGGTTTCTTTTGGACGTCGAGCCAAGAATACGGTAATTATTACCAAATATATGCTTTGCACTTCAAAGAAAGAGATAATCTGGTGGAGATAATTCTTGGAAGTCGGGACCCCTGGGGACATCAGGAAAAATTTTTCTACAGATGGAAAGGACAGTAGCTAAGGGTGTCCAATATACTTTTTCGCTTCAAATGGTCGAAAATCGACAGAAGATAAAACGTATATCTCTATTTTGATAGATAATTATAGATTATAACAATAAAGAAAAGAGTCATATCTAATCCTTGATAGGGAGCAGATATGGCTCTTTTCTGTTTTTGATATCTTTGCTGCTTCAGGTATTTCAGTTAAACGGTGTCTTATCCACTTTTTCAGCGATGCAAGACCTGCCATGATGAAAAAGAACGAATAGAAGCCGCACAGCATAAAAAGCCTATTCCGATGCACGTTATTGCCCCTGCCAAGTCCACGATATGGCACTGTCTATCCGTTGAAATGGTGGACAATGCTGTTCATAAATGGAGTGAGCTCGCGGTTGTACGATACACCGTGCCAGTCGCGGGCAGTGATCGAATATGCCACGATGAGGCGGTGCTTGGTACGCGACATGGCTACATAGAACTTGCGGGCGTCTTCCTGATTTTTGCCTTTTCGGTGGTGTTACGCTTGTTCGGATAGCGTTCGGAAGCGGCATCGTAGACGATGACATTGTCGAATTCCAAGCCCTTTGCCTTGTGTATGGTGGTAACGTAGACCCGTTCTTCAATGCTTCTGCTGTTGCAAAAGTCGCTTTCTTTCATCGTATTGATTTCTATAATGTAACAGTTCAGTTGTTCGATAAGTACATTGGGCGTGTCCCTGTCTGTCAATAAATCGAATTCCAAGTAGCGCAGGAAGTAAGGCAGACGTTCTATCTTGGCTATCAGTCCTTGTGCCACCAGTTCGTTGTACACATTCTTTATCTCGGTTACAAGCGCCTTTTCGCCACCCATTTCTATTTCGCAGCAGTGCGAAAGCGTATTTCTGAAGAGCGGTGCGTATGCTGCACGGAAACGCTGAATGTAGGGAACAACTCGTTTATGATGCATAAAGGCTGCCTGCAGGGGCTTTTGCTTTGCTGCCTCATCAGCACAGAGACGTACCAGCGATAGGGTTGCTGCCACGTCGTCGATAGCCTGATGCGAGTTGGTTCCTGCAAGATGGAAGTGTTCCAACAGTGCCTCTAACTTGTAAGATGACAGTCCAGGCGCAAGCAGACGTATGAGCTTGAGCGAGTCGAAGCACGTATTTGTATGACTTTTCCAACTATCTGCCGTGTATAGCGACGCATGTTGTAGTCTAAGATGTTGCTGTCGTAGCTGGCGTTGTGTGCCAACAGGGCAGCATCGCCCACATATTGCCAGAACCGTTGCAAGGCTTCGGCAGGCGAAAGCAGTTGGTTCCGGTGCATTTTTTCGTGGTAAATGGCATACATCGGGTTGTCTTTTTCGCCAAGTTTCGGCAAAATGGGCTTGTCGGTACGAATATAAAGGTCGAGCGGTTCGCCCACTATCGCTCCGTTGTGCAGCCGAATTGCTGCTATCTCAATAATGTCGTCGCTGTACACATCAAGCCCCGTTGTCTCCGTATCGAACACAACGATGTCGCCATCAGTATAGTTTTGCAGGAAGTCGGCAGTGTAGTTGCTGTCCGAATACAGCAGGAAGTCGGTTGGAGAGAGCGAAAGTTGTCGGAGTTTGTGCACAAAACGACGTGCAAGCGCCTTCGAATCGAACACCTTCAGCCCTTTCATCAGGAGCGACCACGCCAGAACGTTCTGCTCGTTGTGCAATACTGACAGGTGCGCAATAAGCGTTTTCATGGCAGAAGTGTCGAAAAGGTCGCGCCCCGAAATCTTCAAATGGTCTACGTTGTGGAGGTTCAGGGCAGTGCTCACCTTGTCGGCGTCGGCATTCGCGTTTACAATGATGGCTGTCGTGGTGGTCTTGTCTTGCTCGAGCAGGCGTTTTGCTGTCATCGCAACAGCATCGGTCTCGTCTTCAACCGTATCTGTTGCCAATACCACAAGGTCGTTTTGTCCGGCTTCAGCATCGTTGTCGGTAATAGGCAGCAGGTCTCTGTCTATGTGCAGTTCGTGTTCGGCATAGTCGTTGAACACGTTTAAGAGGTATTTTGGCGAGCGATGGTTCTGCAACAGATGGTGAATGTTGCCTTTGCAGCGTGTTTTCAGCAAGCTCAGCATTTCTATTTTTGCCCCCATGAATGAGAAGATGGCTTGCTGTTCGTCGCCGAGATACATCACCGTAGGGTCGTTGTCGTCCACCAGCAGGTCTATGATGGCAAGCTGCATGGCGTTTAAATCTTGCACTTCGTCTACCTGAATCCATTTGTACTTACGGCATGTGGGGTCGGTGCTATATATGTTATAGGCGTAGAGCAGCAAGTCCTCGAAGTCTAACATGCCGTGTTCCTCTTTGTAATCGGCAAAGAGTTTGGCAAAATTCATCTTTATTATGAGTGCCCGAATGGCTTCGGCGAACTGTCGGTTAATGTATGGCGATTCAGCCTCGTCGATATATAGCATTGCGTTGTCGTATATTTCCAGCACCGTTTGTTCGTTGTAGGCTTATCCTGAGTGCGGCAAATATGCTTCATGGCTTCTCTATCGGTAGCAGTAAGGCACTCGGGGTGGAGGTAATATTTCCACTCATGGTGGTGTTTCATCTGGAACATAAGGTGCGAAAACAATATTATTTGCTTGTATTCCTGCAGCCGTTTGTAGTTGTTCATCACAGCTTCTTCACTCTCTTGCCTGTATTCGGCAATGATGCTGATGGCTTCTTCATCGTCTATGATTGAAGTATTGGCAGGCACTTTGCCCTCTTCGAACAAGAATTTGGAACAGAAATGGTGCACGTTTCCTATTTGCAGACTGCTTGTATCGTCGTCTTTCATCACCGCACGAACGCGGTTTTGCATTTCGCGTGCAGCCCTGTTGGTAAACGTCAGGCACAGCATGTCGTCGTAGTCCATGCCTTGTTGTCGTGCATGCCGTATGCGTTCAGCCAGGATATGTGTCTTTCCACAGCCCGGCGATGCTAACACAAGGTGATAGCCGTGCTGTGCGTCTACCACCTTTTGCTGACTTTCGTCGAGCAATGTGTATGTTTCCTTTTTCTTCATAGCTTGTTTATGGGTTATGCAGACAAAGCAAGAGCCACTCGCCTACCCTCTTCGCCTGAACTCCCGAGCACACTATGGCAGCTGCAACTGCCACGTTAAGCGATCCTGCCCGTGTTGTTCCGATAGAGAAGTTTGGGTATCAGCAGCTTCCTGTTTACATGCTTCCGAATAGCAGCCGAGATGCCGTTGCCTTTCGTTTCCCATCACTATAATGCCGTGATGGGTCAGTTTCTCTGTGTAGATGTCGTCTCCATCGAGCAGTGTTCCATAGACAGGATAGTCTGTTGGAAGTGATTTTACGAACCTTCCCAAGTCCAAGTAACATATCTGAACCCTTGCAATGCTGCCCATTGTGGCTTGCACTACCTTTGGATTCCAGCAGTCTGCCGTATCCATCGAACAGAAAATGCGCTTTATTCTGAACCAGTCTGCCACCCGAATGATGGTTCCTAAATTGCCTGGGTCCTGCACTCCGTCCAGCGCAAGTGCCAGTTCGTGTTCGCCAAGCATGGGCATACACTTTTCATCAACAGCCGTTTCGCGTCTCGTCATGTGCCGTTTCTACATAATCGGGCAACCTAAACACACCGACTTTTTCCTTGCGGATGTTGCAAGAACGACACCTTTTTATATCGTCTTCATCATCGAAAAGCTCCGCCAAACGAAAACCCCTGCAGCCAGCAAATCGCCCACAATCTTGGGTCCTTCGGCTACAAACATACCGTGTTTTTACACGTCCTTTCTTTGTTTCGAGTGCTCTGATGAGCTTTTATTTTGTTCTTCGATATCACCCACAAAAATACAAAAACTCTCTGTTTGCACGCTTTTACTGCCAACTTTTTAGTATCTTTGCGCAAAAATCAGCAGTATTAATGTTTTCGGATAAAGGTTTTCCCTACATATATCTTTCTGTTTTTTGCTATTGCAGCAACATTTTTAGCATCGTGTTCCACCGATAAGTTTGTGCCAGATGGCAGATTATCTGCTCGACAAAGTGGAACTTCGCTCTGATGCAGCCGACTTCAATGCGTCGCAATTGGCACAATATGTACGGCAGAAAGAAAACTCCCTGATGGTTCTCTTTCTTCAAAAATACCTCTTGGCACTTACTCTTTAGCTGGGCGAGACACCACGAAATGGATTAACAGAACACTGCAACGCATTGGCGAAAAGCCCGTTTACTACGACACGTTGCAGGCTCGCCTGTCGTGCGAAGACCTCCGATTGGCAATGAACAACATGGGATACATGAACGCCCGCGTGGTTTTCAGCACCAAGGTAAGGGGGAAAAAGCTCGAGGCAATATACACGTTGGTGCCCGGCGAACCGTTTATGATAGACCATTTCGCCTACGACATTCAAGATTCGGTTATTGCCGACATTCTGAAACCAACGCTTTCGCAAGGCATCAACACCGACCGACCGCACCAATTCACCGTTGCAGCCTTGGACAACGAGCGGAAACGCATTACAAAGATACTGAACGACCAAGGCTATTACCGCTTCAACAAAGACTATATCTACTATACGGCAGACTCTATACGGGGTTCACGCAGTGTAGATGTTACGCTCCATCTTACGAAATACAGGACTACGGACACGGCAACGCCTACTCTACACCCCCGTTACATGATTGGAAGCGTGAACATCATACCCGGCGACTCTACCGGATTGCACCTTCGGCGCAGCATCATTGCCGACAACACGCTCATAGAACCCGGAAAATATTTCTCGGCAACCGACCTTCGGACTACTTACAACAACTTTGCGAGGTTGGGAGCCATACGCTACACCGACATAGAATTCAGGGAAATGCCTCAGTTCGACTCCATTGCCATTGGCAAAATATTCGACTATCAGCCTGCTTCCCTGCGCTTTTTGGAAACCAACATTAAACTTTCGCCCACCAAACCCAACACAGTTGCATTCCAGCCCGAGGGCACCAACACTGCGGGCGACCTTGGAGCAGCTGCCGTTCTCACCTATCAGAACCGCAATCTTTTCCATGGCAGCGAGCTGTTCAGCATCGAACTGCGTGCCGCTTTCGAGGCTATCAAGGGCTTGGAGGGCTATTCCAACCACAACTACGAGGAGTATGGCGTGCAGGCTCGACTGCAATTCCCCACGCTTTCTCCTTTTCCACGCGAGGTTCCGTCGTCGCAGCAACGCAACGTCCGAACTGTCGGTTGGCTGGGACTTCCAGGATCGCCCGGAGTTCCACCGCCGTGTCTTTTCGGCAGCCTGGAAATACAACTGGAGCAATGTCCGACGCCATCTGAACTACGAACTCGAGATACCAGACCTTAGCTATGTGTACATGCCATGGATTAGCGAGCGCTTCAAGGCAGACTATCTCGACAATGTTTCTAACCGCAACGCCATACTGCGCTATAACTATGAAGACCTGTTCATCATGCGGTCGGGCTTCAGCGTAAGTTATAATCGCAACGACGACATAGCCATCAGGCGCCAAGATAGAGTCGGCAGAAACTTGCTTTCGTTGGCATAACGCCGTGTCGAAGTTTAAGAAAAATGAGCAGGACAGTCCAATCTTCAACATTGCCTACGCCCAGTATCTTAAATTCGACTTTGCTTTCACGCGCGTCCTGCGTTTCGACCCTCGCAACTCGCTTGCCTTGCATGCCGATTTCGGCATTGCCTATCCCTACGGAAACAGCAAGGTGCTGCCTTTCGAGAAGCGTTACATAGCGGTGGACCTAACTCGGTGCGCGGCTGGAGCGTCAGAGAATAGGCGGGTGGTTTTCGTGGTACCGATGGGCATGCAGACTTCATCAACCAGACGGGAGATTTAAGGCTGAACCTCAGTTCCGAATACAGAACACACTTGTTTTGGAAGTTCGATGGGGCAGCCTTTGTAGATGCAGGCAACATCTGGACACTGCGAGAATGTGCCGAGCAGCCCGGCGGACAGTTCCATTTCGGCAAGTTTCTCAAGCAAATTGCAGTAGCCTACGGTTTAGGACTGCGCCTCAACTTCGACTACTTCGTGCTGCGTTTCGATGCCGCATGAAAGCTCATAGACCCCGCCACTCGCTCAGAAAGGCACTACCCTATCGTTAATCCCAAGTTCAGTCGCGACTTTACGTTCCATTTCGCTGTCGGACTGCCGTTCTAAACAAGCTGACTTCACGGGTTGAATAACTTAATTACTTTTACAACAAATTAGAAAACAATGCTGAAATTTATATCATTTGGAAGCGGAAGCAGTGGCAACGCATATCTTTTTATATACCGAAACCGATGGAATCGTGGATTGATTTGCGGCATCGGCATACGGTCGATGAAGAGGTTTATGCAGAGCTACGGACTAAACTTATCGATGATTCACAACATTCTTGTTACGCACGACCATGCCGACTACATCAAGTCGGTGGGCAGCATAAGCGACCGTCTTGCCATTCCGGGTCTCACTCTACGCGGACAGTCCACGAGGAATAGCAAGGAACTGGTGTGTAAAGAAGAAGGTTGCGCCCGAACAAGTACGATATGTTGAGAAAGGAAAGACGACACAGCAAATAGGCGACTTTACCGTTACTCCTTTTGCCGTCCCGCACGACAGTCTCGACTGCGTGGGGTACTGTGTGCAATGCCAAGGCGTTACTTTTACGCTCGTAACCGACTGCGGACACATTACAGAAGAGATTCGTGCGTTCGTGGCAAAAGCCAACTACTTGGTTATTGAAGCCAACCACGAATTGGAAAAACTTATGGCTGGACCCTATCCGCAGCATCTAAAAACTCGCATAACCAGCAACACAGGACATTTAAGCAACGCCGAATGTGCCCGAACCATAGTGGAGAACGCTACAGAAGAGCTGAAACACGTATGGCTCTGCCACCCTAGCGATGAGAACAATCACCCCGAATTGGCACGAATAGCAGTTGCAGAACGAGATGGAAAGACACGGATTGGTACCGGGCGTAGACTTTATTGTAGAAGTGTTGCGACGCAAGATACCCAGCGAAATATACGAATTGAAATAACACATATTTATATTCACCCAACTGAAGCCCCCGCAACACACTCCTCTGAGGGGGGGCAGTTCCACGAAACAGGTAGGGACAGACTTTCTCGCCAGCCGTTACACCTTATTATATATGTGTTTGCCAACATTCAACAACACGCCAAAGGACATACCAAAGGCGGTAAGGGCACAACTCACCCTCTCCATAACCTGCAGGTACCAAATGGTTAAAACAAAATGGAACGTGATAAACCGTATCCATGCTGTGTGGAAAACACAACATCGCTTTGCGTATTCGAGGACGCCATGGCACGATGGACAGAGCCTTTATTGCATTGCAACTGCCACGCCATATCAACGAAATGACTTTGCCACTAAACAACCCCGACTTTGCGAAAGTGGTTCTAACAAAAAACAATGTGTGCGTCTTTACATTGCAAAAGAGCCTGTTTTGCGTGGCAAAACAGGCTCTTTTGTTGTGTAAAACAATGGGTTTTGGAACGTATTGCAATGGAGCTTACAATGCGCTTTCGAACTCTTTTGAGAAAGCGGACATCGTTTTCGGAGAACAAACGGAGGTCGCTCACCCTGTATTTCAGGTTGGTTATGCGCTCCACACCCATGCCAAAGGCGTAACCCGTGTACACGTTCGAGTCGATGCCACAAGCCTCAAGGTCGTGAGGGTCTACCATTCCGCAACCCAAAATCTCTACCCAGCCGGTGTGTTTACAAAATCCGCAGCCTTCGCCACCGCATATATTACAACTTATATCCATCTCTGCACTGGGCTCCGTAAAGGGGAAGTAGCTCGGACGGAGACGTATTTTGGTGTCTGCTCCGAACATTTCGCGGGCGAAAGTAAGCAGAACTTGCTTCAAATCGGCAAAGCTGACGTTCTTGTCTACATACAGTCCTTCCACCTGATGGAAGAAGCAATGGGCACGCGCACTGATGGCTTCGTTGCGGAAAACACGTCCCGGGCAGAGCACACGGATAGGCGGCTGGTGGGTAGACATATAGTGCGCCTCGTCGTTAGAGGTGTGGCTGCGTAGCAAGACATTCTTCGTTACGTCCAAAGAGTGCGAACGCTCTATGAAGAAAGTGTCCTGCATGTCGCGAGCAGGGTGGTCGGCAGCGAAGTTGAGCATGGTAAACACGTGCTCGTCGTCGTCAATCTCCTGTCCCTGATAGAGTGTAAAGCCCATTCGTGCAAATATATCTATAATCTCTCTTTACCAACGTAAGCGGATGACGGGTACCCAAGCCAACAGGATAGGCTGTCCGGTAAGGTCTATGTCGCTGCTCTGCGCCTCGTTTGTTTCCAACTGTTCGCGCAAATCGTTTATTTTGTCTTGTGCAAGCTGCTTCAGCTCGTTTATTTTCATGCCTACCGTCTTCTTCTGGTCGGCAGCTACGTTGCGAAATTCGCCCATCAAGGCATTTATTTCGCCCTTCTGCTAAGATATTTCAATCGAAGTTGTTTCACGTCTTCAGCGTTTTTTAGCCGATCACGCTGCTCACTTCTTTTAGTAGTTTTTTTCTATCTTTTCGAGAATCATAACACTTTGTACTTTTCTGTGCAAAAGGTACAATTTATAATCTGAAAAAGAGAAGCACTGGGATAGAAAAATATTGGTTCTTACAAGCTTATTATAAAATAAAAAGTAGTACATTTGCAGCGGTTTTTAGAAGCCATAAAAAGAATTTGAGAATATAATTAGAAAAATATGAGAAAAGCAATTTTACTCTGTTGTTGCCTTGTGCGCAGCCATGGTATGCGTCACAACAGGTTGTAATAAAAAGAAAGTAGAGCCGCAGACTCTACAAAAACAGCTGTAACAGACACGACAGACACCACCAGCAACGTGGATCTGGCAACAGAAATTATTGCAGAAACACCAATGCCAAAAAGCTGCCGACCAACTTTTCGACGACTTTTTCTTCAACTTCATTGCCAACAAAAAGCTGCAACGCAAGCGCATTGTGATTCTATTGCCCGTTGAAACCAACGGAAAAAGTTACGAAACAGATAGCGCGCAATCAGTGGAAAATGGACTACTTTTTCCGTCCGAAAGGCTATTACACGCTGATTTTCGACAACGCAGGTCAGGCAGAATATGCCAAATCGACCAAGCTCGACACGGTGATTGTGGAGAAAATAAACCTGAACCAACGACTGGTAGAGCAATATTGCTTCGACCATCAGGACGGCAAATGGAAGATGAACAAGATAAACAACATCGGATTTGCACAGAAATACAACGCCTCGTTCCTTGAATTCTTGAGCAGATTCCTTGCCAACGACGGACGAGGGAGCATAAAAGACCCGCTGCCATACGTTGGCATAGACCCTAACGGAGAAACTACGAACAAGGTAAGCACTACTATTCCAGCATCGGAATGGAGCACGTATCTGCCAGAAGTGCCGAAGAACAACATCTATAACATTCTTTACGGACAGAAATATGGGGAGAGCAAAAAGAAATTTCTTGTGTTCCGAGGACTCCAATGCGCATTGAGACACAGTTAGAGTTTAGAAAAACGGGCAAGAACTGGCGCTTGGAACGCATTATTGCCTACTAAAAAAAGAAAAACGAGACAAGCTGAATGAGACGATGACAGACGAGAAAGACTACAGCCTGCTCAGGCATAACACGTTCGGAATTGATGCGAAATGCAAACGGTTTATGGAGTATGGCTCGGTGGAAGAGGCGCAGGCGGTGGTTGGAATGCTTACCGAAACCGACCGTCCGCTACTGATTTTGGGTGGAGGAAGCAACCTTTTGCTGACCGGCGACTACGATGGAACGTGGTGTTGCACTCTGGTATTCGCTTTCGAACAGACCGACGAGTGCCACATTCGCTGCGGTTCGGGCTACGTCTGGGACGATGTCGTGGCTTATTGTGTGGCAAACGGACTGTACGGAGCCGAGAACTTGTCTGTCATACCCGGCGAAGTAGGTGCCAGTGCCGTGCAGAACATTGGCGCATACGGCGTTGAAGCGAAGGACTTGATAGACTCTGTGGAGGCTGTAGAGATTGAAACGGGGCGCATTTGCCGCTTCATGAACGCTGAATGCGCCTATAGCTATCGGCAAAGCAAGTTCAAACATGCGTGGAGAGACCGCTTCCTGATTACTGCCGTTACCTACAGCTCTTCAAGACCCTACGCTCCGAAGTTGGATTATGGCAACATTCGTGCGGCATTGGCAGCAAAGGGAATAGGCAACCCCACGGCAATGCAACTTCGTGAGACCATTATTGAGATAAGAAACGCCAAGTTGCCCGCCCCGAAAGTATTGGGCAATGCTGGTAGTTTCTTCATGAATCCAGTGGTTCCAACACAAAAATACAACGAGTTGGCACAGCAATACGAGGGTATGCCCCACTATACCATCGACAGCGAACACGAAAAGATACCAGCAGGTTGGCTCATAGAACAATGCGGTTGGAAAGGAAAAGCATTGGGTAGAGCTGCCGTTCACGACAAGCAGGCATTGGTATTGGTGAACCGCGGCGGCGCAACGGGCAGCGAAGTGGTGCATCTTTGCGAAACCATTCAGCACGACGTAAGGCAGAAATTCGGCATCGACATAAACCCGGAGGTGAACATTCGCTAAACAAAAACTATGAGACTACGCTTTTTAGGTACCGGAACTTCTAACGGAGTACCCGTCATTGGCTGTACATGCAAGGTGTGCCAAAGCACCAATCCCAAGGATAAAAGACTGCGCACGTCGGCACTGCTTGAGACCGAAAACACACGCATACTGATAGATTGCGGTCCCGATTTCCGCCAGCAGATACTTCCTGTGCCTTACAAAAAGATTGATGGCATTCTGATAACGCACATTCACTACGACCATGTAGGGTATCGACGACCTGCGCCCCTTCAGCTGGCTGTCCGACTTGGAAATCTATGCCGACAAAGACACCTGCAAGGGGCTGCGCCACAACTTTCCCTATTGTTTCAAAGAGCATCTTTATCCGGGTGTCCCCAAGCTAAACCTGCACACTGTCGTACCTCACAAGGCGTTCCCGATAGGCGATTGCACGGTTACACCCGTCGAAGTGATGCACGGAGAGATGCCCATCATGGGCTATCGCATCGGAAACTTTGCCTACATTACCGACATGAAGACCATCAATGCCACGGAATTGCCTTTATCTTGAAGGCGTAGATACGCTCGTGGTGAATGCCTTGCGTTGGAAAAAAGAGCACCATTCGCACCAGCTGATAGCCGATGCCATAGCATTTAGCCGTGCCATCAATGCCAAGCGAACCTACTTAACGCATCTCACACACGAGATTGGCTTGCACGAAGAAGCACAACAACGTCTGCCGGAAAACATCTTCTTCGCCTACGATGGTTTGGAAACAGATGTGTAGAAGTGTACGGACCGTCAGGCAACAACCATGCTGTGGCACTTGTTCCATAGTATTTTCAGTTATCAGAGCACCGTTCGCAACACTTCATATCCTTTTATTTTCATAATGTATCTGAATGTGAACAGAATACTAAAAAAATATGTATTTTTACGCAATTACTTGTAGAATTAGTTTTTCTACTTTTTGCACACAATAAAAATATTGTGCAATGACGTGAATGGTCGGCATTTCAGCGCAATATAAGGAAGAATTTAAGGAGAAAAAGAAATGTCTATTTCGAAGACAAGACAGATGTTTGTAGACGTAGCAAGGCAGATTTTTGCCAAGAAAGGTATTGCAAACACAACAATGAACGACATTGCGGAAGCCTCGGGCAAGGGGCGCCGTACGCTGTACACCTATTTTAAGAGTAAGGAAGACGTGTACTATGCCGTTATAGAAGCCGAACTGGAACGCCTGTCGGACAAGTTGGACGAAGTGGCATCGAAGCGAATACCACTCACGACAAGATTATAGAACTTATTTACACCCACCTCAGCATGATTAAGGAAACTGTTATGAGGAACGGAAACCTCAGGGCAGAGTTCTTTCGAAACATCTGGATGGTGGAAAAGGTGCGCAAAAACTTCGACGAAGACGAGATAGAACTCTTCAGAAAGGTATATACGGAAGCAAAGAACGATGGCGATTTCGACATTGACAACGTAGATTTGGTTGCCGATATAACCCATTATTGTGATTAAAGGACTGGAAGTTCCTTCATTTATGGGCGACTTGGGCACGGCTTAACCGAAGAAAGCAGCCGTCCGCTCGTAGCAAAAAGTAGTGTACGGAGCACTCGGAAACAAAATGGGAAAAAGGCAAGACAGACTGCAACACCTATTAAAAAGCGGTTCAATACCTATTTTTACGTAGGTGCAATTCGTATCGTTTAAGACTACGGAACGTACATCATTAAGATACCAAACCCTGCCAAAAACGTAGATATTAAAAACATAAATAGAAACAGATTATGGGATTATTAACGGGTAAGACAGCCCTCATTACAGGGGCAGCACGCGGAATAGGCAAAGCAATTGCGATAAAATTTGCAAGCGAAGGTGCCAATATTGCATTCACCGACCTCGTTATCGATGAGAACGGAAAGGCTACTGAGGCTGAAATTTCAGCACTCGGAGTAAAGTAAAGGCTATGCCAGCAATGCTGCCGACTTCGCTCAGTCTGAAGAAGTAGTGAAACAAGTAAAAGAAGAGTTCGGAAGCGTAGACATTTTAGTCAACAACGCCGGTATAACCAAGGACGGATTAATGCTCCGTATGTCTGAAGCACAGTGGGACGCCGTCATTGGTGTCAATCTAAAAAGTGCATTCAACTTCATACATGCGTGCGTTCCGGTCATGATGCGCCAACGCAATGGCAGCATAATCAACATGGCAAGCGTTGTGGGAGTACACGGCAATGCGGGTCAGGCAAACTATGCGGCTTCTAAGGCGGGCATGATTGCACTCGCAAAGAGCGTGGCTCAGGAGATGGGACCAAAGGGCGTGCGCGCCAATGCCATTGCTCCAGGCTTCATTGACACCGCTATGACACAGCAGCTTTCTGAAGAAATCCGCAAGGAATGGACTTCCAAGATACCATTGCGACGCGGAGGCACTACCGAAGACATAGCAAATACTGCGCTATACCTTGCATCTGACCTCTCAAGCTACGTCTCTGGACAGGTCATTCAGGTCGATGGCGGTATGAATATGTAATATTCCTTTCTAATATCTATCCCCCTTGCTCTTATGGGTAAAGGGGCGATAGAACTTTTTAAACGATGCAAGTTCTTTACGAAGACAACCACATTATTGTCGTCTACAAGCAAAGCGGAGAGATAATACAAGGCGACAAGACGGGCGACAAGCCTCTCTCGGAGACTATTAAAGCGTGGATTAAAGAGAAATATGCCAAGCCTGGAAATGTGTTTCTGGGTGTTGTGCACCGCTTAGACCGTCCCGTTTCTGGGTTAGTTGTCTTTGCGAAGACATCGAAAGCGCTCTCCCGACTCAACGATATGTTCCGAAATGGCGAAGTGAAGAAAACATATTGGGCAATGGTTCAGACGGCTCCCGATGTACGGGAAGCCACACTAACCAACTGGTTGGTACGAAACGAGAAGCAGAACAAAAGCTACGCGTACGACCACGATGTGCCGAACGCAAAGCAAGCCATACTGAAATACAAAACCATAGGACACACCGAACGCTACACTTTGCTCGAAATAAATTTGCTTACTGGGCGACACCACCAGATACGTTGCCAGCTTGCAGCCATTGGTTGCCCCGTTAAAGGCGACTTGAAATATGGTGCACGCCGCTCCAACCCCGATGGAAGCATATCGCTGCTGAGCCACAAGGTTGAGTTCATACACCCCGTAAGTAAAGAGAAAATAGTTGTAACATCACCTCTACCTGCCGAAAAGGTATGGGACGACTTCAGATAACACCCACACAAATGACTACTCCTCCCCTATTGAAACGCTTTATAGCATGGCTTCAACAGCTGTCGTTCCGCAACCGGAGTCATCGTTCTTTTCCATGTGTGTGTTGTGCTATATCACATCGTTTGCACAGGCAATCCTCCCATTTCCGTAGCTGCAAAAGGTATTTTGTGGGCAGCATTCTTCGGATTGGCTAAGGCACTGCAATACAGCGGACTTGCTATTTTGGGCGTAGACGGCTACAAACGATTGAAAGCGAAGCTGAAAAGGTAGTAATTACAGATATGAATAAGCGAAACACCGTGCAGTTGCAACAACCACAATCGCATGTTTCGCTTTTTTGTTTTCCCCAAAAGGTCTTATAATATTTGCCTTACTTTCTTGCAATCACCGAGCCATTGGCTTGATGTGTCGCCAAAATCAGCACCTCAGCTATCTGGACATGAGCCGGAGCACTGGCTGCATAGAAAGCAACATCGGCAATATCGTCGCCCGTCAGTGGCTTCACTCCTTTGTAAACACTTTCTGCACGAGCGTCGTCGCCATGGAAACGCACATTAGAGAAGTTGGTTTGAACCAGTCCCGGCTTCAAGTTTGTTACACGCACATCACTTTCTGCAACATCAATACGCAGTCCGTCCGACAAAGCTTTTACTGCCGCCTTCGTAGCACAATACACATTTCCGTTTGCATAAGCCGCATCGCCAGCCACCGAACCAATATTAATAACGTGTCCCTCGTTGCGTTCCACCATACCCGGAACTACAAAACGAGTCATGTTCAGCAATCCTTTAATGTTGGTATCTATCATGGTATCCCAGTCATTGAAGTCGCCTTCATACTCTTTGTCCAAGCCCAATGCAAGTCCGGCATTGTTTATCAGAACATCTATCTTAGCCCATTTACCCTTCAGAAAGTCTACTGCCTTTCGTGCAGATTCGCGTTCGCGCACATCAAACTGCATTGCCAGCACTTCTGCACCCATGCTTTCAAGCTCTTGTCTTAGCGCATCGAGCTTCTCTCCCCTGCGTCCGGTAATGATGATATTGTATCCACCACTTGCAAACTTGCGTGCGCATGCTTCTCAATGCCACTCGTTGCACCCGTAACCATTACGATTTTCTTTTTCCATGTATTATCTTGTTTTAGTTGCGGCACAGTGTTTCCACTACACCTTTATATTAATTGTTTTCATCTCGGTTCTGCCTCGCACAATGTGCAACAGGCAGAACAGACAACAAAGGTAATGGATTTTATTTAGTCTGCAAAAATTAATTTATACGCACTTTCTACTTTTTATCAGGTATAATGTTTACTTATGTTAAAATGAACCGATTTATCAGTAATATTATCCGAATGTCTTGCGTATCTAAAAATAAATATCTACCTTTGCACTCGCAATTCAGGAACGAGTAAACGAAACTTATTTTTATAATTGCAAACGGTTAATATCGCGGGTTGGAGCAGTTGGTAGCTCGCCAGGCTCATAACCTGGAGGTCGCATGTTCGAGTCCTGCACCCGCAACAACAGAAATGAAAAGTCGTCTTAATCAAGGCGACTGTTTTGATGGTCAGTGCACGTGGCATTCAATGTGTTTTTATGAAGGGACACTCGCAATTTATGAAGCCTAAAGCTACTAATTCTCCTATAAATCCTAAATTTCATAGAACACATAGAGGAATTATTGGCTTGCTCCACCCATCAAGAACGTTTGTAACCGTCTTTATATTCGTCTATTTCTATATATGGAATATGTTGTAGTTGGCAAAATCGGCTCGCATATTCCGTTCAATGTCGTTAACTATGGCAGACGACTGCGCCTCGAACTCGGGTTTTAAATCTATTTTCGCCGTAACCAATATGTCTGTAGGACTTAAATGTATGGTCTTTACATTAATCAACCTACTTACTTCGGCACGATTGAAAGCTGACTTTATACGCACCAAGTCTTTTGTTGTAACGCTTTCGCCAATAAGCAGACTGTAAAACTCGCGTGCCAAAAAGAGGGCTGCACCGCAAAAGCAACAATCCAATTAACACACCAGACAGGGGCATCGTAGAACGGATTATTGGTGAAATGGCTAAGCAACGTGCCACCAAAAGCTATCAGCAAGCCCACAACGGCACAACTATCTTCAGCAAAAATTATAAGAATTTCGCTGTGGCGGCTTTCTCGCAGAAATTTGTAAAGCGACAAGTTCTCCTTGTTAAGTGCTTCTATTTCCTTTAACGCAACACGCAAGCTCACAGTTTCTACAATCAGTCCGAACATCAATATCCCCATTACAAGCCACGTGTTTTCTACACTGTGCTCGGGGTGGAACAACTTTTCGGCAGCTTCCATGATTCCCAATGCACCACCGGCAAAGAACAACATCATGGCAACTACCATACTGTAAAAGTATTTTGCACGAGCCTGACCGAACGGGTGCTTGTCGGACACCCTCGCTTCAGCTTGCTTAGTGCCCACAAGCAGAAGTATTTCATTGCCACAATCTACTATACTGTGTATCGATTCGTTCAGCATGGCAGCCGAACCCGATGCCGCAAAACCTATAAACTTAGATATTGCCACCAGCACATTAGCACCCAAAGCGGCAATAACACTCATCATTCCACCCTTGTTTTTCTCTTGCTCCATCTCTGTCTGTTAAGTAATTCGGTTCGTTTTGCGTTGCAAAGTTACCGAAAAATTTTATCCGAACAAGCAACTTTAGCAGTATTTTGCTCCGCATGGGTAGAGATGGTACACAAAACTACTGCAAAGCGTACTGCACTACAACAAAGAACTCCCTCCTTTCGTCATTCCGCCATCTATCATCAGTCGTGTAGCCCGCTATGCTCCTTCCTTGAGATGGCAGACTGGCTGAAAGATTGGCTTAAATATATTGATAATTGATTATGAGCATCACTTAATTTATTGACCACATAAGAGATAGAAAAGTTTTTAGATATCTAAAACTATCATTACTGATATCTAAAACGCGCGTGACTGATATCTAAAACGAACGTGACTGATATCTAAAACTTCGTACTCATCTTGAGAGGTGTGCCACAACACATTACACGCAGCGGAAAAAGATGTACGATTGGTGAGGAAAGTTGCTTGATTGAAAGTTCAGGATTGATAGAATGAAAGGAACAAAATTAAGGAATGGCTACACAGAGAGACGCATTTTTGTTTTTATTTAATATACATCTGTAACCCGTTGATTATCTTCACAAATATTATTTTATAATAAAGAGAAGATACCGTTTTGTATCTTCTCTTTGGTGACTCCGATGGGATTCAAACCCATGACCTTAGGGAACCGAATCCTACGCTCTATTCAGCTAAGCTACGGAGCCATTGTTTCAGCTACCTGCATTGGTATGCAGAACGCTTGCAAAGGTACTGTAAAGTTCTTAATTGGCAAAAATTTATGCGCTACAAAAATAAGTATTCGGCAGGCTGCGAGTGTGGCTACTGACCAACCGAACAAGCGTATTAAGTTTTTTTAAACAAAAGTTATAAAGTGGCAGCATTCATGTATAGATTTGTTAAGTTATACTTAACGATTTGATTATCAGCACATATTTTCGTACCTTTGCAAGCGTTAATATGGAGCTGAGGGATATGTGCACTAATTCTCATGTGCACCATTCCGTATAGCTTGCCCACTTTGTGGCAAGTTTATAGGCTTCGGAAAATTTTATGTAATGAGAATTATTAGAGTACTGACAGTAGGAATTTTAATGGCATTGGCATCGAACTCTGCAAGCGCAGAGACTGCCGCAAAGATTAAAAATTTCAATTGGCGACCCGTGATGGACGCTATTACACAGGTAGAAAGTAAAGGAAATGCAAAAGCAAAAAACGGTCCGCACGCAGGAATATTGCAAATTTCGCACCACGTTGTGGCAGAATGTAACAATATTCTAAAGGCAAAAGCAGCAAAAACGCTACACCATGGCAGACCGTTTCAGTCCAGAGAAATCGAGAGAGATGTTTGTTCTGTTCCAGTCAAAATACAACAAGGCAAACAATACGGAGCGAGCCATTCGCATGTGGCATGGCGGAATAAACTTCAGCAAGAGCAAAACGCAACAGTATTACAACAAGGTGAAGAGGTTTTTGAGAAACTAAACAAAACCACAAAATGCAAGTAGCAAAGTGCCTATGTGAACATTCTGCACAATATAGTTACGATCCAACGTAACTTATTATGGTGTCTTTCTACTCTGCGCAATGGGCAATTGGCTTATTGACGCATTGTCAAGATGAAGGAATTTTCTTCCTAAAAGAACAAATAAGGACAATAGCGGAAGATTTAACGTATGAACTTAACATGGACAATAGGATTTGTCGCCTTCCTTACGGCAAGTCTTTAGAGAGCTAAAAGCCATAGTTCTCCTAATATTCCTATGGGTTTCTGTAAAAGCTTTACCATTCAAAATCTTGCGCCAGACCACCTTCGCTGGTTTCCTTATAGAGCGAAGGAAGGTCGTGTCCCGTTTGTTTCATCACCTCAACCACCTTGTCGAACGAAACACGATGACGCCCATCGCTAAAGTTAGCATATAGTTGTGCATCGAGAGCACGGCATGCAGCAAAAGCATTCCGCTCTATACAAGGTATCTGAACTAATCCGCAAACAGGGTCGCAGGTCATTCCCAAGTGGTGTTCCAGCCCCATTTCGGCTGCATATTCAATCTGCGACGGCGTCCCACCAAATAGTTGGCAGGCAGCTGCAGATGCCATGGCGCAAGCCACACCAACTTCGCCCTGACACCCCACTTCAGCCCCCGAGATGGACGCATTGGCTTTTACAACGTTGCCAAACAGTCCGGCTGTTGCCAACGCACGTAGTATTTTGCGTTCCGAGAACTGGTGTGCCTTGTACAGATGATACAGCACTCCGGGCATGACACCACACGAACCGCAGGTTGGAGCCGTAACAATGGTACCACCAGATGCATTCTCTTCGCTCACTGCAAGTGCGTAGGCATACACCAATCCACGCGATTGCAGGCTGCTTCGGTAGCTCAACGCCTTTATATAATAGTTTCCCGCCTTACGCGAAAGCTTCAATGGTCCGGGCAAGACACCGTCGTTTTCCAATCCACGTTCTACAGCATTGCACATTGTAAACCCACACTTCGTGCAGATAGTCCCATATTTCCGTTCCCTCGCATTCGTCCACATATTCCCAGAAACCGCGTCCGTTGGCTTCGCACCACCGTTGTATTTCTTTCAGGGTAGACAGTTCATAGACCGGCGTTGTATAGAACATGTCGTCTTTTCCCTTTCCTTCCGAGAGCGCACCACCACCAACACTGTACACCACCCATTCGTTTTTCAACGTGTTTTTCGGCATCTAACGCCTTGTAGCGCATGCCATTTGTATGGAAAGGCAGCACTGTTCCGGCAGCCATATTATTTCTACTGGAGCTATTTTTAGACAGCACTTCGTTGATAGCCACATCGGTAAGGTGCCCTTTCCCTGTTGCCGCCAGACTGCCATATAGCGTTACTTCGAAGGCCTTGGCGTTGGGATTGCGACGGGCAAATATCTCTGCTGCATGGGAAGGCCCCATCGTAGGACTGCTCGACGGTCCTTTTCCCTATTCTAAAAATCTCTTTTAACGAGTCCATAAATCTTCTTTGGTGTTTCTTGGAATGTTGTTTCAGATTAAGCCATTATGGTGGTCTTACTCTCTGCTAATGTCGTTACGACATAGCCAAACCGCACATGGGCATATCCTTCCACGCCACAAATGTAATAATTTATTATGGATTTAAATCATTAAAACATAAGAAAATGCTTTTCATATAACCTTTACGCCGTCTGGGGAAATATCTTTCCGAAAACCTGAATGAAACGAAAGTATCATCTTGTTCGTGCTTTCAAGGTGGTGTTACAACCAAAAAGTGGGCACACCGAAAACGATGTACCCACCCAATAGCTAAATAATGATGTTTAGAAAACAAGCTTAACAGACTTGCTGCCCACCTTTACAATGTAAGCACCGTGCTGTGTCAAAGTGGCGCGAACGTCCTTTTCGCCCTTGTTGCTATATACAAGCTGTCCATCGAGCGTATAGATTTGAACGCTTTCGCCGTTGGTGTTGCTTACGCAAACGTTGTTGCCTTCCATCTTAACCAATGCTTTAGAAAGACCAATGTTGCTGATACCATCGGGTATGCCCACCTTCTTTAGTTCGCTAAACTTACTTTCTGCGTATCTCTTCTTCACGTTTCTGTCGCTGTTTACCTTATAGGCTGTTGCGCGATGACTAACCTCCGACTTGCCAACAAAGTAAGGAATAGTGATGTCTGCCTTTGGTTCTTGCACCCATCTACGGAAGACGAACGGGTCGTTGAGGCTTTCGCCAGCCTGATATTTCTGCGTAATCTTCAGGTCGTCGAGATAGAGATGCTCGTCAGCATAGACGGCATAGATACCTATGATAGACTTCTTTGAACCCTTGGTAAAGTTTACTGTGAAGTTTTTCCAGTTGTCATTAACAGCCTTTGGATAGCCTTCGGGATAGATAAGCTCTGCCTGCTCGTAGTCGCAAGTAGTTTCGTTGTAGTTGAAAAGGGCGAAAGCAGCCTGTGGATAAGCTGTGAACTCCTTTCCGTCTTTATCGACTGCGGTAACCGGAGCAGATGCCAATTTGACACTAACAGCAAACTTTCCACCATCTTTAGACATATCCAACTCTGGCGAAATAAGCCCTGCGTCCTGATGGTTGTAGTATTGCCAGCCGTCCAGACAGATATAGTCGGTGTGAGGAGCGTATTGCGTGCCCTTCCAGCCTGCCTGTTTCATTTCAGGAATATAGTAAGAGTCGTACGAATTAGGGCTCGGTTCTTCCTTTGTCCAACCTGTAAGATTTCCTTCAGCATCTTTTACACCGGTGAAATCTTCCTCTGTAACCACGAAGTCGCCAGCCTTTCCAGCCTTGCGGTCGTAGTATGCAATATAGTTATAGCGCTCTGCCGAAGGCACAGTGCTCCACGATGCCGTGTATTTATCCTTGTTAAGATTGGTAACTTCGTTCATTACAGGAGCCTCAAGGTCGAAAACGAACATCTTGTCAGATGGAATAGACTCGTAACTGCCTTTCGTTGCCGATGCATTGTAGAAGTAAGTCTTGCCTGATTCTGCTCCCGTTACATGGAAATTGTTGGTAGTTACTGCCTTGTTTTCGAACAAGTATTCGGGTTTTCCAGCCTCACTTAGCGTGAAAACATTTACCTTGTAGCCCGTAGCATCGGCAATCTTGGTCCAATGAATATCGAATTCAGAACCCGCATAGTTTGTATGTGTGAGCATCTCCGGCGTATTAACGTGTTGCTTGACGGTGAAGACTTCGATGTTGTCGATATACACCGGAGCCATGACAGACACGATATTGAAGAGTGTATATTCGCCGCCGCCAAAGAAATACATAGAGTATTCTTTCCATTCGGTGCTGAGTTGAGGCAGCGTTGCACTGCCCATCATGCGCCAGGTGGGCGACATGTTGAAGGTTTCGGCAGCCTCTACCATGACTTGTGGGTTGTCTCCGGCGTTCTTGGCACGTGCTTTAAAGCGAATCCAAGCTATGCCTCCGTTTGCACTTACGTTCAGCATTGGCGTGTTAATGTGTGCCATATCTTCCGGACCAGACTGTAAATAAACTGTTCCACCGGCGGGATATGCGTTGCCGGAACCCCAGCCAGCCTTTTTAAAGTATTCGTCTTTGGTGTTGATCCAGGGGTATTCAAACTCGTCCTTAATCAAGTTTGTCTCTGTGTCGGGGTTCGCCTCGCTCCCTGAAGTCATCTTTGCGAAGTCTTCAAACATCACCTGCTGTTCCTCTCCGTAGGGTTGCTGCCTGGCGAACGTTGCCAAGGGTGCGTTTGCGACGTTTTTGCCGAGACTAAAGGCAGCCGCTGCAATTTTTAGACTGCTGAGGCTGTACTGTTCCGTGTAAGCTTTTTGTACCCCAGCTCCATTGTTTTTGCTGGGCAGAAACAGTACTTGTTGCTGCCATTGTCAAGGTTGCTGCGAGGGCCAAATGTACATAGTTCTTTCTCATAATGTAAGAATGTAATGAATAATAGTATTTGATTTATAGCTAAAAGACATGCTGAAAGCGTTTCCACATTGTGGAAGGCTGTTTTTGATTTCGCTGTCTGCTTCCTGTCCCTTCTGCCATTTCAGGGCGTCCGTTCCTTTTCTTTCCCGATGTATGTTCAGTTATACCTCTTGTGTCTAAAGGTGGGACTTCGCCGATTTCAAAGCAAAATGCTATAAAAGATTGTTCATAGAATTTGCCTAAGGGCGATTAACTTGGTTCTTGTAATCATATCTTTCAATATTCGTCTGCTAATTTACTAATATTCTTTTAGAATAACAAAAGGTATGCTGTAAAAATCTTTATTTTTATTCTTTTTACATTTTTAAATCGTGTACGCAGCCTTTACACTCTCTTGCACATAGCTTTTCTGCCTGTGCGGAGCAGGTTGGCACGCTTCGATATAGCAATGCAGAACGTGGCAAGATAATGTATATATTATATATAAGGTGTATTGTGTAGTCCCATTATTGTCAATGCACTGCAAAAAAGAGTGCATTTTGTGTTGAAAAAGAGCCTGTTTGGGAAGGTCAAACAGGCTCTTTTACATTTCAGAAAGGTAGGTTGGCAAAACTAAGGCTATTTTCTTTAGCCTTCGGTATATTATTTTATAAATTCACAGAGGTTACGAAAACTCTATACATCAGTTAGATTAGTCTCTCAGACGACTTAAACGAACGGCTACGGCTTGCTCTATCGCAAGTCGACAACCTCTGCCGAAGGAGCATCGGAATGCCTGAACCGGAAATAAGAATTGGGGTGCGAGGTAGCACGGAAGCTGCTAATGTTAATCGTTACCCACTTTTTGCCTTGCAACATCTTTATCTGTTGTGGATAGAAAGTCTTTGAAATGGTAACGTAAAACTCTTGCATGCTGCGTGCCGGGTGTATGGCTTGCAAGTGGACAATGTATGCTGCGGCAGTCGTTTTTCATGGACATGTGGTAGCCATTCTTGTACATTGTAATGAAAGCATAGGGGTTCATGGAAAGACGCTTGGCCTCGCTGGGTGTCGAAACATTCACTTCGTTGGTGCTTTTCATATACGCCCACTGTGTCTTACCATCGAACCAGATGGTGGTTTCGGGTGTAATGGCTTTGAACTTATTACCTTTTATAATGATGCTACCCGATGTTCTGCCTACCTCCTCCAGTAATCGAGAAGTTGGCAGCGGCCTCCACGTCGTCCAACAACTGCTGCCGCCTTGTCTAAAACCTTCTTTGCATCTGCAGAACTTTGACTGAAAGCATTGACACTAAGCATAAATGCCAATGCAAATAAAATGTTACGTTGTATTTTCATTGTGTTAAAAACTTCTTCTTTGCTTATCTATGCAGTGTTGAAAGCAACGATTCGAGTCCCATTTCGTCGCCAATGAGCACCTCGCGAGGCTTTGAGCCTTGTGCCACTCCCACAATGCCGGCCTTCTCCATCTGGTCCATTAGTCGCCCGGCACGGTTGTAACCAATGGAGAAGCGGCGTTGTATCATGCTTGTAGAGCCTTGTTGGTTCAGCACTATGACCCTTGCTGCATCTTCGAACAGTGGGTCTAAGTTCTCGTCAAGACTACCACCGGCAACTCCTCCTTCATCTGTTGCAGGCTCAGGAATGAGCAATGGCTCTACCGGACCGGGCTGTGTGGCGATGAACTTGGATATATCTTCCACCTCCGGAGTGTCTACGAAGGCACATTGCACACGTGTTGGCTCTCCTCCATTGAGGTAAAGCATGTCTCCGCGTCCCACAAGTTGTTGGGCTCCGGGTCTGTCTAAAATGATACGAGAATCCATCATGGCACCCACACGGAACGCGATACGACCGGGGAAGTTGGCTTTTATGTTACCCGTTATGATGGAAGTAGTTGGGCGTTGTGTTGCTATAATCATGTGAATGCCTACCGCACGCGCCAGCTGGGCGATACGGGTGATAGGCATTTCAATTTCTTTTCCAGCCGTAAGGATAAGGTCTCCGAACTCATCAATGATGACAACGATGTACGGCATGAACTCGTGTCCTTCCTCAGGACTAAGCTGATGGTTAAGGAACTTCTTGTTATACTCTTTTATATTGCGCGCTCCTGCAGCTTTCAACATGTCGTACCGATTGTCCATAAGCACGCAAAGACCCTTCAAAGTCTTTACAACCTTCTGCACGTCGGTTATAATCGGCTCGTCTTCGTTCTCTTCTACCGCAGCCATGAAAGGCTTGGCGATGGGCGAACATATGCTGAACTCAACCTTCTTAGGGTCTACCAGCACTATCTTAAGGTCGTTTGGGTGCTTCTTATATAGTAAAGATGTGATGATAGCGTTAAGTCCCTACCGACTTACCTTGCCCTGTTGCACCCGCTACAAGCAGGTGTGGTATCTTTGCCAAATCTACCATATACACATCGTTCGTAATGGTCTTGCCTAACGCAACAGGCAGTTCCATTGTGCTTTCCTGGAACTTTCGCGAGTTAAGAATAGAGAACATGGACACGATGGAGGCTTGGCGTTTGGCACTTCGATACCTATGGTGCCCTTGCCGGGCATTGGTGCAATGATACGAATACCTATTGCAGCCAAGCTAAGTGCTATATCGTCTTCCAAATTCTTGATTTTCGAAATGCGGACACCCTGTGCCGGTGTTATTTCGTAGAGGGTAATGGTTGGTCCAACCGTTGCGCGAATGCTGCGAATTTGCACGCCAAAGTCGCTGAGAACCTTTATAATGCGGTTCTTATTAGCCTCCAGCTCCTCCTTGTCTACAAAGTTTACGCTGTTGTCAGAGTCGTATTGCTTAAGCAAATTAAGGGTTGGATACTTCCAATTGGGGAAAGGTTCGTGCGGATTAATAGGTGTTGTAAGGTCTGTCGTACCTGCCACCACCTTGCCTTGTGCCTTTTCCAACCCGACAGGGACATTAACTTTCATTCCTATTTCGCCATTGGCAGCAGTCTCTTCATCGTTCTCTTTCGCCGTGGTTTTGTCCTTAGCGTTAGGCTTTATCACGGCATTGGGCAGATCATCGTCAAGAAATTCCACCGTCTGGGACTCTGCATTCTGCAGCTTTTCTACTGCTTCCTCCTCCATTTCGTGGGTGCTTTCACCTATTTTTATCCTTTTTCAAAATTATGCCGGACAATCGTGAATTTCACCTTGTTGCGTATGTATCCCACCGGATTGAGCAACTTCTTGATAACCGTAATGGTCTCTGAAGTGAGGTAAGTAAGGAATGCTATCATTGTAATGGCAAGTACGGCGAGCAGTCCCGGTGCCCCTATGATGTTCTCAATGTACTCTACAACAAACCTGCCATGGTCTCCGCCGGGTTAAAAATGTTCTCGCTCATCAGCGGAGTAAGGAACTTTGCAAACGTAATGGAGCTCCACACCATTACCAAAGCCATTCCAAAGAACCACTTCCATAGGTTTATCTTCTCGTAAGCCTTTATCATTTTCACGCCACAGAGTATGATATAGAGTGGAATAATGAAGGCAGGGATACCAAAGCAGCGCGATATCAGAAAGTGAAAGAGCAGTGCTCCCACAGAGCCACAGCTGTTCTGAAACACCTTCGCAGTATTTTTCTATTTCCCCGGACGCAGTGCCGTAACCAGACTCTGGTCGGTTTCGCCCGTAGAAAAGTAACTGATGAAGGCCACCAATATATATAAAGCAAGACAAATCAGAACAATTCCCAATACAAAGCCAGTCTTGTCGTTTATGATATAATGCGCACCAATAGCCTCACTGAATGTCTTTGGAGTCTTCTCCCTTTTCTTTTTCGCCATTATTGAATGTTTAAACCAAATGCAAAAGTACTAAAAATGCCATATAATCGGGCATATTTTCAGAAGATTTTGCTAAATTTGCAAAAACGAAACAGTACATTATGATTACTAAATTATACAATAAGTTCGATAAAAAGAGTATCTCCGACTTGCCCAGGGTAACATTTCCAGGCAAAATAGTAGTGGTTCTTACTGAGTCTGAGCCCAGAAAGCTGTCGATTTCCTGCTGTCGGCGGATATTCTTGGTATCGATTCTGAAACACGCCCGGTATTCAAAAAGGGACAACATCATAAGGTTGCACTGTTGCAAGTGAGCACCAAGGACGTGTGTTTTCTTTTCCGTTTGAACTTAGTAGGTATGCCCTCGTGCATCGTCAGGCTACTTGAAGACACCACAATACTGAAGGTTGGACTTTCTTTACACGACGATTTTATGATGTTGCACCAACGTAGAGATTTCAAGATTGGGCGGTTCATAGACCTTCAGAACATGGTTAGCGAGTTCGGAATAGAAGACCTTAGCTTGCAGAAACTGTATGCAAACCTTTTCCATGAGCGCATTACGAAACGGCAACAATTATCCAATTGGGAGGCACCCATACTGACGGAGCAGCAGAAAATATATGCTGCCACCGACGCATGGACGTGCATTCAAATCTACGAACGCCTGCAGGAACTTCATAAAAACACATAATTACGAAACCGTGATAGTGCCCCAGCCAAAACTAAAAACCACCAAAAATATCGATGAAACCGATGTTAATGACACGCAAAAGAACGATTAACAATGTATAAGAAGATAGTTTTAAAGAAAGGGAAAGAGGAAAGTTTGCTGCGCCGGCACCCGTGGATATTCTCCGGTGCAATACTCGAGAAGGACGAAACATTGCAGGAAGGCGACCTTGTAAAGGTCTACACGAGAGACGGAAACTTCATGGGAGTGGGGCATTTCCAGATTGGTTCCATCACCGTTCGCATACTTTCGTTTCGCGATGTGCCCATCGACGCTCACTTCTGGCAAGCCCGTCTAAAGGCAGCGATGGCTGTCAGGGAAGCCATTGGTGTCATTCGACCAGCTGAAAACGTGGCGGCTGGTACGGGCGAAACCGTCAATACCACTTATCGTCTGGTACATGGCGAGGGCGACAATCTGCCCGGACTGATAGTCGATGTCTATGGAACAACGTGCGTCATGCAGGCTCATTCGGTGGGAATGCACGTCGCTCGCTACGAGATAGCGGCTGCATTGCATGCCGTTATGGGCGAAAAGGTGGACAGCATATATTACAAGAGTGAGACTACGCTGCCCTTCAAGGCTGAATTAGGACAAGAAAATGGGTTTATTTACGGCAATACCGACAACGACATAGCCATTGAGAACGGACTAAAATTCCATATCGACTGGCTAAAAGGACAGAAAACGGGTTTCTTTATAGACCAACGCGAAAAACCGTAGCTTGCTGGAACATTATGCAAAAGGACGCTCGGTGCTGAACATGTTCTGCTATACGGGCGGCTTTTCGGTGTATGCCATGCGGGGCGGAGCAAAGCTTGTGCACTCTGTAGACAGCTCTGCAAAGGCGGTGGAACTAACCAATGCGAACATAGAACTGAACTTTCCGGGCGACAACAGACACGAAGCCATCTGCGAAGATGCCTTTAAATACCTCGACAACAATGATGGGAAATACGACCTTATAGTGCTCGACCCACCAGCATTTGCCAAGCATCGCAGTGCTCTGAAGAACGGACTGCGTGGTTATACCCGCCTGAACGTGAAAGGATTTGAACGCATTAAGAAAGGCGGCATACTGTTTACATTCAGCTGTTCGCAGGTTGTTACAAAGGAAAACTTTCGCCAAGCAGTGTTTACGGCTGCTGCACAGACTGGTAGAAAGGTTAGAATACTACACCAGATACACCAGCCAGCCGACCACCCTATCAATATTTACCACCTCGAAGGAGAGTATCTGAAGGGATTAGTGCTCTATGTTGAATAAGGTAAAGACATTCATCGACACCCACAAACTGCTCCCGTTAGATGGCCGATACATCGTTGGACTGTCGGGAGGAGCTGACAGTGTGGCTCTGTTACTGATACTAAAGGAGTTAGGCTACTACGTTGAAGCAGCACATTGCAACTTCCTTCTGCGTGGAGAAGAGAGCCAACGAGACGAAGATTTCTGCATAAAACTGTGTAAGGAGAACAATATAGAACTACACTTAATTCACTTTGATACAGCAGAATATGCCGAACTGCATAAAGTAAGCATAGAAATGGCTGCACGTACGTTGCGCTATAACTATTTTGAAGCCCTGCGACACGACATTGATGCCGATGCCATTTGCATTGCCCACCACCGAGACGATTCGGTTGAAACCGTCCTCTTAAATCTTGTCAGAGGCACCGGACTACGTGGATTGATGGGCATTCAACCTATTAACGGCAACATTATCCGACCGTTACTCTGTTGTTCCAAGGCGGAGATAGAGCTTTATTTAACCACGAAAAAAACAAGTTTTTGTAACCGATGGCGGCAATCTTGTTGCCGACATAAAAAGCGGAACAAACTCCGATTAGAGGTTGTTCCAAAGCTAAAGAGCTTAATCCCTCGTTCGATGAAACGGTTATGAAGATGTCGGAAGACCTTGACGAAGCGGAAAAAATAATCATTTCATCGATAGAAAACGCCTTTCCAAATATTGTTTCGACAGAGAAAGGAGATGCCGGCACCTTGTTCCTGCAACTCATGAAAGGAAAGCCGAAACAGGCATTGCCCAACCTTCGCATCAACATTGCTGCCCTAAAGGGAATACGTCTCGCCCGAATATTTCCTCTTTTTCTGCTCGCTCCTACGGATTTACCTCTTCGCAAGTCAGGGTATAACATCTTCCCTATCTTCAGATAGCGGAAAAGAATACATGACAGGTAGTTATACGCTTTTGTTCGACAGAAAGATGATGCTCTTGTTACGGCACGAAGAGAACGCACCGAAGCCGCTGCGACTGCCCGAAACGGGTAGATATATCTACTCGGAACAATGCAAGATAGAGATAAAGGAAGAAGTTGTAGATAGCAATTTCGTTATACCGACAGATACAAACCACATAGTTGTAGACAAGGCAGCAGTGCATTTCCCACTTACCTTGCGCCGTGTTGAGGTGGCAGACCGCTTCCACCCTTTCGGAATGAGGGGTTCGAAACTTGTCAGCGACTATCTTACAGACCTGAAAGTAGATGCGGTCAGCAAACGGCGACAACTTGTTTTAGTCGATGGAAACGGCGAAATTATGTGGGTAGTAGGGCATCGTTCCAGCGAAACATACCGTATTTGTAATACTACTGCCATGGCTTTGCACATTCGTTTCCTGCAATCTTAACGTTGCAATGTCCTATTCTTATAACCTGCTTCATTAGCCATGAGGAAGGCAAACAACCGCCATCTTTTTCCGTTTCAGTCGCCATTTGCTAACTGTCTACCCGTCAGCATGTTATAAACCTCCGTATTTTACGTTTCAAAACAGGCTCTTTTACACACCAAAAGAGCCTGTTTCAGCTTTGTAAAAAGCCCTGTTTCGCAATGTAAAAGCACCGTCCACTTCGTATTACAGAATGTAGGACACAGAGAAGTTGAAAGCAAATGACATTGTCAAAAGACAAAAAACGAATTTCCCAAAAAGCCATTTATTGTAAACGATTGTTAATTTCCGAAATTTATTGGATAATTCTTTGCCATTTAAAAATTAAGGTTGTAAGTTTGCAAAAATATGCGAAAATATATAGAACCTAACTCAAATACATTAGATTGCTATGGAAAAAAAGACAGTAGTAACTGGCGTCATTGGAGCCGATGCACACGCAGTCGGCAATAAAATCATTGCTTTTGCACTCGAGCAACACAACTACAATGTGGTGAACCTCGGCGTAATGGTAGCACAGGAAGAATACATTGCAGCTGCCATTGAGACCAATGCCGATGCCATTCTTGTATCGTCAATGTATGGTCATGGCGAAATCGACTGCCAGGGACTGCGCGAAAAGTGCGACGAAGCAGGACTGAAAGGCATTCCCATCTTCGTAGGCGGCAACCTCGTGGTAGGCAAGCAGAACTTTGAAGACGTGGAAAAACGTTTCCTCGCAATGGGTTTCACAAAGGTATATCCTCCCGGAACTGACATCGAAATCTCTATCAAAGACCTCGATAAGGTTTTAGGGAAGGAAGACTAACCTATGAAATACCTTACAGTAGACTTTGGTAGCACATACACGAAGCTGACGGCGATAGACACCGAAAGGGGCGATGTAATAGGAACAGCGGCTGCCTTCACCACCATCGAGACCGATGTGATGGAGGGATTCAACAACGGCATGCAGCAACTCGAAGCCCAAATGGGACACTTCGAATACGACAGACTGCTCTGTTGCAGCAGTGCTGCGGGAGGTTTGAAGATGGTTGCACTCGGATTAGTGCCCGAACTTACAGCAAAAGCAGCCAAAATGGCAGCATCGAGCGCAGGCGCAAAGGTGGTAAAAACCTACTCGTTTGAAATATCACACACCGAACAGCAGGAAATTTACGACATCAATCCAGACTTGGTTCTACTCTGCGGAGGTACAGACGGAGGCAATAAAGACGTTATTATAGCCAATGCCAAACGACTATGTGCCATCGACCGCGACTTCTCTATCATTGCAGCAGGCAACAAAACCGCTTCCGACGAACTCGAAGAAATCTTCAAGGCATCGAACAAAAAGAAGTGTGTCATTGCCGAAAACGTAATGCCGCAGTTCAATGTCATCAACATCAACCCTGCAAAACAGAAGATTAAGGAACTCTTCATCAGCCGAATCATTGAGGCAAAAGGACTTTCAAGGATTCAGGAAATGAGTGGTTACGACATTATTCCCACACCATTGGCAGTTCTGACAGGTTGCGAACTCTTCAGCAAGGGCTACGGACGTGACGAAGGAATGGGCGACATGATGGCTGTAGACCTCGGTGGCGCAACCACAGACATATATTCTATGGCAAAAGGAGAGCCCACGGTAGCCGAGGTTATCACCAAGGGACTGCCCGAACTGTACAGCAAACGCACCGTAGAAGGCGACCTCGAATGCGCTACAGCCTTACGGCGATGACGGACGAGATAAACATGGAGGTGTTCGCAGACGAACTCGGGATTGAGCAAAGCAAGATAGAAGACTGGATTAAACGGTGCGTTGCCGCTCCTTCCACCCTTCCGCAGACCGACGAAGAAGCACGCATAGAACAAGGATTGGCACGAAACGCCGTGAAAGTGGCAGTAGAACGCCACTGCGGATACTTCGAACCTGCCTTCACACCAATGGGACAAGTGTTCACGCTGACGGGGAAAGACCTTTCCGACGTGCCCTATATAGTAGGTATCGGTGGTTCTATCAAGAACAGCAGCAACCCTAAGCAAATCCTAAGTGGTGCAGAAAAGAAAGCATCGCGCGACCCAATGTTTGCCAAACCCAAAAGCTCGAAGTACATGCTCGACAAGAAATACATCTTCGCATCAATGGGATTGCTGAGCACTTTTCGAGCCGCATCTGGCGCTGGCAATCATGAAAAGGAAATAACGGAAATATAAATATACAATAGTATAAATATTACTATTATGGAATTAAAGAACAAAAAACTAACCGACGACGAGTTTTTCAAGGAAAGAGCCGACGTCCTTAACCAATGGGAGACGGGGAAAGATGTAGACTTCCAAGAAGCAGTAGATTACCAAAAGAGCATTGCAATCGAGAAACGCTTCTCTTACAAGCTGCAGAAAGCCGTAGAAAATGGCGACACACTCATTCAGCCACGTGCCGGTGTGGCACTCTACGAAGAGCACATAAAGCTGTTGCGCTTCCTCGAAGACGAAGGCGGAGCCGACTTGCTGCCCTCTACCGTAGACAGCTACACCCGTCTGAACAGATACAAAGAATGCGAAGTTGGTATTCAGAAGAGTTTTGAAACCAACCGTTCCATGCTCAACGGATTTCCAATTGTGAACTATGGCGTGGACATTTGCCGCAAGGTTACATCGGCAGTAAAGAACCCTGTGCAGGTGAGACACGGAACTCCTGATGCTCGTTTGCTTACCGAAATCTCTATTGCAGGTGGTTTCACTTCGTACGAAGGTGGCGGAATTTCCTATAATATCCCCTATTCTAAGGCGCACCCAGTAGACCAAGTAATTCATCATTGGCAGTATACTGACCGCTTGGTAGGTCTGTACGAGGAAGCGGGCGTGTCTATCAACCGCGAGCCATTCGGCCCTCTTACTGGTACACTTATCCCTCCTTGCATCTCAAATACGGTGGCTGTGATCGAAGCAGTGCTCGCTGCAACACAGGGAGTACGCGACCTTACTGTTGGATATGGGCAGTGTGGAAACCTCATTCAGGACGTTGCCGCAATACGTTCGCTCGACATCATGACCCGCAAATACCTTGATAAGTTCGGCTACAAGGACGCTCGTGTAACCACAGTGTTCCACCAATGGATGGGCGGTTTCCCACAAGACGAGGCACAAGCGTTCGGTGTTATCTCGTGGGGCTCGGCAGCCGGTGCACTTGCAAAGGCTACAAAGGTAATCGTGAAGACTCCTCACGAGGCTATGGGTATCCCTACCAAGGAAGCCAACGCTGCCGGACTGCGTGCAACGAAGCAGGTCATCAACATGTTGAAAGACCAGAACTTCCGCGAAATACCTGCTGTTGTAGACGAAAGCGAAATCATTATGCAGGAAATGGAGTGTATGCTCAACAAGGTCGAGGAACTCGGCAAGGGCGACTGGGCTGTGGGAACTTGCGCTGCAATCGAAGCCGTGTAATCGACATACCATTCGCACCAAGCAAGTACAACGCCGGTAAGGTGTTGCCTGCACGCGACAATCAAGGTGCTATCCGCTTGCTGAACATGGGTAACATGCCGCTCAGCGACGACTTGGTAACCTTCCATCGCCAGAAATTAGAGGAACGTGCGAAGGCAGAAAACCGTCCTGTCAGCTTCCAGATGGTTATCGACGACGTTTACGCAATCGGTAAGGGACACCTTGTAGGACGCCCGAAGAACAACTAATTCTGCAATGTTCTTCAAGCGAATATAAATAAAAAGACACATCAAGTAAAAATATAAACTAACACATCGGTCTCGCTATTGAATGATAGAGAAATGGTAGCGAGACCATAACTTAAACAGGTTCTTATTATGAAAATCAAGAAAGTTGTATGCGCTCCGGGCAAAACGGGATTCTTCTTCGATGACCAGAAAGCCATCAAAGCTGGTGCAAAGAATGACGGTGCCTTCTATATTGGGACTCCAATGACACCCGGTTTCAAGCAAGTAAGACAAGCCGGCGAGTCTATCAGCGTTATGTTTATCCTTGAGAACGGTGCCATCGCATTCGGAGACTGTGCTGCCGTACAGTATTCAGGTGCCGGTGGGCGCGACCCACTGTTCCTTGCCAAGGACTTTATCCCAGTTATTGAGAAAGAAATAGCACCACTTTACGAAGGAAAAGAAATTACATCGTTCCGCAAAATGGCTGACCTCGTAGACAAGGCAGTAAGTCCGTCTACAGGAAAGATATATCACACCGCCATAAGATATGGTGTAACACAGGCTTGTCTCGATGCCGTTGCAAAGAGTCAAGCCAAATTAATGGCACAAGTAGTAGCCGATGAATATGGCACAGAGGTTTCCAAGAAGATGATTCCTATCTTCTCTCAATCGGGAGACGACCGCTACCTGAATGCAGACAAGATGATAATGAAGTGTGCAGACGTGCTTCCCCACGCACTTTTCAATCACGTTGAGACAAAGGTTGGACTGAAAGGCGAAAAGATTAAGGAATATATAGAGTGGCTCCGCAACCGCGTGCTCGAGCTCCGTCCATGCGAATGCTACAACCCAACATTCCATATCGACGTCTACGGTACACTCGGCATCGTGTTCAACAACGACTTCGAGGCTATCGCCAAATACATTGGCGAAGTGGCAGAAATAGCAAAACCGTTTCACTTGCGTGTAGAAGGACCAGTTGATATGGGCGAGCGCGAAGCACAAATCGATGCTCTGGCTGCTATCCGCGCAGCGATGGACCGCGACGGTATCGACGCTGAAATCGTTGCAGACGAGTGGTGCAACACACTGGAAGACATCAAAGCGTTCACTGAAAAGAAGGCTGGGCACATGGCACAGATAAAGACGCCCGACCTCGGAGGCATCAACAACACCATCGAAGCCGTACTTTACTGCAAGGAACACGGCATGGGTGCCTATCTCGGTGGTACTTGCAACGAAACAAACCGCTCTGCAGAAGTTTGTGCAAACATCGCCATGGCAACCCAACCTGTACAGTATCTTGCAAAACCGGGTATGGGTGTAGACGAAGGCTACATGATTGTCTTCAACGAAATGAGCCGCATCTTGGCTCTCACCGCCGAGTAGACACATTATAATATATACGCAAATTCAATATTACAAGATAGAAAAAGAATGTGGCGTTCGTTCCTTTCAGACACGACGCCATATTCATCAAGATATGACATCGTATCTGTCAGGAACTGATACAAACTGCGTCTGAGATTGATGCTATCGCCATCAGAAATCAAAACAATGGGTTTTTGAAGAACAAAACAGGCTCTTTTGCATCGCAAAAAGGGTGGGTTTTAGAGAGCGAAACAATGGGTTTTAGAAATCGATGCAATAGCAGTCAGAAAAATGACACAATAGACATCAGACTCAATTCAATCATTTCCAAAGGTTGATAGCGCACTCTTCAGAAGCGAAAGTCATATTTATTAAAAACTTCTAAATATTGGAACAAACCTTTTATGGTACGTCTCTTTAACGCTCATAAAGTTATTGTACCTTGCTTCCAATCAGGCAATTAAAAGGTTTCGACCACGCAATAAAAAGGAAAAGAAAGATGGAAGAAATCAGAATACTTTCCACTACGGCGATATTGGGCTATGGTTTCCCGATGAATCGTTCGTAGAAGGAATGAAACGTAAACCACATGTAATTGCAGTAGACGCTGGTTCATCAGACCCGGGACCTTATTATCTTGGCAGCAGGCAAGTCGTTCACCGACCGCAACTCGGTAAAACGCGACTTGGAAATCATGATTCCTGCGGGCATCGAGGCGAAAGTACCTGTCATTGTAGGTACTGCCGGTGGTAGCGGGGCACGTCCTCACGTTGAATTCGTACTCGATATTGTACGCGAAATAGCTAAAGAGAAAGGCCTTTCTTTCAAAATGGCAGTCATTCAGTCAGAGTTTGAAAAGGACTTTATCAAGGAAAACCTCCGCAATGGCAAGGTTACTCCACTTGCTCCAGCAAAGCCTATCGGAGAGAAAGACATAGACGAAGCCGTTCACATCGTGGCACAAATGGGCGAAGAACCTTACATCAAGGCATTGGAAGAAGGGGCAGACGTTATTATTGCCGGTCGTTCTTACGACCCATCTGTATTCGCAGCCCTTCCAATAAAGGAGGGATTTCCTAAAGGTTTGGCTATCCACTTGGGCAAAATATTAGAGTGTGCCGCTATCTGCGCACTGCCGGGAAGTGGTAGCGACTGTATGTTTGGCTATCTGCACCACGACGATTTCGTGCTCGAACCATTGTCGTCAGCTCGTAAATGTACTACTCTTTCCATTGCAGGACACACTCTTTACGAGAAGACCAACCCATACATATTGCCCGGTCCGGGCGGTGCCATCAACCTGCACGAATGCAAATTCGAACAGGTAGACGACAATAAGGTACGTGTTTCAGGCTCCAAGTTCGTACCAACCGACAAATATTACGTTAAGCTCGAGGGTGTTCGCCGGGTAGGTTTCCGCACTATGTCGCCTGCAGCGGTTAAGGATCCCATCATGATTTCTAAGATAGACGAAATCACAGAGGCTGTCCGTGCTCGCGTAGAGGATAACTTCAAGAAGTACGGCATAACCGATTTCTTCCTCGATTTCAAGATTTACGGCAAGAAAGGCGTTATGGCTATGTTCAAAGGAATAGAGGAATCGCACTCTGATGAGCTGCTCATCATTATCGAAGCCGTGGCAGATAGTCAGGAAACAGCCAACACTATCTGCAGCTTTGCACGCAGTACGATGCTCCACTTCGGCTACGAAAGTCGCTATTCCACATCAGGTAACCTCGCCTTCCCGTTCTCTCCATCAGACTGTAAGATGGGCGAAGTTTACGAATTCAACGTCTATCACCTCTTGGAAGTAGACGACCCAACAAGTCTCTTCCCTATCACTTACGTCAATTTCGACAAGGGAGAATGCAAGTAACAAACAGTTTAAGGAGATAAAAACATGGCACAATACAAATTAATAGACGTGGCTTCGGTTATTCGCAGCAAGAATTCGGGGCCTTTCGAACTTACGTTCGATGTCATTTTCAAGGACTTTGATATGTATAATAAGGTTAAGGCAGCCAACATTTTCAACGAAAAAATGTTCTGTGAACTCTACCATATCAAGGCAGAAGACATCATTAACATCATTCACTTCGACCCTGCAAAAGCCATCAAAGTAACCATCGTCCGCCCTATCCCATCGGGTTCGTTGGGCGAAACCGATGTGTACGGCGCACAGCAGCACACACCTTTGATGAAGATGACCTTCGAATTGTAACACGAACATAGAGCGAGCTGGCACACGAACCCACACTGTGGGGCGTGCCAACTCGTTCTTTTTTTTACACACAAGTTCTATTATACACTGGGCAACAAGCCCTGCTTACACTGCCTTCCCGCACCAACACCCAGCACGAACAGCAATGATAAACCCACTTCAACAGTATCTTATATCGACGCAATACTTCGCTCCCCGTGGCAAAGAGCGTCTTATATTCCTCGGCGACCACATTTCGCAACGCCACCTTCTCTACACCGATCGCCTTATCGGCATTGTCGGCGATGCAGGTTCGGGCAAGTCATCGCTCATCAAGGGCATGTTTCCCGGATTGGAACTCACCAACGACGACGACGTTATCAATCCCCGCAAAATCCTTTCCATGCGCGAGGCGATTGCATTGGGCGAGATAGGGAGGCTTCATCGTTCCATTTGGACATTCGTTTCCTTACTGGTTTCATGCAGATGTGGGAGATTGCAGAGTTCGTTAAAACGTTGCTGGAGCACAAAAAGCGTGTCATCGTTGAGCATTTCAACCTGTTACGAAAGGCTTTAGGTCGGAATGCCGACCTCGTTGTTGGCATCGGTGAAGAGATTATCGTAGCACGTCCATCTATGTTCGGACCACTTCCGGAAAGCATTTACGACATTGTGCACGAGTCGTTGAAGTACCGCAAGATGGCGCACACCGCCGAAGAAATCACCCGTTACATACTCGAGGACAACTATGGCATCTATCCGGACAGCTATTACTTCTCGGATATACGCAACGGATTCGTACTGAAATTCTACAACCACGAGGAGTTTGACATTCAAGAACTTGAAGACAACGTGCGAGAGGTGATTGACAGACACTTGCCCGTAGCCTATTATGACGAAGAACACATCACCATCGGCGAACGCATTGTAGAGTGCGGAGGTCCTCGCCTGCAGGTTACCAACACCCAAGACATACAGAACTTTGCCTTTGTAAAGGAACTTATGTACGACCCGGACACTAAAACGCACTGCCTGATAGGCATTGTTGACAAGAATTGCGAAAACATTGAGAACCGAAATACACAGTATTTCCTTACAAGAGAAGTATAAATGAGAGAAATTGAAGCATCAAGAATTACGGAGTTGGTAGAAAAACTCTGTATAGAAGCATGTTACGTGCTTGCCGACGATATATACAACAAGCTCGCAATATGCCAGAAACAAGAGAAATCGCCCTTGGCAAGCGAAATCATCGGTACGATAGTAAAGAATGCCGACATCGCCAGAACCGAGCGTGTACCTATGTGTCAGGACACGGGAATGACGGTTGTGTTCGTCAGAATGGGGCAAGATTGCCACGTTACGGGCGGTTTCATCGAGGAAGCCATCAACCAAGGCGTGCGCCAAGGCTATGCAAACGGCTATCTGCGCAAGTCGGTTGTGAAAGACCCGATAGACCGTGTGAACACAACAGACAACACACCAGCCATCATTCACTACGAAATCGTATCGGGAGATGAGTTCCACATCACCGTAGCACCAAAGGGGTTCGGCAGCGAAAACAAGAGCGGACTCAAGATGCTTACGCCCAGTGCAGGCGTGAAAGGAATCAAGGAGTTTGTCATCGACACCATTTTCCACGCTGGCGGAAACCCCTGCCCACCCATCATCGTGGGAATCGGCATCGGCGGAACAATGGAACGGGCAGCCTTCCTCAGCAAGAAAGCCCTTCTCCGACCTGTCGGCAGTGTGAGCGAAAAGCCTCACGTAGCCCAGTTGGAGAAAGAATTGCTGGAAGAAATCAACAAGCTCGGCATCGGTCCCTGCGGTTTCGGCGGCACAACAACAGCCCTGCAAGTAAGCATTCTCACCAATGCCACCCACATTGCAGGCTTGCCCGTCTCGGTAAACATTGGCTGCCACGCCACACGACACGCCGAAGGTTCACTCTAAACACGCAAATATAAGAAAACGAATTATGGAAGAAAAACGAATTATATCAGCTCCCTTCACCGACGAAACCATACGTTCGCTCCACGCAGGCGACATGGTTTATATCAGGAACTATATATACGGCGCGCGATGCTGCACACAAGCGGCTTTGCGAGATGCTGGACACAGGCGAACCGATGCCATTCGACTTTGAAGGTCAGGCGGTTTACTATGCCGGTCCCTGCCCTGCCAAGCCGGGACAACCCATCGGTTCTGTCGGTCCGACTACGGGTGGACGCATGGACGCCTACTCGCCACGCCTCATTCAGCAAGGCTTACGCGTCGCGATAGGCAAAGGCTCTCGTTCCGAAGAGGTTATCGACGCACTCAAAGAGCACACTGGCGTTTACTTCGCTGCCATCGGTGGTGCTGCCGCCCTTATGGCAAAAGCAGTAAAAGAAGCCGAAGTCATCGCTTTCGACGAGCTCGGCACAGAGGCTATACGCCGCCTCCGTGTAGAGGAACTGCCTGTAATCGTAGCCATCGACCACGAAGGAAACGATATGTATAAGCTCGGTGTAGAGAAATACAGGCAGTAGAAAGCCCCTGAAGATATTATAACTTTCCATACTCCCACGCTGTTCTCTCAAACAGAATGGGAGTTTTTTCTGTGTGGAAGTACAACAAAAATAAAATCGTTCCACCGATGAACTTCTGTTGAACGGCTCTTATACTCAAATCACTTTAGATATCTGTCAGTAGCAAATTAAGGTAGTGTCCTCATCTATTTTCTACTGAGCCAAATCGGAACTCACAGAAAAGAGGCGGGGATACTTTATGAGAGTAGTATGTTCGTTCCTTTTATAGTGTGTAATGCAGCATTTCCAACTCTTTATTTGAATTTAAATGGAGATTTCGAATCGCCGCATCAGTCTTTTTTGGATTAGTGGAACGAATTAAGAAAGTCGGTAAAGGATTCTGAAACTAAAACAAATACTTTGTCTTCTGCACATTCCGTTTCTACAATATATATGTATCCATACGTGTTTTGTGCTACCGAAATAAGGTAAATATTGCCCCCATTGTCGTAAGCAAAAGGTATTTTGTCATCGAAAACAATACCGCTCTTTTCGTAATCGCTTATGATTTTCTCGATAGAAAGTACACCGTATTTAATTGGATAGAAGCTATTGATAGTGAAAAGGTGCTTTGTCCCTTTTTACATTTTCATAAGGAGGGTAACCTCCGTTGTATTGTAAATAATGCTCTTTGAAAGCCTTTGGAAGTGTGATATTATATTGCTGTTCAAATGCTGCAAGATCTTCCGCTGTAAGTTTCTGTTCGTATTGCTCGAATTCCATAGCTCTTTAAGTTCTTAATTTGTGTATTGCTACTCTTTTACAAGAATATTCTTGCAGTAGAATTTCGCCGCTTTGCAAAGATAGACATTTCTGTTTATTTATCCAAAACATTGTCTTTAAAACTATTATCGCTGTTCCTTGCTATTATTATAACTGTGCAGACGTGTGGCAAAATAAGCGAAACGAGGAAATAAAAAAATATATAGTGACAGACGTTATTGTATGTCCCTATGTATCATTCTCACTCTTATTATTTGTTTCTTCAGTCGTTTTTTGGTAACTTTGCCACAAATTAGCTAATTATGGGATTTTTTGGACTTTTCAATAAGAAGAAAAAGGAAGTGCTCGACAAGGGTCTTGAGACCACAAAGCAAAGTGTTTTCTCCAAGATAACGCGTGCCATAGCAGGCAAATCGAAGGTAGACGACGAGGTTTTAGACAATTTAGAGGAGATCCTTATAACGTCGGACGTAGGCGTTAATACTACCGTGAAGATTATTGAGCGCATCGAAGAACGCATTGCACGCGACAAATACGTTTCTACCTCGGAACTAAACAATGTTCTAAGAACCGAAATTGCAGCGCTTTTTAACCGAGAACAACACCGAGAATGCCCGAAGACTGGGACCTTCCAACCAGCCATAAACCATGTTATTCTGGTGGTTGGCGTAAACGGAGTGGGCAAGACAACCACTATTGGCAAGCTCGCCTATCAGTTTAAAAAGGCTGGCAAGAAAGTATATCTGGGCGCTGCCGACACTTTCGGGCTGCTGCCGTAGAGCAAATACAGATTTGGGGCGACCGCTAGGTGTTCCTGTCATTAAACAACAAATGGGTTTCCGACCCCGCAAGTGTGGCGTTCGACACGCTCCAAAGTGCCAAGGCAAACGGTGCTGATGTGGTTATCATCGACACGGCTGGTCGCCTACACAACAAGGTTGGCTTGATGAACGAGCTTAAAAAGATAAAAGACGTAATGAAAAAAGTATTGCCCGAGGCTCCCGATGACGTCATGTTGGTGCTTGACGGAAGCACGGGGCAGAACGCATTCGAGCAAGCTAAGCAATTCGCATCGGTTACACAAATCACCTCTTTAGCCATTACCAAACTCGACGGAACCGCTAAGGGCGGTGTAGTGATAGGCATTAGCGACCAATTGAAAGTGCCCGTGCGATACATTGGCTTGGGCGAAGGCATGGAAGACCTGCAATTATTCAACAAAGAACAGTTTGTAGACAGCTTGTTTAAGCAAGAATAAGCGGTGTCTTACAGTGTATTCGGAGAAAGAAAACAAAGTTCCTGTGCGTGGGAACACAATTGAATGAAGAAGAATCAGATTGATATTATCACCATGGGTTGCTCGAAAAATCTTGTCGATTCCGAGCTTCTCATGAAACAGTTTGAAGCCAACGGCTTCGACTGCGTCCCACGACTCGGATACTCCGGAAGGCGAAATCGCCGTAATAAACACCTGTGGTTTCATAGAATCTGCAAAGGAAGAAAGCATCAATACGATACTCGAATTTGTGAACAGAAAGGAGAATGGGCAGCTCAGACAACTTTACGTTATGGGCTGTTTGTCGCAAAGATACAAGGAAGAACTACAGAAAGAAATTCCAGAAGTTGACAAATTCTATGGCAAATTCAACTTCAAACAACTCATTGCTGACCTTGGGAAAGCCGAAATACCAGCCTGCGACGGACGTCGGCACCTTAGCAACGCCGCCCCACTATGCCTATATAAAAATTGCCGAAGGGTGCGACCGTCATTGTGCTTACTGCGCCATTCCGCTGATAACGGGCAGGCATCGCTCCAGAAAAATGGACGATATACTGAACGAAGTGGCAGAATTGGCTGCAAACGGAGTAAAGGAATTCCAGGTGATTGAGCAAGAACTAACCTACTATGGGGTAGACTTGGACGGCAAACACCACATTACCGAGCTTGTTTCGCGCATGGCAGACATTCCAGGAGTGGAATGGATACGCCTCCATTACGCCTATCCGAACCAGTTTCCGTGGGACTTGCTCGATGTAATCCGCAACAAACCGCAGGTCTGCAAGTATCTTGACGTGGCTCTTCAACACGTTTCCGACCATATGCTATCGCGCATGCAACGCCACGTTACAAAGCAAGATACAATACATTTCATACAGACTTTGCGCGAAAAAGTGCCGGGACTACACATACGAACCACACTGATGGTGGGCTTTCCGGGCGAAACCGAAGAAGATTTCAACGAGTTAATGGACTTTGTAAGGTGGGCACGGTTCGAACGTATGGGCGCATTCGCCTACTCGCACGAGGAAGGAACGTACAGCGCACTACACTATGACGACGACGTTCCGCCCGAAGTGAAGCAGCAAAGGCTCGATAGGCTGATGGCTTTGCAGCAAGAAATATCGGCAGAAGTAGAGGCAGAGAAGATAGGACAGACCCTAAAGGTGATTATAGACCGCAAAAGAGGGCGACTATTATATAGGTAGAAGCGAATTCTGCTCGCCCGATGTAGACCCCGAAGTGCTAATAAAAGCTGACCAGACACTGGTTATAGGCAACTTCTACTGGGCGAAAATAAGTGCAGCCGATGAGTTCGACCTCTACGGAAGTGTGGCAGACGTATAGAAATATCGTGCAAATTAAGAAGCAAACAACCCAAAGATGAACAACAAAGAATTTATAAGTGCATTGGCAGACAAGGTGGGACGCACACAAGACGAGACGCAAAAGCTTGTGAAAACCGCCTTGCAAGCAATGGGCGACAACTTTGAATCGGGCGAGCCCGTACTGGTTTCAGGGTTCGGTACATTCGAAGTTAAAAAGCGACTTGAACGAATTATGGTTAATCCTTCCACTGGATTACGAATGCTTGTACCCCCTAAATTAGTGTTAAACTTCCGTGCGGCGGCTTCGATTAAAGAAAAACTGAAGAAAGGAGGGGCTGAATAATGGCCAAGACAGCACTACAACTCATTGCCGATGCAGTGGCAAAAAAGCACAAGATAACTGTAAAGGAGGCAGAAAAGTTCGTTTCTTCCATGTTCGATGTCATGAACGAAGGACTCAAAACCGACAAGCTCGTGAAGGTAAAGGGACTTGGCACGTTTAAAGTGCAAGCTGTGAAGCCACGCGAAAGCGTAAATGTAAACACGGGAGAGCGTGTCTTGATAGAAGGACACGACAAGGTTTCGTTTACGCCCGACACTACTATGAAGGAACTTGTAAACAAGCCTTTTTGCACTGTTTGAAACGGTCGTATTGAACGATGGGTGGATTTTGCCGACTTAGAAAGAAAGCCTGATGACGAAGAAAAGAAAGAAAAAGCCGATGAAACCACTGTTTCTGACAGCGAAACCGTTGTTTCTGACGAAGAAAAGAAAGAAACAAAAGAAGCAATAACTACCGAAATCAGCGATGAAAAGCCTTCTGAAGAAATGCCACAACTATCAGCTGAAGTCCCGATGGCAGCTATTGAACCAAAAGAAGAAGTAGCAGAGGAAAGGGAAGAAGGACAGAAAGAGATCGTTGAAGAAAAGGAAATATTCATGGAGGTAGAGCAGAAGCTGTTGAAAAAGCAACCTGAAAACAGTTAAAGTACAATCAGAAACAGTACTCGAGAAACAACCTGAAACGGTTTCTGAAAATACCCCAAAGCAGCCTATCTTCTGCTGAAAAACCAAGAAAATAAATTGGATGCTGTGGGTTTATATAGCTGTTGGCATCGTTGCAGTGATGTATTTCTTCGGTTATAAGTTCCGGAAAGGACGCTGCACTTCGCGACAACAAGGAGGTTGTCCGCGCCCAAACAAAAAGATAGCTAGCTGTTAAGACAAAGAAAAGCAGCGAAGAAACCAACTGTCAAAAATAGAGAAACCAGTTGCAAGGTTGCACAACCGGTGGTTGATAAAGCTGATAAGTTCAGGCAGTTGAGCAGCGACAGGCGCATTCGATACGGTGCTCACGACATTATTGGCATAGAAGACGGTGGTTTTAAAAAGAGGACAGACCATGCAATCGTACAGTCGAAGGGCTCTCGGACCTGACATGGTGGCTTATTTCAGGTATTAAACAATGCCACAACCATGTCAGCAGGCGACACAATGAAAGTCCCGAAGGTGGAACTTCGTCCGCAATACCGAACAAAATAAAACGATTTTTCATAAGTTATATTTGTTAATTTTGTATGCGTAGCTCCTTGGTGGGCTACGTTTATATTGTTTATAACCTCAAACGACACCCAACAATTCGTAACATACAGACAAGTAAGCATTCAAAATCAAACGCATGCTTTGTCTTGCTTCTGTTTCTTCCTTTCAGAAGAATATCCAAAGAAACTTGGAAACACCTTGGCTTGAGGATATAAGAGACCTTACACAGAAGAAGAGATGTGCCTATCATGACACATCTCACACTAAATGTTCAAATAAAGATAGTTGATCTACATTTTTATCTAAACAACGATTATTCTCCCTTTCTGTACTCACTACAGTCCAGGAACGTCAATTATGAAAAATTTATATAACCTTTTATTTCTTTTAATCCTGTATGCTTTTGTTCATTCCCCTGCACTACATCTGTTGTAATATTGCAGGCATCGTCAGCATAAAGTATGTTGTCGCCACTCTTAGCAAGTATCATTACATACCTCTTATCCTTATTATAGGTCTTCAGATAGTTGTGTACGCTGTCCGAAAGCGCCTTGTTGTACTTGGCAACTTCCTTCTGATACTCTGCTCCTAAGCGTTGTTGCAAGGCTTCAGCATCGGCGGCTTGTCTCTGAATACCAGCCTGAATCTGTTGTGCTTGTACCTGTGTGAACTTGTTAGCCTGTACATTTTTTGTTGGAAGTTGGCGGCTGCCTGCTGCAATGCCTGCTGTTTTCCGCAAGTGTTTTCTGTATGTTCTTCTCCTTGGCTTCGAGTATCTTGGTAACTTCTTTCCAGTATTTGTATTGCCCCATAATAGAGTCTATCTCCACGTAGGCTATCTGTTGCGAACCTGCAGAAGCTGTTGCAGCTGCCGGTCTGGCGGTTTCTTTCGTGTCGTTGCCTTGTGGCTGATTGTTACAGGACATTATTCCGAATGCCATTACTGCTGCAGCCAATGCGCTTAAAAGTACTTTTCATCTTTATTTTTATTAACATTAATACGTTATACATAGCAGAGCGTCCTGCCAAAGCCTAATAAGCCTTGTTGGAAGCCCGTGCCTCCCGGTCCTGGTCAATGACGCAGTGTATTCCCTTTTCGCGCATATACTTGTTGTCATGTATATGTTGCGACTGGAAACTTGCACCTTTTTTCAGCAGCACTCTTACCGAAAGCAAGAGCATTGCAATAGCAATTATTAACACACTCAATAGTAAAGTCTCGACCATTTTACCTATCTTTGCATCTAATATTCCCCGGCAAAGGTAACATAAATCACGAATATAACAAAACAAATACTATTAAAAATGACAAACATGGAATTAAAACCAGCTCGTGTTTTCGAGCAATTCGCAAAAATCAACCAGATTCCTCGCCCATCAAAGCACGAGGAAAAGATGATAGAATATCTTGTGGAGTTTGGCAAAAGCCACAATCTGGACACCAAGGTAGACAAGACCGGCAACGTGCTTATTACCAAACCTGCAACCAAGGGTATGGAAAATGCACCCACAATCATACTGCAAAGCCATATAGACATGGTCTGCGACAAGCTCGTAGACTTGGATTTCGACTTCCATAAAGATGCCATTCAGACCTACGTGGACGGCGAATGGCTGAAAGCAAAAGGCACAACCTTGGGCGCAGACGATGGCATTGGCGTGGCTTTACGAATTGGCAATACTCGACTCTGACGACATTGAGCACGGCAAGATAGAGTGTCTTTTCACGGTGGACGAGGAGACAGGACTGACCGGTGCGTTCGGTTTGGAACCGGGTTGGCTTACCGGAGACTACCTGATAAACCTCGATTCGGAAGACGAAGGACAGATTTTTGTCAGCTGTGCAGGTGGCGTTACTACCGACAGCGTGTTTAAATTCAAGCGCGAAGAGGCACCTTCCAGCTTCTTCTTTATGGAGGCAAGCGTCAAAGGACTGATTGGAGGACACTCCGGAGACGACATTAACAAGAAGCGCGCCAATGCCATCAAGCTTCTCGGACGCTTCCTCTACATGGAGCAAAAGCAAGATGGACGTGCTCCTTGCAGAGTGGAATTCGGGCAAATTAGACAATGCAATACCCCGCGATGGCAGGTTATCTTCGCTGTTCCAGCCGACAAAAAGGAAGAAGTAATGGCAGACTGGAATGTCTTTACCAAGGGGGTCGAAGAGAATACCACGTATCTGACCCTAACGCCGTGTGGGGAATGAAGAGCACAGAGGCTCGCCCCGTCATCGAAAAAGAGGTTGCCCGCCGTCTCATCATGGCTGTTCAGGCAGTTGATAACGGTCCGTTGGCTAACTGTCAGGACGAAGCTATCGCCTATATGGTAGAGACTTCGAGCAACATAGCCGTGGTAAGGACCGATGAAAACACCGCAACTGTCATTGCATCGCAGCGTTCCAACGTTCCAGTGCGCTTACAAACATGGCAAACACTATCAAGGCATGTTTTGAAATGGCTGTGCAGAAGTGCGTCCACATGATGCTTATCCCGGCTGGAAGATGAATCCGAACTCTAAGCTCGTAGAGGTTGCAGTGGAAGAATACAAAAAACTCTTCGGGAAAGAACCTAAGGTGCTTGGCATTCACGCCGGTCTGGAATGTGGACTCATATCAGAAAAGTATCCAAACGTAGACATGATGAGTGTTGGTCCTACCCTTCGTTTCGTGCATACACCCGACGAACGTTTGCTCATACCTACCGCCCAGATGGTCTGGGACCACTTGCTCGCCATATTAAAGAACGTAAGATAACAGGCACTCCCTCTAAAAAAACACACATAAAAACGCCTGCTTGCTCGCTTGGAGCTGGCAGGCGTTTTCCTTTTTCTATAGTTTTGCACTACAACTATACCATTGATGCTTAACGATTAAGACGAAAACGCAATACTTAACCTTTATCAATTTTTACCATTTATATCCTTTTTTTCAATTAAAATATTTGATGTCAAACGAGGTGTACATTTGCAGCCGTATTCAATTATATTAAACGAATAAAACATTAGAACAAAATGAAAAAGGCTATTTTATCAGCGGCTATCATGCTCGCTTCTGTAGGTGCATACGCACAACATGCAGTAGGTTCAATCACACTTCAACCAAAGGTTGGTATCAATACTGCCAACGTAACAGACGCAAAAGACACTGACCCACGTGTAGGTTTGGCAGCCGGTTTGGAGGCAGAATATCAGGTTACAGACCTCCTTTCTCTCTCAGCAGGTGCCATTTACTCTCAGCAGGGCTATAAAAAGGACTGGTCAGATCGTAGCACTGACTACTCAAACACAGGCAAATTGGACTACATTAACGTGCCTATACTTGCCAATGTGTACGTTACTAAGGGCTTGGCAGTTAAGTTAGGCTTACAGCCAGGTCAGCAAGCAGCAAATACGATCATGAAGGTAACTGTTGCCGGTCATACTATAAAGACATCTGGCGACATTGATGCCAAGAGCGTGGACTTTTCCATTCCTGTTGGTGTCTCTTACGAGTATGCAAACTTCCAGCTTGACGCCCGTTACAACTGGGGATTGACAAAGATTGCCAAGGGCAGCGACGACAAGAACTCCGTAATTAGATTACACTTTGGCTACAAGTTCGCCCTCTAAACAAAAGTAGAGTAGTGCCATCATGGCATTGGCACATGCTGAAAAAGACATTGAAGGAGACAGACACCGCTCATGGTGCCTGTCTCTTTTTCGTATATCATTGCATAAATGCCATGCTTTTGACTAATCACAGAAGAAGAAAATACACCTTATTATATAGGTTGATAATTGATTAAAAAGAGATTTCCTATTAATTAGAGTAAGGTTATCAATTACTTTCAGAAACACTCCACCCTACTTTCAAAAAGAAAACATAAATAAAAAGAAGCTGTGCTACACTTCATAAGTATTGGAACCACGAATAGTTTACCGCACAGCATTCTTTTGTTATGTTGCGCAATGTTCTCGTTTCCAATGTACAGCTTTTGGTCGCTTTTTCTACAACGTTCCCGATTGCAAAACACTGCGTTTTATCTGTTTCAGCACTATAGTGCCAGTATTTTCACTCATATTGTGGAACACACAACTCAATCCCTTAGGTACTTGCATATTCCCCGTTGGTCTGTTTCAGTCTGTTGTAGATTTTTGCCTGTCGGTTGCTTCATAGCATGTATTGCCCTGCTATGTTCGAGTCTTATGGTTAATCACGTTTATGTGTAATCTTCCGCAAAGGTAAAATAATTTCTGAAAGAAAAGGAAAAACACGATAAATATTTCAAAAAGCAATATTTTTCAGGTTGACAGCTGTCGGCTCGCACATTATTATTGTTCTATTTTTCCTATTATTGACAAACAATTGTAAAGAAAAGCTGCTCATTGTATGGTCTTTTTGTATAAAAATATGAAATTTGTTGGAATTCATTCTGTACATATTTGCTAATATCAAACAATATCGTTATATTTGTAACGACTTAACATCTGTATTATAAAAAGAAAGGAGTTTATATGAAAAGCTTAAATCATTATGAGTTGTACGACGACTATAAAACGGAGGAAAACGTTAGCAGAAATGAGCAGAAAATGGATAACAACCATTACAACAGTACAAATACGATAGATAAGGGACTTTTGGGAGGCGAGATATGGTACACCTAACACAACCTTCTAACAGTATTAATCTTATCTTGGAATTAGAAAAGCGCAACTTCCTTTTGGGGTTGCGCTCTCTTTTTCTCTATTTCATTCTCTTGCCGTTACGTAAATAGAATGTTTTATGGCAATTGTTATTTCCTGACAAACGTGGTACTGACTATCGGACACGGCAAAAATGTTTTGCCATTTACCTGTTAATCGACTGGCACCGTACCTTTATAACTCACGCTGAAAGACACTTTTGCTAACACTTGAAAACAGAACTGTGTAACCTGCTTACTCTCAACACTTTGCAAAATGGTCTGTCTTGTTTCCCAAACAGGCTCTTTTGCATCGCAAAAGAGCCTGTTTTACAAATCCATATAAGTTCTTTCGGTCTTTAATCCAACCGCCCTTAAGCCGACCATCTATTATTTTTGTATTCATTGCAATGCCTTCTGGCATCTTCTATCTGCTCACCGGCATCTTGCCTACCCTATTTTCCTGCCCTAACCTGCTATGTATTCGATAAAGGCATAACTCCTTTGGTTATGGCAAAGCAGTGCTATTCCAATTCAGAAAGCTCGAGCCAGCGCAGTTCCTTCACGTCTAACTCGTCCTTCTTCCTTGGTAAAAAGTATGCTGATTTCGGTAAGACGGTCTACAGCGAGCGTGCCCGAACAGAGCTGTTGCTCCATCTGCTCAATCTCGTTAGTAAGCTTTTCTATGTCGGCAGAAAGCATTTCGTATTCTCGTTTTTCCTTGTAGCTCATTCGTTTGCGCGTTTCGTTGTGGTAGTTGCGCTGTGTGGCGGTCTTCTTTTCCTTTGTCTTGTTTTTCTTCAATGGTTTCTTTTGCTCTTCAGGGCTTGGTATTCTCGGTACTGCGTATAGTTGCCGGGGAAGTCCTGTACCTGTCCATCGCCTTTGAAAACGAGCAGATGGTCCACCACCTTATCCATGAAATAGCGGTCGTGCGATACTATTATGACACAGCCGGGGAAGTCTTGCAGGTATTCTTCGAGTATCTGAAGCGTCTGAATATCAAGATCGTTGGTAGGCTCGTCGAGTATCAGGAAGTTCGGATTGTGCATCAGAACGGTGCATAAATAGAGCTTGCGCTTTTCGCCACCCGACAGTTTTGCCACGTGGTTGCTGCATTTCGGGCGTGAAAAGGAAGTAGTTGAGAACTGCGACGCCGTCATGTGGCGACCACCGCCAAGGTCTATGTAGTCGGCAATGTCGGTTATGATGTCGATAACCTTCTGGTCGTCTCTGAATTTCAGTCCGTCTTGCGAGAAGTAACCGAAGCTGACGGTTTCGCCGATGTCGAATTTGCCACTGTCGGGGCGTACCAATCCGAGCAGCATCTTGATGAATGTGGACTTGCCCGTGCCGTTGTTGCCTACTATTCCCATTTTTTCGAATCGGGCAAAGTTGTAGTAGAAGTCTTTCAGTATGACTTTTTCGTCGAGATGCCTTCGATACATACTGGCACTCGAATATCTTGCTGCCGATGTAAACGTTGGACGCTTTCAGGCGGATTTGCCTCTCTTCGATGCGGTGCAGTGCCTTTGCCCTGCAGTTCGTAGAAGGCTTCTTCGCGATAGCGCGCCTTGTGTCCGCGTGCCTGCGGCTGCCTGCGCATCCACTCTAACTCGGTGCGGTAGGGTTGTTGGCGCGTGCAATTTCTGCCCGCGTGTTGGCAATGCGTTCTGTCGCTTCTCTAAATAAAACGAATAGTTGCCCCGATAGGTGTAGATGGTGTGGTTGTCGAGTTCGAGAATGATGTTGCACACGTTGTCCAAGAAGTATCTGTCGTGTGTAACCATAAGCAAAGTCTTGTTCCTCGTGCCAAAAGCTTTCTAACCACACTATCATTTCGAGGTCGAGGTGGTTGGTTGGCTCGTCGAGAATGAGCAAATCGGGTTCCAGTATCAGCATCGTTTGCCAGTGCCACACGCTTCTGCTGTCCGCCGCTAAGCTGCCCCATGGGCTGGTTTAGGTCGGTTATCTTGAGACGTTGTCAGTATTTGTTTGGCTTTCAATACCTTGTCCGGGTCGCCCTTATGGTTGAAACAAGCGTCGAGAACCGACTCTTCGGGGTTGAACTTCGGGCTTTGTTCCAGGCAGCTGACGCGCAAGTCGTTACGGTAGACAATGCTTCCCGACTCGTATCCCTCCCGTCCCGTGAGTATGGAAAGCAGGGTGAGACTTGCCCGTTCCGTTCTTCGCTATCAGTCCAACGTGCTGTCCTTCTGCAATGGAGAAAGATATTTCGTCGAACAAGACCTGCGCTCCGAAACGTTTCGACGGCTTCTGAACGTCTAAATAAGGTATCTGCGCCATAGCCTATTTTCGCCGTTCCGTTTGCCAATTCCCGTGTTTATTCCTTCGATATAGTCGAGTATTTCCTCTCTGCCAGTCTTCTTCTCAGCCGACGTAATGAAGTATGGCGGAGTAACTTCCATGTGTCTTCCAACTTCTCCATCCATGCTTCAGCATTCGCCTTCGCCTTTCCCTCCGACAGTTTGTCGGCTTTTGTGAAGACGATGGAGAAAGGAATGTTGCTCTGTCCCAACCAGTCTACGAACTCACGGTCTATTTTTGCTGCTCGTGGCGTATGTCGATGAGCACGAATACGTTCACGAGCTGCTTTGCGTTGCAAAGATGTATTGCGCAATCATCTGCTCGAGCTTGTTGCGCACAGTCTTTGAACTCTTGGCATAGCCGTAGCCTGGGAGGTCTACAATGTACCACTCCTTGTTGATGATGAAGTGGTTGATGAGCAATGTCTTGCCAGGCTTTGCCGATGTCTTGGCAAGCCCCTTGTGGTTGCAAAGCATGTTTATCAGGCTCGACTTGCCGACGTTCGACCGACCGATGAATGCATATTCATTCTTCGTATCGTTGGGACACCTCGCTATTGAGGGCGAAGATATGCTGAATTCTGAAGTCTTTATTATCATGTCGGTTGGGGTTATTGCATGTCGTACACTACCTGCATGAGCTTCTTGCCTAATGCATCGGCTTCCTCAATGCTGCCTGCTTCGCTGTAAACACGTATGATTGGCTCGGTGTTCGACTTGCGGAGGTGTACCCACGATGTAGGAAAATCGAGCTTAACACCGTCAATGTCGGTTACCTGTACGTCCTTTTCGTTGCCATAAAGCTGCTTAACCTTGGTCAAAATAGCATCTACGTCGGTCTCGGGAGTAAGGTCTATGCGGTTCTTTGCTATGAAATACTCAGGGAAAGTCTTGCGCAGTTCGCTTGCCTTCAAGCCCTTTTGTGCCAGCGAACTAAGGAAAAGAACGATTCCAACAAGTGCATCGCGACCGTAATGGCTCTCCGGATAGATGACACCGCCGTTGCCTTCGCCGCCTATAACAGCACCTACCTCCTTCATTTTGGTAGTTACATTCACCTCGCCAACGGCTGCGGCATAGTACTTTCCGCCGTGTTTTCTCGGTTACATCGCGCAAGGCTCGCGTAGAAGAAAGGTTGCTGACGGTGTTTCCTTTTACGTGGTCGAGAATGTAATCTGCCACACTTACCAACGTGTACTCCTCGCCAAACATGATGCCATCTTCCCGTATGAATGCCAGACGGTCCACGTCCGGGTCTACGACAATGCCGAGGTCGTAGCCTCCTTTCTTCATTTCTGTCATGATTCCACCGAGGTTTCGTTCTATCGGTTCGGGGTTATGGGCGAAGTCGCCCGTAGGTTCGCCGTTCAGCAGTGTATATTCCACACCGATTTGGTCGAGCAATTTGGGCAGGATAACGCCTCCGACAGAGTTGATTGTGTCTACACAGACACGGAACTTGCGGGCTTTAATGGCTTCCAAGTCTGCCAATTCGAGTGCTTTCACTGCGTCGATGTGGCGTTGGTCGAACGAGTTGTCCTCCCTGTAGTGTCCAAGTTGGTCTACGTCGGCATAGTTGAAATCTTCCTTTTCTGCTATGTCGAGCACGGCAGCACCGTCTGCAGCCGTCAAGAATTCGCCCTCGTTGTTCAGCAATCTCAGTGCGTTCCACTGGCGTGGATTGTGCGATGCCGTTATAATAATACCACCATCGGCACCTTCCATGCGCACGGCAAGCTCCGTAGTCGGTGTAGTTGCCAAGCCAATGTTCACTACATCGGCTCCAATACCCATGAGCGTGCCGCACACTACGTTCTTTACCATCTCGCCGGAGATGCGTGCATCGCGTCCGACAACAATCTTCAGCTTCTTTCCCGGGTGCTGTCTTGCAATGTAAGTAGCATAAGCCGATGTGAATCTAACAATGTCAAGTGGGTTCAAAGTGTCGCCCGTCGGTCCGCCAATGGTACCCCGAATGCCTGAAATAGACTTTATAAGTGTCATCTTCTGTATAAGTTTAAAGCCACGACAACGTTGGTACGAGCCGTGGCATGTTATTGTTTTCTGTTGTTAAGCACACCTTTGGAAGGTTATATCGTAGAAGCAAGCGTACGCTTGTTTGTTGGCTGAAAGCTTGCGCCCTTGAGCCGATGGGACTATGAGGACGCACGTGTGTCAACTTGTCGGTAGCACTTTCCAATGCGCCCCAATTTAATGTAAGGCAGCGGCACAAGCCAGCCTTTCGGGACGGACACAGTTTTGTAAATGCGTGCCATGACGCTCGAAGCCTTGTCGAACGAAGCCGTAAACGTCCCGCTGATTCGTGTAACCATCATCTTGTCTACCACCCGTCCCAACGCAAATTCCTGTTAGTGAGCTGCAACGTGTCGCCCGGCACGTTGATTTCGTCGAACCTGCAAAGCACGGTTGCCGTCTCTCCGTCTTTCAATTTCTCGCCCGTTCCCTCGTAAGCTATCTGCATATACACGCCGGAATTTTTAAGAAGGACGTACTGATTCTTTGATATGTCGGTCTTAGAACCTTGTTTTTCGAACTGAACTTCCGAGATAACGTTTATCTTATGCTTTACTATAAACGCATTAATAGACTTGCGTTCGCGTTTCAACTGGTCGTCGTGAGTATCATGGTCGCGGCACGAACTTATGCAAATTGCACTAACACGACTGCAAGTAGAAAGATAATCTTCTTCATTGCTATATTTCTGTTTCCTTATATATTGGTTGCAAAAGGTAGCAAAATAAAACAAATACACGTATAAAGTGTTTCTATAAAATATATAAAATATTGTAATTCGGCTTAGTTCTTCTACATGCCATATTGCAGAAGAGTGGGTTTCGCAATGTAAAACCCACCCTTTTACGATGCAAAACAGTGGGTTTTGGCGTGCAAAAGGGTGGGTTTTAAAATCGCAGAATATTTTTACTGTCTCATATTTGCCGTATCATCAGTCTCGCCGACAGCCTCATAGCTGCATGCAACAGCGATGTTGCAGCTGTGCGTTCAAGTTTATATTGATGGCGTTTCTCCGCCGCTTTCCAAGACAGAACTGAGGCTATGGCATAGCAAATCCTAATACGACTCGTCGTTGTTCGGGAATGTTTGTGCCTTCACACACCTCATATAATCGGCAATTCCATCGGCCATACACTTCCTTACATCGGCAAAATGTCGTAAGAATTTGGGCTTAAAACCTTGCGTCATACCCATAGCGTCGGCATAAACCAGTACTTGTCCGTCGGTTCCGCTGCCTGCTCCAATGCCAATGGTGGGCGTCTTGATTTGCTTCGACACCTCGGCGGCTAATGCTTGTGGCACTTTCTCCAACACCAAAGCGCACACGCCAGCTTCGTCCAACAGCTTGGCATCGTCCAACAGCTTGGCTGCTTCTGCCTCGTTCTTTGCCCTTAAGCCGTAACCACCGAACTTATGCACGCTCTGGGGGGTCAGTCCGAGATGCCCTACTACAGGTATGCCTGCTGCAATAATAGCCTTTACAGTGGCAACAACCTCGCTGCCCCCTTCTAATTTCACGGCATCTACACCGCTTTCCTTCATTATGCGAATGGCATTGCGCACTCCTTCGTCGCTATTAACCTGATAACTACCAAACGGCATGTCGCATACCACAAAGGGCATGGGCACACGCTTTTTGCACACTGCCTTGGCATGATAAATCATTGCTTCGATGGTTATGGGCAACGTGTTGTCGTTTCCACACATTACGTTCGAAGCCGAATCGCCAACCAGTATGCTGTCTATGCCGGATTCGTCGAATATTTTTGCCGTTGTATAATCATATGCCGTAATCTGCGCAATCTTCTCTCCTGCATCCTTCATCTGCCGAAGTGTTACTGCAGTTATCTTCTTCTTGTCTGTTGATAAATAGCCCATTATGTTGTATATCGCCTCGTTATTGTTCCGTTAGTTCATAGCCAACGAAGTTTGGTATTACTTCTTTCGTAAACTCTTTAATGCTTTCTGCCGGGTTTGCAGTAGCCAGTCCAACCACTGTGCCTTGGCTGCAACACCTGCACGAAGTCCGTTAAAGCTATCCTCGAACACTATGCAGTCGGCTGATCTCACGCCTAATGCACGTGCAGCGGTGAGATATCCATCAGGCGAAGGCTTTACTCGTGGAAGTCTTCAGCCGTAAACACAGCATCGAAAAAGTTGTTTGAACATGGGGTGTTGGTGGTACACGTTTTTCCATCTTGGCTTTATTGGAACTCGTTACTACAGCGGTTTTTACACCATTTTTGCTCAACTGTTTCCAAAGAAGTCTACAAAACCGTCTACGTATATGTAGGCATTTGTTGCTCGTAGGCGTCCAGTCGGCGTGTTATCTCCGCCCTGCTGGTCGGGCTGTCCGGCAAAAATAGTGATTGTAAATTTGGGTTAGGGTCTGTCCTTTTTATCTTTAATTCCAAATCTTGTTCGGTTGGATAAAACTCGTTAAAGATACTTTTCCAGAACTCTGTATAAAGTGGTTCGGTGTCAAACACCACTCCATCTAAATCGAAAAGACACGCCTTTATCATTTTCATTATATTGTTGTTTTCGTTGTGCAAAGTTACGAAAGTTTTTTGTAACTTTGCCTTTCAATATGGCAAAGAAGAGTTTTTATCTGTTTTAGTCTTGTTATCGGCTTTGCATTATGGCAGCAAGCTGTACACAAAAGAAAGCAAAAGCAAAGCTGGTTGTGCCCACCGACAAGGTTACAATGGACACTACCATTCGGTTCAATAAGGATGCTGCGTGCCAAATACATATAAGTTACGCCTTCTTAAAGGGTAAACAGTATGCCGTTGCCAACGATTCGTTGCTCAGAATGGGCACTTTGCAGCCTAATTACTTCGCTACAAGCTACGAAAAACTTGCTCCGCAGCAGGTAATACCGCGGTTGGCACAGAACTATGGTAAGGAATATCTGGAGTTGGCGCGCTGATTGAAGGACCGTGAACATGCCGCCAGTCAGCTAAATTGGGCGCTTAACATAGACACACGCATACTTCCCGGCAAGGGAGACTACGTGGTTTACCTGTCGAACATTGCCATTAAGACGGGCGAAACCACCTCGAAATATTCTCTTTGCTTCAATATCGACCCGCAAACTGGCAGGCAGATAACGTTGAAAGAAGTGTTTGGAGACGATTACAACGAGACTTTGACGAAGAAAATCATCGAAAAAATGGCAAAAAACAACGATTGGGACAACGACGATTTGGCGCAAGCGCAAGCCAGAGGATATTTCGTAGGCATCAAACCCTACCCTTCTAACACTTATTCTGTCCGACGACTCACAACTTTTATATTCGCCGGGTGAAATAAACCTCAAAAGAGGTGCAGTTACAGACAACGAAGAACATAGATACAGTGAGACCTTATACTAAATATTTTTCCCAACATAACAGCTCGACAACGCGAGCAATTCTGACGCTTTGTACGACCTGTATGCCGATTGGAACGCAAAAATAAACGTCATTTCGCGCAAGGATATAACCAATTTGTATGAACACCATGTGCTGCATTCGCTTGCAATAGCCAAGTTCATAAACTTCAGAGACGACACAAATGTACTCGATTTGGGTACTGGCGGCGGCTTTCCGGGCATTCCGCTGGCAATAATGTTCCCCAATGCAAACTTCAAAAATGATAGATGGAACGGGCAAAAGATTAAGGTTGCCACCGAAATTGCCAATGCCATAGGTTTGGAAAACGTGCTTCTGCAACACAAGCGCATGCGAAGAGAGGGAAAGTTCGACTTTATTGTATCGAGAGCAGTAATGCCACTATCCGATATGATGAAAATTGTACGCAAAAACATAGCGAAGGACAACCATAATGCCTTTGAGAACGGCATAATAGTACTGAAAGGAGGAACGCTTGACGAGGAATTGAAACCCTTTAAGAAGATTGTTGTACAAGAAAAGCTGTCGCAATGGTTTGAAGAACCGTGGTTCGAAGAAAAGAATTTAATATATGTCCCTTGCGTTTAGCCTGTTAATAAGTGGCTATTAAAGTAGATTATAAGACTCAAAAAAGACATTTATATGATACAAATAAAGCGTTTTGTGTTCAACATGATAGAAGAAAACACCTATATTATATGGGACGACAGTCTGGAATGTGTCATCATTGACTGCGGTGCTTTCTATGAAGAAGAACGCCAGACAATAGTAGACTCTATCCAAGACAACCACCTTAAACCCGTCCACTTGCTGGCTACGCATGCACATCTCGACCATAATTTCGGCATAAACACGATAAACGATGAGTTCGGATTGCTGCCGAAGGTGTCCGAAAAAGACGCTCCTGCATTGCGTTCGCTCAAGGAACAGGCGCGAAATATGTTCGGAATGCAGCTAAACTACGACTTCCCGCCTGTTGAACACACCTTTAAAGCAGGCGAAACGATTAGGTTTGGGCATCACGAACTGACGGTTATAAACTGTCCGGGACACACTCCGGGAGGTGTAACTTTCTATTGCAAAGAAGAAAATGTGGCGTTTACGGGCGACACGCCTCTTCCGTGGCAGCGTGGGACGGACCGACTTTGAGGGTGGAAGTATGTTCCAACCGATTAGCAGTTTAAGGAATTGTCGCAGCGCCCGACGACACCGTGGTGTATCCGGGGCACGGAGAGCAGACAACAATAGGCTACGAGCTGTTTCACAATCCCTATATGGACCGATAGAAATATGACGACAGCGCAGCAACATCCATCGAAAATCATTCTCGGCATAGACCCAGGACAAACGTCATGGGCTATGGCGTGATACGGACACAAGGCAATAAGGCTGAAATGGTGGTGATGGGCGTTATCGATATGCGCAAAGAGAAAGACGTGTACCTGCGCTTGGGCAAGGTTTTTGAACGTGTTACGGGCATAATAGAAGAGTATCTGCCCGATGAAATGGCAATAGAAGCACCTTTTTTTGGCAAGAACATACAGTCGATGCTGAAGTTAGGACGAGCTCAAGGGGTAGCCATTGCAGCAGCAATACAGCGCGAAGTGCCCATACATGAGTATGCTCCGCTGAAGATTAAGATGGCTATAACGGGCAATGGCTCGGCTTCCAAAGACCAAGTAGCAGGCATGTTGCAACGCTTTGCTGCACTTGCAGGACAGCGAAATGTCAGCAGTTCATGGACGCAACCGATGCTCTCGGTGCTGCCTACTGCCACTTTCTGCAGTCTAATCGCCCCAATTCTGATGCCAAACACTATGGTTCGTGGAAAGATTTTGCCCTTAAAAACAAGTCGCGCATTAGTAATAAATAAACATAAAACTATATAAAAATTAAACGTTCTGCACGATTTTACGGCAGAAGAGTCGTAATTTTGCACAACGAAATAATAGCTGACGAATATAAACGGACTATCCCGACATTGTCAGACAACGGAGACGGCAATGTTGAAAGACGACAATAACATTATTGGATAATAAAGATAACAATTAAACTTGATAGCAATGATTAAATTAAAGAAAAGCAACCATAGCACTCGTAGCCATCTTGTTCACTGCCACTACTTATGCCCAGACGCCCCAACGAGTGTACGATCAGATTTACAGAAGCTCGTATAAGGTAGCTTCCGACAAGTCTGAAGATACCGAAATACGTAAGATTGCATCGTTCAAAGTAGATGCAATATCTTACTTAAAGACCAAAACGCTGGAGGCGTTGTCGGCATCTGACAAGGAATTGACAGGCAAAGAGATTGCTCATTTAAACTCTCAGTTGGACTCAATGGCATACTATATGTACGACTTTGTGAACCTTTACCTGAAGAATTATGCTAAGGCAGGAAACGAAAAAGAGAAAATCGTGTGAGAAAGATATTCCGTGATGCCAGCATAAACCACCTCTGTATGGCGACAAGGACGACGAAGTGGTATGGCATACTACAATCGTGATGACTACCCTACCCAATTCTCGCTCGACACAAACTGGATTGCAGCGCTCGAAGAGGTCAAAAAGGAACTAAAGTAACCCTTTTAGCCCTGCAAAAAACGTGATATCAACACATAACTGACGTGTTCCGAACGTATGATAAACATATTCGGAACATTGTTTTTTTAGTCTTATACAACAACAAACAAGTTATGATGATTGAAAGTCCCACTTGCTTCAAACAGCAAATGGGACTTTACTCTAAAACAATAAAAATGTTTAGTCGTAATAACTGATGCCTAAATACAATGCCATAAACAAGCATATAGTCAGCATATATCTCATGCTTATTCAAAGGCTATTGGCATTCAGAGTTATCAATCATACTATCAATACTAATACTATTATCTCTGCAAATATATCGTATTTAACTGACAAAGTCTTTGGAAATATCCAATAAATAGAGCCTTTATGAATTCAAACGTTTACACTATTCACACATTTAAGACACAGATTGACGAGATGGAAAGATGCAAATGAGGAAATAAAGAGTTTGAATTAAGATACTAAAGAATATAAAAAGCCACTCCTTCACAGGAATGACTTTTTCAAGAAGTATTTATAAATGATTGATAGGTTTATCCATTCATTGATAACAAGAACTCGTTGTTATCGCGAGTATGCAACATTCGGTCGTGAATAGAGTTCATTGCCTCTATCGGATCTCATGTCTGCGATGTACTTACGGAGTATCCACATGCGGTCGATAGTAGTCTTGTCCTGCAGTAAATCATCGCGACGTGTGCTCGAAGCAACGAGATTGACAGATGGGAAGATACGTTTGTTGCTGAGAGAACGGTCGAGTTGCAACTCCATGTTACCCGTTCCCTTGAACTCTTCCGAATATGACTTCGTCCATCTTAGAACCTGTATCGATGAGCGCTGTTGCTATAATGGTGAGCGAACCTCCACCTTCTATGTTGCGGGCGGCACCGAAAAAGCGTTTCGGTTTCTGCAATGCGTTGGCATCAACACCACCCGTCAGCACCTTGCCGGAGGCTGGGGCGACTGTGTTATAGGCACGTGCGAGACGTGTAATGGAGTCGAGGAAGATAACGACATCGTGCCCACACTCTACCATTCGCTTTGCTTTTTCCAGTACAATGCCTGCTATTTTCACATGGCGTTCGGCTGGTTCATCGAACGTAGATGCTATTACTTCGGCATTAACCGTACGTGCCATGTCGGTAACTTCCTCCGGACGCTCGTCTATAAGCAGCATCATGAGGTATGCTTCAGGGTGGTTTGCAGCTATGGCATTGGCTATATCCTTCATTAATATAGTCTTACCTGTCTTTGGCTGAGCCACAATCAGCGCACGTTGTCCCTTTCCAATCGGTGAGAAAAGGTCTACCACGCGAGTCGAAAGGTTTGTTGTGCGTGGGTCGCCACACAGTGTGAACTTCTCGTCGGGGAACAATGGTGTCAGATGTTCGAACGAAACACGGTCTCGAACTTCTGCCGGTGCACGCCCGTTTATCATGTCTATCGAGGTAAGTGGGAAGTATTTCTCTCCTCCATGGGGTGGTCTTACGTGGCATTCCACCACATCGCCCGTCTTCAAACCGTTCTGTTTAATCTGGTTTGCAGGCACATACACGTCGTCGGGCGAAGATAAGTAGTTGTAATCGCTGGACCGCAAGAAACCATAACCGTCGGGCATAACTTCCAAAACGCCGTTTGCCTTAATGATATTGTTAAAGTCGTAGGTTGGTGCAACGTCCTGCTGTGTAGCCGATTCGTTGTAGTATGATGCATGGTTGGCATCGGCTGGAATGTTAGGACGGTCGAACATGTCGTAAGAAGGCACCATACCTTGGTCTTCCACGGGTATGTCTACCACTGTTATAAAGTCTGTCCCATCGCCTGGGTCGCCCTCCCACACACCGTCTTTAACCGTATTCTCTGCTTCTTCCATTTGCTCGTTGCGTGCGTTTACCTTTGCCTGGAGCTGTTCGAAGGTTCTCCGTGTTCTCGTTTTCGGTGTTTGTCCGTTTTTGCGATACAAATTCGGCTTCTGTATCACCATTTCCGTTGTATCGTTGGCGGGTGTTTCTGTCTCAGCAATTTCTTCTACAGGTTGTGCAACAGGTTTTTGTTGCTGTTTCAACAGGCGCCTCTGCAGGAATGTCGGTTGTTGTTTCGGTGTTGCTTTCTGCAGGTTTTTCCTCTTTTGACGTTGTTTTCCGGAGTTTTTCAGCAGCGGTGTCAGCCTGTGCCTGTGTTTCTTCCTTCTTCTTGCGTCCACGTTTTTAGGAGTTTCCGCAGGTTTTTCTGTTTCGGTTTCTTGCTTTTCGGCGGTCTGTGTCGGGCAGTCTTTAAACAAACTTGGCAAGGCAGTGTTTTGCACCTTATGCAGGTCAAAGTTTTTCTCCTTCTTTTCCGTGTACGGTGTAAACTTTGTCCGTTTCCTCTTTGTTATCCTCGTACGCTTATGTTGCTCCCAAAGGGTGCGATATGCCGGCGTTAACGGCCTGTCTGTCCAATATGGCGCTAGATAATGGGCCTCTTTATCGTCAGATTTTGATAGTCCGCTCCAGGTCTTTTTGCGATATTCGCCAGCTCAGGGAATATCCTTTTCTAATAATTCTTCTTTACTAAACATAAAGTATTATATATGTTATATCGAAATTTTGATATTGTGGAGGTAAAGGTTTCAGAACCGAAACCTTATGTTTTCAATTCGGTTGCAAAGGTAAATGATTTATTTGGATATAGCAAGTGATTGCCCGTTTTTTTTGAAATTGGATTTCAGTTCTCTTATTTTCGCTTCAGTTCGTCCTGGAAAGCGAGCAATGCTTTCAGCACTATTTGTTCGGCTTCGGGTACCAGAACAGTGAGAGCTCGCCTGAAGCATCGGCGTGTCCGCCCCCATTGAAGTATCGGACCGCCATTGGCTGGCAGTGAAACCCGTTGCTTGACCGCAGACTTACTAATACAAGGTTGGGGCGTTCGGTGTCTTCGCGCAACGATATGCTTAGTTTCAGCCCCTTAATCTGTAGCGGCGAGTTCACCACACCTTCCAAATCGCCTTTTACAAAGTGGAAACGGCACATGTCTTCCCTGGTTACCATGAAGTAAGCGGCATGCACTCGTTTACAACTTTCATCTTACTGGCTATGATATGGGCACGGGCGCAGCGCATTCACCGAATAGTTATGGAAGACCCGGTTGTATATGCTGTCCTTATCGATGCCTTTCGACAGCAATTGTCCGATTACGAAGTATATTTCGGGGCGTGTAGAGTTGTAGGTGAAGCCTCCGGTGTCGGTCATCATGCCGCAATAAATGCACTGTGCACATTCTTTCGTCATGCTGTCGTATCCTTCTAACTGACTGATGATGTAGAATATCATTTCGCTTGTACTCGACATGTCAGGTCGCGATACGGTTATTGCGTTGTCGGTCTGTGGTTCCAAGTGGTGGTCTATGAGTATTCGCTTTGCCTGACAGCCCTCAAGGGTGGCTTGCATCGCCTCAACGCGTGCATATTGGTTGAAGTCCAAGCAGCAGACAAGGTCTGCCCTGTCGAATGCCTGTTGTACTTTTTCAGGGTGCTTGTCGTATCGCAGCACGGTACTTGCGCCTGGAAGCCATTGCAGGAAGTCGGGATATGCATCTGGCATGCGTAGCGTTACGTCCGTCTTACCTATCTGGTTCAGGTACAATTTCCACGCCAACGAAGAGCCTATGGCATCTCCATCGGGCGATTTATGTGCACAAATGACGATGTGTTCTGCCTCGGTTACAATTTGCTGCAACTGTTTAGCTTCTGCATCGCCCAGTAATCTGATGTTCATTTGTCTCTATAGTTGTTCTGAGCGTATGCTATTTCGATACGTTGATGCATCGAAATAGCCTGAAGTTTTTGCGTTTAGAAGAGCTTTTGGGGTAGATGCCTTCGTCTACAAGCTGTCTTATGCGTGCCACGACGCCGTCCCTGTCTGCCGGATAGGTTACGCCGAACCATGTACTCGTGGTGTCGAGCACGTCTACGGTGGCTGTTCCGTCATTAATGAGTTTGTTTACCATCATTGGTATGTAGTATTCCGACTTTTTGTTTTCAATGTTCTTGGGGTCGGAAAGAAATTCCTTGAAGTAGCTTTCGCTGTATTCGAAGTAGTCGGGAGTAAATCCCCACACATTCATGGAGGTGGGCGTGTTGTCCGGAACGGTGGTCCAGCTGCCGTCTTCGTCCATATATTGCACCTTGCCATCGCGCCGTTCTATCTTCGTCCGTTCCACAACGGTAGTCAGATGTCCCTGTTCGTTCGTGCTGCACAGTCCGCGCGACACTGTTCCGTTCTCGCTAAGGGTGTTGCCAACACGGAAGCCTACCATGGCATACTTGTTCCTTGAGCCTTCAGGAAGGTTGGCAAGAAACTTCCCTATCACCATGAAGGCATCGCGATTGTAGAAGTCGTCGCAGTTAATAACACAGAAAGGTTCGTGCACAACAGCCTTTGCCATTAGCACGGCCTGGTTGGTTCCCCATGGCTTTTCCCTCCCCTCGGGCACTGTAAAGCCCTCGGGCAGCGCATCAACGCTTTGAAATACAATCTCGGAAGGTATGTGTCCCTCATATTTAGACAGCACTTTCTCTCTGAATTGAGCCTCGAAATCCTTGCGAATGATAAATACTATCTTTCCGAACCCGGCTTTTATGGCGTCGTATATGGAGTAATCCATAATGGTTTCGCCGTTCGGTCCAAGTCCGTCCAGCTGCTTTAAGCCACCATGGCTGCCCATGCCAGCTGCAAGAAGTAATAATGTTGGTTTCATTTCTTTAATTTGTTAATGATTTTCTGGTCTAAATGTATCGCTTTTAGGTTGCAAAAGATGCAAAAAGTTTGGAAAACAATATATAATAAAGGTGTAGAATATGAGGTGCTGAGGTGTTTTCATGGTGGTTGTGGTATGCCATTATGCTCGAAATAACTGACATAGAACCCACAGAACCATAGATTTTCTATAATGCTTAGGGGCTATAAAGTACATAAAGTTCCTATGCTTCCGATAACACTGCACAGTGCCTTCTTTGTAAAGATAATCTGATGCAAAGCGGAATAGCGTTTTTACACTTCAAAAACACTGTTTTGAGATGCAAAAACCACCCTTTTGTACGCTAAAACCCACCGTTTTACACGTAATAACCATCGTTTTGTAACGCACTGGCATACAAACCATTACGCGACAACGGCTCTTCTGAAAAATGTTTACATGTTTAAGCTCCCTCAAATCCACCTTGTAAACAAAGTTGCTGTTGCTCTTCTGCAAGAACATTACTATAAATGGGGGCGTACACAAGTTTCCCGCCGTGTGCAGGTTGTCGTTGCAGAAAACTATGGCTTCCTAGTCCGTATTCCCGCAATCCATGATGTTGGCAAGGGCGCGATGCACTCGTAATCTTTCCTCGACTTCACCTCAATGGGTAGCACTTGTCCTCCTATTTCTATCAGGAAGTCTACTTCTCCCTTCCGTTTGTTGTTATAATAATAAGGTGTAAGGTCGTGCGCAACGAGTTCTTGCGCCACCGCATTCTCGTAAATGGCTCCGAAATTAATATCTTTCGCGTTTTTTATGATACGCAATTGTATTCCTTCGGCATACTGGGCAGCCAGCAAGCCAATATCGTTCTGAAAGAGTTTGAACAGGTTTCGCGACCATCAAGCAGCAACGGCATCCTCGGTTCTTCACATGTAGACCGGAATAGCCACGCCCGCATTTGTAAGCCACAGAAAACTATTCTTAAACCGTTCAAACTTTGCGTTCTCGTTCAGTCTTTTCAGTACGAAACGCTTGTTCCTGGCATTCAGTTCGGGTGGAATCAGATTGAAGATATCGTTGATATACAGTTTATTATCGGTATCGTACTGCGCTATGTCGCGCATGTAAAGGCGAATAATGTCGTACTGCAACTGCATTACTTCCTGCAAATTGTTAGTTTCTATGTACTTGTTCACAGCCGCAGGCATACCTCCTACCACTAAATAGAGCCGAAACAGCTCCATCATCTTCTTGTGCACAAAACTATCTACGGCACTTTTGGTTTGCCATGCCGTGCGCAACGTGTCGAAAATGGCACTGGATATGCCAACACAACTGGCAAATTCCTCGAAGTCGAGCGGGTACATGGTCTTTATTCCCATATACCCTACTGGTTCAGAACGTAGATCCTTTCAGTTCCACACCCAAGAGAGAGCCACTTAAAATGTAGCGATACGAGCCTTCGTCTACCAAGAATTTAATTGCCGTAACTATGTCCGGGCATTTCTGAACCTCGTCGAAGAACACCAAGGTCTCGCCTTTTATCAGTGGTTTCTTGCTGATTAACGAGAGCTTAAGCAGTATATCCTCGCTCGTTTGCACGTCTCCTTTAAACAGTTCCACCGCATCTGGCTGTTCCACGAAGTTGATTTCGATGAAGCTTTTGAACTGTTTTCCGAACTCACGAATGCTGAAAGTCTTTCCCGTTTGGCGTGCACCCGTAATCAGTAGCGCATTTCCAGTATTCTTGTAATGCGTTATATAATCTATTATCTTTCTTTTAGTGCTATAATGCCGCTTTTCTAAGTTAAAATACCCATTGTTCTGCCACTTTTTCCAAGGCAGAAATATACCTATTTTCTGCCGCTTTTTCCAAGAAAATAATGCTTGTTTTTGCCGCTTCTCCAAGTTTTTAAGTATTGTGGAAGGACACACGACGGCTATAAAAGAGATGGGACAGTTATGAAAACACAAATTTTCGCAAAAGAAAGGCATAATTAACCGCTTGTTTTGCAAGTGTCGTTAAATTGTCGTACTTTTGTATCTTGAATATCAATTCTGTGCAGACAACAAACGTATGGTATTAAATTATATTTGGATAGCGTTTTTCATTGCTTTGCCTTCGGAATCGTAGGGCTGATAATGGGCGACACCACGCTGTTTGAGAAGATGGTGGACGCTACTTCCGATTCAGCGAAGACGGCATTCGGGGTATCGCTCGACCAACGGGCGTACTCTCGCTGTGGCTTGGCATTATGAAGATTGGCGAAAAAGCAGGCATCGTGAACGTATTGGCACGAATGTTAAGTCCTGTTTTCACAAAACTTTTCCCCGATATTCCCAAGAATCACCCCGTCATGGGCTCTATCTTCATGAACATTGCCTCCAATATGCTGGGATTGGACAATGCAGCTACGCCGACAGGACTGAAGGCTATGGCGCAGATGCAGGAGCTTAACACAAAGAAAGACACGGCTACGAACCCCATGATAATGTTCCTGGTGCTGAACACAAGTGGACTTACCATTATTCCAACAAGCATTCTTGCAGTGCGAAGCTCATGCGGTGCTGCCCAACCAACCGATGTTTTCATTCCTATTTTGCTCGCTACAACCATTGCTACGCTGGTGGGAATAATGATAACAGCATCGTGGCAACGAATTAACATCTTCCAACCTGTGCTGTTTTTTGCCATCTTCGGAATGCTCGGTGCTGTGGGTTTAATAATCTGGGGATTGCAACAAATGCCTCAACCCACCATGGACACAGTAACGTCGGTGGTGTCTAACCTTATATTAATGTCGATTATAGTTACGTTTATCGGTGCTGGGCTGTTCCGGAAAATAAACGTTTACGATGCTTTTATAGAGGGGGCAAAAGAAGGTTTCAGCACTGCGGTACGCATTATCCCCTATTTGGTGGCAATACTTGTGGCTGTTGGCGTGTTTAGAGCATCGGGAGCAATGGACATTTGTGTAGATGGCATAAGATGGACACTGCAACAATGCAACATAGACACCACCTTTGTAGATGCTCTGCCAACCGCTATGATGAAACCACTGTCGGGAAGCGGTGCACGTGGACTTATGCTGGAGACCATGCACCACTACGGTGCCGACTCGTTCGTGGCAGGCTGAGTGCATATCCGCGCCCACGATACCGCATTCTACATACTGGCTGTTCGTTTCGGCAGCGTCGGGACACTACACATGCCACGCCGGGCTTGTGGACTGTTGGCAGACCTTGCCGGCGTAATAGCGGCTATCGGAATATGCTATATTTTCTTCTAAACGAACACGAAACAGAATGGCAAACTTAAAATCTCTGGCAAAAGATACGGCTATTTACGGTCTCAGTAGCATTGCGGCACGCTTTGTAAACTACTTGTTGGTGCCCTATGCAAAACCACTCAGTTCAGTGCCGCCGTGGTCAATATGGCATCATAACCAACGTGTATGCCTGGCACTGCTGATAGTAGCTGCTTTACGCAGCATGGAAACCACCTTCTTCCGCTTCATGAGCAAGGAAGGGAGAGAGTCCCGAGAAGCGTATGGGCACCACGCTGAAGATGGTAGGAACCACTTGCGTTTCTCATGGCAGTAATTCTGCTTTTCAATCAGCCCATAGCGAACCTCTGATATGCCGACCAACCCGGAATACATTACTATAATGTATGTTACGGTGGCGATAGATGCCTTTGCAGCCATACCTTTCGCCTATCTGCGGTGCAGGCATCGCCCCATAAAATTTCGCCATATTAAAGATTTTGCAGACATCACGCTGAACATTGTTTTAAACCTGCTTTACCTTATTATATTGCCAAGTTTAAAGCTCAATCCGTTCGGAATATACGATGCAAACTTCACGCTCGACGTGGTTTGGGTGTTCTATATCAACCTTATTTGCACCATTATCACCTTGCTTCTGCTCTGGAAAGAACTTGCAGGCATACGCTACAGCTTCGACAAAGGCACGTGCAGACGCATGCTTAGCTACACTTTCCCACTCCTGATAATGGGTCTGCAGGGCACTGAACCAGTGTGCGTCGCAAATAATATTCCCCTTACGTTTACGACGGCACTGCCGAAGAGCAAGACGAACACAGCTCGGAATATACGGCGCATGTATCAAAATAGCCATGATAATGGTCATGATTACGCAGGCATTCCGCTACGCCTACGAGCCGTTTGTATTCGGAAAGTCGAAAGACAGGGACAATAAGGACACCTACGCCAAGGCTATGAAGTTCTACATCATATTCACTTTGCTGGCATTTCTCACCGTCATGGGCTACATGGACGTGCTCCGCCATGTGGTGGGGCGCAGCTATTGGGACGGACTGGAGATTGTTCCAATCGTGATGGCGGCTGAAATAATGTTCGGAATCTTCTTTAATCTGAGCTTTTGGTATAAGCTTACCGACCGCACGATATGGGGAGCGTACTTCTCCGGCGTGGGTGCTGTGGTGCTAATTGCCATGAACATTCTGCTCATACCAACCTTCAGCTACTGGGCTTGTGCCTGGGCAGGCTTCGTTTCGTATGCCGTGAGCATGGTCATAAGCTACTATTTCGGACAGAAATACTACCCTATCGCCTATCCGCTGCGCGACATTCTGTTCTACGTAGTGGTGGCACTGGTGCTGTTTGCAGCCATTACTGCCTCCAACAAATACTTCCCCTCGTTGCTTGCACTGGCTGGAAACACTGTAATAATACTGTTTTGTTGCCATTATCGTGAAACGCGACTTCCTTTGAGCAAGCTTCCCATCGTAGGAAAAACGGTTCAGAAAGCAAAAACAACCAGAATATATTTACCATTTAGATAATTAATTATGAAAAATCGACTTTTGGTCCTGCCGGTATGTCTCGCCATGAGCACTGCTTCCAAGGCAGATGAAGGTATGTGGACGTTTTCAATCTACCCGATGCCGTTTATACGCAGATGGTAGACTATGGTTTTTGCGTTGCCCGCGACATGCTTTACAACAACCCGAATGCCATTAGTAACTACGTAGTAAACTTCTCCGGCTTCTGTTCAGGCGTGGTTGTATCGCCCGATGGCTTGGTTTTCACCAACCACCACTGTGGCTTTGTGCCATCAACGCCCACTCAACGGTGGAGCACGACTCACATGCGCGACGGCTTTACGCCAAGAACTTGCTGAAGAACCGCCGAACGAGAACATGTTTGTTTCGTTCATGCGTGCCCAAGACGACATTACGGGGCGCATTGCTCCCCTTATTGCAAACAAGTCGCTGAAGGAACAGGGCACGATTATCGACTCTGTGGAGAACGTTCTGAACGATCCCATCAAGAAAATCGACAAGACTTTGCACATCGAAGTGGCTCCGTTCCCACGAAGGAAACAAGTATTACGCCACCACTTATCAGGACTTTACCGACGTGCGCCTTGTAGTTTACAGTGCCTAAGAGTATGGGTAAGTTCGGCGGAGACACCGACAACTGGATGTGGCCGCGCCAGACTTGCGACTTCTCAGTGTTCCGAATATACGCCGATCCCAAGACTAACGGACCTGCTCCCTACTCTAGGGACAACGCCGTACCACCCCGAGCACTTCGCACCCGTCAGTTTGCACAGGCTATAGGACAAAGACTTCGCCATGACCATCGGTTATCCGGGCAGCACCAACCGCTCACCTCTCTTCGTATGGCATTCGGCAACGTCGCGACATAGAGAATACAGCACGCATAGAGAGCCGCGACATCAAGCTCGCTATTATGAAAAAGTACATGGATGCCGACCAAAAAGTGCGCATTCAGTACGAGTCTAAGTATGCTGGTTCTGCCAACTACTGGAAAAATTCAATGGGTATGAACAAGTGTATCGACTCCATCGGGCTTATCAGACAGGCTGAATACGAAGGAAAGATAAGAAACTGGTTGGCAAGCAGCCTAAAAAGGACGCTTCAATAGATGTAGACTTCAACAAATTGGAGCAACTCTATGCGCAAAACCGTCCTCTCATTCAGGTAACAAGCTATTGGGTAGAGTCGTTCTGGAAGACTACGGAGTTCTTTACACGTGCTACAAACGTTGGAACAAACATGCCTTTGAAAGGCTCGGCAGCCAATCCGAAGGCTCAATACGTAGAGTTTGCTGATAACAGCAACGATTGGAACTACGCATTAGACAAGGAACTGACTGCCGCAATGCTGAAAAACCATGCCAAGATGGTGCTGCCGAATACCACCCGCATTCTTCCAAACTGTAACAAAGAAGTTTGGAGGCAACTTCTACAAATATACCGACTGGCTTTACAAGACAAGTAAATTGCTGAAAAAGGGCGAGAAGTTCTATCCCAACGACCGTAAGAAGTTCCTGAAAGACCCCGGTGTAGTGGTAGGAGAAGAACTTATTAAGGCTTATAAAGATGTTCAGACCAAAGCACTACAGTTGTATGGAGAAATTAAGGCAGAGGAAAAGAAACTCACCGAAGCCAAAATCCAAAATGGAAATGGACCTTCCACATTATAGCGATGCCAACTTCACGATGCGTCTAAGCTACGGTCAGGTAGGCGGTTATATGATTGGTGGCTTCAACAGCGGCTACTATACGACAGCCGAAAGCATTGTCAAGAAGTTTAAGCAAGCCGACAAGATTGCCGACTACAAGGCTGAACCAATCATGCTGAACCTGCTTTCTAACGATTTTCGGCAAGTATGCCGACAAGACATCGGGCAAGATGCAGCTCTGTTTCCTCACGAACAACGACATTACAGGGCAATTCGGTTCGCCGATGTTCAATGGAAAGGGCGAACTCATCGGTCTTGCATTCGACGGCAACTGGGACAGCTCAGTTCCGACATCAACTTCGACCGCGAACTGGCTCGTTGCATCGGTGTAGACATTCGTTTTGTACTCTTCATGATGGACAAATGGGGACACGCCGACCGTCTGATTAAGGAAATAAATGCCAAATAAGCAAAGTCAAGACAACTATATGCAGGGCTTGAAAGTCTGCATATAGTCAATGAGCATATACATTTAAACGAAGAAAGGTGTGGCAAACGAAAGTTCGTGCCACACCTTTTGTATTTCAACAGAGGCGAATGCGTGTCGCAAATGTCTCTATACGACAGCTTTAAAACTTATATGCCAAGCCCACACCAACTACCACTTGGTTGTAGTTGTCTATGATTTGATACTTCACTTCGGCATCTACGTTTACCTTATTTGTAAGCTCATACTGAATGCCGGCACCGACATTGACTGCCAACCTTTCCTTCGTAGCCTTGATAGTCTCATGGTCTAACAGTTCGAGTTCAACGTTCCAGTTTGTGTAACCCAATCCCACGAGAGGATAAACCTTTGTCTTCGGGGCAATGTCGAACAGGTAATGGAGGTTCGCATTGATGTCCCACATAGACGTATAGTCTTTCTTAAAGAAGTAGTCTACGGAAGCTTCGCCTCTCAATCGGTCCGCAAGGAAGTACTGACCCTTTACTCCAATACCTGCATTTTTAATCTTTGACCCGTACGAAAGGTTTACACCTATCGCCTTTTTCTCCTTTTGTGCTGATGCTGAAATGCTCATGACGGCAGCACATACCAATACTAATAGTTTCTTCATTTTGTTGTTTGTTTATCTTGTTTTTTGTGATACAGCCCATTTCATTCGCAGTTTTCGACACAAAGAAAGCAGGTGAAACAAGTGGTGCTTCCTTGTTGTTGCAATGTACGAATGAGCTTCGTGTTGTGCAAAGATAATTATAATTATTTTAATATTGTATTAATTACATAAAAATTCTTTTAGTGGTTGTTTTTCAGAAATTAATATACATTTTGGTTTAAATTAGACAGAAAAGAAACTGTGAACGGACGTTATGCCCGCTTTCTCTTATGAGCACGACAGACGGCTCCGTGCACGAGTGTTTCAGCTTTGTGCCTCCCATTCTTCCATTGCTTTCCGCCAGTCGGTGAGCTTCTCCGCCGGCAATGGCTTCAGCATCTTGCCGGGCCTTGTCGCGTTCCTTGTCGCGGCTCGTTTCGCTTTCATGTCGGCAATGGTCTGTTCGTCGAGTATGGCAATGGCTCCACGACGTATTGCTTTCGTGCAATTCTTCTTCTCCGAAAGCCTTTCCGGCTGATTGAAATCGGAGATGTTAAACCTGTAATTTACCCGTAAATCGTGGCGCACCAGCTTCATGGCATATCTATTCCCTGCATTTTTAGCCGCAGAAGTTTTGCTATCGCCTTTATTTCGCTTTCCGAAAAACTTGTTTCTTCCCATTCAATTATTGTTTAAAAACACCTCTAAAAAAATAACGATGCCTTATATTTCTAACCTATTAAACTGCAAATATACCATATTTTCTGTACAACTCCAAATATCGACTGTGCTTTTTCCTGTCTGTTGCGCAGCGATTATCTGCGTGAAAGGCAGATTTTTCAAAATTTAATCCATACCTTTGCAGCATTGGAAACAACTACTATGGTTAAACAAAATATACTTTTAAGACATGGAAATTATAACCCCGCACAGTACAAGACTGCCAATTGGAAGGAGGGACTACACGACAGATATTTATTTGTCCTGCCGATGGCGACCTATCCGCCCGTCGTTTCGACCTGCGCATATCGTCTGCCATCATAGAACAGACCGAAAGCAACTTCTCCGACTTCTCCGGCTTTACACGATACATACTTCCTTTGGAGGGCGAAATAACATTGTTGAGAGACGGACGACGTATTTCGCTTTTCGCACAACGAGTTGTACAGGTTTGAAGGCGACGAGTCCATAAGTTCCGAAAAACACGCCGGGGCGATAGATTTCAACATTATAGTGCGCCACGGGATTGGCATCGACGTTGCCATTATACAAGATGTGCAGCTGACCGACGACAGGGAAACGGTGGTATTTGCACTCGACGACATCACAATAGACGGACGACATATTGATAAATACAGCACTGCAATTGTCAGTCAATCGTTCTTTTTGGAAGGGCGTGCTGCCATTGCAAGGTTCAGATAGGTTTGATGTTCCGTACAAAAAGGTCTGGCAATTTGTGCCCCAACATTCAGCAACATTTAGCAATACTTTCTCTCTGCCTTCCTGGCAACACCGTCGGGAGTTCTTGAAACAGGCTTTTTTGCAATGCAAAACAGACCCTTTTACCGTGTAAAAGAGCCTGTTTTGCGTTACGAAAACACATTGCAGCCATAACAAGTATTATATCAATGTGTTACAAGAATAACGCAACCGCTTTCTTACGGAACAATTTCTAAAGCAACAATCCAAAATCGACCGTCAGAGTCTGCCCAGATTGGGAGTAAAAAGTCGATTTTGGTTTTGTATTTGCCATTAAAATGATATTCAGCACCACTATTCTTTTGCTTAGCGCAAATAAGAAAGAAGATTGAAAACCGTTATTGCAATGGTTCCAAGAGCAAGGAATTTGAAAGTAAAATTAGTGAATTTGGTGTTGGTCAATGCAAAGAAGTGGGCAATAAGGGGTGCCGTCGATGCGATGATGATGCCAAGAAGGGCATCGAAATATTGCGGTTGCAGACATAGAAAAATAATGAAAGCGTATTCATTTGAATGAAAAAGCTGTAAAAGCATACGGGTGATGCTGTCGGAATGCTCTTATGCAGATAGTGAACGGTTCCGATGAGGGCACAAAGCAGTATCCATGCACCCGTAATGAACTGATTTGCAGAAAGCAGCCAATAGTTTGCAATGCTGCCAAAGGCAAATAGCTCACCGAAATGGCGCGATACTGTCTGCCATTCGCCTTGATAAAGTATGATGCCGAGTGCCACAAGATTTGGCAAAATCAGTCCGAAAAATCGACGAAACATAGTTGCGGAAGCTTGTTGCCTGGAGCGTGTATGCATTAATATCCAGACAACGGGGACATAATAGAGAATCTGCACCCAGACGATACTGCTAAGTCCGAGACAAAGAAAGGCGTAAAACACCCACCCTTGCGACCGTCTGTCTTGATAACAACGAAACAAGCAAGTGTAAGAACCCACGATACAAAGTGCCACACTGGCTGCACGCAGACACAAACAGGAAGGTTGCCATGGTGGTGAGTGTTATATAACAACACGACACCATACGACTGAAGATGCGTATGAGTGCATTCGTGTTGTTAAGTTCCATCATAAGAAAGGTGGAAAAGAGCATGCAAAGCAACGGAACAATAGCCAGCGAGTCGTTGATACAGACGATGACCCATACCGAAAAGAGCCATGATGGTTGTCGCGGCAACCGTCCATCGGCTTTCGGAAATCCTGTTCTGCAGTCGTTTGCGCCTTATACTCATTCCTTTCCAAGCACGATTTTTATAGGTCGCAACCAATATCTTTGCGGAAGTATTTGCCTGTAAACTCTATTTTTCTGCTTCGTGAAGCTCTTGAACAAGGCGTCGTCTTTGGTCGGACCGTATGAGGGACGACTGTCAAGACCCTGCTCCATTGGTAACAAGTTGCCCATCTTTCATTGTTGTACCATTGTGGAAGAGCACCGAAAACTCTGAACAATCGTAGTTGCTGATGGGGTATCCCTTTGTATAAGCACCTGGATAGCCACCGCTAACCAGCACAATGCTCACCACGGAACGGGCGTCCGTTTCTATTTCACAATGGTCGAGCGTACCGTTTGCAACCCCTTCGAACAAGTCTATAATGTCTGTCTTCAGGCGCAACATGACGCTTTCGGTTTCAGGGTCGCCCATTCGGCAATTGTATTCAATCACCATTGGGTCGCCATCTACGTTGATTAAACCGAAGAAAATAAAGCCTTTATAGTCTATTCCCTCTGCTTTCAGTCCTTCTACCGTTGGCTTTTATAATGCGATTTTCTACTTTTTGCATCCATTCGGCAGTTGCAAAGGGCACCGGAGAGACACTTCCCATGCCACCGGTGTTAAGTCCTGTGTCGCCCTCACCTATGCGTTTGTAGTCTTTCGCCTCCGGAAGTATCTTGTAATTCGTGCCATCTGTAAGTATGAACACCGAACATCTCGATGCCTGACAGGAACTCTTCGATGACGACTTTTCCTGACGCAATGCCGAACATACCCCGAGCATCTGCCTTAATTCGTGCTTTGCCTTGTCCAAGGTAGGCACTATCAGCACGCCTTTGCCTCGCCGCCAGCTCATCGGCTTTGAGCACATAAGGAGGCTTTTAAGGTATCAAGGAACTTCAATCCAGCCTCTATCGTGATGCTGTCGAAGGTGGCGTAGGCTGCCGTAGGAATGGAATGGCGCTGCATGAAGCCCTTTGCAAAGTCCTTACTGCCTTCGAGCACGGCACCAGACTTAGACGGACCGATAACGGGAATGTGGCTTGTGCGTGCGTCTTGCCTGAAATCGTCGTATATTCCGCCCACCAATGGGTCTTCAGGACCTACCACTACCATGTCGATAGCGTTGTCTGCAGCAAAGGTTTTAAGCTTTTTCGAACTCGTTTACACCTATCGCAACGTTCTCGCCACAAGCTTCTGTGCCTGCGTTACCCGGCGCAATGAATAGCTTTCCGCACTTTTTGCTTTGTGCAATCTTCCATGCCAAGGCGTGCTCGCGACCGCCACTACCTAACAATAATATCCTCATAAGCGCCTGTCCTCCTTTATTCTGTAATGTCTTTCTTACTGTTTCGTGTTCTGTCTGTCTGATGATTTACTTCAGATAGTCTTCGAAATATTGTGTAATTCTTTCGTGCAAGTGAACACTTTGATGTCCTCTCATGTTGTGAGGCTCACCCGGATACACAAAGAAATCGGGCTGAGTGCCTGCCGCAATGCACGCCTTAATGAACGTGAGACAGTGTTGTGGCAAGACTACAGGGTCGTTTAAACCAGTAATAATCTGCAGTTTACCCTTCAATTCTTTTGCCTTTGGCAAGAGCGAAGTCTTTGCATAGCCTTCCGGATTGGCTGGTGTGTCCATATAGCGTTCTCCGTACATGGCTTCGTACCACTTCCAGTCGATAACAGGACCTCCGGCAACGCCCACTTTGAAGGTTTCGGGATAGTTTGTAATGAGCGAAATCGTCATGAAACCACCGAACGACCAGCCATGAACGCCTATGCGGTCGGCATCAACAAAGGGCAATGTCTTCAGATACTTGACTCCTTGCATCTGGTCGCGCATCTCTACCTGACCGAGTTGGCGGAAAGTGGCTTGCTCGAACGCCTTTCCACGATTTTCGCTTCCACGATTGTCGATGATGAAAAGCAAGTATCCTTTCTGCGCCATGTAGGTTTCCCAAGAACGAGAACCGTAATGCCAGCTCGCATCAACGTTGTGGGCGTGTGGTCCTCCATACACATACACCACGGTAGGATATTTCTTCGATGGATCGAAACCTACAGGCTTAACCATTCGCCAGTACAAATCGGTGGTGCCATCGTCGGCTTTCAGCGAGCCGGAACTATACTCCGGAACACTGTAACCCGCCCATGGGTCTTTCGCAGCAAGCCAGTTCTTTATAGCTGGACGCTTGGTTCCGATGGTTATTATGTCTATTTTGCGAGGCACAGAAGGCTCTGTATAGTTGTCTACAAGGTACTTTCCACCATCGCTAAGCGTTGCGTAGTGGTAGCCTTTGCCATTATCCAAGAGGGTGCGAGTACCATTCTCAACGTTCACAGCCCATGTATTGCGCTGCATGGGGCTGCATTCGTTAGACACATAGACGATGGATTTCGCCTTGTTGTTAAAGCCTAATACGTCCATAACCACCCAATTGCCCTTTGTTATCTGCTTTATTTGCTTGCCGTCTTTATTGAATAAGTAGAGATGAGCGTAGCCATCTTTCTGCGAAAGCATAACAAACTGGTTGGCATTCCATGGCAAAAAGAGGATAGGATGGGTTGGTTCGACGTACTTGGCGTCGGTTTCGCGATACATTCGGCTATTTTCTTGCCGCTTTCAGCATTGTATGACACCAGACGACAGTCGTTCTGGTCGCGGTTTAGTTCGAACATGTAAATGGTTTTGCTGTCCGGGCTCCACTGAATGTTGGTGAAATAGCGGTCAGTAGGGTCGCCTGCATCGAGGAAAATGGTTTTCTTGGTATTAATGTCGTACACTCCTACGGTTACGTTGTGGGTCTTCTCGCCTGCCATGGGGTATTTCGTGGGTTCCGGAGTAGCTATGCGCGACTCGCCTTTTGCGGGTTTCCAGTCTACTTCCGGTATGTGAACGAGCGGATAATCGGTTACCATGCTTTGATCCATGCGGTAGAATGCCAGGCGATTTCCCGACGGGCTCCAGAACAAACCGCCCTTAATGCCAAACTCGTTGCGGTGTACGGCTTCTCCATACACTATGTTTCGCGAACCATCGGTAGTAAGCTGGTTGATGTTTCCGGCTTTATCGCAAACAAACAACTGGTCTTTCAGCACGTAAGCCATAGCCCCCGACACCTTATTATATGCTTGAACCTGCGTGCCAGGCACTATTTCGATGGCGTCTTCAATCCATTTGGTCTTGAAATTGACGGTTAAAAGTTCTTTTCCAGTAGCTATTTGAACCAATGGTTGGTTGGCAGATGGAAAAGAAACTTGGTACAACGAGCGTACTGTTCTGTCGATATTACTTTTTGAAGGTATGTTATTTATGTCGTCGAGCGTGAATAATGTAGTCTCTTTTCAGTGTGTTTGGGTCTACAATAGTGCACTTGTCCTTGTCTAAATGCACAATCTGGTCGCCCCACCACGTGGTGTAGCGGTTTTCTGCCCGCATGTTCTGAAAGTTTTTACCGCCGAAGTTGAGGTCTTCGAGTGTGAATTTTTTCTGTGCCATAACGTTGTCTGGCAATGCAATACCCATGGTTGCGATTGCCAATCCTGCACTTACAATTAGGTTTTTAGTCTTCATTTGGATTATATTTGTCTTTTTACGGAACTTGCCGCCTTTGTTTCCTTTTGTCGAATCGCTTGGCATCGAACTTCTTTTTGCCACGGAACGAGTTTCTGTCATCGTCGAACCGGTCATCGTTCCGGAAGTTTTTTGCGTCCGCCACGCCTACCATATTCAGACCTCTTTCCGCCTATAGAGACGTTGTGTTCGAAGCTGTGGAAAGTGAAAGAACGTATATCTCCTCTTCGTTTTCCTCGGTTTCTTCGAGGCGTTTCTAAATTCGCGGTTCTTTTTTGAAGCGATGCTTCGTGCCATTTCGAGCTTTTTCGTCCTCCGTCTTTGATTCCGCCCTCTGCACGGAAGTTGTTCAGCTTACCATCAAACATCTGATAGCGACGGAATTCGCATTCTAACGACCCATTATATACTGGTATTTTGATGCTCGGTTTCAGCCCTATTTCACGGAAACATTCCTCCCGATACGACAGAATCCAAGCTTCGTTGCCAACGAACTGGTGCTTTAAGCGTTCGCCAATCATCTTGTATGTGCCTAAAAGATTGGGGGTTGAGATGCGTTCTCCGTATGGAGGATTCATCACAATGATGCTCTTTTGGGCTGGCTGGGTAAAGTTTTTAAAGTCTTTGTGCTCTATTGTTATATCTTTAGAGAGCCCTGCTGCCGCTACGTTTATCTTTGCAGTGTTCACTGCTTTCATCTCTATGTCGTAGCCATAGATATGGTGTTCGAACTCGCGTTCCTGCGAATCGTCGTTGTATATCATGTCGAAGAGATCCTTATCGAAGTCTGCCCACTTCTCGAAGGCGTATTCTTTGCGGAACACGCCCGGCGATATGTTGCGTGCTATGAGGGCTGCCTCGATGGGCAAGGTGCCTGAGCCGCACATTGGATCGATGAAATCGGTCTCACCTTTCCAGCCTGTCAACAAAATCATACCTGCCGCAAGTACTTCGTTCAGGGGCGCTTCCACATTTTCCTGACGATATCCCCGGCGGTGCAAAGACTCTCCACTGGAGTCGAGCGACAGGGTTGCCTTGTCTTCAGCAACGTGTATATTCAGCCTGATATCCGGGTTACTGACCGATATATTCGGTCTGACGCCCGTGTTTTTCGCGGAACTGATCCACGATAGCATCTTTTTACTTTATAGGTTACAAAGCGCGAGTTCTTGAACTCTTCGGAGTACACCACCGAGTCAACCGAGAATGTCTTGCCTTTCAAGATGTACTTGCTCCAATCTATTTTCTTCACTTCTTCGTACATGTCTTCGGCACTCGTAGCCCTGAAATGGGCGATTGGCTTGAGTACTCTTATGGCTGTGTGCAGCTGGAAGTTGGCGCGGTACATTGTTTCTTTATTTCCAGTGAACGACACCATGCGTCGTCCTATCTGCACGTTGTTGGCACCCAGCTGGGTGAGCTCCTGCGCCAAGACCTCTTCTAACCCCATAAAGGTCTTGGCAATGAGTTCAAAATCTTCCATTAATCTGTCTGTTAAAGCTTTTATCTGCCTACATTCCAGTGTACGTTGCGGACTGTCCGGCAAGATGTCATTTCTTGTTTATGATGTTATTTTTTCTGCTTTTTCAAAATATTCTTACGGTCATTACGTGGCTGCATCTGCCCTTTTACGCCGGCAGAAAGGTTGTAACGACTTTGCAAAGATAATGATTTTCAACGAAAAAACAAGTAAGTTGTATAAAAATATGATGGCAGCAACAGACTTTTTCAAAACAAAATTCCCCATCATCGCACTGATGATGGGGTTTGTGCCTTTTATATTGAAGTGTATCGGCAAGTTTCAGGTGTCTTGAGACAAACGGCTTTGCTGATTATCAGTCTTGTTTCTACACCTTATTATATTAGCCAAGATACTTCATTAATACTCGTACGTTGCCGCTCAATCGTATTTTTTCGATTGCCTTTTCACGAATCTGGCGTACACGTTCGCGTGTAAGCTGCATCTCCGTGCCTATTTCTTCCAGACCTTTTTCCTGGCAACCGATGCCGAAACATTCGATTACGATTTTGCGTTCACGATCCTTCAACGTGTTCTGCAGCACCGATTTAAGGTCGTCTGACATCGATTCGAAGTCTACACCACGGTCTGTTCGCGAATCATCGCCCGACGCCAACATGTCGCTCATGGAGTTATCGTCGTCGTCGCTAAACGGTGCGTCGATGCTCATGTGGTGGTTATCGGCGTTCTGACTCTGGTGAATGCGTGCCTCATCAATGCCGGTCAGCTCGGCCAACTCGTGGATTGACGGCCGGCGGTTGTGTTTTTGAATAAACTCGTTGGTTACCTGGTTTATCTTTGATATGGCTCCCACCTGGTTCAAGGGCAGGCGCACAATGCGACTTTGCTCTGCAATGGCTTGCAGAATGCTCTGTCTGATCCACCAAACTGCATATGAGATAAACTTAAATCCGCGTGTCTCGTCGAACTTTTCAGCTGCCTTTACAAGACCAATGTTGCCTTTCGTCTATAAGGTCGGTGAGCGAAAGACCTGGTGTTGGTATTGTTTAGCAACGGAAACCACAAAGCGCAGGTTTGCCTTTTATGAGCTTCTTTTGCTCGTTCGCCTTTTTTGCCCCTTTATGAATCTCTTTGAGCAAGCTCAATTTCTTCATCAACGGTAATCATTGGTTCACGTCCGATCTCCACCAAGTACTTGTCGAGTGCTTCGCTGGAACGGTTGGTAATACTTTTTGAAATCTTAAGTTGTCTCATTAGATAGAATATACCTAAATATTAAATATGGTGTTAAGTTACGTCAGGATAGACGTAATTTTGCACAAAGTTACTAAATATTTATCGAACTACAAAAATTTTTGGACTATAATATTTTTTTATTAACATCTCGCACCTCGTTTCTTCATCTGTTCTGTGGTATTTTCCTTGCAAATGGTATGCCAAAGGTTATGTCTTGTCAGTCTTATTTTTAGTCAGATTGCTTGTTTGGTTTAGACTTTGAAGAGTTTTTCCCGAAAGCAGACATGCGTCTATCTTTCGGGGAAATCTGTTAGTTACAGCTACAAACATTTGTTTGCAGCTACCAATTCTATCGAAACCAAGCTGATGCTTTGTTCTTTTGCCGTCAGTTTCTTAGCGTTTCTTCTGTGCCTTTTTGGCAGCTTCCTTTGCTTCGCACTTTACCTTAGCGTTATGCATAGCATTCTTGCAGTCCTTCTCGGCTCTCTGGCAGACGTTCTTTGTTTTGCAACAGGTCTCTTTGCAGCCTTTTTCCACTTTCGCTCCGTCGCACTTTACGGCTTTGCACGCTTTCAACGTCGCACTTCATTGCGCAACCTGCCCTATGTGCAGTCTTCTTTACTTTCGCTTCGTCGCACCCAAAGTCTCCTTCCATCTTCTTTCCAACAGTGCAAATCTTAGCCTTTGCAGTCGGAGTTTTTCTTACAGGTGTTTGTGGTCTGAGCCTGCACTGTTGTCGCGCTTAGCGCCATTACCGCAATCAACGATAATGCAATTTTACGTATTTCCATTCTTTTTCTCTTATGAATTAAAACAAAATGTTATCCAAAACTGATATTAAGCAGTTATTGTTATCCACTTAAACCAATCTTATATCTCTGCAAATATACCCAGATTTAATTAGTTTTTCCAAATGTATTGAACTTCCTTTATTTGTTTTTAACAGTTTTTATAGAGGTCTTTCCTGCCCTGTCTTGCCGTCAGCGTTCCGTGCCATCAACACCTTATTCTATACAGGACTGTGAACGACAGGAGTGTTTCAGTACGAAAGAGCCTGTTTTACGATGCAAAACAGGCTCTTTTGAGACGCAGAAACGGCGGTACTAAAAAATTGGTTGGGTGCGCCCGATTTATAGGCTGATTTGATTGGTTGTAAAGAAAGGCAGGAAGTAACGGAAAGAAAAAATGTCTTGATTTTACCAAAAGGGGGTGATACGAACCAGACGGGCAGGAGTGTAAACTTGCTGTTTAGACGAAAAAAGTTGCTGAGACAGACCGATATATAAAGGAATTTCCGTATTTTTGTTCTCAACAATTACAGCTATTACAATGCGTAACGTGCAATAGCGCAAGGTCATAACTGTGTTTCATGCGCATAAAACTATAAAAGAGATAGAGAAAAACAATGGGATTTATTAAGCAATGGAAAAATAAAAATTTTGGCAACAGGTATCAGCGAGCCAATAGACATGGCTGACAGAAAGATAATACAACAACTTAAGAGACATGACAGTATGACGAAAAGAATGGTTTATATATTGGTTGGTTTCCTTTTCCTTGCAGGTTGCCCCCAAGCGAACGCAGACTCAGCATCGCCAAAAGCAGTGCAACGCAATGGCAAGGAGAAATTTCTGTTGCAGGAGAAAGGCGATAAGAAGGAGCAGAGAAATGACAATGCCACCACAAACTGGGACGCTATCCATGCAAAATATGCAGCCAAGAAATACAAAACGGAGGACAGCTGGGAACTTGCGTGGTATAAAGACTACACAGGAAACTCGGATAGCAGTCCCATTGATGAACTGAAAAGCATGAAAATAAAGCTTTTCGGCGACTCAATCCTTTACTTAAACGGCAAGAAACTGAAGGTTTGCCGCACCGTACGCGACCCTTTCATGTATCAACGCGATGCCCTTTACTATCCTTCTCTCACAAAATACTTTGCCAATTTAGGCATCAACATTGTCAAATCTGTCCCCGTTCTGCTTCTGCAATCCACTATGAAAGACGTTTACAGCGACATGCTGGAATACATTTACACGGGCAAGTATCTTGCATTATACTGCAGAGGATATGTCGGAGTATACAAGTACATCAGGCGAAAAGACCAAGGGCTGCCTTCTCCAACCGCACATTTAGTGTATACAGATGCCGATTTGTATAAAGATATTGATAAGGAAATGAGCAGCAAACACGCCCGGCAATACAACATACGTGCATATAAAAGTAAACTGAAGGTGCTTGCTGGCGACCGCATAGAGGAAATGAAAAGTGGCGGTGGGTTCGACTTTGTGAAGCTACCCAGCTATAAAGGCTTCCCAATATTCGTCTGTCTAAACTACAATGAGGACGATGAATTCCTTATATTCACCTATCGAAACAACTCTATAAATATCGATAACTGCATCAACGTCTTAGCCTTCAGCTCTTACAACAACGAAAAAGAAGGCTTTGCAATATTCTCCGACGGAACCATATACGTAAAAACAATAGACGAAAAGGGGAGTCATATAACCGTTTATCGCATCAACAACGAAGGCGACTTCTATAAACTGAATTAAAAGAATGGAGCGAAAGTACAGCAAAATAAGCTTTCCCAACAGACGCCTCGGTCTTGCCTTAATCACCGTCGCGCTGTTTTTTGCAGGTTGTGTCCACACAGACAGCAGGCTTTTCGTAGTGGAAAAGAACGACTTATATGGCTATGTGAATGCAAAGGGCGATACCGTTGTAGACTGCAAGTACCTATTCAGCTACACGGATACTATCGTCCGGATAGGCTTCGTGGGCGATAAGGACGGAAAAAAATCAGGTGCATCGACAATAAAGGGAAGATGCTCTTCTACGTGTTCAACTTCGATAACGGACCGGATTATCCTATCGAAGGCTGCTTCAGAATTATGGACAGGAACGGACTTTTCGGCTTTGCCGACACCCTTGGCAACGTGGTTATAAAGCCTAAATACAAGTTTGCATGTCCCTTCGAAGGCGGAAAGGCAAAAGTAACCAATACGGGAAAGATGGTTACGGAACCTTCTTGCAACGATGGTCATTGGCATTGGGCATCGGACGACTGGTTCTTCATCTCGCACAAAGGCAAGAAACTGCCTTCGCGTTAAGCCCTTAAAACAACCAAAAGCCCCAGAGGTTCAGGCTTCCTAAGCCCCCGGAGACACTCACAACACTTGGAATTCCAGGTACAAACAGACTCCCCCAAAAACCTATAACCTCCAAAAACAAAAAAGCTACGGCTTCTGGCAGAACCAGAGACCGTAGCTATTATTTGCTGTGCGAGCTTAGAAGAGGACGCCCCTACACTTGCAACGAACTGCGAGGAGGGGTAATAATACACACGTCCAGAGTCCTCTTCTTCGTCTCGTACAGTTAATTTATTTCATCGTAGCCATAAATTCACTTCGCCATTTTCTTTTTATTTACCTTGCAATAGCTAAGAATTTACTTCGCCACTTACTCCAGTTTACTTCGTGAAAGCCGCAGTTTACTTCACTACAACCTTCTTCTTGTTCACTACATACACGCCTGGAGGAAGCGTAGAAAGAGTGGCAGTAGTGCCCACCTTCGTGCCCGATACAGAGTAAACAGGCTGCGGAGTGCCTTCAAGGGCTGCATCGGCATGCTCTATTCCGTCTGCAGTGGCAACGGTAAGCTTACCCTTTTTGTAGGTAAATCTGTAGTTCTGAGCCTCTCCCCCACTTATTATAATGTCGTATTCGCCTACCGGACTGCTCTCGGTGGCAGTGGTTGTGGCAACTGGAAGTTTTGTAAGCACCTGCTCGGTCTCGCCATTTGCAAAGCCTCTATAGCGAAGTACGAACTCCGGATTAGGCTTTCCTTCCTGGCGTGTAACGTCATTGGTGCTGACAGTAAGCATTGCCTTGTCTACCGTCAGCGTACCTCCTACAAGCTGGACAGTCTTGTCTGCGATGGTACCATAGTCTATATGGATTTCGTATTTGCCAACAGGCGACTTCTCGTTAGCTTCGCAAGTAACTTTTGGTTTGCCCTCTAAATACTCGCCACGAATGCTGTATCCGAAGTTCGGATTAGGCTCTCCGTATTCGCGAATGGTATTGCGCACCGTTACAATGCTGCCAAACTCTTTGATGTTTCTAACGGGAAGACCAGCCCATCCGCGGTATGCTTTCTTCATATCGATGGGTACTCGCAAGATGATACTGTTGGTTGGACTGCTTAGAAGTGGGTCTTTTCCCAGCATTGGAGGCTGTTTTGCAAATGTCTTTATAAGGCTCAAGCTGTGGCAACCAGCCATGCTCTCTTTGCCTAACTTAGTGATTGAGACTGGCAAGACAATACGTTTAAGTCCTATGCAGCCTGCAAGCGCATAGTCGTGAATGGCAGTCATGCCTTCAGGAACCACAAGGTCTTTTAACATTCCTGGTACAGCACTAATGATTTCGTTGCGGTTTTTGCTCAAGAACAGTCCATCGTTGTAAACAAAATTATCGCCTCCGTTAGCCGGAATGTTCTCTATTGTTGACAAAGCACGGCAGAATGCGAACGTGCCATCGGAGATTGTCTTCAGTCCATCGGGCAGAACGAGCTTGCGTAAGCTATTGCAATTGTAGAAGACACGCTCCGGAAGGTTGTCGTCAGAGGTGGTCAGGTTACCGTCTTTCAGGTATGCTCCACCACCACTTACTATCTTTGCGCCCTTAAGATTGAGCATATAGAGCGACCCTTGTGTGAATTTTCCCTCGTAATCGCGGCCTGCCATCTCACGGATAACACGGAAATCGGCTCCGTTTATTTCTCCTGTCAATGTAAGTTCGCCTATGTTTCCGCGCATGTCAGCAGGAATGCTGTCAGCCAAAACGCCAGCTTCAGGCAAACGGACGGTGCGGTTTGTCAGGTTCTTGACCGTTCCGTGCACACCTCTTACTATGTCTTGGTCGGCAGTAAAAGAATACATTGTGCCCGGATTAAGCAGGTCTATCTTGTAGTAACCGTTCACTTCGCCGTTCCAACCCCAGTTCACGCTCACCAAGCCGTCCTTGTTATAGCCATCTAAAACAAAGGCGTGTCCGGCGTCTTGTCCCATTGACCCTGGACTGACACCGCCGTAAATGAGTGGGTGTCCGCTCGATAATTCTCCGAAAACAATGTCCATCCATTCATTAGAAGAATAGTCTGCACGAACCAAATGTTCTGCTTCTGAAAATCCGAAGTAGGTGCGTAAGCCTTCGGCACAGTCTTTCATGAAAGCTCCACTGCCCTCGTTCGGCCCGCCATATTGCATTTCCGATGCTACACCACAGTGCAACATAAGTGTAGCAACGGCGTTAGCCTCTTGGTCTGTATAGTTTCCTCTGTAGTCGTCTTTCATGTTTACCCAGTCGTAAACGGTGTTTCCGAAGTTTGCTTCGATTGCATCTCCATTGGTATCGTTGGCTGGATAGTACAGAGTATGCGAGCCAATCCGCTCGCAACAGGGTATTTAAAATAGTTCAGCACCTGTGCCGTTGCCGTTGCCACACAACCTGTAAGCAATCGTCCTTTTGCTGTGTTGGGCAGCAATTTGTTGTACGGCATCTGCTGTCCCCAGGTCGTTGTAAGCATCGTTGGCATCTCTGCCTTATGCTTGGCGGGGTCCGGCTTTATTACAGTGAGTGGTGTATTGGTTTTTACAGCCTTGGTTATTACCTCGTCTATCGCCTTCAGCCACCAGTTGAAACCGGGGTTGTCGCTTTGTGTATAGTCCGATTTTGATACGCCCAGCACTCGGGTGCGAGGTCATCTGCCGAGATAACGGCAAATCCGCCGTGGGTATATCCAAATATGGAATAGGCTTTTGTATGCTTTAACTCGCGTAACTGTCCTGCATTTCGGGCTGCGCTGCTTGCAGGAGCATTTGTTTTGTTGGAGTTTAAAGTGGTTTGTAGGTTTATTGCACGCGCTGCAGTTTTCTTCATATCGGCTTTTGCGCGTGGCTTAGCTCCCGCTGTCAAAGGCAGAAGCATGAGTAGCGCAAAGGCTACGAATAGGTTTTTGTTTAACGTTCATATATATATTTTTAAAAATGAATATCCGATGGGGGAAACAGACAGCATTTGCTGCTCGTTTTTTCCATTACCCATGGTATTGAGAAGTGTCGGTGTCTCCGACTTATAAGAACGAAGACACCGACAAAAAATTGTCTATTCTACTACTACTTTCTTGTTTCCAACAACATATACGCCCTTGCGCAGACCACGAAGAGTGGTTGTCTGGCGACGCACAAGCTTGCCGTCGATGGTGTAGACATCTACCGGTTTGCCGTCCATGACAACGTTATCGATCCCCGTAGGAATACTGACTTCAGCAGGAGCAGACTCCGTTCCATCGGCATAAATGGCTGTTACGGCATAGCGATTATTGTTTCCTGCGTTGTTGTCTACGTAGTAGAACTGTGTTGCAGCTACCTTATCGATGCGCTCACCTCCACGATAGATACCGTAATACATGGGCACAGGCATCGCCTTGGTGAAGGTTACGTCGTCGATACCGAACATAAGACCTGTCTGCGGAGTCTTCTGATGGATTGCAAAGTAGGTTGTACCTGCAGGCACGCTGACGGTTATCTTCTCCCATTCGCCCGATATGGCTTGTCGGTTCTTGAGCACGACGTTGGTGAAATCGGCAATCTCATTTCCTGTTTTCGAGCAAAGCACGTCGTAATCCTCAATATAGGCAACGTTGTTCACCATCATATTATGCGCATAGAACGAGATAGTTTGTGCCTGACCGGAGAGTTTCGGACTGATAATCCAGTTGTCGCTGTTCACGTAAGCCTGTCCGGTGGCATCGAGTTCGTATGGAACGGCAGCGTATTGCTTGCCCGAGAACGGCAGCAACCACGGATTAAGACGTGGCACATCTTCGCCCAAGACATAGGGATTGAAGATGATATAGGCAAACTGCGTGAACTGGTTGGGATACCAAAGGTCGTCGAAGAAACCGCCTGCATAGCCTTTGTTGCCATCTGTCAAAGTCCAATCGCCGAACTCCGTAGACCATGCGTCGTAGCGTTCGAAGTCTTCTGTTACGGTTTTTGGCTCTGTATCAGGAGCTTTCCATATAAGCGATACCTTCGATTGTTCTCTTACTCCACGCAAATCCCGAACCTTTGGCTTTTCAGAATCTTTCGAGTCTGATGGTAAGTTCGGTTTTGTTGTCAGTGTTGTCCAAGTCCCTGTCGTATTCAACTTCTGCCACAACTTTCATCTCTTTCAGCTCTGCAATGATGGCAGATGTAGGAACATCGAAAGTCAGCGTGCGATTGCTGAATGATGCAAGTCGCCTCTGTTTGCGTGGAATTTGCTATTTCTTTGTCCCCAGACTTTATGCGTACAGTAAATTCTTCTGCCTCTTTCTCGCCTATGTTCTCTACTTTTTACGTTCAGTTTGGCATTCCGTCCCTTGATAACTTTGCCTGTTCCAGACACGGTAACAGCCAGATTGTGTCGCTGAACCTCCATGACGCGAATGTTATCGACGAAGATTGGTGCACGATTATTGCCGCTGATGGCTTTGAAACCAACGAATATGTAGCGTTCGTTCTCAAATCCGTTCAATGGCAGAACTTCGGTTTGCCATGGCGTTTGTTCATTTATCTTAGAGAAATCAATAGTCTTCAGTTCAGTGCGTGTACCGTCAGGACGTTGCACAAACACAACGAGCTTGGTGTCAGGGAAGTCCTTACGCCCGTAGTTGAATATCAATTTCGGATTGGTAGTACCAAGGAGTGAAATCTTTCCTGTACCTAAGACGCTCCCATCGCCCGCATGTGCCGGTTCGAAACAGAGTGCACCGCCATCGTTATCGCAAGCTATGCCACGTCTAATCTTCCACGATGTGCCCTTTGTTTCAGCCAACCAGACCAGTGAAGAGAGCGATGCATTGGCAAAACTCTCCCTGAATGGGACGTTGTAGGCCTTACCGGCAACCAGTCGAGTCGTTGAGATAGCACCGCTGCCTCGTTGGTTCTGCGCCGATACACCCCAATAAACGAAGTGTTGTTGTTCGCCATCGTTGAGGTTGATGGACGTTACATCGAAGTTGGTTTTATCCTTGAGCGATGCCAAAGTGTCGGCAGGTTCCTTGGCGTTCTTCATTGCGATGACGTTATAGGTAACCTCTTCGGGGAAGACAACGCCACCGTTGGCTCCGACCGTAGAAATCCTGTCCCACGACAGAGCTGCCATCGTGCTCTTGTCCAATGCCTTCAAACCGGTTGGTGCAGCAGGCATATCGGGTCCGACAAAGGCTTTCGCCACAGCTTCGCGTCCTGCTCCTGCCGTATTATAGGCTACCACCTTATATATATGTGCGCCTTTCGCAACCTTGTTGTCCTGATAGCTCACCTTCTCACCGCTTGTCAGATGCTTCATTACGCCGAGTTTAACATCGTCGCGATATATCACTGCCGAATCCAACTGCGCTGCAAGTGCATTGCCGCCAATGGTTTTTGTGGGCAGCGTAAAGTTTAATGTGGCTTTCTCTGCACCTGTTTGATCTACGGTTACGCTGAAATTGGTAGGCGCATCGGGTGCTGTAAAGAGCGAGCCGAGTGCCAATTGGAAGTTTCGGACATAGAAACGCCATTGTGCATAAGGGCTTCGGTCGTGAATTGCCAAGCGGTATGTGCCGTCTTTCGGTACCCTGATTTCGTAAGAGAACTTCGTCTGTGTCTTCGGAACAACTATCGGCTGACTCACTTTCGTATAGGTTGCAGGGTTGTATCCTTCGCCACAAGCAATCTCCATCACCTCCTTGTACTCTGCGGCAAGTACATTGTATGCCTCGAACGAAACGGTATAGAGCCGGTCGGCTTTCAGTTCAAACGGTGGAGACACGAGCCAGTCGTCTGCTGCACCCTTAGGGTTATAGCCCGATTGTGCGCGTCCCTTAAAGTCATCTGCCAATCCCCACTCCCATGTCTGGCTGTCGTCGTTGGCGTCTATTGCGGTAAAGTTGTTGAAAGACTCCTCATCGTAGAAACTTTCCTTGAACGGTGGCGTAAGCGCATTGCCGATAACTATTCCATTAGAAACAATGCCTTTGCCCTCACGGTTGCCTGCCTTCGGTGTAACAACAAAGCTATACTTCTTCAATTCGGTGGCTGTGAACGCTACGGAAAGGCTTGTGCCTGCAACATCGGTCTGCACTTGCGCGCCGTCAGGCATTCGTTTCACGTCGTATTTCACGTCGCCTACATATCCTCCGTGCTGCCCTTGCGTTACGGCAGTCCATGTTACGACAGCCGTTGTACCGTCGTAGCTGAACTTCACCCGCTCTATGTCGGCAGGAATATCGTAGCCAACCCATGCTTTATATCTGGTCTTGGGCGACGAGCCTGCACCGTTGGCAGTGGTAACAAGGAACTTTGTGTCGCCCCCCGGTACGGTAACTTCGTCATCTACCTTCGAACCTGCCACTGCAACGCCTTTCTTCACAGTGTCGTTGTTGGCTACAACATAGTACGTAAGGTTGCCCGAAAGACTTTCACCATTCATCTTCTTGCTTGGTGCAGTGAACTGTATGCGACCCGTAGTATTGCCTTTATCGAACACGAACTTGAGGTCTTCGATGCGTGCAGGAGCTTCGGGAGCTGCCGTTGTTGCAGGTACGGTCAGTGCCAGCACCTGTGTTTCGGCAGGCATATCGCCAATTTTGTTGGCACGACCCGTAGCAAGGTCTACATTATAGAGAACCGACTTGCCCTCCTGGTCTATGCTTGCCCAGTAGAATGTATTGGTTTTCTGGTCTATTTCGCCACTCTGCTGGTAATAATTGCCATACGAATCCTTCACGGTAACGCCGGTCGGACCGATAAGTGTCTCCTTTCCATCGGCAGTATTGACAGAGTACAGGTTGCCATCGAGCGCTATTCCATAGAGCGTTCCCTCCTTGCTGATGCCGAGAGCCACATACTGACGCTCCGCCCAACCGATGAACTCACGCTTCATTTTGGCATAGTCGATGACCCCCATTGCAGGTTCGTTCCGCTTTCGTCCCAGAACACGCCGTAGATTTTGCCTGTATTGCGGTCTTGTGCCGTTTCCATGGCGCACAGCGACAGCCCGTCTTCGCCCAAATTGTCGTCAGACAGCTGTTCCCACGTGTCTATATCGTAGGTGTAATGATGTACTATGACCCGACCTTCCGAGTATGCCAAGAGATCCAAATACATTGCATGGAACACGTCGCCAACGATACCACTACCCGAATTAACCTCCATGTAGTTCATAAGACCCAACGCATTCACCTGAATGGGGGCAGTTGTGCCCACCGAATACATTCCGTAGGCAGCCGAACCCACCTTCCAGCCTTCTTGGTGAATGACGTTTCCCCACAGAACGGTGCCTGCAGGAGCTTTCAGTATGGGTGCGCCGAAGGGCTTTTGCAGTGGTGTGCCCACAGTCTGCAGCAGTGGACTATCTGTGTTCAGGGGCGAACCGACAGGCATATTCAGCGTTGAACCCAGCACCAAACCACCTCGCCTGCCCGACAATACATTCCGCAATTTACTCTCACGCTGGCTGTTGCTCTGTGCCATCAGTCCCGACGGCAGACACAGCAAAAGTGCTAATATCCCAGCAAACATAAAGTTAGTTCTCTTTTTCATAAGCAATAAATTTAGTATTTGTATGCCACTGTGATGATGACGAACAAGGTTTCAATCGCTCCGTGCCTCGCAAACGGCTGCCCGACCTTACCTCTCTACCATCTTGTGTGTGGCGTTGGCAGTACGCACAAGGTAGTTGTCTTTCGTCAAAGCCACGTGCCGACCTGCCTGAAGATTACTCTTTTCTTTCAGATTACTGACTGCTACGTTCCCCTTTCCTGTGCCCTCATATATAATAAGGTGTAAAGGCAACGGCTGTTCTTTTTATCTTTCTTTATTTGTCTTAAAAATCTATTAAGTTTTTGCAAAAAAATAAAGATATTATTTCAACTATACAAATGAAAAAAGAAAAAAATCGTGATATTTTTCGACATTCCATAAATCTGCCACACAACGGAAAGGAGTAATTGTCTGTAGATGAATTGTTTGCAATGTGGACACGGAATGCCATAATCTCTTGAATGATGCGGAATGGTTGCCTACACACAACACCCGAATAATCGCTTTGTTTTCGTCTATCCAAATGAGCAAGAGCAAGTGTCTCTGCCTATTTAGCCCTAATAATACGTTTCCTTAAATTGTGTCAAAACTTTTCATAAACGCATGTATTATATAACGTTTTTCATAATCAAGGCATTACAAAACATATTGCTTCGTAATGCAAAACAATGGGTTTTGCACGGTAAAAAGAGCCTGTCTTGCCTTCCAAAACAGGCTCTTTTGCATTCCAAAACAGTTACATCAGAAAGATGCCGAGCGTCCCACCCTGCCTATAATGCCGAATATCCCCATGTCCTCCCTATAACCCCTGCCCCACAAAGCACCTTGCTTGCCGACCCTCTCTCCTCCCTCTCCCTCCTGCAACGCCCGTCTTTCCTTGCTCTCCACGGTAGCCTTATCCCATCGGCTGCATGTATCGTTCTCGTAAAATAAGGTAAAAACGTCAATTCGGATACGCCAATAGCATCGAAAATCCAATCTTTTAGCTACCTTTGCATACCCTAAATCTGAAATTAAAGAAGATGAAAAAAATACATTATTGGGGCACTTTTGCATGCTCGCTACAGCCACAGCCATGGCGCAAGAATACCACGGCGAGATGGAGCGGCTGTACCCCGACAAACCGAAAACAACCAAAAACGGCTAAGAAAAATACAACGACTGAGAAGAAAACAACGACTGACGAGAAGAAACCTGCTGCTACAACCGCAACAGAAGCTTCTACAACGCTGCTGCCCGACCTGCAACAGTTAGCCAGCGAACTGCTGAAGGGGCACAAAGGCAGCATTGTGGCTATCCGACCGAGCACGGGAGAGGTGATTTGCCTGGCTACCAACTCGCCCGATGGTCCTGACACCGACTTGGCAATTGCCACGGCATACGCCCCGGGTTCTACGTTCAAAACGGCACAGGCACTGACTTTCCTGTCGGAAGGCACGCTGAAACCCGAAACAAAAATGGCTTGCTACGGTGCTTTCCGCGAAGAAAACATCAAGGTGAAGTGCCACAAACACAGCTCGCCACTTATGCTTCGGGCTGCTCTCGCCACTTCGTGCAACACCTATTTCCTGAAGTCTTTCGAAAACATGATAGGCAACAAGGCGAAGTACGGCACCTATTCGGCAGCCATAGACAAGTGGTATAGCTATATGACGAGCATGGGATTAGGCGGTCCGCTCGGCATCGACATGCCGGGAGAAAGGCGGCTTGGTGCCCAACTCGGCGTATTTGGCTCGTCGATACCGCATTGGCTGGCGTCCGCTCACCATCATCTGGACGGGAATGGGGCAAGGCGACATTACCGCAACGCCGCTTCAGCTCTGTAACTTGGCAGCTACCATTGCCAACCGTGGCTATTTCTATACGCCACACATTCATCCCGAACACGGCAGAACACCCTCTGCCGAAACGCTTTACGGAGCGCAGACAAACGCTGGTAAGCCCCTAATGCCTATCCGCCCGTCATAGATGGCATGCGCTTTGCCGTGGCGTGGGGAACCGCCCGCGACATAAACACAAAGGAATATGTCATCTGTGGAAAAACAGGAACGGTGGAGAACCAAAGGCAAAAGACCATTCGGCTTTCATAGCATTCGCACCTATGAACAATCCGAAAATTGCCATTGCGGTGTTCATAGAGAACGCCGGCTTCGGGGCAGACGTGGCTGCTCCCATCGCCGCACAAGTTATAAGAAAGGCACTGAAAAGGTAGACTGCAGCGCACGAAGCGCAGTTCCGCAAAACTAAATAATCGTTATGAAGACAGGATTGGTATTGGAGGGGGGCGCAATGCGTGGCTTGTTCACGGCTGGCGTAATCGACGTCCTGATGGAAAAACAACATTCAGTTCAGCGGTGCCGTGGGCGTTTCGGCAGGCGCTGCCTTCGGTTGCAACTACAAATCGGGGCAGATAGGGCGCGTCATACGCTACAGCAAACGCTTCGCAAACGACTGGCGTTACGCCTCGTTGCGGTCGCTTATTACCACGGGCAACTACTTTGGGGCTGAATATGCCTACCATTTCATACCGAACAAGCTCGATGTCGTAGACTTCGAAGCATTCCGCAACAACCCGATGGAGTTCTGGGCAGTAGCCACAAACGTGGGTTCGGGAGAGCAGTGTACCGCCAACTGAAAACGTTAGACCATGAAGAATTAGAATTCGTGCGTGCTTCGGCATCAATGCCATTGGCTTCTAAAATAGTGAAACTTAACGGACAACAGCCTCTTGGACGGAGGTGTGGGCAGACTCCATTCCGCTTGCCTTCTTCCAAAAGCAGGGCTACGAGCGCAATGTGGTGGTGCTGACACAGCCCAAAGGCTACAAAAAAGCAACCTAACAAGCTGATGCCGCTGATGCATTTGCAGCTGCACCGCCACCCCAGAATGTTGAAAGCGCTGGCAGAACGCCACATGATGTACAACAGACAGCTCGACTTGGTGCAACAAGCCGAACTGCAAGGCAACGCATTCGTGCTCCGACCACAAACGGGACTTACCATTGGACACACATCGCACAACCCCGAAAAAATGCAGGAAACCTACGAACACGGTCGCAAGGTGGCAACGGAAGAACTGCCAAAACTAAAACTTTTCTTGACAAAATAAACGCTCGTCAGGGGCATTTGGGAGCTTTTAGGAATTATAGCGACACAAAAGAACACCCTATTTTTAGGAATACAGGAGCGCCATGGACATTATTTTTTTCATAGAAACACCTATACAGAAAAAAAACACAAAGAGCGTTTCTTTTTAGACAACTTTATCTTCATCATTTCATGAAAAGTTTTCCAAAACAAAAAACTTCCATCACTTTCAAAACACAATACATTTTCTTTTTATTCTAAATAAGCAAAGAACAGTAGCTTTAAGGCAGATTTATATAATACTGATAATCATGACATTATGAACAAAATACCTATATAGACTACTAAAAAGACTGAAAAATTTTATCTGCAAAAAGTGCTTGTTATTTGTTTTCTTTTTATCTATCTTTGCATCGGATAAAGTTTACCAAAAATTAATCCGACAACCAGAAAGAACAACAAAACAACTCAACCAATAACGTTTAAAAACGTATAGACATACTGAAAAAGATAAAATGAGAAATTTCACAATTACAAAACGCGACGGCTCCAAAGACCGTTTCTCACTCGACAAGATTATGAATGCCATCATAAAGGCATTCGACAGTGTAGGCGAACCCACCGACCTTGGTACAGTTTCAAAGGTTCTTGCGAACATAAAGATTCACGACGACATCAAGGTAGAGGACATTCAGAACCAAGTGGAAGAGGCTCTGATGAAGGAAGGACACTACCAAGTGGCTAAAAGCTTCATTGTTTACCGGCACCAACACACCGAAGACAGGGAAGTATTGGAGAAGATGCGCTTCCCTGACAGACTACTGTCATGCCGAGAATGCAGCCACCGGCTCGAAGTTCGACGCCAATGCCAACGTGGAAAACAAGAACATTGCCACCCTCATAGGCGAGCTTCCAAAGCAAGGTTTCATCAGATTGAACCGCCGATTGCTGACCGACCGCATCAAGAAAATGTACGGAAAGGAACTCTCCGACGAGTATCTGCACTTGCTGACACACCACTTTATATATAAGAACGACGAGACAAACCTTGCCAACTACTGCGCTTCCATCACCATGTACCCATGGCTTATTGGCGGAACAACGTCGATTGGAGGCAACTCTACCGCCCCCACCAACCTGAAAAGCTTCTGCGGCGGCTTCATCAACATGGTGTTCATGGTATCGAGTATGCTCGCCGGTGCATGTGCAACACCCGAGTTCCTGATGTACATGAACTACTTCATACAGCAGGAATACGGCAAGGACTACTGGCAACACCCCGACAAGGTGGTGGACTTGAGCCTGAAACAGCGCACCATCGACAAGATTATCACCGACTTCTTCGAGCAGATTGTCTACTCGCTCAACCAACCAACGGGTGCCCGAAACTATCAGGCTGTGTTCTGGAACATATCTTACTACGACAAGTTCTACTCGAATCGCTCTTCGGAAACTTCTTTTTCCCAGACGGTTCGCAGCCCGACTGGGAAGGCGTATCGTGGTTGCAGAAACGCTTTATGAAATGGTTTAACCAAGAACGCACCAAGGCTGTGCTCACCTTCCCTGTGGAAACGATGGCTCTGCTCTCTGAAAACGGCGAATGCCGCGACACCGAATGGGCTGACTTTGCAGCACAGATGTATGCCGAAGGACACAGTTTCTTCACCTACATGAGCGACAATGCCGACTCGCTAAGCTCGTGCTGCCGTCTCCGTAACGAAATTCAGGACAACGGTTTCTCGTACACTTTGGGTGCAGGAGGAGTGTCTACGGGTTCGAAGAGCGTGCTCACCATCAACCTGAACCGCTGCGTACGGTACGCTGTAAACAAGAAGATGGACTACAAGGAGTATCTGTCGCACGTCATCGACCTGTGCCACAAGGTGCAGTTGGCATACAACGAAAACCTGAAAGACCTGCTGCGCCACCACATGCTGCCGCTCTTCGATGCCGGATACATCAACATTGACCGACAGTATCTGACCATTGGCATCAACGGACTGGTAGAATCGGCAGAGTTCATGGGCTTGGACATTACGCCAAACGATAAATATAAGGAATACGTGCAGGGCGTCTTAGGACTCATAGAGACCTACAACAAGCAGTATCGCACGAAGGAAGCCATGTTCAACTGCGAGATGATACCTGCCGAAAACGTGGGTGTGAAGCATGCAAAGTGGGACAAAGCCGACGGATATTTCGTACCGCGCGACTGCTACAACAGCTATTTCTATCGCGTAGAAGACAATTCGCTCACCATTCTCGACAAGTTCCGCCTACACGGCGCGCCCTACATAGAACACCTTACGGGCGGTTCGGCACTGCACATGAACCTTGACGAGCACCTGTCGCAGGCACAATACCGACAGCTCATGCGCGTGGCTGCCGAGGAAGGGTGCAACTACTTCACATTCAACATACCGAACACGGTGTGCAACGAGTGCGGACACATCGACAAGCGCAACCTGAAAGAGTGCCCACACTGCCACTCTACGAATGTAGATTACCTTACACGCGTCATCGGTTACATGAAACGTGTAAGCAATTTCTCGGCTGCCCGTCAGGTGGAAGCAGGCAAACGATACTACGCTACAAAAGAAAAATATACAGTTTAGGTCCTCAAGCGTGAGGGTGTTGGAGGACGTCTGATTCTTAACTCCAACAATTTTATATTTTTCGTTTATAGGGTGTGCATACTGCGTTGAGTAGTGTGCACACAATTTTAACAGATTTGTAATGCTTAAATACGTAAATACCGATATTGTTTTCCAGGAATTTCCCAACGAAGTTACGTTGGCTATCAACCTTTCCAACTGTCCCTGTCGCTGTCCGGGCTGCCACGGCACCTTCCTTTGGAAAGATGTGGGCGACCCTTTAACGGCAGAAGCAATAGAAAAGATGCTGAACGAAGATGGCGAACGCATCACGTGTATAGGCTTTATGGGGGGCGACAGCGACCCGGAGGCAATCAACCAACTGGCTATTTACATAAAAACGCACCACAAAAACATAAAAAGTGGGCTGGTCACAGGGCGTACCACGCTATCTCCCGACATTCAATTGCCCCACTTCGACTACATTAAGGTGGGACCATACATACGCCATCTGGGTGGATTGGACAGCCGACGCACCAACCAACGTATGTATAAGGTTCTGGAAAACAACCAAATGGAAGACATAACAAACTTGTTTTGGAAAAAAATAAAGTTGCCAAAAATAACGTAGAATAAAGGATATATGGCTCTATCTTTCCTAAAAACTATAGAAAAACCAGATGATTTAAGAAAGATAGAATGCCTTTTAAAGCCACATAACGGCAAACAAAAAAACTATGTAAAAGAATACCATTAAAAAACACAAACAAGTTGTTTACATATATCTTTTTATCCAAATATTTTTGTGTAAGTTTGCATTTAGGGTATCAAAAGCAACGCTATTTTGCAAAACTGTTGCCATTTAACGTGCGCTCTTGCCTCACCTTTAAACACCTCGTATAAATGCTCGGTTCTGCCTGATACTCACCGCTTTCACCACCCCAAACATAGAAAAAGGCGAACCACAACAGGCTTTTAAACCTTCGTTTGCAGGCGTAAAAGAAATAATAATAGTATGGGTTTTTAACTACACAATAATAATATATATAATTATTTTATCGGGATTGATATATGCTATTTTTATAGCCATCTATTTCGAAGCAAAGCTTTCTCATCAAACCAATAAAGCCAAAGCGAACATTCTTACAGGCGTTTTCATCTCCATTTATACACTAACCGGATTGTCGTCCTTACTATCTTCGCTCTCCAATAGTATGATTATTCGGTATGGATTTCCAACTCTTTTTGCAGCCGAACAGTTAGTTGGAATCATCTTTTTCCTACGATATTTCCGAGAAACAAGGCGTTGGCTGAACAAAAATACCAATGCCGTAACACTGATTTTTAAGAAAAACAGGTCGGCTATTCAGCCAAAACGAATTGTCGTAGATGCCATAGACGGTGTGCCAAATGGCAAAGGCATAATCCATTGGATATACAAAAAGTGCCTCATATCGCCGGGAACACACCAGTTTAAGCTTAGAGTAATAGCAAATAAAAAGGGAAGATCGTATGGCGAAGACGAATTTTTATCGTACGAAACACAAGTCAAACTACTTCCGGGTGGCAAATACTACATAGAAGAAGACTTAGAACAGCAGTGCATTAACATTACTCCGCTGTTCCACATAAAGGTAGAATATAGCGACGTTGAACCCCAAAACAAAGCAAAATAGACATCTAACCACTCGCAAAAGCAATGCCTAATTAGCACCGAACAAACAATATAACAATAGGAAGAAGACGATATAAGAATACATTCACAACCCATTTCGTGGGTAAACGTAAATTTTCTACGGAATGTTCATTGCCTTGTTAGCAGCCCACAAGCAGCCATAGGGGCAGATTTATTGTGCCCACGTATCCGTATACACCCACAAAATGACGAACGAATATGCGTATGCGATGAAATGATACCCCCAAAGGAGACAAAAAAAGCAGTCCAAATGCTACTTTTGGAACTGCTCTCTTTGTAAATAAAAAAATATTATTTTTATTCTGCCGGCACCTCAAATTTGTCGCGGTTTTGCTCTATCAGTGCCTTGCGAGCGGCTTGGCTCATGCCCGGACGAGACGGACGTGCACCCCAACCGGTGGCAGTACGTTCGAACTTACCGTCCTTTTCGGGTTTCACTGCCATATCGTTGAACTTCACAATCAGGTAGGTTGCAAGTTGCTTCCACTCGTCCATCATCTCGTTACTCTTGGCTATTGAGTAGTCGTTCAGGAACTTAACGGCAGCGTCTCTGTCGGTCCTGTACAGTGCTTCCGCTTCTGCTTCTACTCTGGCTTGATTGTCTGCATAGCCTTTTTCCAACTTGTCGCGCACGGCTTTCAGTGCGGGAACATCTGAGAGTAGCGTGGATAAACCATGTTTGCTACCCAGTTGCATACCCAGAATGCGTTCTTGTCGGAGAAAGTAACGGCATCTGCCCCGGAGTATTGAAGCATTCGGCACGCTCAACGTTGCTGCAATAGATTGGAACATAGGCTGCCATGTTGCCATCGTCGTTGGCAAACCAGATGATGCCGCCTATTTCGCGTGGCAACCATGTGCGCAACTGGCATACGTATGAGAATGCGCTCTGCTGTGTAGAGGCAGGACGCTCGGTGAAATATTTCTTTCCGTTGTAGTCGAACGTCAGTGGCGTAGGACGATAAGGCATTTCCCAAAGTCCCTGACCGCAGTCGTTGAGTGTGCTCAAGGCTGTTCCTTCGTAGTGGTCGCGCATGCTCATCTCCATGTCGGCGAGGGTTAGCTTGCGGTCTGGAGCTATCCAAAGGGGCATGTCCTTGGCATTCTTGTCCTTGCCAAGTGCCCAAGGCAAGTATTCAGACATGTCTTTGAAGTGATTGAAGAAGCTCCATACACGTGCATCGCAGTAGCGGCGGCCGCCGAAATCGGGTGCTGCATAAACCATTTTCCAGTTAAAGTCCTTGTCTTTTCCGCTGAACCAACCTTTTTCACGGGCGAATTTGATGCAGTTTTTAGATTTCATCACATCGGTGTTGTAGGTAGAGAACTGTCCGATACGAGCCTGGTTGGCGTGTCCGGAAATCATTCCGTCGGGAATGCGCACGGCAACCCATACCACCTTTTGCTTCTTGTCGCCACCGCAACCCATCATTTCGAGAATCCAGACCTCGTCCGGGTCGGCAATGGTAAAAGCTTTCGCCGCTTGACTGATAGCCATATTTCTCAACCAAATCGGTCGCGATTTTGATGGCTTCGCGGGCTGTCTTGGAACGCTGCAAGCCGAGATACATGAGCGAACCATAGTCGATAAGTCCTGTATTATCTACCATTTCCTTGCGTCCGCCATAAGTTGTTTCACCAATGCTGACCTGATATTCGTTAATATTTCCTATTACATTATAGGTTTCGGGAGCTTCATCGATGAAGCCGTGGCTTTCGCCTGAGTCGTAATCAACGATTTCACGCTTGGTGCCTTTTGCGTGTTTGCCGGCAACATAGTGGCAGAGTTTGCCGAACACCACCATAGTCATCGGCACTGTAGGTAACGAACACCGAACCGTCGGTAGTAGCTCCCCGTGTTGCAATAAAGTTTGTGCAAGCCTCCGCCGATGCGAATGAACAGAGAGCAAGCACTGCTAAAAGTAGTTTTTTCATAATTATGTAGGTTTAAAAAAATTAGAGTTTCACATTATTTATATAAGGGTTTAATAAGTGAGTTTCGTTGTGTAGGTAGCTACATTCTGGCGTCTGTCTGTGGCAACGATACGCAACGTGTGTTGTGTTTTCGTGGATAGAACAGGCGTTTTGCGCAGGTCGCAGAAGATGATGGAGCGGTCTTTACCCTGTTCGAACAGCACAAACTTGTTGTCGATATAGGCTTCGTAGCTCTTCACACCGGTACCTGTGTCGGACAAATGGAAAGCCAATGATGACGGAACTCCCGATGTTTGTCGAATGGCAGGCGGTGTATTGTCGTGCGCAACGTAGTAAACCAGCCCCAAGTCGCGTATGTTTCCCTGCACCCAACCGTTCTTATAAGTTCCGCCACAGTACATTGGCGGAGCACCGGCAGCACTTCCTCGGGCAATGGCTGCCATGTATAGCTTCGAAGGCTCGGCTGTTGGAGAGGTTACTCGTATCTTCAAATCGGTGTAGCCGAGCAGCGGTAACGACAAGGGAGCGAAGCGATAGCCTGCCGAAAGGGCTTTCCCAAGAGGTGTCTGCTGCGGTTGAAGCAGACAGTTGCGCGCCAACAACGAACCTTTAACATGTAACAAAGCTGCTCCGAAAGGCACATTGTTGTTGCGATTTACAAGCAATGTATTAGCACCACCAATGGGTTGTGCAGGCTGAATGGCTTGCGGTGTGCCCAAAACATAGATGTCTTTCACGGTTTTATTGCCATAATAATCTCTGAAAACGTATTGCAGGTGGTATTCGCGCGGCTGATTGAAGTCGATGATGCCTCTTGCAGCGGTCGTCTTAATGAACGGAAGACGGTTGCCAGGTTCGAGGAACGACTTCAGATACCACGTCCGACGGCTGGCAAAATGCTCGTAGTCGCCCCACACGTTCACCATTCTGTTGCATCGTTGGGGTATGTTGTCCACATTGCTTTTGTAGATAAGCTTGCCATCGCAGTACAGTTCGGTATGGCGAACACCATAGTTGTTGTACACGCTGTCCATGTGGTCGTAAGCCCATGTGCCGAATCCTACCTTGCCCCAGGCACGGTATCGGGTGTTGCCAAAGGAATAAATACGACTTTCCTGTGTATTCTGGAAGACGCCTTTGCCTGCCTGCGGATAGCTTTTGAAAGAATAAGCGGTGGGTGATTCGGTATCGGGTACGATGTGTGAAAGCCAATTCAGTGGGTCCATAAGATTTCCAGTGGCTGTCTGGTGCATCTCCAAATGGAGATGCGGACCTTGCGATGCACCGGTATTTCCGCTGAGCGCAACGAACTGTCCCTTGCTTACGGGAATTTCGCCGGGTCGGAAATGTACATCGCCATTGTAGCTATGGTGTGCATATTGCCAGCGTTCCACAGCTGCCTGTACCTGTGGAGCAAAGCGGTTGAGGTGTACATAGAAGCTGGAATAGCCGTTGGGGTGTGCGATGACGAGTGCTTTCCCAAAGCCATATTCGCCCACGATGGCACGAGAGACGTATCCGTCGGCGATGGAATAGATGCCGAAGTTTACCCCACGTTCGGTTTTTACATCTATTCCGCCGTGGAAATGGTTGGGTCAGGGGCTCTCCAAAGTTCCCTGCAAGCTGTACATGTATGTGCAGGGGAACCAAACGAGGTGCTGCAAGCAATAAACTAACGAAGAGTTGCATTTGCTTTATATTGTTTTTGTTTCTTTTTATTCGTTTAAAGGCGCTAAGGAACACTCGGAAACCTATTAGGTACTATGCAAAATAGTATTTATAGGAACAATAGGGAACCTAAAAAACTATCTCCCATAGTGCCTCCCCAAAACCTAAATGCCCTAAAGCGGCTACCTTTCGGCAAGCAATTGCCCATCTTTATAGGCTCGAAGCCCGCCTTGACGCCCTTGGACAACAACCTCGCCGCCTATCCATTCCGTCATGGAAAGCTCCTCCGTAAGCTGGAAAAAACGTTCGACCCTGTCTCCAACTATTTCTATTACAGCAGGTTCTATACGTTCTTTCTCACAGATAACTGCGTTTACGGCTATCCGTCTCATCGTGTCGGAGGCATCGGAAGACCCCTTTTGTGCATTGCTTCCTGCACTGCGCGGTCGTCGGCAATAACCGGTCGGTCAGCATCGGAAGTTGTCTTGCCCTGGTCTTTATGCACCGGTTCGCCTCCAACATTACGTATCGGGTACGTATTATTGGTTGAATCGGCAGCTGCTGCAGGCGTTTGCTTCTGCTCGTGCATGCGTATCAGCTTGATATTGGTAATTGCCAAGAGTCGGAAAGTGGTTGAACGCTCTTGCGGTTGCGGCATAAAGAAGTAACCACGCACCCGCTTTATGCCCACATGCCCTGCGTCCCGGATAGGCATAGCCTCGTGTCCTTCGCTGAAGAAGCGTGCTGTTTCGGTTGCAATACTGTCGTTTCCGAACGTTACGGTAAACACTGCCATGCCCTCGCGTGTACCATCTTGCACGATGAAAAGTGGGTCGAACTCGAGCGTCAGCAGGTCTCCCTTATGGAAAGCAGTATCTGTTTTAACCTCAAAATAATGGTAGTTGTAAGGCGGTTGTGGCATTAATATCATTGCTTTTGCCCTGTTCACACATTAGCAGTATCGCCTTTGAGCGAAGCATCGCCGTATTGACTGAAGTCGGAAGCCGATATACCTTGCGCTTGTGCTTCCTTTTTCAGTCGTTCGTCTATATTTTCGTAAATCTTTTTCAACCGTTCGGTGTGCCGCATATAGTATTTCAGCGAACTTTCGAACTTTGTTTCGTCTATTCCGTAGCGTTCAAACACAGCCAACTTGTGAGGCTTCTTGTTCTGTTGGATTGGCATTTTTAACCGCTGCCATCGACATTGCTACGTGGTAATCGTACAACAAATCCTCCATTTCTCCGGGCTGAATGTAGTCGGAAGGCACGGTAGGCTTACACGAAACCAGCACGAAAGCGAGCAGAACCCATAGTTTTGCCCACGCAACTTGTACTGTGCTGTGTTTCTGTGTGTACATTATTGTAGTTTATTCTTCGCTGTTTTCGGTTGTACTTGTTGTTCTTTCGGCTATGTCGTCGGTCGTTTCCGTTGTCGGCGGCATAGTTTTCGTGTTGTTGAAGTCGCCCCGAAAGAAAAGGAAAAGCACAACCACACCCACCGAGATGCAGGCATCGGCAAAGTTGAATATCGCCGAGAAGAAAGTGAAGTCCTCAGCTCCCCACACGGAAACCAATTGGGGGAAAGTGCCGTGGAAGAGCGGGAACGAGAACATATCTACCACGTTGCCCATCAGTATAGATGCGTAGCCTTCGCCCCACGGCACAAGTTGGGCAGGCGGCAAGTCGGTATAATAGGGGTGCGACGCCGTGAAGATTTCGCCATAGAAGAGCGAATCCAAGATGTTTCCGGCTGCTCCGGCGTATATCATGCTCAATACGATGATGTAGCCCGTGCGTGCTCCCTCTTTAATACGCTTGTAAATGTACCACGTCAGCGCACCTACGGCAACTATCCGGAACAGGCTCAGAAAGAGTTTGCTGCCTATTTCCATTCCGAAAGCCATGCCACGGTTTTCTATAAACGATATGCGAAACCAGTTGAACACGACGATTTCCTCGCCGATATTCATATTCAGCTTCACCCATACCTTTATTATCTGGTCAATCAGCAGTAACAAAACGATGGTTGTTACTGCGATTGTGCATTTCCCTTTGTTGCTCATTTCAACCTTTAATGGTCTTTAGTGGCTTGCTTCGATGCCACGCTGAGGGTTGCATGCGGCACTATGCGGAGGCGTTCCTTGGGAATTAGCTCTCCCGTAATGCGGTCTATGCCGTACGTCTTGTTGTCTATGCGCACCAATGCAGCCTGTAAGCTTTGTATAAACTTCTGCTGTCGCTGTGCCATTTGCACCAGCTCCTCCTTGGTTTGGTTTGTACTGCCTTCTTCCAGAGCCTTGTAGGTAGGCGAAGTGTCGTTTACGTCGTTGGTGTTTTTGTTCATCAAGACCTTCATTGTCTCTTCGTAGTCCGACTTAACAACCTCTAATCGTTGGTTAATGATAGCGCGAAACTCCTCGAGTTCCTCATCGCTGTAACGCTTCTTTCCTTCCATAGTTTTTAGTTTAATAGTATCTCACTTGGATTTATCTGTTCTCTATATATGTAATAAGGTGTACTGCACCGTGATGGAAGAGCGTCCAGCCACCACGTGCAGTATCCTTCTCTATGCTTTTTGCACAAGTATTTTGAGTTTAAAGTCGTCGAACTCCACTTCCGTCCCATCGTTTTCGGCTACCAGAATATTGTTTGCCAACACTGATTTTTTTATAAATTCGCCAAAGGATCGATGGCAGCGACTGCTTCTTCGTTCGGTTGTACGGTAACGATGATACGGTCTGTTATTTCAAAACCGGTTTTCCTTGCGGAGGTTCTGAATACGGTTGATAAGTTCGCGCGCCATTCCTTCCCGCTTCAGTTCGTCGGTAAGGTCTACTTCGAGTGCTACGGTGAGGTTGCCTTCGTTGCTTACAAAGCCAGCCCGGCATGTCCTCCGAGATTACCTCTACATCGGCTACGTCTACACTGACAGGCTCGCCTTGCAGGGTCGAAAGTATAATTTTCCGCTCTGCTCGAACTGTGCTATTTCGTCTTGGCTCAGGCTATTCATCTTTGCTGCAACGTCTTTCATGGGTTTGCCGTACTTCTTTCCCATGACACGGAAGTTGCACTTTACCTTCTTCACGGTATGCCCTGACCTTCCACAAAGTTGAGTTCCTTCACATTAACTTCGTGTTTTATGAGGTCTGCCATGGCTGTAATGCGCTGTCGTTGCGTGTCGTCGATGGCTGGAATCATGATTTGTGCAAGTGGCTGGCGCACTTTAATGTTCACCTTACGGCGCAAAGCCAGCACCATGGAGGTGATGCGCTGAGCCATGTCCATGCGTGCTTCGAGGTCGGTGTCTATGTCTGCCATGTTCGCAACGACCCATTTGTCAAGGTGTACGCTCTCTTTCTTCCCCCAAAGGTCGTGATAGAGCTGGTCAGCATAGAACGGAGCGAACGGTGCGAGCAGCTTTGCCACCGTCATAAGGCAGGTGTACAGCGCATCGTAAGCACTGCGTTTGTTGCCGCTCATCTCCTTTCCCCAGAAGCGTTTACGGTTCAGACGCACGTACCAGTTGCTCAAATCGTCGTTCACAAAGCTGTCTATCAGTCGTCCGGCACGGGTTGGGTCGAACGATTGCAGCTCTTTCGTAACCTTCTTCACCAACGAATTGAGCTTTGAAATTATCCAACGGTCTATCTCTGTTGCGTCTTCCGTCAGCACGGCAGCCCCTTCTGCGGGTGCCTCGTAGTTGTCTACGTTGGCATAAAGGGCAAAGAAGCTGTACGTATTATATAATGTGCCGAAGAATTTGCGGCGGCATTCGTCCACGCCTTCGGGGTCGAACTTCAGGTTGTCCCACGGTTCGCTGTTGGTCATCATGTAGAAACGCACCGGGTCGGCACCGTATTTCTCCATCATTTCGAACGGATTGGTAACGTTGCCTACGCGCTTGCTCATCTTGTTTCCCTTTGCATCGAGCACGAGTCCGGTAGAAATTACGTTCTTAAACGCAACCGAATCGAACACCATTGTGGCGATTGCGTGGAGCGTAAAGAACCAACCGCGTGTCTGGTCTACCCCTTCGTTGATGAAGTCGGCAGGATAGAAAGCTGGTGGAACGGCTGTTCCGCTGTATGTAGAATGTACAAGTTGCTTGCGATATTCCGCCTCCGTCAGTCCTGTTTTTGCCAAACCTTCCTTGTTTATCTCGCCTTCGAACGGATAGTGGAGCTGTGCATACGGCATGGAACCGCTGTCGAACCACACGTCAATGAGGTCATCTTCACATGCTCATCGGCTCTCCTGCATCGCTTACGAGTACGATGTCGTCCACGTAAAGGGCGGTGCAGGTCGATGCTGATCGTAGTTTTCCTGACTGTAATCGCCCACGACGAAACCGCGTTCGCTCAGCGGATTGCTCTTCATAACGCCTGCACTGACGGCTTTTTCAATCTCGTTGTAGAGCTCTTCGACCGATCCGATGCACTTTTCGTTGCGGTTTGAGTCGCGCCAGATGGGCAACGGCGTACCCCAGAAGCGCGAACGGCTCAAGTTCAGTCGTTCAGGTTCTCAACCAGTTGCCAAAACGTCCCGTGCCGGTTGATTCGGTTGCCAGTTAATGGTCTTGTTGAGTTCCACCATACGTGCTTTGGCAGCGGTGTCCTTGATAAACCAGCTGTCGAGCGGATAGTAAAGAATAGGCTTGTCGGTACGCCAGCAGTGCGGATAGTTGTGTGTATGTTTCTGAATATTGAAGGCTTCGCCAGCCATTTTCATCTCCATACACATCACGATGTTAAGGTCTTCCGCCTTTTCCGATGCTTTCTTGTCCCACACGCCATCAGGATTGAAGCGTGGGTCGTAGGCATTCTTCACGTAGTCGCCGGCGTGTTTGCCGTAAGCCTCCTTGTTTACACAGGCTTCGATAAAGTTTTTGTCGAGTTCGTTTAAGGTGTAATACTTGCCTTGCAAGTCCACCATGGGTCGTGTTTCTCCCTTTTTTGAAATGAGGTAGAGTGCCGGAATGCTGGCATCTTTAGCCACTTTGGCGTCGTCAGCACCGAAAGTAGGTGCTATGTGCACGATACCTGTACCGTCTTCGGTGGTAACGTAGTCGCCAAGAATAATGCGGAAGGCTTCGGTTTCCATCTCTACGAATGCGTCTCTGCCGTCTTCGCTTTGGAAAACCTTATCTTTGTGCGCCTCGGCGTAGTTGTTTACGAATGCGGGAGCAAGTTCTCCGATGCGCTCAACGGGCTTAACCCATTTCATGAGCTGCTCGTAGTGAATGCCTTCTAAGTCGGTTCCCATTACCTTTCCTACGATACGGTAGGGCAAAAACCTTATCGGCTGGTTCGTGAGGCAGGCATTTCGCCTTCCTTCACTTCGCCTTCGGGCTTGAAGTAAGCCGCCACTCAGGGTAGATGCCAATACCACTGTTGCCTTGTCGGCAGTGTATGGATTGTAGGTTTCAACTACCACATATTCTATCTTCGGACCCACACAGAGTGCCGTGTTCGATGGCAATGTCCATGGCGTAGTGGTCCAAGCAATGAACGATGGCTTGCCCCAAGCGTTGGTCTTGATGCCTTGCTTCCGGCGAAAGCAGCCCAATCGGTTTCCACGATGGTGAAGTGCACCGTTGCAGTGGTATCCTTCACGTCTCGATAGCAGCCGGGCTGGTTCAGCTCGTGGCTCGAAAGTCCCGTGCCTGCAGCCGGCGAATAGGGCTGAATGGTGTAGCCTTTGTAGAGCAAGCCCTTGTTGTAGAGCTGCTTCAACAGCCACCAAAGCGTTTCTATATAGTTGTTGTCGTAGGTGATGTAAGGGTGGTCGAGGTCTACAAAGTAGCCCATATCCTCGGTAAGCTTACGCCATTCGGCTGTAAACTTCATCACGTTCTCACGACATTTATGGTTGTATTCTTCGGTAGAAATGTATTTTTCCGACGCCTTGTTGTCGATGTCTTTCTTCGTAATGCCCAGTTCTTTCTCCACGCTAAGCTCCACTGGCAGTCCGTGTGTGTCCCAGCCAGCCTTGCGGTGTACCTGAAAGCCCTGCATTGTCTTGTATCTGTTGAAGGTATCTTTAATGGCACGTGCCAGCACATGGTGTATTCCGGGGTGCCCGTTTGCAGAGGGGGGACCTTCGAAGAAGACGAATTGCGGTGCACCCGCGCGCTCGTCGATGCTCTTATGGAAGATGCCGTGCTGCTTCCATTCTTCCAACACGTCCTTGTTGGTACGTACCAAGTTCAATCCGGTATGTTCGGCGAATTTCTTAGACATATTTATCTTTTTCTTTTACCTGTTTTCTTTAAGGTTGCAAATGTACGAAATATATTTTGATTATGGCGGGAAAATAACGAAAAAGACGGGCAAAAAGAATTTGAAAGCATGTATTTATAGAGTTATTTTTAACGCAACGTAAATAAGAAAAAGCCCCTCGCTGCTGCAAAAGGCTAAGTGTGCGCCGCCCATAGGGTCTATGGCGTTTTTTTCTTAATATGGTCAACAGAGGACCAGACCTAAATATTTTCGGCAAACTTTCTAATTATTTTTTCTTTAAAGAATCTTTTTCTTCATCGTTCTTTGAAGAATTCTTTCCTGCGTCAATGAATGAAGACACAACTGCAATAATTGCAATTCCTCCAGAAACTCCTGCAAACCATGGTTTATCGAGGTATAAAGCGAGAGCTGCCACTCCCAAAAATAAAACAAAAACAAGAAAGCAAAAACATTCCCCACCAGTTTATTCGCCATGTTTTTCCGTTCAGAATTCTTTAGTATTTTCAGCTTTTCCTTATCCATATAATGACGGTGAGTTTGTTCTTTTATAGACGTCTCTATCAGAAAAGGAATAATTTGGGGGTCTATCTGTTGATACAGCTGTAACTCCTGTGGCGATGGCAGGGAATTGTCATCAACCGAAACAGTCTGTTCCAGTTGTTTGCCCACAGAGTCTCCCATTGAGACTTGAGTTTCTTTTCTGCTTATAGATTGCTTAGCCATTCTTCAAAATTATCTTATTGAAACTTTTTCGTATGTCAGCTTCCACATTACGCCTATCGCGCATGCGATTTTCAAGATCACGATGACGATCTGATGTTCCCGACATCATTTCTTCCTTAATGTTTTTTACAGCATCAGACTCGTCATGATACTGCCCTTTGGAAGACTTACTCAGTACACGAATACCATTAACAGTGAATTCCTGCATTTTTAATATACACATAAAAGAAGTCTCCTTTATATTTATTATAATAATTGATAATGAAACAGCTACAAAATAATCTTTATTTGTTGTTTCTATAACACGCTACAAAAATAGTCTTGAGGGCAACCAAAAGGTTAGGTTATTATTTTTGCGTGGTGCAGGACTTTTAACGTTTGAAAGCATGTATTCGGCATATTAATAAAAGGTACGGACAACTATTTAGAATTATATTATAATCAATAGGGAATAGAGTTCGGAACTATCTGTCTGCCTATATGTTTAACTTATTTTTAATGCGGTGAAAAGCACAAATGTTACCTTTCTCTTTTATAAATAGGTGCTATCTTTGTAGCGGTAACAATAAAAACAATTGCAATGGAGAACAAAATGAAGGCGAATTTGCCTAAAGATAGACCAAGAGAAGTTAGACAAAATCTTCGAAATAGAAGACTTGTACGAAAGCGGAAAGATGTCGCTCGAAGAGGCACGGAAGCTGTTTGCCGAAAAGGTTGGCAAAAATAAGACCGTACCATATAGCCCTTATAGAACAGACGATGACCGAGGAGGACGACCACGAGTGCATTCGCGTGAACATGACGAAGACGCTGCAGCTGCTCGATGGCTTCATGGACTACTCGCGACCGGACCTTCCCGACGACCACCCCATTACGCATTACTACCGTGAGAACGACGAGATGCGGAAGCTGCTGCTGTCGGCTGAAGACCTGATTCAGTACCCCGTAATCAGAACCAATGGCTGGAACTATACGACAAGATTAGTCAATATCCGCTGCACTACAAGCGGAAACAGAACCAGCTCTACCCCGTGCTGGAACAAAAGGGCTTCACGCGCCCGACCACCGTGATGTGGACCTTCGACGACTTGGTGCGCGACATCATCAGAGAGTCGGCTGCATTGCTCGCCGAAGACAAGGAAGAGAATTCATTGCCAAGCAACGGGAACTCATAGACTATGCCCGCGACCTGATGCACAAGGAGGAAGTGATTCTCTATCCTACGTCGATGGCACTGATAAACGAACACGAATTTGAGGAAATGAAGGAGGGAGACCAGGAGATTGGCTTCGCTTTCTTCAGCGTGGAACATAAGCCCAAGACATCGGCAACGGCTACGCAACAGCCTGCAGGAAAGGTTTTGCACGACTTGCAGGCGCTTCTGTCCAAATATAGCTACGGAATGGCACCCGAAAAACAAGCTCGACGTAACTACCGGGAAAGCTTGCTTTGGAGCAAATAAACCCTGATTTACCAGCATCTTCCGTTCGATATTTCGTTCGTAGACGAGAACGAACTGGTGTGTTTCTACTCTGATACAGACCACCGTATCTTCCCCAGGAGCAAGAACGTAATAGGTCGCGAGGTGATGAATTGCCACCCGAAGAAGAGCGCACACATTGTTCGCGAAGTGGTAGACAAGCTCAGAAGCGGCGAACAAGACAAGGCGGAGTTCTGGATTAACAAGCCCGGCGTGTTCCTGTACATTACTTACGTGGCAGTGAGAGATGCACAGGGACGCTTCAGAGGTGTACTCGAAGTGATGCAAGACTGTACGCACATTCGTGAATTGGAGGGAAGTCAGACGCTGCTTACATGGGCGAACCATGGCAAAGAACCTGCCGGCAAGGAAACAGAAACGCCTGCAGAGAACAAAGAGAACTCCGACAAAACCGAGACAGAAGGGGCAAACGAAGCGATTACGGAGATTACGGAGGACACGAAACTGAAGGATTTGCTAAGGCAACACCCCTTCCTGAAGAAGCGTTTAGCCGAGATTACGCCCTCGTTCCGCATGCTGCAGACTCCTTTGGGCAAGCTCGTTGCATCGCGCGCAACCATAAAAATGATGAGCGAAAAAAGTGGTTTAGCCATCGAAAGAATAATCAATGGCATAACCGATATTATTAAAGACGAAGCACAAAAACTGAAAGCGAACAAGTAGAATGCACATGGCTCCGTCTGCCGAAACATCGGTCAGACGGAGTGTGCACATTGTCCCGGTTTGTAAAACAGGCTCTTTTGGAAAGCAAAACAGGCTCTTTTGGGAGGCAAGACAGGCTCTTTTGCAATGCCAATCCCACTGTTTCGCCATGCACTGATAATGAATGAGTTACATGAAGTCTATTCTTGTGAAAAACACTTACACTTTTCTTAGGTGTCAGAAATATAACGGACGCAAGGCAGCCGGGAATGTAGGTGTGGCATTCATTGCGTTCCTGACAGCCACGACAAGCAAGAATCAGGTTTTGTCCTTGGCGGAAATGTTTCGCTTCAGACCGTCGAACTTGGCACGTTTCACTGCCGAACCCTTGAAAAGGGCACGATATTGCTCGACGGTAAGATTGTGCCAATCGGCCTTCGTCATGGCAAGCAGCTCGGACTTGGGCTGAAACTCGGGCGTGGTATTGGGCGTTGCAAACTTGTTCCATGGGCAGGCGGTCTGACAGCGGTCGCACCCATAGATGGTTGAACCCATGCTCTGTTTGGCTTGTTCGGAGAGTTCGCCACGGTTTTCGATGAGCTGATAGGACAGACAACGCTCGCTGTCGAAATTAAAGTCATCGGTTATTGCACAGGTCGGACAGGCTTCTATGCAACGGCGGCACTTGCCACAGCGGCTCGGCATGGGGCTGTCGTAGCTGTCGAACTCGAAAGGCGGGAAGATTTCGCCGAGAAAAAAACATCGAACGGCATGGGGAATGATGAGCTGATGGTTCTTTCCTATCCACCCTAAACCTGCCCGCTGCGCCCAATAGCGTTCCAAAACGGGGGCTGTATCTACAAAAACACGTATCTCTCCGGTGGGTTCTTCATGGTTATTGGTGTGAAAGTTGTTGATGATAATGGCGGCAAGCTGTCGTAGTTTCGCCTTCATCACATCGTGATAGTCCTGCCCGTAGGCGTAGGGCAGCCAGCTGATACTCGGTTTCGGGCATGGTCTTGGCAGGTGCATAGTTCATGGCGAGCGACACGATGGACTTCGTTCCGGGCACGAGCAAGCAGGGATTGAGCCGCTTTTCGGTGTAGTTCGCCATGTAGTCCATCGTGAGCTGGCTGCGCTTATCCAACGGCGCACGGCGGCAGCCGTTTCGGCATCTACGGTGCTGCAGGTACAACGCCACAAGCAAAAAGCCGGACTTTCGCTCGGCTTTAATCTCCTTCCTTGAATATTTTAAACTCATATCCTTCGTGTTTCCAGCCACTCCAAAGCATGCGGCAAGGCGTAATGAAGCTTGTCGATGCTCTTCAACGAATCGTGAAACGTAATGATAGACCCATTGCGTGCGTACCTGCGGACGTTGCGGAGAACGTCGTGTCCCGTAAGCCATTTGGAGTAATCGCGGGTTACAAGGTCCCCACATAACCACTCTGTACCTCCGTTTCACCCACCGATAGACACTATGGCGGAGCCACCCATGCGGCGGACGGAAGAACTTTGACTTGATAAGGGCGTTGGCTTCGGTTACGTCAACGGCATAGGTAAGGGTGAAATGCTTGAACGAACCCAGGTGATGATAGGGTGTGATTGCCCACCAGATGCCCCCTGCGCACCACTTCTTCGTAGAGTTCGGGATACTTCCTTACGTTGTCGCCAACCACAAAGAAGGTTGCTTTCGCACCATAGTTGTCGAGCGTGTCGAGTATGAAAGGCGTTGCTTCGGGGATCGGACCGTCGTCGAATGTGAGGTAGACGGCATGTTCGTCGGGCGACATTCGCCACAAAGCGTGTGGGTAAAGCCATCGCAACCAGCGTGCAGATTGTTCTATAAACATAAGTAAATGTGTACTCGTTGTGCCATATAACAGCAGTTTGAAAATATTGTTTTTATGTGGCTGTTCGAGAATAACCTATCTCTATCCTATCCGTAACCACATATAAACAACTGGAAATAAGTGCTGTTGCAGTTCTGTTGTGCATCAAAGCCTGTGCTAAAAAACGTAGAGGCGGACAAAAATCCGCCTCTTTTACGCTTATTGCATCTTGCCTCCGCGTGTTTCGTAGGCTTTCAACATACCCAAAAATTCGTTGTTATGTGCTGCAGCCCAGCGTGGATTGTTCTGCTCGTTTGCACGAATATACTGATACAATATCTGCAAGTGCATTGCACAAGAACTCATATTCATATTGAATGTACGTTCAGGAAGACTGAGATAATAGCGAATGTATTGTGCAGAAGTCTTCCACATGTCGTTGTACATAGCCTCTGCCTTAGCCTTCTTTCCTAACATATAGTAGGCATCAGCCATTATCGGACCACCCTTCACATACGAGAACGAAAGCGGAATATTATAGGTTGGCAACACTTTTTCGGCTTTTTCGAGCACCTTCAGTGCCTTGTCTCTCTTGCCTTCCAGTATCAAATTCATTGCCAGCTGCGCCATTTCGCGACGGTGTGTGTAGCACATTCGTATCACAGTTTCGTCGAGATAGACTCCCTTTGTGGCTACTCCACCCCATCGGAACTTGTTCATCATCACGTTATAAGTCTTCTCCGAGTCGAAGCTGCCGCCCTTTCGTGTGTTGAAAGGAGTGATGCGGTTCAGCAATCCTTCCTGTATGAAGTTGTCGCCAAGGTTCATGAAGTTGTCGCTGCCTACGGTAACAGCCACGTAAAGCGGGCGTGTCCAGTTGCAGTTGGCAATCATTTCGAGCATCATGATGTCGTTCTTCAACAGTCCTTCCTTACCTGCGAGCGAGATAACCATACGGTCTGGAATGCTGTCGGCAGGCATCATCATGCCACTTCGGCGCACTGCTGCCTTGTCGATGGTCATATATAAGGTGTCAGTAGGTATGCGGTGGAACTGCGGATCCTTGGCACGCACCCAGTATTTCAGCACGTTCTTCAGTTCGAACGGGTCTTCGCCAAACTGTTTCCGAGCCTGTTCGGGGTTCTCTTTATACATCTCCTGAACTTGCTGTTTAAGGTTTGGTTCAATCGGAATGTACTCGTTTGTGCCACTTATATAGTCGAGACGGTTCCACCTGATAGGCACACTTGGCGATGTGTAGGAAGGTCGGCGCATCTGGTCGATGTACCAGTCGGCCTGCAAGTATGACAGGTTGCAGACGCGAGTATCGGTGCGCACGCCCTCAACATCTTGGTTGTACCACAACGGGAAGGTATCGTTGTCGCCGTTGGTGAATACGATTGGATTGCCCTTTTCCTGCATGGAGTTCAGGTAGTTCTGTCCAAAGTCGCGGCAAGTGTAGCGATTTGAGCGGTCGTGATCGTCCCAAGTCTGCGATGCCATCTGTATCGGCACGATGATAGAGGCTGCCGATGCGATGGCAGCAGCAGTTGTTCCGGAGAGCTTCAGCTTCTTCAGCCAGTCGTAAATGGCAAGCACTCCGAGTCCGCACCATATTGCGTAAGCATAGAAAGAGCCTGCATACGCATAGTCGCGCTCACGCGGTTGCCCCGGCGTTTGGTTCAGATAGATGACGATGGCAAGCCCCGTCATGAAGAAAAGGAAGAACACTACCCAGAACTGTTGTATGCCTCTGCGACCTCTCCATGCCTGCCAGAACAGACCGAACAGACCGAGCAAGAGTGGCAGACAGTAGAAAACGTTGTGCCCCTTGTTGGCTTTCAGCTCATCGGGCAGCAGATCCTGGTCGCCATAGAGCATGTTGTCGATGAACGAAATGCCCGTAATCCAGTTACCGTGTTCGGGTTCTCCAAAGCTTTGCAAGTCGTTCTGTCGTCCGGCAAAGTTCCAAAGGAAGTATCGCCAGTACATAAAGTTGCACTGATAAGACAGGAAGAAGCGCATGTTCTCCATCTGAGTGGGCATCTTCACGCCGTCTACGTCGTGCCCTTCAATGCCTCCCATAATCTGTTCGTAGTCTTGTGCGTGTGCATTGTCCCACATACGAGGGAAGAACATGTTCTGTTCGAACACCTGCGAAGTCTTGTTCCGCACAAGGAAATAAGCGTCCGGCTCGTTTGGCGATGCCTTTTCCTTGCGTTCGTAAACAGGTTTTCCCTTCTTGATTTCGTAGTGTCTGCCGTCTTCTGCCACCTTTGGCTGGCTGGTATAAGCCTGTCCGTAGAGCTTAGGAGAGTCTTCATACTGGTCGCGTGCAAGGTAACTGCCGAGCGTGAAGATGTCTTCCGGCGAGTTCTGATCCATTGGAGGGTTCGCCGTCGAGCGTATTACGATTTCGGCATACGATGCGTATCCGATTATCATCATGAGCATACAGAGCAGCGCGGTGTTCTTCATGCGAGCCGAAACGAGCAGTTCCTTGCCACGTTTCATATTCAGCACAAAGTAGAAAACCGTAAGAATGATGACTCCGACGATGAATGCCGACCACCCGTAGCCTACGAATGGAATACCAATCAGTGCGAAAGCTATCAGGAAAGCAATGTTCTGTCGGCGCAGATTGCTGTCCTTGTACGTCTCGGCAATTGCCCAAATGAAGCTGCCGATGAGCAGCAAGATGTAGAGAATGGTACCCGTGTTGAAAGGCATACCGAGCGTATTGGTAAACAGAAGCTCGAAAAATCCCCCACGGTAATAATGCCCGGCACTACGCCCCCAGAGCACTGCGGCTACAAAACGATAGATATTGCGAGGCGCAACGAGCGACCCTTTGAGGTCCGCATTGGGCACACGCTGTAGTAATAAACCAGAACAATGGCAGGAATACATAGCAAGTTGAGCAAATGGACGCCGATGGAAAGACCCGTCATGTAGGCTATCAGCACCAGCCAGCGGTCGGCATGCGGCTTGTCGGCGTGTCTTCCCGCTTCAATATGAGCCAGAACACCACCGCGGTGAATGCCGACGAATAGGCATAAACTTCGCCTTCGACAGCCGAGAACCAGAAAGTGTCGCTGAAAGTGTATATCAATGCGCCCACCATGGCTGCCCCTTCGATGGCTATGAGCTTGCCCATCGAGATGTCTTCGCCGTCGCGCACGATGAGCTTACGGGCGAGATGGGAGATTGTCAGAACAAAAACATGATGCAAGTTGCCGACAACGGTGCGCTCATAGTGTTCACCATGCGTGCCACTTGGGTCGCATCGCTTGCAAAATGCGAGAAAAAGATTGGCTGTAAGGGCAAGGGACGGTGCCCCGGAGGTGCCCTACTTCAAGCTTATAGCCTGTTGTTATGAACTCAGGACAGTCCCAGAAACTTGCCGTTGGTTCTATTGTGGAACAGTAAACAAAGGCGGCTATCAGGAAAGCGAAGCCACCCCAGCGTGTTGTCCACTAATCTAAACTTCTTCATTTATTATATATATAATAATGTGTAAATCGGTTTTTACTACTCGTAAGCCTACTTATTCAAAGTAGAATGCAAAGGTAATGCTTTTTTCCTGTTACCTTTTAAAGGCTGTATAAAAATAAGTTAAAGGCAGGTTTTTAAAGTTATCGCCGATGTCTTTTTTTGTCTTTTAATCGAACGGAGGCTGCCTTCTTGTTGAAAGGACATGGCAGAACATACAAATAAAAGACAAGGCAACGATGCCACGTTCACCCTCTGCAGGGGCATGTCTCATCGCATTCCTGACAATCACGGACAACAAACAGACGCCTAATTAGTGCCCAGCTCGTGTGCCAAAACCTTTGCGGCGTGCTCGCCCATCGCCTTGTATCCTTCAGGGTTAGGGTGCAGCCAGTCGCCACTTTGCCATTCCTTGCGCAGCTGTCCGGGCTTTTGTGGATTGCGCATGACGGCATCGAAGTCGATAAAGCCGTCGGTCTCGTGTGTCGTCCTTATCCATTCGTTCACGGTCTGGCGTGCCTTCTCGCGTGCCTTGGTGTAATAACCTTTACACCCTTTAAACGGAGTTATCGTGCCCATATACACTTTCAGTCCTCGCGCATGCGCCTTTTGGGTCATTTCCCGATAGGCTTCTATCAGCTGACGTGCCGTTTCTGCGGGATTCTTTGAAGTGCCAATATCGTTGATTGCCTCGAATATGATAACCGAGCGCAGTCCGTTCTGTCCAAGAATATCGCGGTCGAAGCGTTCCCGTCCGGGTGTTCCCAAGCCTACAGACAGTATGCGGTTGTCGCCAATGCCGAGGTTCAGCACGCCCGTTCCAGCTTTTCCGGGTGTGTTGATGGCCGCCGAAAAGATGTCGGTCCAGCGGTCTTGTGCATTGTCGATACTCGCTTTTCCGTCGGTAATGCTGTTTCCGAGAATGGCAATTGCCGATGCGTTGGTGCCAAGCACTTCTATTCCGGCTATGTTAAACCAGTGTTTTTCGCGGAAAGCGGTGCTGAAACTGGTATTGCCGTCGGCTTTTCCTTTCAGAATGTAGGTGGTTGTGCGCGACCCCATGTGCACGGTGGGCAGCTTGGGTGCCTTCAGGTAGTTGATGGTAATGGCTATTCGCTCCAATGGTTGCAGTCTGAAGCGTAGGGCATCGGAGTACACTGCCTTTCCAGCAGGCAGGGTAACGCCGTCTCTGCCGTTGAATTTAAGATACCTAACCGTTTCTTTGTCTATGTCGTACTCGTTTTCTGCCCGTGCAACATACACGCTTTCCATCTCCACAGGTTCGTCTGACAGCTCGTTGCTCAGCTTCAGCCGGATTGTGTTTCCGCCGATGCTCACCTTTACAATTTGTCTTACTGCCCTGTCGTCCAGCTGGTTGTTGTAGGGCATGAACCTTTTATCGACGGTTTGCGGGGCGCAAGTCCATGTGCCCACCCAGCGTTCTTGCTGTGCGAATGTGGCAATGCCGGAAAGCAGCAGCAGTGCCGTCATAAAGCTACGTATATACATTATTCTAAACAGTTTATTCGTCTTGTCGCCACAAAGTTACGAAATTATTTCAAGAAAGTGCGCTGCATGCACCACCAAAAGCAGCCCTCCACAGAACGACAGGGTGCTCCGTGTCAGCCCGATGCCTACGGAAAAGGGAGTACAAATCCCTTGCACTCCCTAAACTCATTATAAAATACTTCTAATGAATAATTTAAAAAGAACTTTATTAAATCAAAATGTCTCTTTCCCATATATGGAGGTGGCAGGAATGCCCGTGTTGCATTCCACTGCCCAGCGGTCATGGCCTTGCTACCTCCCCTCCGCCTGACAATGCAGAGAGCCTCAGGGATAGCTGGTTAGGCTCAGCTGACAGGCATGCACCGCTGACTGAACATGTGGGTTGTATGGTCGTGGCTGTCCGACAGGCTTGCTTGCCCATGCAAGCAGGGGGCGGCAGCGACGGCAGCCAGACTTGCCACAACCTTTCCCGATGTGCCTGCAGCAAATGGGTACGCACCCTGTTTAGGTGCAGCGTGCATTACACTGTCGGTCATTTCTGCTATTTTTCTTTTTACTATTAAGTTAATACAGCAAATTTAAATAAAAATAATGATACTGCCAAATATTTTCTCACAGAATTTTTCATGTTTTTCATCTTTCTTCAGGAATTGTATCAGTTTGTAACCTTTTTGTCTTTACGATACGTTAAAAATGCTTTCACTTCCTGACTTGCAAACGATTGCATATGAAAAATATGCGAAAAGTTGATACCTTCTATAGGTTATTCCGCCACGTGTGTGTACCTTTGCGCAGAGAACCCCAATATAGGGATTCGGTGATTAGGTAAATAGGTTTTTCATGATAATTATTAACAGGTTATTTTTGTTCGATGAAGAGGTAAAAGTAAATGAAACATTTTGAATACTTCATGTAAATAGTTTTTCATAGGTATAAATTCAGATTATATTTTTGGTTCAACAGGGGCTCGTAGGCTGTGAAGCAAGCAGCTCTTTTGTGTATATGGCTGTGGCTGCTCTGCCAGGGCACTGTGCAAGACAGTCTGTCTGGCTGTGCAAAAGAGCCTGTTTTGCATGGTAAAACAGTGCCTTTTACCGTGCAAAAGGCACTGTTTTGTTTTTCAGGGGCGTGGGGGCTGTTGCCTTCCATGGTGCTCCGTGGGTTCCATTGCGCCTACGGGCAACTGCCAGTTTCAGGGTTTAGGGTGCACACTTTCCGTGCGCATACGTACACAAACAAAGGCGAAGTTTTCTTGTTTGGCAGCCATCTTTTCGTAACTTTAGTGCTTCGTATGGTAAAGAAAGTCATTAAATTTGCAAAATGGATAGCGGTTTTGCTGTTCGTTTCCTCTATATTGAGCGTGGTGGCATACCGCTTCATACCTGTCTATTTCACGCCCCTGATGTTTTCGCGCTGCTTCGAGCAGATTGTGAACGGAGAGAAAATAAAGTTGTATCACCACTGGATTTCGTTAGAAGAAATGCCCCCATCGATGCCCGTTGCCGTAATGGCGAGCGAAGACCAGCGCTTTCTTACGCACCACGGCTTCGACTACAAGGCGATAGAACAGGGCGGCGAAAAGCAACCTGAATGGCGGAAAGAAGCTGCGCGGTGGCTCTACCATTTCGCAACAAACGGCAAAGAACGTGTTCCTGTGGCAGGGACGGTCGTGGCTGCGCAAGGGATTGGAAGCGTACTTCACTTTCCTTATCGAGACTTTCTGGAGCAAACAGCGCATCATGGAGGTGTATCTCAACTCCATAGAGATGGGCGACGGCATCTACGGAGTGCAGGCTTGTGCGGAGAAAAACTTCGATGTGGACGCACGAAACCTTACCCGTTCGGACTGCGCACTGATTGCTGCGACGCTGCCCAATCCCCGCCGCTTCTCGTCGAAAGCACCGGGACCGTACATGCGCAAGCAGCTAAGGCAGATTGAAACACAGATGAAGCACATACCGGCATTCCCGTCAGACAAATAGAAAAGAGGACTACAGACTACTGAAATGCAAGAGAAAACAGAAAAAAAGATAAAGGAACTGCTCGCCCAACTGAACGAAAGCCAGCGCGAAGCAGTGGAATATTGCAACGGACCATCGCTGGTTGTGGCAGGCGCAGGCTCGGGAAAGACACGCGTCCTGACTTATAAGATTGCCTATCTGATAATGTACGGCGTGCTGCCTTACCGCATTCTTGCGCTCACTTTCACCAACAAGGCAGCGCGGGAAATGAAGGAACGCATCGGAAATTTAGTCGATAAAGACCTTGCCGACCGTCTTTACATGGGCACGTTCCACTCGGTTTTCTCCCGCATTCTCCGTGCAGAGGCACAGCACATAGGCTACAACAGCAACTTTACCATATACGACGAAACCGATTCGAGGTCGCTCCTGAAGTCGATTATCAAGACTTTGGGACTGAGCGACAAGGACTACAAGCCGTCCACGGTGCACAGCATCATATCGATGGCGAAGAACCAGCTCGTCGGTGCCGATGCTTTTGCTGTCAGCAATGGCGGACAGAGTGGCTTAAAAGGGGCAAAACTGAAAGCCGTTTCGCAAATCTATGCTGCCTATCAGGGCTCGTTGCAGGCAGGCAAACGCCATGGATTTCGATGATTTGCTGGTGAACACGTTCCGCCTTTTCAACGAAAATGCCGACATTCGCAACAAGTATGCCGAACGCTTCCAGTATATTCTGGTAGACGAATACCAGGACACGAACTCCGTGCAAGTGGCTATCGTGAAACTCCTGACAGCCAAGCACCAGCGCATTTGCGTGGTGGGCGACGACTACCAGAGCATCTATTCGTTCCGGGGAGCGAGCATCGACAACATCTTGGACTACAAAAGAAGTTCGACAACGTACAGGTTTTCAAGCTGGAACGCAACTATCGGTCTACCGGAAGATAGTGGAAGCTGCCAACTCGCTCATGAAACACAATGCCCGACAGATACCGAAAGACGTTTATTCGGAGGAAAGCGAAGGGGCAAAGATAAGCTACCGACCTTGCTACAGCGACAAAGAAGAAGCCATGGTGGTGGTGAAAGAGATTAAAAAGCTAAAGCGTTCGCAATCGTTTGGCTATGACGGCTTTGCCATTCTCTACCGAACCAACGCACAAAGCCGCAGCTTTGAGGACGAATTACGCAAGTCGGCTATTCCCTATAAGATATTTGGCGGACTGTCGTTCTATCAGCGCAAGGAGATAAAAGACATCATAGCCTACTTCCGTCTGGTGGCTAATCCGAACGACGAAGAAGCCTTCAAGCGCATCATAAACTATCCGGCACGAGGCATCGGAGGCATTACGCTGATGAAAATAATAGACTGTGCCAGTGCCAACGGAGCCAGTCTGTGGGACGTTATAGGCAACGCTGCACGCTACAATTTGGACATTAACAAGGGAACGGCGGCGAAACTAACGGCGTTCGTCGAGCTAATCAATGGCTTTATCCGCGATTTGGCTATGTCAGACGCCTACACCTTGGGGGCGAAAATAATAAAAGAAAGTGGCATCTGGGCGGATTTGGCACAGGGAACAGCCCCCGACGACGTGGCACGACGCGAGAATCTGGAGGAGCTTCTGGCAGGAATGCAAGCCTTTGTGGACGAAAGAAGAGAGGAAGGACGGGAAGACGAAACCTTCCTGACCGACTTTCTGCAAGAGGTGGCGCTCTATTCCGACTTGGACAAAGGCGGACGATGGCAGCCCCAAAGTGTCGCTCATGACTATCCATGCCGCCAAAAGGCTTGGGTTTCGGTGGTGTTTGTCGTTGGCTTGGAAGAAAATATTTCCTAACGCAATGGCTGCCGGCTCGCAAAAAGGAGCTTGAAGAGGAACGCCGACTGCTCTATGTGGCAATAACAAAGGGCAGAACGGTTCTGCTATCTCACCAATGCGAAGAACCGCTACCACTTCGGCACGCCGCATTCTACGATCCCAGCCGCTTCCTGAAGGACGCAGACCCCTGCCTATATAGACACGGAGGGCGAACCCTATAGTGGCAGTGGCAACCGAATGCCGTGGGACGAACCTGCCAGAAGCAGCCGATGGCAGAACGCAAACCCCGTGGCAAGTCAGTTTAAAGCCGACCCCCGACCGAAAATAACGTCTCCACGGACTCCTGAACGTGCCGCAGATCCATTGTCGGAACGCACGAAACAGCGACTGATAAGCGAGGGCGGAAACTTCAGAAAGCTGTCGGCAGCCCTCTCAAACGGTGGCAGACAATCTGCAGCACCCTCCCGGACAACCGCTCCGGACGCAGTTTCAGGAATGGACTTACAGTTGGCGCGACCATTGAACACCAGCGTTTCGGCATCGGCGTAGTAGAAGCGATGGAAGGAACAGGCGAGAACGCAAAAGCAACCGTAACGTTCCGCAATGCAGGAACGAAACAGTTGCTTCTGAAGTTTGCCAAATATAAAATATTGTAGGCTGGTTCGAATTATCTTTGTAACGTGGAGCCGACATAAGAACCCACGTTACATTTAATCAAATTTGCGTATCTTTGTACACAATCATTAAGTTTGAGACTGATGTCATACATAAAACAGCTCTTTTGTACCTTGATTCTGATTGCCACCATAGCCACAAATGGTATGGCTTTCGGTAATGAAAAGGATTACCTTTCCTTTGATGTGAAGGAAAAGAACTTCGTTGATACAATTCCAATTGTCTATAGGTATGGTCAGATCTTGATGCCTGTAACCATCGAAGGTAGGGCATACAATTTTCTGTTGGATACAGGTGCCGGGTTAGGACTTATCAATCTACCAACAGATATTAAATTTAACGAAAGCCAGAAGAGTATTTCGTTCAGCGATGCCAACAGCCAGTCGCTCGTTCGAAAGACGGTTACATTGCCTGAATTAAAGATTGGAAACCTCACCTTACGCAATTATCCTGTGTCATCTCCAAGACTCCATTCTCATGTGCCAATGATGGAATAATAGGTTTCAACCTTATTCGCAAGGGGATTATCATAAAGATAGACCTTCGCGCAGGTCATATTATCCTCACTGACAAGAAAAAATTCTTTAAGAATGAGCCAGGATACAAATCCAAATATATATGTACCGATGTGCCAATCGTGCAATTCGCGACTTCTTATGGCAAGTCTCGTGAATTAGCTGTATTCGATACAGGCTATAATCAGATGTTTTCAATAAACCTGCGAGAGGTTTATGATTTGTGGGCAAATCCTAATATCAATAAAGAGGCTGTAGAATTCTCAGCACAGACAGTGTGGACAGGAATGGGATCTTCGGGTTCTATCTCTGTAGGTGGTACAGTTGAAAACGAAGAACACTTTATGAACTTGAAGCATCTCAATACTTTTGGTGTTTCATTCGACTCTGTTCCATGTACTGCGAGTCCAAACTTTTGCAACATTGGAGGTAAATTGCTTAAATATGGAACAATGATTATTGATAACAATACGCATCGTATGATCTTTCAACCTTATACCAACAGCAATCATATAGATGTCAATGAACGTGTTCAGAACTTTACAGTTTCATTGAGAGATAACACCCTTTTCGTTTCAAAGATTAATGAAGCATCAGACGAGTACGCCCAAGGATTGCGTGTCAATGATGCCATTACCGAAGTGGAAGGCATTGCTGTTTCCAATTATTGTGATTTAATAGAAGTAGTAGCAGATATCAAACGTTCTTATTTTGTAAAATTCAGAGGAACCGATGGAAAGGAAAAGCAGGTTCTAATAACTAAGTAAATCAGACAGCAGTATAGCTATTGCATAACCGTCTGATGTATAGTGCATTATAGCCTCCACCGTCTTACACGGCAAAACAGGCTCTTTTACACGGCAAAAACATGCCTTTTGCAGTGCAAAACAGCCTGTTTCAGAACACAAAACCATATTTTAAGGCGTAATGGACATTTGGTAGGCTGAAACCTCTCAAATGTCCTTTATTTATTACCTTTGCAGCATTTGAAAGCTTATGAATAAAAAAACTGTATATTCTGTAACAGTTCAAATGTTAAAAAGAATGGTCATCGGCGTAATGTCCAGATGTACTTTTGCAGGGATTGTGGCAGGCAATTTCAAAGTGGTCATCGTATAGACAATGTGTGTTTATGGAATGACTATCTGACCGAGAAACGAACTATTTCTGAGCTTTCCACTCTTCACAAATGTTCAGAAAGAACCATACGCCGTAGGCTAAGTTCAGTGGCAGACAGCTTCACTCCCATCTATCCTGAATCTGCAACAATAATACTGGACACGACCTACTTCTCCAAGACCTTTGGTGTGATGCTCTTTCAAGATGCCGCATCAGGCAGGATACTTCATCGCAGGTTTGTCAGGAACGAGACCAACCAGGAATACCTTGAGGGACTCAGATGCATTGAGGAGGGTGGAACTCGGATAAAAGGCAGTGGTGTGTGATGGACATATCGGGCTTTTACAAGCTGTAACATCCTGCCCTGTACAGATGTGTCAATTCCACCAGTTGCAGATAGTCAGAAGGCTTCTTACCAACAATCCGCATTTGCCCGCAGGCATCGAGCTGCTGGCATTAATGAGAGCATGTTCTCTATCGGGAAAGAAGAATTCACATCAGGCTTTTGATAAATGGTGTGATGAATGGAAAGAGTTCCTCGATGAACGAACTCTACTAATCTCCAGGCAAGACAACCTATACGCATAGAAGACTGAGAAGTGCAAAGGCGTTCGGTGAAGACACAGCTGTAAATGGCTATATACCTGAAGAATATCCTGAATTAGAGATACCCAATACAACAAATCTATTGGAAGGATTCAACTCACAACTTAAAAGGGCATTGCGTAATCATAATGGAATGAAGGAGGTTAATAAAAAGAAGTTCATAGATGGGTTCCTGAATATAAAAAGTAGGCTGGAATTACCAGCCTACCAAATGTCCATTACTAAAACACGAGAGGTTTTCAGCCTACAAATGTCCATTACGCCTATTTTAAGCTTTTTCGTTGGAATTATCCTTACAAATCGGAAATCATTTCAAGGCTGGTTCTAAAAATGGTTTTCGTCTCCTGCCTGCACCTGTTTGATGCTCCGAAAAGGTAGCCTCTACCCTATCCTTTTTACTGCACTTTCAAACGAGCCGTGGTCGAACGCACGTGCCTTCAGCTTGGAACGATAAGTATAAACGGTGGTCAGGCTGGCTCGGAGGATAGACGAGATACGGACATTGTCGCTGATACCCAGCCTGATAAGAGCCAGAATGCGCAGTTCGGTGGTAAGACGCTCGTCGCCTTTCGGAACTATCTGTGCGTCTTTTGCGCAGCAACAAGTTCACTTCTGCAACGAAATTAGGAAATATATTCAGGAAAGCTGTATCGAAATTGATATAGTATTCGTGCGTGGCAATCTGTGTAAAAGAATTGTTTTTCAGTTCCGTATAGAGTTCTTCCATACGTTTTTCGCGCGCCAGACGGTTGTAAATCTTCCGCTTGGCATCGGCTTGGTCTATTAAATTCGATGCCAATTCCAGAAAGCGGGCAATGTATTCTTCCTTGATATTATTGGCTACAAAGCTGTGCATTCACTTTGCTAAGGTCTTCCACGGCTTTGTTCAGCTGCTTGTTCATCAAAACCATTTGTGCATGCGTCTTTCGGTAGCGTCGAAGATACCTCCAAATGAAGAAGACCGCCACGACGAGGGCGATGGCAACGACACTTACGGCAAGCAGGAGCCCGAAGATGTGCATGCGCTGGGCACGCTGCTGTACGCTGTAAGCCGAGAAGATGCGGGGCAAGATGTACGCATTCTGGACGTTGCGCAGGCGTGTGCCATAGAAATTGGCATCTTCTATCGAGATGTTCAGACAGTTATAAGCCCGCTCTATGTCGCCTTGCTCGAACAGTACAGCCGCCAAAAGGCGCATGGAGTTGTTCTCCTTGGACGACGAACAGATGTCGCTCATTGCGCTTTGCACAAGATAAGCGTGCTGTTGCGGGTATTCCCAAGCTTGGAATAAAGTTCCGACAGGTCGAAACAAATCATTGCGTATTCGTGATCGTCCTTCTTCCATCGCTTCAGGTAGTTTTTCAGTATGTCGATGGCTTTCTGCGTGTGTCCCCTCTTGCTCAGTTCGGCTGCCTCTGCACACACATACGCATACGTATCCTTATACGGACTGGACAGGATAAGCTTTCTGAAGTGTTCTGCCCGAGCCTCGTACGAAGCGTGCAACTGGGTTCCTGCAGTGTATTCGGACATCAACGACATCAGCAGATACCATTCGTCGTAGAACTCCTGGAGCAATCTGTCGTCGAGAACCGACACATTTATGCTGTCCAACAAGTCGCGCGATTTATCAAAAAGTGCTGCCAGCGTATGCACATGCACCTTTTTAAGTTGCGCTTCAGCCAACCATTTCGCATCGTTCATACGCTTTGCGTAGAGAATGGTACGGTCGGCGTAAGCCAAAGCCGAGTCGAACCGGAAAGATTCGTACTCTTCGTAGAGCTGCATACATATTTCGTAGCGTTGCCTGTCGGTAAGATGTGGAGTAGAAAGGCGTTGGCGTATGTCGCCTATCCGTGCCAGCTTCTTGTCGGTTATGGCTTTGCTTTGTTCTATAAGACGGTCCAACGCATCGTATTCAGCGGTTGCCATTACGGCAGAGCTATGCAATAATGCGAAGAAAAGAAGTAGACACCAACACAGAAACGTGGCTTTGTTTTTTTGGAGGTCTTTTTGTTTCATTCTATAATAACCGTAATTCGGATATACAAAGGTAGACAGAATTATTGGAAAGTACAAATTTTGACATGAAAAAAGTGTACCATGAAAGCATCATACCCCTGGTACACTTCACGTTTAGTTACGTTTTGATTGAGAGCGTTCACTCTTGCACCTATTCTGCAAGGTCTCAATTCCTTGTTTCCTGAAACATCTTTTCTACCATTAAATGTTATTTCATTACATTGCCTCACGGCAGTTCTTTTGTTAAATCTGTTGCAAAGATAAGCAATAAAATCGGTGTTGCAATGCGTTGCAAACATAAATCTAAGTCGCCATATAGCCTATAAAAATCATATATCACTTATTTTCAGATATTTATATATATTAATAGAGATTTCACATGGCTGAAAAAAATCTAAACCAATTCGCAATATAGAAAGCGCGGAACGAAACAAATTGGGGTATAGCAGAACAAGAATAACCGTAAAAACAAAGTGGAAACAACATAGAAAGATGGTATTTCCTTCTGCAAAAACATATATCATGTCCATTTCCAAGCCAGGAAAAGCATCTGCTCTGGCGCATTTCGATGCAACGATTGTTCTTCCGTAATCTAATAAATATCATACGCCTAAAAACGACCATCATGCTTCCGCAATGCAATAGAGGCTCTTTTACAACGCAAAACAGGCTCTTTTACCGTGCAAAAGAGCCTGTTTTGATTTATAGGGGTGTGGAGATTTTCTGGAGCATGGGTATCATAGAGTCATGGTTTCTCCATGACGCCAAGTGTCTTAGGCGTCATGGAAGGGGCTGTTTGGACCCAGGTTCCATGAGGCTTTCTATGGTTTCTATGCGTCCGAAGTCCCGTTTATTTAAACTTCATGCCCAAGTTCCACATAATAAAGCTGTAGATGTCGGCTTGTTCCTCTAATTGCTTGGCAAGCGGTTTGCCGCCTCCGTGCCCTGCCTTGCTGTCGATGCGAATGAGAACGGGGGCTGTTCCGCCCTGGCATTCCTGCAATGTCGCAGCGAACTTGAACGAGTGTGCAGGTACAACACGGTCGTCGTGGTCGGCTGTGGTTACGAGTGTTGCAGGGTAGCTGACGCCTTTCTTCAGGTTGTGCAGCGGCGAATAAGAATACAAGTATTCGAACATCTCCTTGCTGTCTTCGCTCGTACCGTAGTCGGGAGCCCAGTTCCAGCCGATGGTAAACTTGTGGTAGCGCAGCATATCCATTACGCCCACTTGCGGAATGCACACCTTAAACAGGTCGGGACGCTGTGTCATGCAGGCACCAACGAGCAATCCGCCGTTGCTGCCGCCCATGATGGCGATGTGGTCCTTGCTCGTGAAGCTGTTGGTAACAAGCCATTCGGCAGCCGAAATAAAGTCGTCGAACACGTTTTGCTTCTGCATCTTCGTGCCTGCAACGTGCCATTCCTCGCCGTATTCGCTTCCGCCACGAAGGTTTACCTGCACGTAGATGCCGCCATTCTCAAGGAATGGTATGCGCATAGACGAGAAACTGGGGGAAAGAGAGATGTTAAAGCCACCGTATCCGTAGATTAATACGGGGTTCTTGCCGTTGTGTTTCAGTCCTTTACGGTAGGTAAAGGAACATTGGAACGTGCGTTCCGTCCTTGCTGATGAAGAACACTTGCTCGGTGGTGTACTTGCAAGGTCGAACTTAACCTTGGGTTCGGTGTAGACAGTGCTCTTGTTCTGTGCCATGTCGTACTGGTAGATGGTGCCCGGAACGGTGAACGATGCAAAGCTGGCAGAAGCATTCCTTTTGTCCACGCTTGCCGCTGAAGCCGGCTCTTCCAACCGTCGGCAGCTTTATTTCGTTGAGTTCCTTGCCTTCTAAAGAGTAGACATAAAGGTGTGTAGAGGCATCTTGGCTGTAGGTAAGCACGAGCTTGTCGTCGGCAAACTGGACGTCTTCGAGCACGCCTTTGCTTTCTCCGATGAGTTCTTTCCAGTCTTTGAAGCCCGGCTTATGTATGTCGGCAACCATTACCCTGCCCCGTGGTGCCCCGTCGTTGGTAAGCAAGTAGATGTTGTCGCCGACGGTTTCGATGGGGCTGTACTGCAAATCCATGTTGGAAGTCATCTGTATGAACTGTGCATCGGGCACACGAAGGTCGCGCACGTACAGGTTCATTCCCGAGCCTGCACCGCTTTCGTGGAGGAACATCATGGTTTCTTCCTTGTTCAGCGATACCGAATAGAAGCGCAAGGGGTGGGCCGGGTTCTGGTAGAACAACACGTCCTGCCCCTGTGGCGTGCCTATTTTGTGGTAGTAAACCTTGTGTACCTCATTCTTCGAGCTATACTCCTTACCCGTCTCCAGGGGCATCGTAGGCGCTGTAGTAGAAGCCGTTGCCACACCATTGCGCACCTCCGAACTTCGCCCATTCTATGTGGTCGGACAGCAGTTCGCCCGTCGCCACGTCCTTAACGTATATTTCTTGCCAGTCGCTGCCGCTGCGCGAGATGACGTAAACCATGTATCTGCCATCTTTAGAGAAGCTTATTCCTTGCAGTGCCACGGTGCCGTCGGTGCTCAACTTGTTCGGATCGAGAAACTCGTGGAGTGCTCCTCCGAGTTCGTCCATCTGGTAGAGGACGCTCTGGTTCTGCAGTCCGTTGTTCTTAAACACATACCATTTGCCGTTCTTTTTGAAGGGGCGCCTACCTTTTCGTAGTCTGCCACCTCCTTTAACCGCTCAGTAGTTGCCACGGAAGGGTATCTTTGCCAAGTATTCGTTGGTTATCTTGTTCTCGGCAGCCACCCATTCTGCCGTTTCTTTGCTTCTGTCGGCTTCCAAGGGACGGAAGGGGTCGGGTATTTTTACCCCGAAGTAGGTGTCCACCGTACCATCTTTGGGTGCGTTAGGGTAAATTTTCTTTTGTGCCGTCATTGTTGTTGCGGTCAGCGCAAGTGCCGACAATACTATAAAATGTTTCATTCTGTATAATAGGTTTATGTTATTTCGCCGATTTGAATGGCACAAAGATACTAATATTTTTCTTATTCTGAACGGCTATTGCCAAACTTTTGACTTACAGTTTCGCCGTACAAACTTTAATAACTACCTTTGCAGAACATACGTTACAAGTACTATGAACAGACAAAAAGATGAGACACAACCTTCGAAGGAAGGCATTTTGCGGCAGAGCGTCCCTTACACTGAACTGTTTTTCTACCAAAAGGCAGATGCCATATACCGGCTGACTTACATTTTTTGTCAGCGTTTTCTGCCCAAATATGGCGACCGCACAGTAGACCAAATGGTACAGGCAGCCCGTTCGGGTAAGCAAAATATCGTGGAAGGAATAGAAGATGGCAACACATCGACGGAGATGGAGCTTAAGCTTCTCAATGTTTCGCGCAGCTCATTGCAGGAGTTACGCGAAGACTACAACGACTTTTTGCACACGCGTGGTCTTGCTCGCTGGACATCGGAACACCATCGTTACGATGCAATGCTTGGCTTTTGCAAGCATCATAACAAGGCAGAAGATTATCTTTCGTATGCCAACAGGTGGACGGCAGAGGAGTTTTGCAACACGTTGCTCACACTTTGCCACATCACAGACAAGATGATGTGCAACTATCTTGCCCGTTTGGAGAAGCAGTTTGTAGAGCAAGGCGGCATCAAAGAACGCATGCACGCTGCCCGTACAGGCTACAGAAAGGAACAAGACGAGCTGTTGAAAAGGCTACAGACTGAGAACATACAGCTGAAAGAAGAAGTTAAGAGGTTGCAAGCAGAAGTGAAAAGGCTACAAGAAAGGTTGGCGCAGCAGTGGCAGCAACGCCCCTTGGAGCTTGTAGGGATAGTAGGAATGCCAGTTTTCCTAGTATTCCTAGGATTGCTATTACACCTAGGAACCCTAGTTTTCCTAGTATCCCTAGGGTTCCTAGGAATGCCAGGAACCTTACAAAAGCTTATGCCCATAAGAAAGCTAACCCCTACTTCTCCCTCGCTTTCCTTGCATATTCGAACAGCGAAGAGGGCAGGTGGCAATATCCGCCGGGGTTCTTGTCGAGATAGTCCTGGTGGTATTCTTCCGCCCGATAGAAGTTTTTCAGGGGCAGGAGTTCCACTTCGAGTGGCACGGAGTGCTTGCGTGCTTCGGCATCGAACACCTTTTTAATAACAGCACGGTCGGCTGGGTCGGTGTAATACACGCCTGTCCTGTACTGCGAACCACGGTCGTTGCCCTGCTTGTTGTAGCTTGTGGGGTCGATAGAGGCAAAGTACAGCTTTACAAGGAAGCTCAGCGACACCACCGTAGGGTCGTACTTGATGTGCACAGCCTCGGCAAAGCCGGTGCCGTCGGTGCACACTTCCTTGTAGGTAGGGTTCTTTGTGTGCCCGTTGGCATAGCCCACTTCGGTAGACAGCACGCCCTTCACCTGCTTTATGTAGTGCTCCGTACCCCAGAAACAGCCGCCTGCCACGTATATTTCCTTTTCTTTCCTCACCAATTTGGTATAGTCTCCGTAGCCTTCCTTCTCCATTTGGTCGAGCGGAACGAAGCGCAGCGATGCACTGTTTATGCAGTAGCGCAGCCCACCCCGGTCTGCCGGACCGTCGTCGAACACGTGTCCAAGGTGCGCATTGCCCGTCTTGCTCCTTACTTCGGTGCGCTGCATGCCGTGCGAGTTGTCGGATTTTTCCACCAAGAGTTGCTTGTCTATAGGCTTGGAGAAGGCTGGCCAGCCGCACCCCGAATCGTAGTTGTCGGTGGACGAGAACAGCGGTTCGCCCGTGGTAATGTCTACATAGATGCCCGGGCGGAACTCCTTGTCGTACTCGTTGGTGTACGGACGTTCGGTTGCAGCCTGCTGCGTAACGGCGTATTGCTCGGCTGTGAGCTGGCGACGCAACGTTTCGTCGCTGGGTCGCGTAAATGTTTTTCTCTGTCATTTTTGTTGTTTTAATAGTTGTATCGTTGTCTTCATGGGTGGCTGACGGTGCACGGTGGGTGCACGATGTACCCTGCTGAAGCGAACAGCAAAACCCACAACGAAGTCAGCAAACAGCTCACTCGCAGTGTGGGCAGCATGTTTCTAAACTTGTTCCAGAAGCAGCAAAGCCATTGTTGCCATAGTGTTTTTGTTTTTGTATCACTAATTCATCAGCATTTTTGTTTTGTGCTCGCTAAGTTACTAAGAAATATCCATTCGGTTGCATTTCGTTCGTTTTATTTAACTAAAATAATTACAAATATACCTTCCATGCGGTTTCTTTACCTGCCTGCAACAGGCATTCCTGACATTCCGTTGAATTTAAAATGACTTTTAAAAAGTGAAAGAAAAACGAAAAAGATAAAAGATTTGTTTGCCCCATTCAATAAATACGACTATATTTGCAGATGCATATTTTCTATCAACAGGCACGGTCCGACTTTGCGAAAAAGTCAGGGTTCCATTATGCGAAAAGCTTTCACAACCTGCTTTTTTGGCTTGCCAACATGGCGAAGACCGTTGCCTCTATACCAACCAACAGGCGTATTGGTTTAAGACAAAATAGGTTTAGATTTGGTTTTTAAAGTATAGATGTTCCATTCTGGTGCATTGCGATGCCATAAAAGAATGGTTATAGTTTTCATTACATACCGATCGGGAGGTTAGTATGTTTTCATTGACGATATAAAATAAAGGAAATTATGTAGATGGACGAAGGCTAACCGTGAGGTCGGCTTTCGTTTTTTCATGGCATTCGTGTGCAGAACATTCCACGGAGAAACAGAGGTGGTTGTCCCCAAGAGCCTGTCTTGCGCATCAAAACAGTGCCTTTTACTACATAAAACAGGCTCTTTTACCGTGCAAAAGGGTGGGTTTTGCCGCGCAAAAACGGCTCTTCTGTATAGTATTGGTAATGAGATAGTTGCAATATACGACTTTTCGTTGAGAATATTTATATATTTCTCACCCAGCCTGTACGTCCCTACAAGATGATGGTTTTGCGTTTCGTGCACTGCATTTTCGCTATTTCTGATAGATTTGTGCGTGTTCATCATTCTGTGGTGAATAATACAAAAAGGTGTAAAAACTATCTTTTTAAATATTTTTATAACTGCACAGAAAAATTTTTCCTATAAGAATATGAAACATATGAAAATATTGTTGCAAGACATGCTTTGCCTGCTGCTCGTGCTGTCGTTTGCATCGTGCATCAGGACGAAGCACCCAACCAGGAAAAGCCGACATCGTGGCAGCAAGGCGGGCAGCGAAGGTCTGCTGATACGCGAACCGCTGATTACGAACAACGAAGTGAAGTTCTTTGTCAATGGCGGCAACGACCTCACCCACCTGGCACCACAGTTCGAACTTACGCCGGGAGCCACCATCGAGCCTGTCAGCGGAACCGTGCGCAACTTCCTGACGCCCCAGACCTACACCGTTACGTCGCAAGATGGGCAGTGGAAGAAACAATACAAGGTGTCGTTCGTCAGCAACGACGTGGCTACCGAATACCACTTCGAGAACATGCGGTGGTACAAAGCCAAACGACAGTGGGACGACAAGGAGGAAAGCAGCTTCTTCCACATATTCTACGAGCTGCCTGCACCGAAAGACACGATGGACTGGGGCAGCGAAACGCAGGCTTCCTGATAACCAACCAGGACGCAAAAGCCGAGGAATATCCTACCAGTCAGGCAGATGGCGGAGTCGTGGGCAAGTGCGCCAAGCTGCAGACAGTAAGCACTGGCAGCTTCGGAAAGATGGTCAATGCGCCCATTGCAGCAGGCAACTTGTTTACGGGTTCGTTCCAGATAGACATTGCAAAATCCAGCCAAATCGACACGGTTCGGGCTGCCTTTCCGCAAAACCCCTACCCGACTGGCAGGCTACTACAAGTATAAGGCAGGACCATCGTACACCGACAAGAACAGCAAAGTGGTGGAAGGAAAGCACGACGACTTTGCCATCTATGCCGTTCTCTACGAAGTTACACCGCAAGTGCCCTATCTCGACGGAACAAACTCGCTTTCGAGCGACAACATCGTGCTGAAAGCCGAACTTGAAAACCGCAAGGAAACGAATGCGTGGACGCATTTCGCCATAGACTTCAAAGCCGTAGACGGACGCAAAATAGACGCCAAGAAGCTGGCAGAGGCAAATACAACCTTGCCATCATCATGTCGTCGAGCAAGGACGGTGCCGTTTTCAACGGTGCAGTGGGCAGTACGCTCTATGTAGACGAAATGGAACTCTACTACAAATAAACCCTAAATCTACCGACAAAGAAATGAAAACAACAAATATTATTGCGAAAGTTGCAACATCAACTCTGCTTTTCTGCATAGCCGTAACCGCCTTGGCACAACAGGAAACCCCATCTGACTGGGAGTTTGAAGTAAAAGCTGGCGTCAATATGGGAGGGCTTCGCCACTGTCTATGCCACGCGAAATAAGAAAAATCGACAGTTATAGTCCGCGACTGAATGCATCTATCGAGGGCGTAGCTACCAAATGGCTTGGCACAGACCACAGATGGGGCGTATCGGCAGGACTGAAATTTGAACAAAAGGGTATGATAACGGGCGCAACCACAAAGGGTTACAGCATGGAAATCATCAACGACGGCGAACGTGTCGGGCTTTTGGACGGGCTATGTGAAGACACGGTACAACAGTACCTTCCTTTCCGTTCCCGTGATGGCCAACTATCGCTTCTGCCAGAAGTGGAAAGTGCGCGCCGGACTGTTCGCTTCGTTCCGCCTGGACGGCGAATTTAACGGACAAGTCAGCGACGGTTATTTGCGGGAAGGCACTCCAGTGGGCGAAAAACTTGTCTATGAAGGCGGCAAGACAGCTCCTTACGACTTTTCATCGCACCTCAATCACTTTCATTGGGGCATACAAATAGGGTGGTACGTGGCAGGCTTTCAGCCACCTGACACTAATGCCGACCTTACGTGGGCAGTGAAAGACATATTCGAAAGCAACTTCAAGACCATTACTTTCAATATGTATCCCATCTATCTGAACCTTGGTTTTGGCTACAAATTCTGAACCTTTAGAATACAAGACAGTAGCCGTCTAAACATATCCACGAATATTCCACAGGGCATAAAGGTCGATTTGCCGTGCCATCACGCCGGCGAAACGTCATTGCAGCGTATGGTTGCAACGACGCAGGGCGTAATCTATCACGTTCCTAACCACAAAGAGACACCACAAAAATGCCAAAAAGAACATGAGCAACGGGATAAATCACGCCTCTACAACGAATGTTTTCCGTTTTCCCTACAATCATTTAGGACTTTCCCGATGGCAGTCTCCCATTTTACCATTACCTTTGCCCTATCGTAAAATAAACCCCTACGGGCATAAAACATGAAAGGAAAAATCTATGAAACAGAAGAAATCAAACCGCCTACGCTGCAGCGCACTCTTGCTTTTCGCTGCTTTTCACACTTGCAGCAAACGCACAAGCACCACAGAAAAATACCAAACTCTATTCGCTTAACCGCAACGGTGTGTACTACCAAAGACAGCCAATTGTAGACGCCGACTACCGCTCGTTCGTCGATTTAGGCTTCGGTTACGCCAAAGATCGCTATAACGTGTACTACTTGGGGCGCATTCTTCCGTATGTAGACCCTATGACTTTCGGACTTAAAATAGCTCAGCCCTATCCGGGCGACTATCCAACAGACGAAGACTGGTACGAATCCGATGACGGCTACTACCGCTATCGCATAACATCGAACGCCGTTCTGTTTCGTGGAAAGAAGATAAGCGACTCGCCACGGAGCTTCAAAGACCTTGGCTGGGGCTACGGAAAAGACGCTTTCGACGTGTGATATATGGGACGAAAAATAGAAGGCGCATTCACAAGCACCTTTAAAGTGCTCGAAGATGGCTATGCCGAAGACTCGTTCGAAACATATTACAAGGGCAAGAAAGTAAAGTAAAAGATTTCCAAGAGGCATGGTTTCCCATAGGATTCATAGATGCTCTATTTCTCCCAGAATACCCATGGCTCCAATAAAGAGACACAACTGTCCTGCATAAATAACCCAGGTGGGCACCATTTCATGAAAAAACCTACCAGAAAATTTGTGCGGACAGAAAATAAATAGTACCTTTGCACTGCATTTGAAAGAATGTTTGGCAACTCGAAATATCGAGCCCTGACTGGAAGGATGGGTGAGTGGCTGAAACCACCAGTTTGCTAAACTGACGTGCGGGTTACCGTACCGGGGGTTCGAATCCCCCTCCTTCCGCACCTAATTTTAGGTTTGTTTGCTACAACGGGGTCGGTTCATCTAACGGTTAGGATACAAGATTCTCAATCTTGGCATACGAGTTCGATTCTCGTACCGACTACAAAGAAGTCTGTAAACAGATGTTTGCAGACTTCTTTGTAGCCATTAAGTTTCTTAAAGTCTGCTTCTTAAGTCTTCATAAGTTCTCGGAGCACTTGCAGAATGCCTTCTTACAGGATACCTATCCTACTTGGTATAACGATAAAATGCCCTTACGTCCAGTACACTCCGATGGCAAATGCCCTGCTAAACAAACAACCCTATAACACAAAAAAACGCCTACACATCACGTGCAGGCGCAAATAAGAAACTAAATTTACTGAAATGTACGTCTTGACAACGTTTATTTATCCGAAATCGTCGAAGCGAATGGCATCTTTCTCCACGCCAAGACTGTCCAAATAGTCGGTAACGGTCTTTATAAGCATGGGAGGTCCGCAGAGATAATACTCACAATCTTCAGGCGCTTCGTGGTTTTTCAAGTAAGTGTCGCATATACAGTTCACTGCAAAACCCTGATAATACTTCACTCCTTCGGCATCTGCCACAGGGTCGGGACGGTCGAGCGAGAGGTGCATATGGAAGTTTGGATATTCCTTTTCGAGCTTCCAGAAGTCGTCAGGAAGAATGCTTCGCTTAGCGAACGGGCACCATAGAAGAAGTGCATCTCCCTGTCGCGAGTGTGCAACGTGCACAACATGTGCATAATCTGGCTACGCAACGGAGCCATACCGGCACCACCACCAATCCAAATCATCTCCTTTCCCGATGTAAAGTTGGGGGCAAACTCTCCGTAAGGACCGCTCATCATTACCTTATCGCCCGGTTTTAAGCTGAAAATGTATGATGACCCGATACCCGAAGGTACATTCTGGAAACCTACTTGTGGGCGAGGCAGGAACGGAGGAGTGGCAATACGCACGGTAAGCGTAATGATGTCGCCCTCTGCAGGATAGTTTGCCATGGAGTAGGCACGCACCGTGTCTTCAGGATTGCTGGCTTTCAGCGAGAACAAATTGAACTTTTCCCATGTTGGGAGGTATTCTTTGCCAATGAGTTCCTTATCGAAATCCTTATCGTAGTCTATGCAATCGTACTTCGGAATACGTATCTGTGCATACGAACCCGGCACAAAGTCCATGTGTTCGCCCGGGGGTAGCGCCACCTTAAACTCTTTGATGAACGATGAAACATTCGAGTTGGAGATAACAGTGCACTCCCATTCCTTAACGCCCAGTACAGCTTCAGGCACTTTTATGGAAAGATCGCCTTTCACTTTTGCCTGACAACCAAGACGCCAATGGTTCTTTATCTCTTTACGAGTGAAGTGCGGACGTTCCGAATCGAGTATTTCGCCACCACCTTCGAGTACCTGGCACTTGCACTGACCGCAGCTTCCCTTACCTCCGCACGCCGAAGGCAGATGCACGTCGTTCTCGTTCAGTGTTGCCAAAATGGTGCCGCCTTGTTCCACTTCCAATTCTTTCTCGCCGTTAATAGTTATCTTAACCTTTCCGCTCGGGCTTAGATACTTCTTCGCAACAAGTAGAAGAACAACCAAGAAAAGTATTGTAACCAAGAAAACAGCAATGCTGTATAATATAAACTCTGCCATTTTGTATTCTATATTTTAAGTCCAGAGAAGCACATCATAGCCAAAGCCATGAGCCCCACGGTGATAAACGTAATGCCAAGCCCTTGCAAAGGCTTTGGAACATCGGAATATTCCATCTTCTCTCGTATGGCTCCCATCAGCACGATGGCAAGGCACCAGCCTATACCGGAACCGAGTCCATAGACGAGGGCGTCCCAGACGGAACCTATATACTGCGAACTTGAAGGGTCGAGACCTATGCGTTGCTGCATAAAAAGGCTTGCGCCCATTATCGCACAGTTCACTGCGATGAGCGGAAGGAATATTCCCAACGCGCCATATAGCGATGGCGAGTAGCGTTCTACAGCCATTTCGACTATCTGCACGATGCCCGCAATAACGGCAATGAAAAGAATAAAGCTAAGATAAGAGAGGTCCACACCTTCTATTAAGCAGTCGGGTCCGAGCACTTTCGTTTGCAGAAGATAGTTAACAGGCACGGTAACGACCAGCACAAAGGTAACGGCGGCACCGAGCCCGAACGATGTCTTGACGTTTTTAGATACGGCTAAGAACGAACACATTCCAAGGAAGAATGCGAAAATCATATTGTCCACGAAGATGGACCTGAAGAATAAGCTTACTAAATGTTCCATAATTATTTCCCTTCTTCTTTATAGAAAAATGCTCGATGAGCCCATATTACACAACCAAGAAGTATCAACGCCATGGCAGGCATAGCCATCATGCCGTTGTCTACATAGCCCATATCGTACAAACTCTGCGGAATAACTTTGAAACCGAGCAGACTTCCACGTCCGAAAAACTCGCGGACAGCTCCTACCAACACAAGAATGAGCGCATAACCTAATCCGTTTCCTATTCCATCGAGGAAGCTCGGCCATGGTCTGTTCGTCATTGCGAACGCCTCTAAACGTCCCATCAGGATACAGTTGGTAATGATAAGCCCCACGTAAACCGACAGCTGGACACTGACATCGTAGGCAAACGCCTTCAATATCTGACTGACAATGGTAACCAATGCCGCCACGACAACAAGCTGGACGATAATGCGAATGCGGTTAGGAATGGTTTTTCTGATAATCGAAATAATCACGTTCGAGAAGCCAGTAATAATGGTTACCGCCAGTCCCATGACTATTGAAGGCTTCAATTGAGAGGTTACAGCCAATGCCGAACATATACCTAACACTTGAACAAGTATTGGATTGTCGAGGTTTAGTGGGTTTATGAAAACCTCTCTATTTTGTTTTGAGAACAAACTCATAATCTTTTTGTTTTATATTAATTTATTTCTCAATGTTACTTTGCAGTCAGAAAAATTAAGATATGGGGCAAGTCCACCCTTCTCGTTGTGGAACATTTCCGACACGCCATTGCTTGTCAGAGTAGCTCCCGTAACGGCATCTACCTGGCAGTTCGGCTGTTCCACCTTCTTTGTTACACTGAAAATAATATGCTGTTTCTGTGCATCTAAGATGTTTTTCCCTTGAATTTATCTTGCCAAGCCTTGTTATCCTTTTATCTCTGCACCCAGTCCTGCAGTCTCGCTCTCATGGTTAAAGTACACACCAAAGATGGTTGTCTTGTCCCCATTCAGGGCTATGAAACCATTAATGGGTCCCCAAAGTCCGTTTCCATAGACCGGAACAACATACTTATCCTGTCCATCTACCTTGCAGCGGAACAGTGCCAACCTGCCTTCCTTGGCATCTTTACTGTCCAATTTAAAGTCGAGCTTTCACTCCACCTCGCTCTCCTTGCTGCACAACCTTGCCAGTTTCATTGATGATATCATCGGAAAGAATAATCTTGTGCCACAGTTTCTGCGCCGTTCCGTTGGTCATATCGCGGTCCTGATTGAGTGCAAAGAGAATCTGCTTCTGGTGGTCTAACCGCACGTTGGCGTCTTGCAAAGCTTTCAATGCCTGGGAAACAAACGCCAGCAAGAATGCCACAACAAGCACAAGAACCACAGAATAGATGATTGTATACGAATTGCTATTAGTCTTCATCGGTATTCTCTCCTTACATTTTAGCACGTTTAGCACGCTTGTTTATATTAGATTGAACCACACAATAGTCGATTAACGGTGCACACATGTTGCCAAAGAGTATGGCAAGCATCATTCCTTCTGGATAACCACGGTTCAATACACGAATAATAACTGCCATAGCACCTATTAAGAAGCCATAAACCCATTTGCCTTGCTCTGTTCTTGCAGAAGTAACAGGGTCGGTTGCCATGAAGACAGCACCGAAACAGAAGCCTCCCAACACGACATGTTCGTACCATTGGAGTGGACTTGCACCTGCAGAATGGAAGATTAAAGCCATGACAATGCCGCCTGCGAAGACGCTGAGCATGGTTTTTCCAGCTTGCAATGTTCGTCCAAATCAAGATGATTGCACCGATTGCGATTGCGATAACCGACGTTTCGCCCACCGAACCCGGCATTAATCCGACCACCATATCGCTCAACGACGTGTTCATGGCAGTTCCTTGAGCAATCTCTCCTAACGGTGTTGCCATGGTAAAGCCGTCTGGCAGCGTATAACCAAGACCACAAATCTGGTCGGTAGCAGCCCAAACCTTATCTCCCGTCATGCTTCCGGGATAAGAAAAGAACAGGAATGCACGTGCAGCAAGCGCCACATTAAAGGTATTCATGCCCGTTCCGACAAATATTTCCTTTGTGAATATCACGGCAAAAGCCACTGCCAAAGCCAGCATCCAAAGCGGTAACGTGATGGGAATGATAAGCGGAATAAGGATACCACTTACCAAATAACCCTCCTGAATTTCCTCTCCTTTCCACTGTGCCCAGGCAAATTCGATGCCCCAGACCCACGATGTAAGATACTAAAATCTTGGGTAGCAGCATTAAAGCACCATACAGAAACATATCCATGCAGGTTGTTTCTGCCAGCTTCCCTGCAGCTGATGCATTCTGATAGCCTATATTATACATGCCAAACAGCATTGCCGGAATCAGCGAAATTACCACAATGCTCATTATCCGCTTCGAATCGATGGCGTCATGGATAGACGTTCCACTCTTCGAAGTTTCGTTTGGGACATACAAGAAGGTGTCCAAGCCATCATAGATACTCTTGAAAGCGTGCAGCTTTCCGCCTTTCTCGAATTGCGGGCGCACCTTGTCAAGCCAATTTCTTAAGCTCATATTGTATCTCTTAAAGTTTTTAAATCTCTATTATAATATAAGGTGTGCTTACGCATTCTCCTTCCGTAGCGTGTTCAGACCATTGCGTACAATCTGCTGTAATGGTTGCTTCGAACTGTCAACGAATTCCGCCAAGGCGAAGTCTTCGGGGCTTACTTCGTATATTCCCAGTTCTTCCTGCTTGTCGATGTTGCCCGTTATAATCGCCTTGATAAAGGTATTCGCCATATATATCCATCGGCAACACGGAATCATACTCGCCACTCATGATGATATTACGCCTTCCGCCTTTGATGCGCGCATCGAGATTGTATTCCTTTTTCTTGCCAAAGAGCCAGCTGAAATAGCTTCGCGAGGTTGAGAACTGGTCGAGACGGGGCATTATCCAGCCTGCAAACTCGTTCACATTGTCGCCTTCGGCATTACCACAACCTCCGATGTGTGTGCACCCAGGAAGGTATTGTCGTCTGCTATGGTGCCTGTCAGTGGGTTTCCGTTCAGAATACGCACGTGGTCTGTGTCGGTTAGTCGTCCTGCAACAATGTCCCTAATGGGCGTTCCCACCAAGACTTTCACATACGAAGGGTCTTTCACCTTGCTGCCTGCTACGGCAACAACTCGTGTCAGGTCTACCTTTCCGGTCAGGAAGAGCTTTCCGAAGAAGATAACGGCAGTTGGGTCTACCGTCCAAACCACCTCTCCTTTGTTCACAGGGACAGGTGATTGACTTGCACCCCCACGTTTCCAGCCGGACAAGGTCCGTCGAATACGGTAAGTTCAACGTTCTCTGCATTCGTCAGAGCCTCGCTTTCCTGCTGTGCACCAATAGATAAATAAACCTTTGCAAGCTTGGACAGTGCGGTTAATCCGGTCTGAAAGGCTTTCTCTTGCCCTTTCAGTTCATATTCAAAGTTGCCTTCCAGCGGTTTGTCTCTTAGTGCAGAGACGAATATTGCCTTTGGTTTCGTGTCGGGAGTGGTAGACACTGCGTAGGGCAACTGGTTGATATAGCCAAACAGCCCGGCTTCCAAAAGTGCCTTCTTCACGCCTTCTCCATCGATTGTCTGCACGTCTTTCGCACCGAAATCGGCAAATATCTGTTCGCCGTCAGGCTCTATACTTACATACAAGACCTTTCTGCGATCTCCTCGCTCTATCGATTTTACAACACCACTGACAGGAGAGGCAAAGCCAACTTCCTCCGAATTTTTGTTCACGAACAGCGTATCTCCCACCTTGACATGGTCGCCTGGCTTCACTCTAAGCCTCGGAATGATTCTACAAAATCGTCCGGGACAAGCCCATACAGCTTCGATGGTTCTTGTGGCATGGTCTTTTTCCTTGGCACGTCCTTTTAGTCTTAGGTCCAAACCCTTACGCAATCTTATCTGTTTTGTCATAAACTTGAATAATGAAAAACGTCTCTAATTGAGTGTGCAAATATACTTATTTTTAATCAGTTTAGAAAACTTTTCGCTTCATTAATTTCACCATGCAACAGAAAAATAGTAGTTTTGCACTTGCTTTGAAGATATTGAAGACGCTTATTCGCTGGGGTGTATGGACGGCAATCGGACTATACTTGCTTATAATTATACTGTTACACCTTCCTTCCGTGCAACGTTTCGTGGGTGCGCAGGTGGCTGATGCGCTTGCCAAAAAGTTGGGAACAAAGGTCAGGATAGAGCGTGTAGACTTAGGTTTCCTTAACCATTTCATAGTAGACGGATTGGTTATAGACGACCAGAACGGCAGGCAAATGGCAAAAAGCTTCGCGTGTTGCGGCTCGAGTAGACTTGCTTTCGCTTGTCAATGGGGACAAGGTGCGCATTTCGTCGGCACAGATTTTCGGACTGAATGCACAGCTCTATCGTGCCACGCCAGACGCCAAGGCTAACTTCCAGTTCGTTATCGACTCGCTGAAATCGCGCGACACAACCCACCAGACGCCTTTGGATCTTCGCATTCAGAGCCTCATCATAAGGCACGGAAATGTGCGCTACGACCTTCTTTCGGCTCCTGCTACTCCCAACAGACTTAATTTCAACCACCTCAACGTAAGCAACATATCGGCTCATATCAACTTGAATACGCTTACGGACAACCGTACTGACATCAACGTTCGCAACCTTTCATTTGCCGAAGCCTCGGGATTAGATATGCGCAACCTGCGCTTACACCTGAAAAGCCAACAAGCAACTGGCAGAAATATCCAACCTTCTTGTCCAGCTGCTCTCAATCCAAAATCAATGTCCCTGCCTACAAAGTGCGTTTTCAATGATAAGTCCAAAGGCTTCAATTTTTGCCACGGCTCACCATCTGCTGCGCATCGAAAAAAATCGTATCTCACTCCCTCCGACATTGCTTGTTTGCTGCCTTCCTTGCAAACATTCAACCAAAAACTGTATCTCAACACGAATGTTTCGGGAACGGCTAACCAACTGAAAATTAAAATGCTTGCACTGCGTTATGGCAACAACGAGGCTGCCATGACTTGTAAGGGCGGGCTTGCCCGGCTCACCACACAGCCGGCTTGGAACTTCAACGCCATGTCTGTTCTGCTGAAGGCAAACTCCTTCAGCACATTAACAATACCTTTCAGCTAAAACTTCCTGCCGAGATTTTCGCGTTTGGGCGACGTCCGTTTCAGGGGAAAGTACGGGAGCGCGAAACTATCACCACGCCAAGGGTACGCTCATGCTTGCCCATGGCAATGCCGATATAGACTTCCTGCTGCGTGGAAAGACTATTAACGCCGAACTGCATACACCGCATTTCACGCTCGGAAATATTCTTACCTCTTCTCAACTCGGCACTATTGCAGCCGACATCAAGGTGGAAGCCTCTTCCAATTTGCGCCACATCAACGCCAAAGGCATTGTTCCCCGTCTCGATTATAACGGATATAGCTATCGGAACATTGCCGTAAATGGCAATTATACCAACGATACGTTCAGCGGAAAAGCGTCCATCAACGACCTCAACGGCAAGCTTGCCATTGATGGAACGGTGGGAAACATTCGCCACTTCATAGAGAAAAAGAACGTTAATGGTGAATGCACGCATCAATGCCGACCGTCTTAACTTGCATAACATGCACATTACCGATGCCCTGGGCGACCGGACGCTTTCGTTCCAGACCACCTTGGCAGGCAGCGGAGCATCGGTAAACGACCTGATAGGCAAACTTACGCTCGACAATTTTGTCATGCAAGAAAAGCAACAGCCATCGTTTCAAGTTGGACCATTTGGAACTTAAAGCTGCCAACAGGCTCATGGGCAGGTCGGTGGACCTTCTGTCTGACTTTGGAACGCTGTCGGTTTCCGGTCGTTTCAACTATACTTCCATGGTGCAAAGCGTGCGAAATGTGGTGGGCATCTACCTTCCTGCGCTCACGGGCACGCCTCAACAATGGGGGCAAAACCACGGGTAACAATGTGTTCCACATAGAAGCCGACATAACGAACACGCAACTTTTTGCACGAACTGACAGGACTCCAGGTGGGGCTTTCGCCCTCTCTTCGGGTGTTTGACGACGTAAACGAGGGCGCACAAAACGGTGGCTCTCAACGTTTCCGCACCACGTGCCGACTATTCGGGATACCACTTCGAAAACCTTTCCTTGGCACTTTCTACGCACAACAATGCACTGAACATCGGCCTGAAAGGCGAATGGATAGATGGCGCCGGACGCCGTTTAGCATTGCAGACCATAGCCACCGCAAAGCACAACGAACTGAACACGCTTTCGTCGTTCAATGCTTTTGCACAGAAAACACTTAGAGGACAGATTGATTGTTCTGCCCAATTCGAACGCCAAAATGGTAAATTAGCTACGCATCTGCACTTTGCACCGTCCAAAATACGCATCGACACGATAGACTTGCAGGTGCAACCGTCGGAACTTACCTATGTCCAGAACAATTTAAACATAAAGCACTTCTGAACTATCCAACAAAGGAACAACACATCATCATAAACGGACTGACATCGGGAAACCCAGCCGATTCGCTCACCGTACAGCTCAAAAGACATTGACGTTCCGTACATTTTGGGACATCGTAAACTTCCATAGCGTGGCGTTCAATGGGCTTGCTTCGGGCAGGGTTGTGCTGAAATCGGTTTTCAACCACCCACGCGCAAGTGCCAATCTGATTGTCAAACAGTTCCAATTCGAACGGGGCGACATGGGCACACTCTATGCACAGGCGGACTATTCGAACGCTGAAGGGCGCATAAACATAAACGCCGAAGCCATAGACGAGGGGGCATCGACCAACATTGAAGGCTATATCGACCTGCGACATGGCTATATCAACCTTCCCATCTATGCACACGACACGCGCCTGACCTTCATGAAGAAAGTTCTGCGGCAGCTTCATGGACGACATAAAGCTGCGTGGAAACGGCTGGGTGAAGGTGGTTGGTTCGCTCTCCGGCGTCAATCTCGAAGGCGACATGCTGGCTTCCGGCTCGGTACGCATAAAGCCTTTGGGCACCACCTACACCGTGCAAGACGGCAGGGTAACGCTTGTTCCAAACGAAATCAGCCTCAACCACATAGTCATCACCGACCCCGAGGGACACAAAGGGGTGATTACGGGCGGACTGCACCATCGGGCTTTGCGACGCCTGACCTTCGACATTGACGTACAAACCAAGAATTTGCCTACCACAACTTTGCCCGCAGGGCATCGTCAGGGCACTTTCTGGGGCGCATATGCGGTACGAGCAGTGCGAAATAATCGGTCGCAACAACGAAATCACGATGAATGTCGATGTAACGCCGAACCGAAACTCGTTCATAACCTACAATGCGGCAAAGAACGCAATAGACGAAAACTCCTTCATACGTTGGCGCGACATGACGCCAGACTCGTTACAGCCTACTCTGAAACAAGATACTGCGTGGCTGAAACGACCTGCCAAAAGATGAATATAACACAAACTTAGCCAGCGACTTGCACATCAACTTCCATCTGAACACCACTCCCGACTTTTACAATGAAGGTGCTTATGGACGAGAACACAGGCGATAATATCACCCTGAATGGCTCGGGCGTGCTTCGCGCCACCTATTATAATAAAGGTGCTTTCCAGCTCTTCGGCAACTACAATGTGGAGCGTGGAGCCTACAATCTTACCATTCAGAATGTCATAAAACGACAATTCACATTCAGCGAAGGCTCGCTCATAGCCTTCGGCGGCGACCCCTACGCTGCAACATTAAAGCTGAAAGGGCACTACACACTGAATTCCGTACCACTCTCCGACCTGCAAATGGGCAGCTCGTTCCGCACCAGCAACACCAAGGTAGACTGCCTGTTGGACATCAACGGTACGCCCGAAGCACCCTCGATAACCTTCGGGCTGAACCTGCCGGAGCTTTCTTCCGACGCAAAGACAGATGGTGCTGTCGGTGATTGAACTCGAGCAAGACCTCAACCAGCAGGTGTTGTATCTGTTGGCAGTGGGTCGTTTCTACCCTCAAACAGCCAACAATGCCGGACAGCGCGACCCTAACCAGTCGGGGCAAGCCTCGCTCGTAATGCAGAGTATCTTGTCGGGAACGCTCTCGCAACAAATAAACACCGTGCTGTCCAACGTCATAAAGGACAACCATTGGAACTTTTGGCGCAAACATAGCCACCGGAAACGATGGCTTCAGCAATGCCGAATACGAAGGCATACTGTCGGGCAGCCTGCTCAACAACCGCCTGCTCATCAACGGCGAGTTTGGCTATCGCGACAACGTTGCCACCAACACATCGGCTTTCATCGGAGACTTCGACATAAAATACCTGCTCCTGCCCAACGGGAACATAGCCCTGAACTTCTACAACAGAGCCAACGACCGCTACTTTACACGCAACTCTCTGAACACACAGGGCATTGGCGTGATAATGAAAAAGACTTCACCAACCTCCGCGAACTGTTCCACTGGAGAAAGAAAAGAAGAAATAAAGCGGCAAAAACGGCAGTGTTGAAGCAAAAATATTGTTTTATCTACCCCCATAAAGAGCATAGTATTTCTATAAAATATAGTATTCCTATAGCTTTCTCAAATCTTTGAATTTCAAGCAATTTTCCACCGCATTCCAATACCTATCTCTGCGTTGCAAAAGAGCCTGTTTTGCATCGTAAAACAGGCTCTTTTGAAATCTGAGGACAACCTTGCTTGTCTTTCGGCATATATTTATTCGAAATCGTCGGTGCGGTAGCACTTTAGCCTATAATACGAAAGGGTTAATGCCAACACACCCATTGCGAGGAGAAAGACGATTACTTCCCACGAAGTATCTTCCATTCCACCATACCAGAACACGGCTCGTGGAATAAAAATTAAGCTTATAATAATAACAATAGCAAGTATTAGCAAACCAGCAAAGAACGAAAGGAAGGGGAAATAGACTGACACGGCAAAGAAAAACGACATGATAAAGAAAACGAAAGGGCAACGTATAGCTTCCTGGGAATGGTTCCAAGCCTACTTCCCACGGTGCCGGCTGATACGTCGGTGTAGCAACAAAAATATCGAGCAGATGGGTTACAAACAAGAAAAAGAAGAATGGCAAAAGCACAAAAATTATCCAACGCACCACCCATTCGCCCCAAACAGGCACGCGCAACACTGGTATTTCGTATTTACGACTCATACCAAACGAAGCTGCAATGCAGCAAACAAGTATAAATAGTGGGTAGATTACATATATAACCGAGCCGCCTCCGCCGTTTCCGGTGGGCGAACCAAAGCCACGAAATGCAGCGGTTACCATCTCTAACAATACCATTGGTATAAAATCGCTATTGCTGTGTAGCGTCTTTTCTTCTTTGTTGCAGCCCATAAGGCTCTTGCGTAAGCTACTATATTTACATGTGCACGTCTATTACAATTTCTTTCCATAAGGCTTTGCTATTTTTATCATTGGTTCGGTGTCGTATCCGAATGTTATATCTCCTCGTTTCTTTTCTGACACTTCTATTGTTTTATACGACTCGCGTGTGAAAAAACGGCAGGTTTCACTTACCTGTCAGCAGCAGCGTATCTACCTTGCACCGTTCATCGTAGTAGTCTGTTTCGCCGTCGAGGTCTATGCGCATGTTCCTGATATGGGCTTTTCCAAGATCCATTTTTGTAGGTAACCCACTGTGTCCAGAACTCGCCTAACTCCGTTTTGCCATAGAAACGAAGGAAGGTATTGTAGGCAGCTGTGAAGTAGAGCGATGGTAAATGTGCATCAATCAGATAGAAACAGAGATCCCCGGACTATCGGTTCTGATGGCACAGAAGTCTTTCATCACCGTCATATAAACAAAGATAGTGTAGGTGTCTTCCTGCTCTACCATATCTATAAGTCGGTCGTTAGAGCTGTTTGTTTTCCAGCCCGTAAGCAATTGTTCATCGAAATTGGTGTAAGTATGAATCAGCCTATGCTTCCTGGTGTCAAGTACCTCTCCATCTTGAGTAGCCTTTCCGTAGAGTACATCGCCATTTTTTGTTATCTGCACCAAATCTTTTGGATATTTAATACAGCATTTGTTAGGGTCGTCAGTAAACGATATTGCCACGACAAACGAAAACATCTGGCATATCGCGAAACCACAATTCTTTTGTACCAGTAATACGACTGATGGTGTAATTGTCTACATCAACGTTTACACGTTTGGCTTCCGTTTCTGCCATTTCGTAGTCAAAGGGAGGCGGTCCTTGCGGTGCATTAGTGCCAATAACCACCATTCCAAGAATGAGTAGTACTATATAGGCAACTCCAAGAATGGTCGAGTTGTTTTCATATTGTTTCTATTTATAATTTCATATTGTTTCTGTTATAAGTTATAGCAGTCTCAGGCGTTATAAGAAACCCATGTGGTGCACTGCATCAACGGTCTGGCATGCCATGAAAAGCAACAGGGACACAGTCAGTTTCTCGTCAGACTGCCCCCCTGTTTCTCTATTTCCTATTCGTTTTCACACCCACTATCTTCGTCGGAGCCTGCTCCTTGTTGCGCCAGTTCACCACCGTTACCACGGCGGGCAAGGTTTATGAATGCCCTGCCCGGTGATGCTGTCGATGTTTACTGCCGAAGGTTCGCCCTTGTCTCCGTTCTCGCAGATGCTTTGCACGAGCAGGGATCTGTGCCAAAAGTGGGCAGTTCATTTCCTTAGCCAATTGTTTTGCGCCCTCTTTGCCGAATATGTAGTATTTGTTGTTGGGCAATTCGGCTGGTGTAAAGTACGCCATGTTCTCCACCAAGCCCAGTATGGGCACGTTTACTTTGTCGTTCCGGTACATGTCTATCCCCTTACGGGCATCGGCAAGCGCCACTTTCTGCGGCGTGGAAACGATTACTGCACCCGTGATAGCCAAGGTTTGCAGCAGCGTAAGGTGTATGTCGCTCGTTCCGGGCGGCGTATCGAGAATGAAATAGTCCAACTCTCCCCAGTCGGCGTCGGCAATCAGCTGCTTCAAAGCATTGCAAGCCATGCTGCCGCGCCACAGTGTTGCGGTGTCGGGATTGACGAAAAAGCCGATGGAAAGCAGCTTTACTCCATACTTTTCTATGGGTTCTATGAGCTGTCTGCCGTCTTTTTCTATGGCGTAGGGGCGTTCTTGCTCCACTCCAAACATCTTTGGCATGCTGGGACCGAACACGTCCGTGTCCAACAAACCCACTTTATAGCCCAATCGTGCCAGAGCTATGGCAAGATTGGCAGACACCGTGCTCTTGCCTACCCCACCCTTTCCGGAGCTGACGGCGATGATGTTCTTCACCTGTGGCAGCAGTTTTCCCTACCTCGGGGCGCGGTGTAGACTTGTATTCGGTCTTTATTTCAACCTCCACATCCTTGCCCACGGAGTAGTGTATCTGCGCTTCGGCAGCCTTGACAGTAGACTTCAGGAAAGGGTCGGTGTCTCTGGGGAACACCAAAGTGAAGCTAACCTTGTTTCCATCAATGCGTATATCGTCGGCAAGCATGTCGCTTTCTATGATGTTTTTCTTTGTTCCGGGGTACATCACCTGCTCCAAGGCTTTGGTAATGAGTTTTGGATATAATTCCATATTCGTCTGTTTATGTTGTATAGTGCCTGCAAAGATACAGAAAAAGTTGAAGTTGCAAGCCACCACGAACAAGATTGGTGTTGTGGCAGGGTTAATCTTTCAGCCCGATGCCTTGTGCCTGCGTTGCGGAATGGCAGGAAAGCGCAAGCCATACAAAGGCAGGCACACTGTAACCGGGGGCTGTCCTCGTTGCCAAACAACGCCCTTGTGCAGCTTGTTGTGGGGCAGGACACTGCAAAAAGAGCCTGTTTTGCGGCTCAAAACAGGCTCTTTTGCAGTGTAAAACAATGGGTTTTGCAGCTCCAAGACGTGCGTTTCGTATCTTTCTGACAATGAGATGGTTGCACAATCTGGAAATTTACGGAATATGTTTACGGATTTTTCATGTCGCAGCCATCAGTCCGCTTGTCTGTTACTTTACATCATTACATTGCTTCCTGCAATCTTTTATCTGCCTGTTGCCATCTTGGCTGCCATTCATTCTCGGCGTAGTTCGCTACGTTTTCGAGTGAATGACAGTCCAATCCGGCTAACAATGAAACAAAATACACCGAAGTTCTAATGTCGATTTGGGGCTAAAAGGCACGTCGCTATGGCTTTACAACCTTTCTTCCGTTAACGATATAGACACCTTTTGGCAGGTTCTTGAATTCGCCCGACAGGCGTACTCCGCTAACAGAGTATATGCTTTGTGGGACAGTAGGCTCGGCTGTAGCTGCAGAAATGCCCGTAGGGTCTTTCTTAATGGTTACCTTCGTCTTTACAGGGTCGCCATTCAGCACGATGCCATGCTTGGCTGGGTCGAACGTTGCGCCCTCTGGTTGAACTACATTACACCCTATGAGCGTGAGCGAAGCGAAGTCGCTGACAGAGCCATACTGCGTTCCTATAGCCGTAACGTCGGCGTTCTTGATGGTAAGATGTTCCTTCTCGCCTCCATCACCTGCTATTCCGTACACCGTGCTCTCGGCATTCACGGTGCAGTTGTCAATCGTGAGGTCGGTCTGATTGGCATAGATGGCACAGTCTTTCAGACTTTTCGCATTGAGCGTCCCACCGCCTGTAATGGTGAGCGGAGCTGTAAAGCTGAGCACAACATACTCCGTTGTAAGATTGTTGTTGCCAACCAGCTTTATGGTAAGCCCGTCGGAGTGCGACACCACCGCATTGATAGTACCGGCGACAGATACATCTTGGAAAGTAAGAACGTTGGTTGCAGGGTCGTAAAGAATGGTTCCGCTGACGTTGTCGAGCTTGGAAAGTGTTTTATAATTGGCAGAAGTAACGCGTGTGCCAGCCACTTCGATGTCGTAGTAGGTAAGTTCCTGCGCCTTGATAACCACCTCGTCCTTTAGCAATTGTCCGTTCAATGCTACGCCAGCGAGACTTGCGTCGAAGGAAGCAGCCTTAGGCTGCACAATGGAACAGCCGTTGAGCGAGAGCGTCTGTATGCCGCACATACTGGCGTAGGTGTTTCCTTTTGCCCTGACCGAAGCGTTGTTGATGGTGATTTCGGCTCCTGCAAGTTCGTTTCCGACAGAGCCTTTGCTTTCAATTCCGCTGTTATCGATGGTCAGCGAGGTGTTGGGCGCAACGTAGAGCCCGAAGTTCTTGCCCGTGAGTTCCATCTTTCCACCGCCCGTAATGGTACAATTCCCCTTTTCAATGTTAAGCGCATGTCCGTCGGTAGAGGCGAGTGTGTTTGTTCCTTCCATGCGAATGGTGAGGTCGTTCATCGATGTTTTAATGGCTTCGTCGGTTCCGTACACGTTGATGGTGGCGTCGTAGAGACTTAAAACCTTCGTTGAGGGGTCGTAAAGCACTATGCCCTTGGTGTGTGGAAGGTCGTTGCAGTTGTCGGAAGTAACCTGCGTGCCAGCCACCCACAGCTGGTAGGTTTCTATTTTTCCATCTTCCGTAATCAGGAGCTTTGCCCCATCGTTGTTCACATCGTGCACTATGTGCATCGTAAAGCGGTAGGTCTTGCCCGCTTCAAACTTGTAATCGTTGCCCCGTGTGGGTCCGTCGGCATCGCCGGCAATCCATATCTTGGTGCCAGCCTGTGGGGCTGCAATACAGAAATCGTATATTCCGGCAGGTATTTCTATACTTTCCTCGCCATCTACCACCATGTGCTTCGGTGTGGTAGAGGGGTCGGCACCGACAGGAATGGTATATTCGAAGCCGTTGTATAGGTCGGCTGGCGGATTGTTGTTGTCCCAAATCGGTCCTTCTACAGGTATTTTTGTCGCCGTAAAGGTTGTGGTCGGCATCGAGCAACATCTGGTATCCGCTGCCGTCTCTCCACACATCGTGTGCTTCAAGAATAATTTTTGCCGTACCTTGCGCCCAAGAATGGACAGGGCATTGCAAACATAGTAATGAACAAGACGGCTATTGCCGCAAACATTTTTCTACGTAGTTTTAGTTCCATAATCGTAAAATCTCCCTGTTTTACTCTCTTTTCAGAGCAACGCCGTATCGGAGATGAGGGCGTAGTGTTAGGTTGATGGGAATATATTTCTTGCTGAATGAATATTTTTTTCTGCACGTTTCGTGAAGTGCACTTCATTAAAAATGTAACTATGTAATGGCACAAAGATAGTGCTTTTTACAATTAAATAACAAATATTCAGTAAGTTTTTCGTGGCATTTTGCAACAATTACAAGGTTGCGACACTTTCTGTAGATGCAATCTTCCATTTTTGGGGAACATATTGGTAGGAATTGCCATAAAAGACTTGTCTTTTTGCCATTACGTCCGTGTGCCTTTTCGCTTGCAAAACCAAGTTTGTGTGAGACCGCAATAAAACATCTTTAAAACTATCGTTTGCAAAGTAGGCTTTACAAAAGAGACTCTTTTTAATCTTTTCTTGCAACATTAATAATTATTTTCGTATCTTTGCAATCGCTTTAAGATATCTTATACATTAACAATTAGATGTAATAATATTATAGCTATATAGAATTTATGTATTTTACACTTTTTGATCACCGTCTTCATAACGGCAGCCTTCTTGGTTGTTGCAGCCTATGTTACTGCAAAGCTAGTGGGTCCCCGTTCTTACAATCCGACGAAAGGTGAACCTTACGAGTGTGGTATTCCTACCTACGGCACGTCTTGGTTGCCGATGCACGTGGGCTACTACCTGTTCGCTATCCTTTTTTTGATGTTCGATGTTGAGACTGTTTTCCTCTACCCATGGGCGGTAGTGGTGAAAACTTACAGCGTTCTGGCATTGGCAACGATAGGATTTTTATGTTGGTGTTGGTTTTTTGGCAGCTTACGCTTGGCGAAGGAGCGCAGATGAAATAAGGAAACCGAAAAATTGAGGCTATGCCTTACGAAGAGTGGAAAGACAACGACACTCTGGAGAAGATGGCAGACGACCTGAACGACGGAGGTACAAACCTTGTGCTGGGAAATCTCGACCAACTTATAAACTGGGGGCGCAGCAACTCGCTGTGGTCGCTTACGTTTGCTACCTCTTGCTGTGGCATTGAGTTCATGGCTGTAGGCTGTGCACGGTACGATTTCTCACGGTTTGGGTTCGAAGTAACACGTAACTCGCCACGTCAGGCAGACTTAATTATGTGCGCCGGCACCATAACGAACAAGATGGCACCTGCCCTGAAACGTCTGTACGACCAGATGGCGAAGCCAAAAATACGTAATAACGGTGGGCGGATGCGCCATTTCGGGCGGTCCTTTCAGGGACAGCTACCACGTGATGCGCGGCATCGACGAGATTATTCCGGTGGACGTTTACATTCCGGCTGTCCCCCACGCCCCGAAGCCATCATCTACGGAATGATGCAATTGCAACGAAAAGTGAAGATTGAGAAGTTCTTTGGCGGTGCCAACCACAAGCAGACAGCTGCAGAAAGCAAGCTCGGAGTAAGTAACGAAGAGCTTATCTTTCGAAGAAAAACGGCATTTCAGCCGAGGAAATCAAGGAAAAGCGCGAAACTGCATGGGAGAGAAACACAAACCGGCTCCGAAACCTGCACGCCCAGCCGCTGCAAGCCCGGCTGCCGCAGCACAAAGAAGGAAACCATCGTTGTGAGACAAGCCTGTAACGAAAGAAGATGTGGAGAAGTTAGGTAAAGGGGTGGACAAGCTCGACAAAGCAACACCTGAACAGCAGCCTACCGAAAACAATACAGCAGCTAACTAATAAATAAGGTACGGAAAAATGAAATTAGAAAAACAAAGAGTTTGGTTTTGAGCGTTTTGCCGACGAAATGGCGAAACTGAGAAAGGAACAGCATTTCGACTACCTTGTAACAATCGTTGGAAGACTTCGGAACAGACGAAGGTCTTGGCTGTATCTATATACTCAAAATACGCAAAACACACGAACGCTGCTCGGTTAAGCAGCTTGCGAAACAGGTAGAACAGGATTACGTGATACCATCAGTATATAAACTGTGGGCAGACGCCGACCTGCTGGAACGTGAAGTCTACGATTTCTTCGGCATAAAGTTCCTCGGACACCCGACGTGCGACGCCTTTTTCTTAAGGAACGACTTCGTGGGCTATCCGCTTCGCAAGGACTATGACATGGATCCGGCGAAGAATATGTACACCACGAAAGACGATATCGAAGTGGATACAACTACGGAATGGAACCTGAATGCCGACGGACGACTGACCGCAACCACGCATCGGCTCTTCACAAACGACCAGTTCGTGGTGAACATCGGTCCGCAACACCCTTCAACACACGGTGTAGTGCGACTTCAGACGGTGCTCGACGGTGAGAAAGTAGAACACATCTACCCACATCTCGGCTACATTCATCGTGGCATAGAGAAGATGTGCGAGTCTTATACCTATCCGCAGACATTGGCTTTGACCGACCGCATGAACTATCTTTCGGCGATGATGCACCGCCATGCATTGGTTGGCGTCATAGAAGAAGCCATGGGCATAGAGCTGTCGGAACGCATTCTGTACATTCGTACCATCATGGACGAGTTGCAACGCATGACAACCACTTGCTCTACACATCGTGCTGCGCACAGGACTTAGGTGCTCTTACAGCCATGCTCTACGGTATGCGCGACCGCGAACACGTGTTGAACGTGATGGAAGAAACTACGGGTGGACGACTGATTCAGAACTATTATAGAATAGGGTGGACTGCAAGACGACATCGATCCGAACTTCGTGGAGAACACAAAAGGCTCTGCAAGTATCTGAGACCGATGATTCAAGAATATCTCGACGTCTTCGGCGACAACGTCATCACACACCAGCGTTTCGTGAGGCATGGGTCCGATGGACGAAGAAGAGTGTATCAGCTATGGCGTAACAGGTCCTGCCGGTCGTGCAAGTGGCTGGCGCAACGACGTTCGGAAGCATCACCCATACACCGTTTACGACAAAGTGGACTTCGAAGAGGTGGTTATGACGGGCGGCGACTCTATGGATCGCTACTATTGCCACATTAAAGAGATGTATCAGAGTCTCAACATCATTGAGCAACTCATCGACAACATTCCTGAAGGGGACTTCTATATCAAGCAAAAGCCTGTGATTAAGGTTCCGGAAGGTCAGTGGTACTTCTCTGTAGAGGGTGCAAGCGGCGAGTTTGGTGCCTATCTCGACTCACGAGGAGACAAGAGTCCGTACCGATTGAAGTTCCGCCCGATGGGCTTAACCTGGGTGGGGGCAATGGACAAGATGCTGAAAGGTCAGAAAGTAGCCGACCTTGTAACAACCGGTGCAGCCCTCGACTTCGTCATTCCCGACATCGACCGCTAAGAGAGAAACGATATATAGTAATGAATTAAGAAATAAATCATATACATGTTCGATTTTAGTATAGTAACAAGATGGTTCGACGAGCTGCTAAGACAAACCTTGGGGCTCGGCAATTTCAGCATCCATTCTTATAGAGTGTGTGCTCGTAGGCTTGGCAATCATCATTGGTTATGCCGTGCTCGCCATCATTCTTATTTTCATGGAACGTAAGGTTTGTGCTTATTTCCAGTGCCGTATCGGACCCGTCCGTGTGGGCTGGTGGGGTACGCTGCAGGTGTTTGCAGACGTGTTGAAGATGCTTATCAAGGAGATTTTCACCGTAGACAAAGCCGACAAGCTGCTTTACTACCTTGCACCTTTTCTTGTAATAGCTGCTTCTATCGGTACTTTCTCGTTCCTTCCATGGAACAAGGGCGCAGCAGTGCTCGACTTCAACGTCGGAATATTCCTTGTAACAGCCATCAGTTCCATCGGCGTGCTGGGCATTTTCATCGCTGGCTGGGCAAGTAACAACAAGTACTCTGTCCTCTCTGCCATGCGTGCAGCAGTCCAAATGATTTCTTACGAACTCTCATTGGGCATCTGCCTTATCTCAGCCGTGGTACTTACGCGTACCATGCAGATATCTGGCATCGTTGAAGCACAGACCGGTCCATGGCAATGGCTCATCTTCCAAGGGCACATTCCTGCCCTGTTAGGCTTCATCGTGTTCTGTATTGCAGGTAACGCAGAGGCAAACCGTGGTCCGTTCGACCTTGCCGAGGCTGAAAGTGAGCTTACTGCCGGATACCACACAGAGTATAGTGGTATGGGATTTGGCTTCTACTATTTGGCAGAATACCTCAATCTCTTTGTTATTTCAGGTCTTGCCGCAACGGTTTTCCTTGGCGGTTGGGCACCTATTAATATAGGTATAGAAGGCTTCGACAACCTTATGAACCTCATTCCGGGTATCGTCTGGTTCCTTGGAAAGACCTTTGTAGTAGTATTTCTTCTTATGTGGATACGCTGGACATTCCCCCGTTTGCGTGTAGACCAGATACTGAAGCTCGAGTGGAAATACCTTATGCCGCTCAGTTTGGTTATCTTGGTGCTCATGACAGTGTGCGTAGCATTCGGCTGGACATTCAAAAATCGCTAACAAGACTAATCAGAGTAAATTAAAATCCATTATTCAATGGAGGATCATATTTCGGTGAAATAGGGAGTGCTTTCAAGACAGTGGCGACTGGTTTGAAGACCACAATGAAGGAATACTTCACGCCAAAGTCTACCGAGCAGTATCCAGAAAACCGCAAAACAACGCTGCACGTGGCTCCACGGCACCGCGGACGCTTGGTTTTTAAGCGAGACGAAAGCGAGAACTATAAGTGCGTAGCCTGCCTTATGTGCGAGAAAGCATGTCCAAACGGTACTATTCGCATAACGAGCGAAATGCAACAAGACCCTGAAACAGGTAGAAAGAAGCGTGCATTGCTCGACTATCAATACGATTTGGGCGACTGTATGTTCTGCCAATTGTGTGTAAATGCCTGCAATTTCGATGCCATCAAGTTTACAAACGACTTTGAGAATGCAGTTTTCGACCGTTCAAAACTCGTCCTACATCTGAACGAAGAGGTTTATAAGGGCGGCTCATTGCCTAACCTTGTAGACGGCGGAGCCGACTGGGAAAGTAGGAACTTTCAACACTAAAAAGAAATAAAAGAGGAGATAAAGTTATGGCTAATTTAATTGTTTTTGCAGTTTTAGCAGTAGTAATACTCGCCTCAGCAGTATTCTGCGTGTCTACAAAGCGCATCATGCGTGCTGCAACGGCACTCGTTTTCGTGCTCTTTGGCGTAGCAGGGCTTTATTTCCTGCTTGACTACATTCCTTGGTGCAGCCCAAATAAGTACTCTATGCAGGCGGTATCACGGTAATGTACGTATTCGCTATCCAGTTGGTAAGCAAGCGAACGCTTCAGGGTTTGTCTGAAAGATGGCTCGGAAAGCGTACCATTCTTGCTGCCTTAATTGCGCTTGTAGGACTTGCTACGGTATTAGGCGTGTTCCTGAAGAACAAGATTTTCAGCGAATTAGTATCTGCCAACACTGCCGATACGGAGGTTTCAATGCAAGTTATAGGCAAAAAACTTATGAGCGCAGACAAGTATGGCTATGTATTGCCGTTCGAATTCATTTCTGTTTTTCTTGCTGGCGTGCATCATCGGAGGTTTGGTTATTTTGAATAAACAGAAGAAAGAGGAGGTAAAAGAATAATGATACCAATAGAATATTTCTTTGTCCTTAGTGGCTTATTGTTCTTTATAGGAGTCTTTGGCTTTGTTACTCGTCGCAATTTGGTAGCGATGCTCATCTCCATAGAGTTAGTTCTCAATAGCGTAGACCTAAATTTTGCGGCTTTCAACCGTCTGCTTTATCCCGATGGATACGAAGGTATGTTCTTCACTATCTTCTCTATTGGCGTGAGTGCAGCCGAGTCTGCCGTTGCGTTAGCTATTATTATTAATGTTTGCCGACACCTGCACAGCGATCAGGTGAACAGTATTGAAAATATGAAATTATAAAAAAGAACTATGTTTGATTACGCATTTTTGATACTTCTTCTACCTTTTCTGAGCGCAATCGTATTAGGATTGGCAGGTATGAAGATGCCTAAACCGGTGGCAGGTATCATCGGCACATGTATTGTGGGCGTGCTTTTTGTCTTGAGTCTCTACACGGCTTACCAGTATTTCTTCTACACTGGCGAATATACCGCTATGGGACAGACCTTCCATGTCGTAGATGGTCGCTTGGCAAGTGGCGTTTATCCCACTGTAACCGTCTTCAATCTAACATGGTTGAAGTTCTCCGAGTTATTGACATTTAATATTGGTTTCCGTCTAAGTCCCATCAGTGTGATGATGCTTATCGTCATTACCACGGTCAGCTTCATGGTCCATATCTATTCGTTTGGCTATATGGCGGAACGCGACAAGAACTATAAGTTCGAGGAATACGAGCACGGTTTCCAACGTTTCTATGCATATCTCTCATTGTTTACAATGTCAATGTTAGGTCTTGTGGTAGCAACCAACGTGTTCCAGATGTATCTTTTCTGGGAGTTGGTGGGTGTTTGCTCTTATTTGCTCATTGGTTTCTACTATCCAAAGCACACTGCCGTGCATGCAAGCAAGAAGGCTTTCATTGTTACTCGCTTTGCCGATTTGTTCTTTTTAATAGGTATTCTGTTCTTCAGTTTCTATGTAAAGACGTTCAATTTCGACCTTTCGGCAGACGGTGCCCTATCTACTCAATTGCAAAACTTGGCTTCCGACCCTGTAACAGCGTGGGCTATACCAACAGCACTGTTCCTAATGTTCATCGGTGGTGCGGGTAAATCGGCTATGTTCCCCCTTCATATCTGGCTTCCAGATGCCATGGAGGGTCCAACACCAGTGTCAGCGCTTATCCATGCTGCCACCATGGTGGTTGCGGGTGTGTTCCAAGTAGCAAGTTTATTCCCCATTTATATTAAGTATGGTGCTATCGAGCAACTCCACTGGATTGCTTACATTGCAGCGTTTACGGCTTTCTATGCAGCAGCCGTAGCATGTTGTCAGCGCGATATAAAGCGTGGTTTAGCCTTTTCAACCATTTCTCAGATTGCCTACATGCTTGTTGCGCTCGGCGTTTGCTATGCCCTCGACAACGAGGAAGGCGGTTTGGGCTACATGGCTTCCATGTTCCACCTGTTCACTCACGCCATGTTCAAGGCGTTGCTGTTCCTCTGTTCCGGTGCCATCATCGTTATCATTGGCAGCAACTTCAAAGGAATATATGGGCGGATTGCACAAGTATATGCCGATAACAAATGCCTGCTTCCTCGTTGGTTGTATCGCCATCAGCGGTGTTTGGCCGTTCGCCGGTTTCTTCTCCAAGGACGAAATCGTCAGTGCCTGCTTCCAATTCTCACCCGCTTTAGGGTGGTTCATGACCTTGGTTTCGGTATGACGGCTTTCTATATGTTCCGTTTGTACTACGTTATCTTCTGGGGCAAGTCTTATTATGAGGAGGATCCGGAGAACAGACGCCGCCCGAAGGAAGTTCCTTTCGTTATGTGGGGTCCGTTGGTGTTCCTCTCTATCATTTCAATATTTGCCGGTTGGATTCCTTTCGGGCACTTTGTTTCAGCTACGGGACAGAGCGCCGACATTCACTTGCAGCACTTCCAGTTCTCAAGTGTAGCTTGGTTCAGCCTCTTGGCAGCAGCCATCGGCATTGCGCTTGCTACGTGGATGTATATGCCTAAGAGCAATCCTGTGCCCGACATGCTTGCGAAACGTATGCCGAAACTCCACAAGGCAGCTCTCAACAGATTCTATATTGACGACGCCTGGCAGTTCTTTACCCACAAGATTGTTTTCCGTTGCTTCTCCATTCCAATCGCTTGGTTCGACCGTCATGTCATCGATGGCACTTTCAATTTCCTTGCTTGGGGAACTCAGGAGGCTGGCGAGAGCATTCGCCCATGGCAGAGTGGCGACGTCCGCCAGTATGCAATATGGTTCATTACAGGAACTGTGGCTTTAACATTAGTAATACTTTGCTTGATATAAAGAGATGAGTTGGATTTTAACAATATTTGTAATAATCCCGTACTGATGCTTTGCGGCCTCTGGGTTGCTAAGAACGACAATCAGGTACGCGGCGTGATGGTAGCAGGAGCCTCTGCCTTGTTGATTGGTGCTATATGGCTCACCGTCTATTTTGTACAACAACGTGCTGCAGGAAATACCGATACAATGCTATTGGCAGACTCTGTTACGTGGTTCAAACCGCTGAACATAGCCTTTGCAGTGGGCGTTGACGGCATTTCTGTGGTAATGATTTTGCTTTCAGCAATCATTGTTTTCACGGGCACATTTGCCAGTTGGCAACTCGAACCAATGAAGAAGGAGTACTTCCTTTGGTTCGTCTTGCTCTCGTCAGGTGTCTTCGGTTTCTTTATTTCAACCGATATGTTCACCATGTTCATGTTCTACGAGGTGGCATTGATACCTATGTACCTTCTCATTGGAGTATGGGGAACAGGTGCAAAAGAGTACTCTGCCATGAAACTTACCCTTATGCTGATGGGTGGTTCGGGCTTGCTCATCTTCGGTTTCCTCGGTATCTACTACTTCAGTGGTGGTTCTACGATGGACGTTATCGAACTTGCGAAGATGCACGCTATGTCGAAGACGGCTCAAAACGTCTTCTTCCCATTCGTATTCATAGGCTTTGGCGTTCTCGGAGCGTTGTTCCCATTCCACACATGGTCGCCCGACGGACATGCTTCTGCCCCTACGGCAGTGTCAATGCTCCATGCCGGTGTATTGATGAAATTGGGAGGCTACGGCTGTTTGCGCATTGCCATGTACATAATGCCTGATGCTTTAGAGATGTGGGCACCTGTATTCCTTATCCTTACAACCATCTCTGTGGTTTACGGTGCACTTTCTGCCTGTGTGCAGACCGACTTGAAGTATATCAATGCTTACTCTTCGGTTTCCCACTGTGGCATGGTTCTCTTTGCATTGCTTATGACAACGCAGACCGCTATAACGGGTGCTATACTCCAAATGCTCTCTCACGGTTTGATGACAGCCTTGTTCTTCGCCTGCATTGGTATGATTTACCACCGTGCCGGAACGCGCGACGTCCGCTATCTTGGCGGTTTAATGAAGGTGATACCATTCCTTGCCGTGTCTTACGTGGTTGCAGGTTTAGCCAATCTCGGCTTGCCGGGCTTCTCAGGCTTCGTTGCTGAGATGACAATCTTTATTGGTTCGTTCGAAAACGGGGGCATGTTCCACCGTGTCTGCACCATCATTGCCTGTACGTCTATCGTAATTACGGCAGTCTACATACTGCGCGTGGTGGGCAAGATACTCTTCCAAGCCATTCCAAACAAGAAGTTCTACGAGCTGCACGATGCCACTTGGGACGAGCGTTTCGCCGTTGCAGGTCTTATTTTCTGTGTGGCAGGTCTTGGTCTTTTCCCATTATTCTTCGAGAATATGATTATCGATGCGGTTGGTCCAATCTTCAACCACATCATCGAATACGTTCCACAATTAGGTAATCTCTAATAATAAAGTAGCAAAATGAATTATAATGATTTCTTTAAGATGATACCAGAGGCAAGTCTTGTTGCCATTCTGATAATCCTTTTCGTTGCTGACTTTATTTCAGCAAAGACCGAAGAGCGTAAATGGTTCAATCCTTTGGCTTCCGTTCTCTTGCTTGCCAATACTGTGGTTTGTATGCTTCAGCTACAGCCCGAAGACGCTTTCGGTGGTATGTATGTTACCTCTACTGCGGTAAATGTAATGAAGGCTATCCTTGCTTTCGGTACTTTCATCGTGGTGTTGCAAAGTCGGGTGTGGGCAGAAAAGAGCGGAAAGGAAGGCGAATTCTACATGCTTGTCGTCTCTACCCTGCTGGGTATGGAGGTAATGATGAGTGCAAGCAACTTCCTTATGTTCTTCCTTGGCTTGAAATGGCATCTGTTCCCATGGCGTGCGTCATCGCTTTCGATGCCTATCGCAACAATTCTGCCGAGGCGGCAGCCAAGTTTATACTTACAGCAACCTTCTCGAGCGGTGTAATGCTCTACGGTATCAGCTTCCTTTATGGAGCTTACGGCACGATGTACTTTAGCGACATCACTGACAATCTGCAGGCTACGCCGTTCACCATTATGGGTTTGGTGTTCTTCTTCAGCGGTCTTGGCTTCAAGATTTCGCTTTGTTCCGTTCCACTTCTGGACTGCCGATACCTATCAAGGCGCACCTACCACGGTTACGGGCTACCTCAGCGTAATCTCAAAAGGTGCTGCAGCCTTCACGCTCTTAAGCATCTTGTTCCACGTCTTTGGCAGTATGATGGCCTATTGGCACGTGCTCATGATGATTGTCGTTGCACTTTCCATCACCGTTGCCAACCTCTTCGCTATCCGTCAGGGCGAACTGAAACGCTTCATGGCGTTCAGTTCCATCTCGCAGGCGGGCTACATCATGCTTGCTGCATTGGGCAACAACTGGGCTTCTTCGGTTGCTGCACTCAGCTACTACGTGCTTATTTATGTGGTTGCCAATATGGCTGTGTTCACCATTATCTCGGTTGTAGAACAGAACAATGGCGGCAAGACCAACATTGCCGACTATAACGGCTTCTACAAAACCAACCCACGGCTCAGCTTCCTCATGACTATTGCCATGTTCTCGCTGGGTGGTATTCCTCCGTTTGCGGGCATGTTCTCCAAGTTCTTCGTGTTCATGTCGGGCGTAGACGGTGCCGACATTGCCACGACCGAGGGAGCATGGACCTACGTCATCTTGTTTGTTGCACTTATCAACACCGTCGTTTCGCTCTACTACTATCTCAAGATAGTCAAGGCAATGTACATTATCCGTTGCGATACGCCTATGCCAACGTTCAGGAGCGACTGCAACACCAAGTTCACCCTTGCCCTCTGCACGGCAGGCATCGTACTCTTCGGTGTATGCAGCTGTGTTTACGATTGGATTGCAGCAGCTATCTAAGCAGGCAAAAAGATATTTTTTAAAATAAAAAGAAAACGCCTAAAGGGAAATCCTTGGGGCGTTTTTTTTATTTTAGAATAGAGGTTCCTAGTTCCCCTAGGGTTCCTAGTTCTTCTAGAAAACTTATAATATTCCACCCAAAAACACGTTATCAAGAATATGAAGCAACTTTTACTCTTGCCCTTGCTGCTGTTTTGCGCCCCTGCATTTGCACAAAGCTCTACGGCTACCGAGCACCTGCCACTTACTTTCTGTGGTATCTCGCTCGACAACACCGCTGCCGCCTTTGCCGATTCGCTCTCTGCAAAAGGTTTCAAGCCCGAAACTGCCCCACTCCGCCTACCCATTTCTAAGGGCAACGCAACGTTTCGCGGACGCTTCGAAAACATTCCGTGCATTGTGGAAGTAGGAAAAACCATGCCGACAGAGTGGACACGGTGCGTGTTTTTCTTCCTAAACGTAAACAATCCGCTGCGAAAGCTTCAACATACTACCAATATTTACCGCAACCGTTACGGCGCTCCCATCTTCGAAAACTACTACGACACACACCTTCTGCCACACGATGCGCAACAGCAGTTGGCTTCCGACCCTTTCGTTACCACTTTTTCGGTCAATGGCAACACCGTCCAGTTCTCTTTATGCTACAGCGTCCACCTGCGTGAATACATCTACTGCCTGCTGCTCATCGACACTAAGAACGCACAACCCGTACTTTCCAACACCGACGAGGTCATAGAATGGTAGAATCACACCTCACCCACCATTCCACCTCTTCCAATATCCCAAGCTGTCTTAAAGTACGTCCGTGAGACATGGCGTATAGCAAATCGAAGCTCTACGGCATCAGGGGTATATGCAACACCCATGTTGCTACGACTTCCTCCCATTGTAAATATTTTTAAGCAACGGCAGTCGTGCAAGTATCTAATACCCAACATCTTGCGTTACCCATTCCCTTGCATTGCAAAACCCACCCTTTTGCATGGTAAAACAGGCTCTTTTGCACGGCAAGACAGTCGGTTTCGGGGTACAAGACAACTTCTGCATTTTCAGTTGGAACAATCCTTACAAAAACAAGAGGAATGTTCCAGCATCACCGAACCTTCTTGTATGCAGACTGAAAACACGTGGCAGACAGCTCGTTAGCGGTGTTTAAACAGCATAGAAGTTAAATTACGTTAAATCAATACTTTTGTGTAAAGCATTATAACTCTTTTTGTTTATTTTTGCAATAGTATTATAATATTTCATTAAATTCTTGTCAGCAGTACTGTATTGCTGCAGGGAATTTAACGAAACCTTGTTTAATTTAATTATCAAGAGATTATGAAAAGACTGCTATTTCTTTTATCGATGCTCGTATGCGCCGTGCTCGACGCTGCGGCAGAGCAGAGCATCGTTACCATCACCACGAGCAAGGCGTATGGCGATACTTTCGTTTTCAATCCGGTACCGATGGCAGAAGGCATCATATCGGTGGATTGGGGAGACGGCAACAAAGTAGATTATAAACTGAGTCCGGACATGATGCCGTACAAGCTACGCAGGGAAGGAGTGCTGAAAGGCAACACCGTGAAGATATACGGAGCACTGTCCGAACTGTCCGTAACCGGACAAGGAGTTACCGCAATAAAGCTCGAGGGACAGTCAGGACGAAGAGTCTCGACCTGAACAATAACCAGCTTACGTACACAACACTCGACCTTGGCGATGCAAAAGAACCTTCAGCGGCTGTCGCTTTCAAAGAACAAGATAAACATGCTCAACCTCCGCGAGTTCTCAAAGCTGGAATTTTTCGACATCTACGAGAACCCGCAACTCTCCACTGTGGCTTTTTGCCGACGTCAATCCGAATATGAAAATGATTACCATGTACGACTGCGACATAGTCCATTTCTACGATACATACCTGTTTCCGAAGCTGACAAGCATAGACCTACATGGCAATTCTCTGATGGACATAAGCCTTCCGGCAGAGAAATACCCATCGCTGAAATCGCTGAACGTGAGCAAAAACATGATTTCGACAATCGATGTGAGCGGACTGACAAAGTTGGAGAACCTCGCCAGCATACAACAAGCTCACCAAACTGAACGTTGCCGCGAACACGGAACTGCAGAGCCTGTCGATAGGACACAACGATATAAGCACAATCGGGCTGTCGAAGAACCTCAAACTGTTGAGCCTCAACGTGAGCAAAACCAAACTTACGGAACTCGATGTGTCGAAGATGGAAACGCTGAAGTCGCTCTATTGCGACTCAATACGCATCAACCGGCTCGAAGTGAGCGGTCTGGAAATGGCTGCAGACACTGTCGGCAAAGGCGTGCGACCTTGAGTTCCTCGACTTCACGGCAAACTATTTTCGCACTGCGATACCTCTACCTGCAGGGCAACAAAACTTCACACCGCAGTCTCTGAACTTCATGTATCAGACCATACAAGACCCCAAACCATGTACGGGATACATGTATGTAAAGGACTCTAACGGAGAAACGGCAGATGCAGAAAAATACCTTATGTTCAACAATCCGGAGTCGCATTGGAGGATTGACGTAAAGGGCGACGGAACCTGTTCGATGGCAGAAGTAGTGATAACGCAGAAGCCTGCGACAGGCGGAACCTACAAGGTGATGAAACGCGACATGGTGTATTCGCCCGACAAAAGTGCCTTTGAACGGCACTACAACGAAGTGGGCAGCGACGGAAAGGTCGTTCCCGGCTCGATATTGTGCGTGCGCTACACTGCCGAAGAGGGCAAGCAGTACAAGGGAATAATGGTTAATGGAAAACTTGTGCAGGACACCTTGTTCGCCGTTACCGCAGATGCAGAGGTCAAGGCTGTGTTCGAGGAACAGCAAGACGAGCGGTGCATAACGCTCACCGTACCGGCAGGGCAGCCCAGCACTTACGGTATAGGGGCAGACAACGACAACACTCCCGTGAAGATAGACTGGGGAGACGGTGCCCTGAAAGAATATACGGCAAAGACATCGTGGACTTTCATTGACGGAACAACGGAAGGAACGCAGGTCAAGATATACGGCGACGTAACCTATCTGAACTGCGAAAGCTACCCGGACTACGCCACAGACAACAAAGATTTCGGCAATAGACCTGACCAAGAACAACAAGATGAAGTACATGACATGTACTTCAAACCAGCTAAAAAGCCATCGACGTAACGAACCAAGCCGACCTTCTGTACCTCGACGTGTCCATGAACGAGGAAATAAAAAGCATAGATGTAACGAAGTGTCCGCTGTTGCTGCAACTGAAGGCGTACGGACTGGGCACGCTGAACAGCATCGACGTGAAGAACAATCCCGAGCTGCAGCTCATCAACATGAAGAATACGGCACTGAAAGACATAGACCTGTCGAACAACGGAAAGCTGATAGAGCTGAACCTTACAAACTGTAAGCTGACAGAAATCAACGTGTCGAACATGCCGGAACTGAAGCAGCTGCACCTCAGCAACAACGCCATAAAGAGCATAGACCTGAAGAACAACACGAAGGTTGCTCGACTTCTCGGTGATGAAAAACAAACTCACGTCGCTCGATTTGTCGAAGAACGTGTTGCTCGAAAAGCTCGATGCGGCAGAAAACACGCTCGAAGGGCTCGACCTGTCGGCAAACACTGCCATCTGGTACATCGACGTACGCGGAAACAAATGGAACGCTTGCCAGCTCAACGACTTCTATTATGCACTGCCGAAATACGTCGATCCGGGCGAAGAAGCATCGGGCAGCACCACTCCAACGAAGCTCTGGATAGCATTCGGAGCCAACGCAAACGACGTGGAACACTCCGAGACACTGCTCGCCAAGGCGAAACTGTGGGTCATGAACTATACCGGGAACGGCGACGGAACGGGCTGCAACGAGGCATACATAACCATTCTGCCTTGCGAGAACGGAGAAGTAGCCGTGAAAGACCCTTCCGACAAGGTTGTGAAAAGCGGCACTAAGGTGCAGAAGAACACCGAGCTCACCGTCTATGCAACACCAGACAGTGGTTACGAAGTAGTTTCGATGAAAGCCAACGGACAGGATATTACAGACAAGAAGTTCATCATTAAACAAGCCACTGAAGTTGCTGTAATGTTCTCATTGGCATCTTCCATCAATGGCACAGAACGTGTTGTGGCAACCGCAGAGGGCGGAAACCACAAAATAAACATCTATACGAACAGCCCTGTCAAGGCAACCGTAGTAGGTGCAAACGGCAAGATACTCTTCACTGACACCCTGTCTGCCGACACGTCATTGGGTTTCCCAGCCGGCATCTACATCGTAACGTTGCAGAACGGCACCGACACCGTAACCCGCAAGCTACTCGTCAGATAAACCAATTCACTTATATTGCTGTCCGGCAGAATACTGCCGGGCAGCTTTTTCATGCCGAAAAAGAAGACGACAACAGTGTAAATATCTTTCAGAACAATGGCAGTCGTGCAACCATCTAATAACCAATACCTTGCGTTACCCTTTCCCTTATTTCTTAAAACCCACCCTTTTATACGGCAAAAGCGGTTGTTTTGCACCGCAAAACCCATGCCTTTGCAATGCAAAAGTGCAGCCATCGCCTTTTAAGAAAATAATCTTTACAAAACAAACACTGGGTTGGCTGTTTTATATGTGTATATATAGTAGGCTAAAAGCTATAGTATCGAGGCAGAAAGACCACCGTTTTCTGTTTGTTTATAGATAGCCATTGCCACCTTTTGCAGCTGCAAAGCCGCTGGCAGATGTAGGGGATTGTTCATTGGTTTCGTATACCTTTATTCTACGGCTTACTTGTTTTGCAACGCAACTATATATATAGGTGTAAATAATATTGATGAAACCAGAACAAAAAAGTTTTTCTATGGTTTTACAAAAAATACCCTTATAAAGATACGTAGATATTCGGATATTTTGTGTAAGTTTGCAAACAGAGTTGTAACAGGTGGCATCTGCCGATGTTAAACCACACCAGTTGCTCTTGCTGTTTGGTTTAACTCAACTGTCAAACACAACTTTTGCAAACAAAAAAAATTGCATTTAAACAGAAAGAAAGAGAGTGAAAAAAGAACAAAACTATGAATACTACATTAACAATAATAACCTTTACAGCGGCTGTATATGGACTTGTAATGGGCATAATTATGGCATTCAGCATACGTCCGCAGTTGCTTCATCAAGAAAAGCTATATATTAGCCATAACAAAATTACTGGTTTCACTCAGCTTTACGCACTGGCTATGATGGTTTCTTTTGCAACTGTAACCCTATTTAATAATATATTTTCGTTCATAGGTCCCATTTGTATTGTTGGCTTTATACTGGTTATGAACATTGTTTTGATAAAAGCCATACAGCGAAAACGGCAATGGTTACGTAAAAATCCTAACTATGCAACACTAACTTTCAAGGTTGGAGGTAGTTTTCTTGTACCTAATATACCTATGATTGTGTCGGTAGACGAAGATGAATATGCCTTAGACACCGTTTGTTGGATAGGAAAGAAATGTTTAATAACAGCTGGAACACATCGCATTAAGTTTAAGTTAGAAAAGCGTCTCCCTAAAAGATATAACAACAGAGTTCAACTTCTTAAACAATATATAGAGGCAGATTTCCAACCAGGAAACATATATTGCGTTGAAGAAGATATACCAGATGAGCATCTTACCTTACATTCTATGTATAAAGAAGTGGTAGACCAAAAACAAAAAGTATGATAAACACCATTTTAAACATACCTCTTTTCTCGCCCATAACAACTGTAGATTATGTTTCTTGGCTATTTTTCATTTGTTTTTTCTATGCTATTGTAGGCTTATTTTTCCTGCGTTCGAAGTTTAGACATCAGGAAAATAGAAAAAAATTAATGTACATTCTTGTTTTCGGAGGGTGTGTTCTTATTGGCGCATCGCTCGTTTCGGCATACTGTGCAAATAGTTCTTTTAAAATAGGCATATACACATTGCCCTTTGTTCTTATAGTTTCTTTCATTGTAGGAAACATTGCCATTGTTAGATATATAGTGAAAACACAACGCTGGATAAACGCTAATAGGGGCTATGCAACACTGTTGTTCAAAGAAGAATGGTTTGTTAGAGAGATACACAGAATAGTTATTTTAGAAATAGATGGTGTACCCTATGGTAAAGGACTTATATATTGGGCTATGAACAAATGCCTTATTGCATCGGGCAAACACCAGATAAAACTGGCTGTAAAGGTGTTAGACAGCTATAAAAGTAAGCCTAAAACAAAAGAATACACCCAAGACGTGCTCTTAAATATGGCGCCAATGGGTAAATATATTATAGAAGAAGACAGAGAAAAACAGTGTTTAAATGTGCGCTCGCTATTCAAAGTAGTAACTAATAGCACCGAAGTGCCACACAAAAGTAGCTCAACTCCACCCACATAAGCACCGCACAACATTGCAGTTTAGGGTTGCTTGCCATTGGAAATATGCACTACCTTTGCACCATAAAGCCACATTTACATTCGCTTAAACAACAAAACATAAGCATAAACAAACATAAATGAGAACTAAATTCATAGTTGCAATATTGCTAATATTAGCATCTAACACCACAGCACAAACGTTAGAAGAGTGCCAAAAGGCGGCTGAAAAGAACTATCCGCTTATTAAACAATATGGTTTAATAGCACAAACAACCGAGCTGACAGTCAGGAACATTCAGAAAGGGTGGCTGCCACAGATTGCCGCTTCGGCGCAGGCAACCTGCCAAAGCGACGTTGTGTCGTGGCCCGAGCGCATGAAAAGCATGTACCAACAGATGGGAATAGCGATGAAAGGACTGGCAAAGGACCAGTACAAGGTAGCCATCGACCTTCAGCAGACACTTTACGACGGTGGTGCAATAAGCAGTCAGAGTGCCGTTACCCGTCAGGAAGGAACGGTGCAGGAGCGACAGAACAATGTAAACTTGTATCAGGTGCACCGCCGTGTCAATGAAATGTACTTCTCGCTCCTGCTGCTCGACGAACAAATCAGGCTGAACAGCGATATTAAAAACCTTCTGCTGTCGAGCGAAAACAAACTTGCTGCCATGGTAAAGAGCGGTACGGCAGCCACAAGCGACCTTGACAACGTAAGGGCAGAACGCCTTGACGCAGAGCAGCAGAACGCAAGTCTGAAAGCCCAGCGGCAGATGTTGCAGCGCATGTTAAGCGTCTTTTGCGGCATAGAGGTAAGCAAACTCCGAAAACCGGATGCTGTCGAAGCCACCGCTTCGGCAAACAACCGACCGGAACTCCGGCTGTTCGACAGCCAGCTGAAGCTCTCCGAAGTGCAGGAGAGAGCCGACGCACGCCTGCGCCCCACGTTGGGACTCTTTGCACAGGGCTATTACGGCTATCCGGGCTGAATATGTTCGAAGATATGATAAGCCGTAGTGGCGGCTCAACGGCATCGTGGGCGTAAGACTGTCGTGGAACGTGGGCGCTCTCTACACACGCAAGAACGACAAGGCACGATTGAGGGTGCAACGCGAACTGATTGAGAACGCACGCGACGTGTTCCTGTTCAACAATAACATGGAACAGATACAGCAGACAGACAACATCAGCCGCTTCCGAACGATGATGCAAGGCGACGACGAGATAATTGCGCTGCGCACAAACGTACGCAAAGCCGCCGAATCGAAAGCTGGTTCACGGCATCATAGACGTGAACAGTCTGCTGCGAGAAATAAACAACGAGAATGCGGCAAAGGTGCAGCAGGCTATCCACGAGATAGATATGCTCGAGGAAATGTACAACCTGAAGTACACCAACAACGAATAAACAACCAACCGAAAGATATGAAGAAGATAGTACCATTAGCCGTTCTTGCCTTTATGATGGCATCTTGCGGAGAGGAAAAGAAGGATTATGACGCAACGGGAACGTTCGAAGCGACGGAAGTTACCGTGTCTGCAGAGTCTTCGGGACAGCTTATCAGCTTCAATGTTACCGAAGGACAGCTGCTCAACGGCGGACTGACGGTGGGGCAGATAGACTCGCGCCAACTGGCACTGAAGCGCGAGCAGCTGGCAACAAGCAACCAGCAGCTCGATGCAAACCACGGTCTGCTCGAAGCAAACAAGCGACAGCTGGCTGCCAACCGACAAGCTACGGCAAGCAGACAGCTCGATTTGAAGAAGCAAGTGGCGTCCATTCGCCAGCAGATAGCCAACCTGCAGCGGGAGCGTCAGCGATTTTCGGAACTCCTGCACGACGGTGCCGTACCACGGAAGCAGGTCGATGACATCGACTATCAGATAGAAGTGCTGCGCAAACAGCTCGCTGCCACCACCGAACAGATAGCCAGCCAGAACGCCGCACTGGCAGAACAGAACAAGGAATAGCCGCACAGATAGACGGGAATCAGCTCGCAACAGGCTGGCGTAACCGCCCAGCAGGCAGGCGTCCGCACCCAGCAGGCACAGATAGACGACCAGATTGCCCATACTGTCGTGAAGACTCCGCTCGCGGAACAGTATTGGAGAAGTATGCAGAGCAGGGAGAATTCGTTTCCGTAGGCAAACCGTTGTTCAAGATTGCAGACACCAAGAGCATGTTCATACGGGCATACATCACCTCCGAACAGCTGAAAAACGTCAGGCTCGGGCAAAGGGTTACGGTGCTGGCAGACTACGGAAAGGGGCAGAAAAAGAAGTATTCGGGGGTTGTTACATGGATTTCGAGCCGGTCGGAGTTTACGCCCAAGACCATCGTAACCGACGACGAGCGTGCCGATTTGGTCTATCCCATCAAGGTAAAGTTCCAAAACGACGGCTACGCAAAGATTGGAATGTACGGCGAAATAAAGTTCTAAGCATTGCGGCTGACTATGAATGCCATCGAAGTAAACAATATATCGAAGCATTACGGCAAGGTGCAGGCGTTGCAGAACGTGAGCTTTTCCGTTGGCGAAGGCGAGGTTTTCGGACTGATTGGTCCCGACGGAGCAGGCAAGACGTCCATGTATCGCATACTCTGTTCGCTGCTTCTGCCCGATGCAGGCACGGCTTCGGTTGCGGGATACGACGTTGTAAGCCAGCTGAAAGAGATACGCAAGCGGGTTGGATACATGCCCGGCAAGTTCTCGCTCTACCAGGATTTGACGGTGGAAGAGAACCTAAAGTTCTTCGCAACGCTGTTCAATACAACGGTAGAAGAGAACTACGATTCCATCAAGGCCATCTATTCGCAGATTGAACGCTTCAGAAAAAGAAAGGCAGGGGCACTCTCGGGCGGCATGAAACAGAAGCTTGCGCTCTGCTGTGCACTCGTTCACAAGCCGCAAATACTATTCCTCGACGAGCCGACAACGGGCGTAGACCCAGTCAGCCGCACCGAATTCTGGGACATTCTGGCACATTTAAAGGAACATCAGATAACCGTTGTTGCATCGACTCCGTACTTGGACGAGGTGAGAAGATGCGAGCGCGTGGCGTTCCTTTCCGAAGGTATTGTAAAGGGAACAGGCACGCCCGACGAGATATTAACCGAGTTCAGAGCCGTCTTTAACCCTCCGCCCGTAGAACATAAACATAGCAGCGAGGTGGAAGAAACCACCGGAAACGTCATCGAGGTAGAGCATCTTGTCAAGGCATTCGGCAATTTCCGTGCGGTGGACGACATATCTTTCACGGTCAGGAAAGGCGAAATATTCGGCTTCCTCGGGGCTAACGGAGCTGGAAAGACCACTGCCATGCACATGCTGACGGGCTTAAACCAACCCACAAGCGGCACCGGCAGGGTGTTAGGCTACGACATTCGCACCCAATACGAGCAGATAAAGCAACACATTGGCTACATGAGCCAGCGGTTTTCGCTATACGAAGACCTCACCGTTGCCCAGAACATACGCTTGTTTGCAGGCATCTACGGCATGCAAGACGACGAAATCCACCGTAAGACCGACGAACTTCTGCAGCGTCTCAGCTTCGCCGAGCACCGCAACAGCTTAGTGTCCGGTCTGCCGTTGGGGTGGAAACAGAAGCTGGCTTTCTCCGTCAGCATCTTCCACAACCCGGGCATTGTGTTCCTCGACGAGCCTACGGGAGGGGTCGATCCTGCCACTCGCCGCCAGTTCTGGGAACTGATTTACGATGCCTCGGAGCAGGGAATAACCGTCTTTGTAACCACCCACTACATGGACGAAGCCGAATATTGCGACCGCATAACGATTATGGTGGACGGCAAAATCAAGGCTTTGGGGACACCCGACGAACTGAAACAGAAGCTCAATCAGCCCGACATGTACCACGTGTTCACCTATCTGGCACGCCAGGCAACACGCAGCTCCGGCTAAAAAGCAAAGAAGAAGAAACAAGAAAGATATGCAGGCAGTTCGTTACACACACGCCATTACAATGTTCAATATACAATGAAGCAGTTTATTTCGTTCGTTATCAAGGAAACAAAGCACATTGTCCGCGACAAGCGCACCATGCTTATCCTGTTTGGCATGCCGATAGTCATGATGCTGCTGTTTGGCTTTGCCATTACCACCGACGTGAAAAACGTGCGCACCATAGTGGTTATGGGCAATGCAAACCATGCCACACAGCAGGCGGCAGACTGCCTGGCAGCATCGGAAAACTTTACGCTTACACAGGTAGTGGCTACCCCTGACGAGGCAAAACGGCTCATTCGCAACCAGAAAGCAGACATGGCTGTGGTGTTTCCGAAAGACTATGGCGGCACAACACAGTCGGTCCAGTTTATTGTAGACGGCTCCGACCCGAACATGGCACAGCTCTGGACGAACTATGCGGGGGCGGTCTTGACCAATCCGGAAGAAGGTCTGGTAAACTCGAAGCTGCTTTACAATCCGCAGATGAAGTCGGCATACAACTTCGTTCCTGCCATCATGGGAACGCTGCTGATGCTGGTCTGCGCCATGATGACGTCGATTTCCATTGTCCGCGAAAAAGAAAGGGGCACCATGGAGGTGTTGCTTGTCTCGCCCATACGTCCGCTTCTCATCATCGTTGCCAAGGTTGTTCCCTACTTGGTGCTTGCCTTTGTCATCTTGATAGCCATACTGCTCATGGCTATTTTCGTGCTGGGCGTACCGCTGCAGGGGTCGTTGGGCTGGATATTTCTTATCTCCACGATATACATTCTCTTGGCTCTCTCGTTGGGTTTGCTGGTTTCCAACGTTGCAAAAACGCAGCTCGTGGCACTTCTTTTGTCGGCTATGGTGCTGCTGATGCCCATTGTCATGCTTTCCGGAATGATATTTCCCATCGAGTCGATGCCACGTATTTTGCAGTATGTATCTGCCATAATACCTAACCGATACTACATCAGTGCAATGCGAAAACTAATGATTATGGGTGTTGGAATAGAGCAAGTGTATCGCGAACTGGCCGTTCTTGTGGGCATGTTCGTCATACTTTTGTCGCTTTCGCTTGCCAAGTTCAATAAACGATTAGAATAGAAACACATGACGCTGAAATATCTTTTACGGAAGGAATTACCCAAATTCGTCGCAATTCGTTTATTCCCCCTCATCATCGTCTTTCCAATAATGGTTATGTGTGTGCTTCCGTGGGTGATGAACATGGAGGTGAAGAACATCGTTGTAGATGTTGTGGACAACGACCGCACTACTACGTCGCAGCGATTGGTACACGAAATCGAGGCGAGCAGGTACTTTGTCTTCCACGGACAGCAGCCTGACTACGCGTCAGCACTCGGCAACATAGAGCATTCAGAGGCTGATATGGCAGTGGTCATACCCCGAAACTACAGCCACGACCTTGCCTTGGGACACATGCCTCAAGTGCTGATAGCTGCCAATGCAGTGAATGGAACAAAGGAGCAATGGGTTCTGCCTACCTGTCGCAGATTGTTCTGTCGAGCGTGATGCCCACTGCTCCAGCCATGAAGTCGAAAATCGACACGCTGTTTCTATACAACGAGCACCTTAACTACAAGCTTTTCATGATTCCTGCCCTCTTTACTATCGTGCTGATGCTGATAACCGGCTTCCTGCCGACGCTGAACATAGTGAGCGAAAAGGAGACGGGCACGATAGAACAGATTAACGTTACCCCCGTAAACAAGTGGTTTTTTATTCTTGCCAAGCTTGTCCCCTACTGGCTCATCGCCTTCTTCATCATCACCGTCTGCCTCGCATTGGCTTGGGCTGTATACGGTATAACCCCGGTGGGGAGTGTCGCGCTCATCTATCTGCTGGCTATGTTGCTTGCCGTTTTCTTCTCTTCGTTCGGGCTAATCATATCCAATTACTCCGAAACAATGCAACAAGCGGTTTTGGTTATGTGGTTTTTCGTGGTCATACTTTTGCTGCTTTCGGGTTTGTTTACGCCCACCCGGTCCATGCCGCAGGCAGCTTATCTCACCACGTATGTCAATCCCGTGTGCTACTTCTGTAAAGCCATGCGCACCGTGTTCATACGTGGCGGCAACCTCGGCAGCATTGCCCACCAGGTGCTGGCACTCTCCGTAATCGGACTCTTTATGGGCTGCTGGGCTGTACTGAGCTACAAGAAGAACCATTAAAGACAGCCGTCGGCAGGCTGTTCGGAATGTAAATATATTCCAGAAATGTGGCAATTGCATAACCGTCTGACGTATAGCGCATTACAGTTCCTACATTTTCATACGGCAAAACAGCCCCTTTTACACGGCAAAAACATGCCTTTTGCAGCGCAAAACAGCCTGTTTTGCATTGGAAGACAACAGGTATTGACAATGTGTGGATATTAGATTGTCATACGGTTATCATTATTCAGGAAATCATCTGCAATATTGGCGAATGCTTGCAGCATGGCTCTTGCGTGTAGTCTGGCAGCAAAAACCTCTGCCACATCGCTGCGGACACCTGCCGTAAGGGCGATAAACATGAAATCGTTCGGGTGGTTTATGGATATGAGGGGCAACAAATCGACCTCCATGCTGCCTGCCTAAAGTGGCAATGAGGGTTGCATGGCTGCTCACCCCTACCCTCGCCCGCAGAGCTGGTTGTATGGGCAGTACTGCATATTCTCTGGTTGCTTGTGGGTACGAAAGTTTCGCTGCAAAGAGTTCTTCCAACTTGGCCTTCAAGAAGTTTTCAAAGTCGGCTTCGTAGGCTGCGGCATTCGTAACAGGCTCTCCACCCAATGTAACAATGGGCGAATAGTGGTCGCTTCCGGCGTGTTGTATGAAGAGCAATGCCGGACTTACGGGCTTTGTGAGTTGGGATTGTTGTCGGCATCGTTGGTCTGTTCGATGATGCTGTACAGCACCGCCTGGAAAGATGTAGTCGCTCTTATCGGTCAGTATTTTTCCCCGAGGTCGAATATGGCATCTACGTCCTTCAGCTGTCCTGCCACCTTGTTTCCGGTTTTGTAATCGACCACACGGAGCTGCTCTTCGGGCGTGTTCAGCCTTATTTCGTCCAACCTGTCGACACGTCCGCCCACCGTTATGGTCTTCTGTTTTCCCCCGACATCTATTGTAAAACGCTTGTAGATGTCGAACTCAGTGGCGTATTACGCGCATCGGAGAAGTACGCAAGTCGAGCTGGAGAAGGTGTCGGAGGAACTTCTCATGACCTCTTTCTTGATGATATGCAGACCGTTCAGCTTCGGGTGGCGGGTGCTTCCGGGCTTCTGCAGGAACAGTTCGCGGGCGAAAGCCTCGCTCACCACGCTGTCTAAGGTGGCGTTTGCGTTGCCCGATGTGGGCGACTGTACCGAGCGTCCGGTCTTTAAAAGCTGTTCTATATCGCTGCTTTTAATTACCTCGCGCGGCAGAAGTCGCTCGTACATCAGCTGTGCCGCACAGTGGAAAATGTTTCCAAAGACACGTCCGTCAATGTCTTCCGTCTCGTTGTCGTCGCTTTCCGAGAGTCCGGCAACATACTTGTAGTAGAACATTACGGGGCATCGCTGATAGGTGTTGATGGCAGTTGGCGAGAAGTAGGATATGCCGTTGAGCTTCTGCAGCACCGTTTCGTCCTTCCTGATGATTGTCTTTTGCAACATTAACGGTTCCTGTCCGGCTTGCAACGCCCACTGTCTTATGTCGAGTTTGCTCTCTACCAACAGCTGCAACATGAAGCGGCTCATCTCTCCGGCACGCGTTCCTTCGGTGGAATTGTTGTACAATAGTGTTACGTTCTTGGCACGTTGAAGCAGCCGATGGAAGTAATAGCTGAACACAGACACCTTGTTGTCGATGGTGGTAAGACCGTAAGCCTTGCGCACAAAGTGGGGAATGAACGACACGTCGTTTACTCCTTTGGGCATGTTTCCCTCGTTGCAGGAGAGCACCAGCACGTTATCGAAGTCGAGATTGCGTGTTTCCAACACACCCATTATCTGCACTCCGCGCGCCGGTTCGCCGTGGAAGGGAATGGTGGTAGAGGCAATGAGCTGACCGAAAAGGCGGCGGAAGATGACGAAATCGGCTGTCAGTTCGCCCCCTTTCATCAGTTCCAACAACCTGTTAAGCAGCGTGTACATGCGGAAAGTAGATTCCTGAAAGAGCTGGTCGTGGCTCTCTGCCCCATTCATTGCGATGGTTCTGACCATCTCCGACAGCCATTCCACCAGTGCATCTACCGGTTTGTCCACATGTTTCAGGCGTGTGCGTTCCACCTTAATATAGTATTGCTTCTCTGCTTGCAGCTCGGCGAGCAGATTGCCGGCATCTATTCCGAGATATTTTCCGTAGGGGTGGCGCAGCACGTGCGACAGTTGTTGCAGACGGTAAGCACCTTCTTGTGCCGAATAGCCCTCGGTCTGGAGTGCTATGAGCTGCCAGACCATGGATGTGATGGGTGTCTGCGACAGCGGATAACCCGTTGTTACGTTGAGCGTATCTACCTCGGGCGGAATGCAATGTATAACGGTTTGCAGCAGCATTTCGTTGCACATGACCACCGCCGTGCGCTTTCCTGCCTTGTAGCGCTGGTTCTCCAACAGCCATTCGGACACGTAGCGGGCTTGCAAGTTCTCGGTCGGGGCAGACACGTAGCGTACTTCCTTGTCGGTTTCAAAGCCTGTATAAAGAGGGTTGTCGGCACTAAATTCGTTTGGAAACTTGTCCAAGCACCTGTTAATATAGGTGCCTGCCTCGTTGGTCTGCACCATATAGTAGTGGTCGTAGTCCCAGTAAAAGCGTGCCTTTCCCTCGCTTTTCAGAGCCGAAAACAGTTCTTGTTCCACCTTCTGCAGCACGTTGAAGCCCACAAAGATGTAGGTATCGTAGCGGTCGGGCAGCTGTTTTTGTTCCACGACGTCTCTGTACAGCATACCCTCGTAAGCCAAATGCTCTGCCCGAAGGCGTGCCTTGAATTCGGAATAGATATTGTACAGCTTGCTCCAAAGTTCAGGAAGCGTTCCTTGAGTATGCTCGAATCGCCCGTGAAGTTGGCAAAAAACCTGCCGAGTTCTGCCTTTTGGTTCTCCGTAAGATAGTCTATCGTGTCCAATTCGTGCAGGTCTCGTATGTTGCGGAACACCTTTTCGGCGTCTGCCATGTTCTTGTCGATGTCGTCGAAGTCAGCCAACAGCAGCTGCCCCCAGCCGTAAAACTCGTCGAGCGTCTCGTTTCTGCCTGTCTGTTCCACATATACCCGGTGCAGAACGCACAGGCTTTTAATCGGATCGGCTATGGTCTGGTCGGACTGTTGGCGGAATAATTCGGAGATGGTAACGTACGCCGGACTCCAGATGGGACCGTCGGCACGCTTTGCCAGTTCCTGATTGAGGAACAGAGAAGCCCGCTTATTGGGAAAAGACAATAGCTGTATGGGCTAAGTCGTTGCCGTGTTTTGCTATCAAATCGTTTGCTACTTCTTGCAGGAAAGTCTTCATCTTGTTACGCTTTAGGGTCGATTTCAACTTCGGTTACTATGTTTTTTACCACATACCACAGGTATCCCGACACATTCTTATGTCCCATGTGGGTCAGTATTTCCATGTATCTTTGCACTTGCCGTTTGTATTCTTCCCGTTCGTTTCCGAACTTAAAGTCTACCACGACAACCTCTTTTCCATCGGTCATTACCCTGTCCGGGCGATGTTCTTCCACCTCGTCGGTTTCTTTATTGTACTCTAATATGGTGCATTCGTTGTACAGCTGCCACCTTTTGGAGAACCATTCCTGCACCTGTGGGTGGGTTATGGCATCTTCAATGCGGGTGCGCAGCTGTGCCGAAGTTATCTCGTCGTTGTATATGATGCCTTGTTGTTCCAGTTCGTTCAGCCTTGCCGGAATGTCGTCGGTGGTGTAGATGGTAGAGAAGAGCTGGTGCAACACGTTTCCTATCTTTATGTATCGCGTTCTGTCGGAGGGGTCCACGTCTTCTCCCTTCACAAATTCCATGCTCTTGTTGCTCTGCTTAAAGCTTGCCGCCTGGGGATATGTGGCTATGCTTACAATGTGTTTGTCGGGCTTAACCAAGAACGGATTGTCTGCCGCGTGCGCTCTTTCCTCGTGCGTTGCGGGGACTGATGGCGCCATATTCGAAAGTGTATTTCGCTGCCGATGTCGTCCGGAAAGTCGAGCGAGCTGCCCTGTAATTGTTCGCTAACCTGCTTCAATGCCGTTTCGATAGCATAGGAACGGTGCTGGCGGAATGCCTTTTGCAATGTGTCGAGTGTCGATTTTGCCTTGACGCGCGCCAGAAAACGAACAGGTTTTTCGATGCTCTTGTGAAACGCAACGTATAGCAGTCAGGTTGTCTACGATGTTTCTGGAAGTGTTCTTCCCTTGTAATCGTCTTCGAAAAACCGTGCCCTATCAGTCGTCTCCGCCTAAAGTCTATGGGCAGCAAAGGCAGCTTATTGTAGGGGTTCTGGCTTGCCTTTTCCGTTTCGCACCATAACGTGTTCGGGCTTTCTCCAAATTTCCCAGTTGCAGAAAGGGTATGATGACGTTGTCGAACTCAACCCTTGCTCTTGTGAATGGTCATGATGCGTATTCCTCTATCTCGTCGCTCTGTATGGTCTTGGACGAAGAGGGCTATTTTCCCACTCGTCAATAAAGTCGTCGATGTCCGCGGTGTGGTCGTTTCAGAAAGTCGTTCAGCGTGTCGTAAGTGTGCAAACGTACGAACTCTGACCTTCCAAGCGGTCTAAGCCGAACAGCATGAATAGTTTATCGACCAAATCAACGATGGGCAGACCCAGCAAAAGTTCTCTGTTCTCGACGTATTCCCTGGGCAATTCGCTGTTTCAACTTTGCCCTTTGCCGTTCGGGCAGCCATCTGTCTGCGTTGCTTTTTGTCTATATTTTCTTTAGTCGGCAATATCGCTGCTTTGATTGAGCGAAACCAGCAGATCGGTGTCGGTCAATGGCTTTTTCAGTACTTCCTGGTTGTAGAGTTTCACAACTTTCCCCCGTGTCAATACATCGTCGGGGTGGGTAAGTAGGTGCATAGCACTCACTATAATGTTTACTGCCAACGACGCATCTAAGCGGAAAGCCTCGTCGGAAACGATGTTCATTTCGTTGCCGAAAGGTTGCCAAAGAGCGTGTCACTATGTCCTGAATGTTGGTTTAGAGCGCACCAGAATGGCAATCTTGCTTTTGGTTCTTGCCACCATATCCATTGTCAAACAGTGTCTTTTATGGTTTCTACAAGTTCTTCTAGCACGGCTTCTTTCATGCTTTCTGCTGGATAGAGACTTATTTTCTACAAATCCATTTGTCGGCTAGTCTTGTGTGTTTTTCGTGCCCACATCTTCGTATGCTTTCTGCACTATCGGAGCTTTTGTCGGCATCGTCTTTGTTCCAGCTCTTTCACGGTGTTGCAACACATTCTTTCCCAGAATGCGTTGTTGAAAGTCGATAATTCGCTTTTTCGGACCGATAGTTATAGTCGAGCGTTTCCAGCCTTATCCGTTGGTGGGCGAAGCTGTCTTTCAATGCTGTTCAGTATGCCCCAGTCGCCTTGCCGCCATCTGTACACGCTTTCTGTTTTATGTCGCCCACTATCAGGTTTTGCGACAATTCTTGTGCCATGCAGTTGGCTAACAGCACCTTGAAGTTCTGCCATTGTATGGTGCTGGTGTCCTGAAACTCGTCTATCATGATGTGTTTCAGGCGTGCACCAATCTTCTCGAAGATGAAAGGCGTGTCGCTGTCGGCAATTAATTCCTTCAGCAATGCTTGCGTGTTGCTAAGCATGAAGCGGTTCGTATCTTTGGCAAAGCTGTCTACGGCATCGGCTATGGCGTGCAAAGTCGTAGCTCTGAGAGGTGCGAAAGGGTGAGTCGACAGACTGAAACTCGTTCCAGTTGTCGCGATTGTAGGCAATCAGTTCGCTGAGCTGTGCCGAAAAGTCCCTTCTGCAGCCAGTGTTTGTATTTGTCTGCTTTGTCGGCTTTTTGCACATTTGGAGCTGGTCCAGTTCTGTGGCGATTCGTTGGCTTTTCAGCACGCCTGCTTTAGAGGTCTGTTCGTAGGCAGGGGCTGGGTTGCGCTATCTGTTAAATACTTATACAGTCCGCTACGGATAGTTGCCCGGCATGTCTCGTTGGCATTTCTGGATAGCCTTCAGAATGCTTCTTGCCTTGCTGTTGAACGTTTTTCCGAATGGCGTTTCTGCGTTTTGCTCAAAGTCGTTTCGTATTTCCTGAAAGTCGTCGGCATCGCTCAGTTGTTCTTTTAAGTCGGCTTCGTGTGCTTTATAAAGTCTTTAAATATGTTTTGTTCCCGAAGCTCTTTATCTTTCCAATGATGTTCAGCCGTTGTCGTCTTCTATGCTGTTGTCTATGTACGAGCTTATCCACTGTAGCACCGGGTTGCCCCTTTTTCCAGCTTTCTATCATCTGGTCTACTGCCTTTTCGGTTATTTCCTCGTTGTTAGGTCTACTCTCAGGTTGGCTGTCTGCCCCAATTCGTGTGCCAAATTGCGCAGAACTTGTTGGAAGAAGGCGTCTATGGTGAGTATCCGGAAGTTGTTGTAGCGGTGAATGAGCAGCGTATAGGGCTGCCCGTGCATTGTTCCTTATCACGGCATCGGGCATGTTCGTCTTCTCTTTCACCTTGTTGAAATACTGCTCCGACGACTGCAGCGAATGGGCAATGCCGTAGAGTTGCGACAGAATGCGCATCTTCATTTCCTGCGTAGCCTTGTTTCGTGAAGGTTACAGCAAGTATGTGCTGATAGTTCTCGGGTCTTTCACCAGCAGCGATATGTATTCCACGGCAAGCGTGAAATGTCTTTTCCAGACCCTGCCGAAGCCCTGTAAACGGTTAGATGTTCTTCCATTCTGCCTAAGCTGTTTAAGTTCAAGCTGTAAAGGTAAGCATAAAAAACGGAATATGCAAACACTGTCCTTGCTTGCATATAAAATGGTTCTGCCGTCTTGCCGGCATCGACAAAATGGTTTGCTGCATGCTGTCCGCCATTGGCGCATGCCTCTTCGGCATTGTAAAGAAAATTCTGCAAAAAGCGATTGCCGCGGTACAGCTTTGCAAAAAGTGCCCCTATCGCACGGTAAAACGGTAGGTTTTGGCGTACAAGACAACCGTTTTCGCCATGCGAAACGAGAACCTTTGCAAGACACTGACAGCAAGGCAGTTGCGCCGTTACTGCTTTTCTTTACAAACAACAAGGTTACCATGCGCAGACTTCCGTCTGCCAGAAAAGCAAGCCACGCACTGAACGGTGCGTGGCTTCGATGTCGAGGTATCGAAATCAGTAGGAGCGGGCTATGATGACACGGTGCTTGGCAGGTCTGCCGCTTACCATGTCCACGCCTTCGGTCTGTTCGAACATGAAAGGAACGCAGCGAATGGTGGCTTGGGTGTCCTCCTTAATCTTCTCTTCGGTCTCCGTTGTGCCGTCCCAGTGGCAGAGGAAGAAGCCGCCGTCCTTTATTCGTTCCTTAAATTCGTCGTAGTTGTCGCACTCGTAGATGTGTTCGTTGCGGAAGCTGAGTGCCTTCTGATAGATGTTTTCCTGAATGTCGTCGAGCAGTTTCGCAACTCTTTCTACGATGCCGTCGAACGAGACGTTTTCCTTTTCCAGCGTATCGCGGCGCATTATCTCTATGGTGTTGTTCTCCAAGTCGCGTCCGCCCATTGCCAAACGCACGGGCACGCCCTTGAGTTCGTAGTCGGCAAACTTGAAACCGGGGCGTTTGTTGTCGCTGTCGTCGTACTTCACGCTGATGCCGAGCTGTCGGAGCCGGTCGATGACGGGCTTCAGCTTCGCCGAAATGGCTGCCAACTGCTCGTCGCCCTTGAAGATTGGCACGACGACAACCTGTATCGGAGCTATCTTCGGAGCAGCACGAGGCCCGTTGTCGTCGGAATGTGCCATGATGAGCGCACCTATGAGACGGGTGCTTACCCCCCACGATGTAGCCCAGACATACTCGGGCTTGTTCTCCTTATTGAGGAAAGTAACGTCGAACGACTTGGCAAAGTTCTGCCCGAGGAAGTGCGACGTGCCGCTCTGGAGTGCCTTTCCGTCCTGCATCATGGCTTCGATGGTGTAGGTGTCGAGTGCTCCTGCAAAGCGTTCGGTCTCGCTCTTCACGCCCTGCACCACCGGAACGGCGAGCCATTGTTCGGCAAAGTCGGCATAAACTTTCAGCGATTCGCCTTGCTTCTTCCTCTGCTTCCTCGCGCGTTGCGTGCCGTAGCCCCTCTTGCCACAGGAATTCCGATGTACGGAGGAAGGGGCGGGTGCGCATTTCCCACCGCATGACGTTGCACCACTGGTTGCACATGAGCGGCAGGTCGCGGTACGAGTGTATCCAGTTGCGGTAGGTGTTCCATATAATGGTCTCGCTCGTGGGGCGGATAACGAGTTCTTCGTCGAGCCTTGCGGTGGGGTCTACTTCCACTCCGCCCTCTTTCTCGTTGGCACGGAGGCGGTAGTGTGTAACCACGGCACATTCCTTGGCAAACCCTTCCACGTGTTCGGTAGTCGCGGGAAAAGGAAGCTCTTCGGGATAAGAAGGAAATAGGCATTCTGTGCGCCCGTTTCCTTAAACATTTTTGTCCAACTGTGCCTGTATCTTCTCCCATATAGCGTATCCGTAAGGCTTTATTACCATACAGCCGCGGACGGGAGACTGCTCTGCCAAATCGGCTTTCACAACAAGGTCGTTGTACCATTGTGAATAGTTTTCTGCCCGTTTGGTAAGGTGTTTCAATTCTTTTGCCATGTTCTATATAATTTTTACTGTTTTCGACAAGTAGGCAAATTCCTAATCAAATAGGCAAATCCTTGTTTTGATTAGTGTAATTGGCGTAATTTTTGTGCAAAAGTACATGTTGGCAAACAGCACGTCAGAACAAAAATAGTTGTATCTTTGCTTCGTGGTCGGCGCAACTCCAAGGCACTGATTTTGCAGGATAACAATTACAAGTTGTTTCGTCCGGAGAGAATGTACGACACGCTCCGGACAGCATGTGCGAACAGCGGAACAGAACATATTACAAGACAAAACGTTTTTAAATTATACACATTATGAAGATTTAAAGACAATGGCAGCTGCACTTTGCGTGGCTACGCTCGTGTCAGGCTGTGCAACAAACCAGGGAACTTACAGTGCAGGAGGTGCCGGGGCAGGTGCCGTGCTCGGCGGAATCGTGGGCAATATCATCGGCAAGAACACCAAGGGAACAGCCATCGGGGCTGCCATCGGAGCTGCCGTGGGTGCCGGAACGGGTGCCATCATCGGCAGACACATGGACAAAGTGAAGGAGCAGACCCAGGCTCAGGTAGACAATGCCAAGGTTGAAACCGTGAAAGATGCCAACGGCTTGAGCTGCGTAAAGGTTACTTTCGACTCTGGAATCTTGTTCGCCACCAACAGTTCGGACCTCAACGCATCGGCTAAACACGACCTGACGAAGTTTGCCGGCGTGCTTAGACAGAACAGCGACTGCGACGTTGCCATTCAGGGATATACCGATGCATCGGGCAACGACAACATAAACATTCCGCTGTCGGAGCGTCGTGCCAAGTCCGTATCAAACTACCTGCGCAGTCAGGGTGTGTCTTCTGCACAAATTCGCACCGTAGAAGGTCTTGGCAGTTCGAACCCAATAGAGAACAAGCGCGTCAGCCAGGCAAACCGAAGAGTAGAAGTTTACATGTACGCTTCGAAGGAAATGATTAACAAAGCCAATAATGGCAATTTGTAACAGAACGCTTTTTTCTTGATTAAACTTATCTATGAACAAGGCGTGTTCCACTTTCGGAACACGCCTTTCTTATATTCTTATGGAGGTAAACAGAGGAAAATGGGAAGAATGGGGTATAGAAATAAACAATCAATTGGGGTTAAATGAAAGATTTTTCTTATCTTTGTAGTCGGAAAAATATGCAATAATTCCGACCGAAATAAAATATATTAGGCTATGCAAGAAGCTGTTATAAAAGATATTAGAGCCAAAATTGCTCGCAGCAAGTACGGTGAAGTGTTCTTCGTGTCATCGTTTCCGAAGAACAATATAGCACCCTTAGAATTCCAAAACCTCTGAACATCAGAGCAAATATAGCTCTTAAGGTTCTCAGAACTCCTCAAAAACTCATAGAAAAAACAATATTTCCAGCCTGCACTTTCTACATACATCAGCATCGGGACAACGAAACGTGCCAAGCAATAGCCGCCGCCGATGAGCCAGCAGTAGATGATGGCAGCCAGCAGGAAGGGCTTGAAGCCTGCCTTCTTGAACTTGTCGATGCTCGTTTCCGCACCGAGTGCCGTCATTGCCATGGTTAAAAAGGAAGGTGTCCAGGGTTACAATGCCTCTTCACAACCTCTTCGGGCAGCAGGTTGAGACTGTTGAAACAGATTACGAGCAGGAACACGATGGCAAACCAAGGCACCTGTATCTTGTTCTTCTTTCCCTCTGCGCCCTCACGCTTCGCAACGTCCTTTGCCACGAAGAAGGCGATGACGAGCAGCACGGGCACCAGCATCATCACGCGAATCATCTTCACGATGATGGCACTGTCGCTTATTGCGCTGCCCATTGCGTTGCCTGCTCCACCACATGTGCCACTTCATGAATGGTAGAACCCGCAAAAATGCCCATCTGTTGTGCAGGCAAATCGAACACGCCCGAGCGGTAAAGAACCGGATAAAGGAACATGGAGAGCGTACCAAAGATGACCACCGTGGCAACGGCAACGGCTGTCTTGTAGGGTTTCGGGCGTATTGCGCCGTCCACGCCCATTACTGCTGCTGCCCCGCAGATGGCACTTCCGCAAGCCGTGAGCAGGGCTATGCTGCGGTCCATCTTCAGCAACCGTCCTATAAAGATGCCGAGCAAGATGGTTACCGTAACCACTATGACATCGATGATGATGGCAGGAAGCCCTACGGCAGTGATGTCCTGGAAAGTGAGTTTAAAGCCGTAGAGAATGATGCCGAAGCGCAGAATGCGTTTGGAACAGAATACGATGCCGGGCGTCCACGTCTCCGGCAAATTGTTGCGAAGGCTGTTGGCATAGAGCATACCGAGGATAATGCCGACTATCATCGGCGAAAACGACAAGGCCTTGGCAAAGCGCATGTCGCCGATATAGAATGCCGCACACGCAAAGAGAGCCATCAGGAGGACTCCGTGGAGCATGCTGCTCCGTTGTTCTGTAAGTTTCATATTGGTTGTCTTTATATTGTCAGTCGCCCTTGGCAAGTCCGTTTCGGGGTCTGCAAAGCGGCATGGCATGGTTGTTCGAGTGCAAAGGTACGGAAAACAACAACTATCCAGTTGTACATCATCGCAATAATTTGACAAAATCAGCAGATAAAACAAGTGGCTGACTGCCCGGGAACGGCTGTCCTATCCCCATTATTAGGTATTTTAGCAAACTTTCGAGAGGACAGTGTACAGCCTCCGGCGATTTCTTCGTACCTTTGTCTAAAAGAACAAGAGAATGAAGTTATCAGAACTGAAGACAGGCGAAGCCGGCATCATCGTGAAGGTTTCGGGACACGGAGGCTTCAGAAAACGTATCATAGAAATGGGGTTCATCAGTGGCAAGGAAGTGAAAGTACTGCTCAATGCGCCGCTGAAAGACCCCGTGAAATACCGCATCATGGGCTACGAAGTGAGCCTGCGGCACAACGAAGCCGACCTTATCGAGGTGCAACCACGGGCAACTCGCTGCAAGACACCACCGATAACGACAGCCAAGACGCGGCACGAACAACGACAATGCCGGGAAAAAACACAATATCCTACGATTCTACTACAATCCGCCATTGGGTGACCCGGTCACAGACCCTACGAGCCTACATTGGCACCGACGAAGAAGAAAAAGACACAACCAACAGCTCCACACCATAAACGTGGCACTCGTGGGCAACCCCAACTGCGGCAAGACGTCGCTCTTCAACTTCGCCTCGGGGGCGCACGAGCGGGTGGGAAACTACTCGGGCGTTACCGTAGATGCCAAGTACGGCTACACCGACATGATGGGCTACCACTTCGAACTGGTAGACCTGCCGGGCACATACAGCCTCTCGGCATACAGCCCGGAAGAGCTCTACGTGCGCAAACAGCTCGTGGACAAGACGCCGGACATCGTCGTCAACGTGATAGACGCATCGAACTTGGAACGCAACCTCTACCTTACCACGCAGCTCATAGACATGAACGTGCCCATGGTATGCGCCCTGAACATGTACGACGAGGTGGAAAACCGTGGCGACCACATAGACTATAAGAAATTGGGAATGCTGCTGGGAGTGCCCATGGTGCCCACCGTCTTCACATCGGGAAGGGGCGTCAGGGAGCTGTTCCAGACCATCATACAGAACTGCGAGGGCAAAAAGGGCGATGCACCGCTCTACCGGCACATTCACATAAACCACGGACACGAGATTGAAAACGGCATTGCCGAAATTCAGGAACACCTGAACGAGGAGTCCGACGCATCGCAAAAATACTCCACACGCTACCTTGCCATAAAATTGCTGGAGAACGACAAGGAGGCAGAACGCCTGGTGAAATCGTTCCCCGATGCCACGGAGATAATGCTACACCGCGACGAAACCGCCAGGCGCGTGAAGGAAGAGACTGGCAAAGACAGCGAAACTGCCATCATGGACGCCAAGTACGGCTTCATACACGGAGCACTGCAGGAGGTGCACTACACCACAGGAAAGGGGAAAGATGCCTACGACACGACGCGCACGATAGACAAAATCCTGACGAACAAGTACCTCGGCTTTCCGCTTTTCTTCCTTATTCTCTTCGTAATGTTCACGGCAACGTTCAGCCTCGGGCAGTATCCCATGGACTGGATTGATGCCGGCGTGGCGTGGATTTCGGAAGTTTTAAACAACGCCTTGCCCGACGGGCGGTGAAAAGCCATGCTCGTAGACGGAGCCATTGCGGGCGTGGGGGCTGTCATCGTGTTCCTTCCGCAAATCCTTATCCTCTATTTCTTCATCTCGTACATGGAAGACTGCGGCTACATGTCGCGTGCAGCGTTCATCATGGACCGCCTCATGCACAAGATGGGACTGCACGGCAAGTCGTTCATTCCGCTCATCATGGGCTTCGGCTGCAACGTTCCGGCAGTCATGGCGACCCGAACCATAGAGAGCAAGCGCAGCCGATTGGTTACAATGCTGGTTCTTCCGATGATGAGCTGCTCGGCACGGCTGCCCATTTACATCATGATAACAGGCTCGTTCTTTGCCGCCCGATACCGCTCGGCAGTCATGATGCTGCTCTATGCCATCGGCATTGCAATGGCTGTGCTGCTGGCACGGCTCTTCTCAAGACGCTCGTAGAAAGGGCGAAGACACGCCGTTTGTGATGGAACTCCCACCCTATCGTTTTCCGACAGGGAAGGCAATAGGGCGACATACGTGGGAAAAGGGCAAGCAATATCTGAAGAAAATGGGAGGAATCATACTCGTTGCGTCCATCATAGTGTGGGCTTTAGGCTATTTTCCCGTGCCCGACAATCCCGACTTGGGCAATCAAGCCCGACAAGAACAGAGCTACATTGGGCAAATAGGCAAGACGATAGAACCCGTTTTCCGTCCGATGGGCTTCAACTGGCGTCTGGACGTGGGACTGTTGGCAGGGGTTGGCGCGAAAGAAATAGTTGCTTCAACCATGGGCGTGCTCTATACGAACAACGATTCGTTCGGCGACGACAACACGTACAGCGACGACAGTCATAAATACGAGGCACTGCGCCACCAGATGACGGCAGATGTTGCCAAACAGAACCACATCAGTTACGCGCAAGCCGAACCGCTGGCACGGCTCACAGCCTTCTGTTTCCTGCTCTTCGTCCTGCTCTACTTCCCTTGTGTAGCCACCATAGCGGCGATAAAAGGCGAGACGGGCAGCTGGAAGTGGGGCATCTTTGCTGCCGTGTACACCACGGCACTGGCGTGGATAGTGAGTGCCGTTGTCTACCAGGTGGGGGTGCTGCTCGTGTAGGTGCTGCGGTTTCCGCGGTGGAAGAAGGGGGTGGTTTTCCTCGATCCCTGGGTTCCTAGGAACTCTAGGAACCCTAGGAAAACAGAAACCAGACCTATTAAAAGCCGCTTTGAAAAAGCACCCCATGCCCCATGAAAAACAAAACAGGCTCTTTGAGAAACTAGAACAGGCTCTTTTTGCGGTGCAAAGAGCCTGTTTACTATGATATCCGCATTGTAATGCTGTGTCCGCAGCAATGTAGCAATGTGGAAATCTACGCTCCACAAATCACCTGAGGGGTTGCTCTGATGACCGTAGAAAACTATGAAACATAGGATTTCTGTAGTAGGAAAGGTTTCAGGGACACAGAATATCAATATCCCTGAAAAATAGATGGAAAAACAGATGCTTACAAAGCTATTTGGCTGTCGCGCTTCTGCCCTTCGTAATGTAAATGCCTTTGTGAGTTGGCATTTATACGACGTCCAGAGAGGTCGTAGCGAGGTGCTGCGGCATCTGCTTCGAGGAGGTTCGGTGCTCACGTCGGCAATGCCATCGGCAGCGGTTACTTCGGCAGAATTGGAGAAACGAGCCTCGCCTTTGTCGTAAACGGCAGTTACGTTGTAGGTGTGTGCCCTCCACCTCGTCGGTAAACTGAGTGGCGGGAACGGGTGCGGCGTTTACTCTTTATACCATCGCGATAGACGATTTGTAGCCCACGAGCGACAACTGTTGTGCTGCCGACGATGCTGGAAGGAAGTTGATGTCGTCGATGAGTGTGGCATATCCGTCGGTGCTCGCTGCCACGATGGCAAAGTATTTTGTGCCTTCGGGCAGGGCGTATTCCGACTTTGTCCATGCCGTAGGTACAACGTGCTTTTCCTTCAGCACCTTGAAGTCGGCACGGTCGAAGCCTTCTGTGGAGTAGAGAACGCTGTAGGGTTTCGTTGCTTGTGCCATAGAATGCTTTCTCCAGAGGGTTATGTTCTGTGCCTTCCGGGTAGTTCGGGCGACACGAGCCAGTTTTCGGTAACGGCATAGGTGCTCCGAACGCAATGAGAACCTTGTTGCCGGTATGCCCTTTCCATGCCTCGCCACTGGCAGGAGTGGTAGCCGAGTAGTTGAAAACCGTCCAAGCCTGTCGGTCTCCCATGCCCGGGAAGGTGCTTTCGTTAAATCCGTACACGGTGTGATTGTCTACATCGTAGAGCAACCAGTCGCCTATGCCGGTGGTGGCAAAGTCGGGATAGGTTTCAAAACTTTCGGTTACGGGTTCGTCGGTGGTGCGTGGTGCATCGGGAGCAGCCCATGTCAGGGTGTTCTTGGTGCCGGCAGTGGCTTTCAGTTGCTTAGCCGTTGGATAGACTGGATAAGCCACTCGTATGCTGATGGTGTCGGTAACGTTGTTCGTTGCGTCCTCGTCGGCATCGGCTTCGAGCTTCGCATAGAGTTTCGCGGCATCGCCAAGGTTGCGCTGCGGTGTGAAGGTGAGTGTGCTTTCGGCAGTTTTTCCCGGTTCAATGGGGTTGCCCTTTACGGTAGCCAATGGGATTTCGCCATTGTAAACCACTATGTTGTAGTTGGTTGTGGGTTTCGTGCCATGGTTCGAAACCGTAACTGCAATGTTGGCAGGATAGTCTACACGCAGTTTTCCGGGAGCTTCTTTCAGCCTGATGGAGAGGTCGTTGGCTTTGCGGTCGAATATGTTGATGTTGTCGAGATAGATGTTACTGTTGTGGGCTGTGCCCTTGTAATCGAAGCCAATCTGTACGAATTTAGCCCCCACAAACTTCTTTAGAGGAAGTTCTACCTTTATCCATTCGCGCACGTTTGTATTCTCCAAGTCGATGGTGGCAATGGTTTCGGGCGTTCCATAGTCCTTTGCCACCCATATTTTGAATACATCTCCCGAGTTCTGGTGGGTCTTGTAGTAGAACGAGAGCATGGGGTCGGTGGCGTTGCCGAGGTCTATCAAGCCTGTTTCGAGCACCGACCATTCGCCTTCTATCATGGGTGTGAAACCTGCAAAACCGCCGTCGCCGTCTTGCGAATAACTCGATTCGTCGTGGAAAGGCGTCCATCGGCTGCGCTTGTCGTAGTCTACCAACCAGAAGTAAGAGAGCTTTCCGTTGGCAAACGACTCTTTCATGGGCAGCTTGTGGGCTTTCGGTTACGATTATATTAGAACAGGTGCGTGCTCCTTCGCCCGCTTCGTTTACGGGAGAAACCACGTATGCCAACTGCCTTGCTCGTCCTGAACAGGCGGAGTATCTTCGAACGTGTTGGTTTTCAATTCCTTTGCTATTTCAGTAGTCTTGCCGCGGCGCAGCGTATAGGTGATGTCGGCAGGGTTTACGTAGGCTCCGTTGGCACCCGTTGTAACCTTGTCCCAGTTTATGTGTGCCTTCCCTCGTTATAAGTAAAGCTGATTTTGCCCACGGCAGCAGGGAATATCGATGCCCACAAAGGTTTCCAGTTCAACGAAGCGCCTTCGCCGTCGGCACTGAAAGGCGTAATCTTGTAAGTTGTCTTGCCGTTTGGCACGTTGCTGTCGGTATAGCTCAATGTAGTTCCAAGTGCGGGATTTGCAAAACTCTTCACCAGCTCTTCGCCTCGGAAAATGTCTATTTTGGAAAGCGACGACAGCGCTGCGCCTGCCTGGTTTAGCGTCGGAGCGGTGAACGAGATGTCGGCAGAGTGCCCTCCGTTGGGTGCGGGCGTAACCTTTGCATTGGCAACTGCTGCCGGAACACCGTCGCCGAGCTTCTCTTTCAGGGCTATGTTGTAAATGTTGAACGCACCCGCCTCGAGCTGCATTTCGGTGTTGAAGTGCCACCCAAGATAGTATTCGGCATCGTTGTCCACCGAGAAAAGCACCGTAACGGTCTGCTTGTCAATGAAGTCGGACGGTGCTGCGGTCTTGGCAGCAATGGTCTTCGTGAGTGCATCTACGGTTTTGCTGGTGCCCAGCTTCACCTCGTAGGTCTCGGTAGCATTCGCCGACTCTCCACTGACGGTGTACGAAAGTTGGTAGGTCTTGCCTGCCTTCAGGGCGATGGCGGGACTCAACAGCCAGTCGTCGGCGTCTTGCGTACGCACACAAGAGGCTGCAAAGGCGGTGTTGCTGAACTTGAATGCCTGGTCGTCTACGTTGGCATCTATAACTGTAAAGTGGTCTAACGCTTGCTCGCTGGTGAACTCCTGCGTCCACGGAAGCTTGACATTCTGTGCCTGCAGACCCATCGAGCACAGCAATAATGTAACTATAAAGGTTCTTTTTCATATTTTGTATTGATTTTGATATGGGTATATTTTTTTCGCTTACAAAAGTAGGTATTATTTTTATAAAACAACAAATTACAGTAGAAAAATACGAAAAATTTTTCTTCCTTTCCGATAATTAATTATTGTTTGTCGATAAAACACCATGATATATCCATGGTATTGTTGCACCAAAAAGCAAGATACTGTTCGGGCACACAGTAAAAAGTAGAAAAAGACGATTTTTTATGTTGACAATACCAAATAAATGCTCTATCTTTGCAGTACCTGTAAGAGGTAGACGAGACGAGTTGTTAAATCTATTAGTATATATAAGGAGTCCCCGTCTCTGCCGAATACACAGCCCGACAGGGATTTTTTAGACAGGGAAGACGCTATCCGGAGGAACTCGGAACAGCACGGAGAGGGGACATGAGAAACCTTGAAGCAGCCATGCAACGCAGAAATTGCAGGGTGCCATGGCAAATGTGAAAAGTTGAAATACCTCTGCAGGGTGGGTTGAAAACTGCTGCAGGCAGCACTGGAACCTATGTCCGCCAGGCACGGCAATTGCCTTTCGGACAAGAAAGAAAAATGCGAATTGTCTGCGGAAGCAGCGAGTTTTGTCTTAATTCATACGATTTTTAAGCCCTTATTGCACTGTGACAGGTGCACAATTCCACAACAAGAGCATATAGAGAGTACAGTACAATGCCATCGAAACTTAACCCGAACAGTCGAGAAACAACACACGCCACATCAGGAAAGAATGTTCCCATCAAGCAAAAAAGTAAATTCACGCTTGCAGAGACTTGCCCTCGGCAACAAAAATACACTTCTCTAAGAAGAAGAAAGAACGGTTTACCATTTGTCTGGAAACAGAAGCGACAAACAAGAAGGAAATGTCGTGCCGTAAAAGCACGGCAGAGCGGGGTAAAAACATACACCGCGTATTTCATTACTAAATTTAATTGACACTAAAAAAACGGTGTGGGGGCGCAGCTTCGGTTGTGTCCCCTTTTTGTTTGTGCAAGTTGCAGAGGTCATTATAGGAATCTCGAGAGGTCTATGCATACTGTAAAATGGAGAAAGCAGCATGTCGGCTATGCGTGGAATGCCGTTCGCAGCCGTAGGGGCGCGATTCATCACGTCCTAATCAGAAACATGTATCTTAATGCAGGTAAAAATGATACGTCTGACCATCTTTTTGAAACTATAATTTACAAACAACAAGAAAATATTGGAAAAACACTTGACAATGTAAAATAAAAGAACTAAATTTGCAGAATATCACATAGTACTGCGTGAAAACGGAAGAATAATTAACCAATCACCAAACACCCACGCCTCCGAAACGGTGTTGCTCCGAGAGAGTTGAAGCAGGGAGGCACGAACAACCATGAGGATTAACCTGACAAAAAGCATGCACACAGCCACAGCCGCACTGTTCATTGCATTGTTCACATTGCCTACGGCGGCAAAGGCACAGTCTGAGGAACTGTTGGAAATAGGAGACATAAAGGTTACTGCCGACAATTGCAACGACCTCTCCGTAATCAAAGGCGTCAGCGGAACCGTGAAATACGACCCCGCAACCAAGGTTCTCACACTGCAGAATGCCATGATAGACATTGAAGAGGGGCACGGCATCTATTCCGAAGTCAAGGGGCTGGCAATAAGGCTCATTGGCGTCAATAACCTGAAAGCAAAGAAAGCTGCCATCGGATTCAGGGAAGCTCTGGTCATCACGGGGGGCGGCACGCTCAACGCAGAGAGCCTGAACGACTGCGCTTTCTATGCCATTGAAACCAACCTTACCATAGACAACTGCACCGTAAACGCCAAAAGCAGCATGTACGGCATATCGGGAAACAGCAGTACAAGCGAAAACCTGACAATCAACCATGCCACAGTAACAGCCGAAGGCACGAAGAAGGATCCATTCGCGACTTTGCATCGCTCACGCTGATAGGTTGCAACATCACGCAACCGGCTGGCGCAGAATTCAATGCAGCGAAACATTGCGTGATGAACAACGGCGAGATGGTGAAAAGCAAGGTGGTGATAACCAAGGATCCGACCGCAATACAGACTCCAACCAACACAGACACTGCACAGCAAGTGTGTGTTCTCCATCGACGGACGACGCTTGTCAAAACGACTGGAACCGTCTTCCGAAAAGGCATTTATATAGTAAACGGCAAGAAGATGGCGAAGCAGTAGACGCACATAAATGGCTGTAAAAAGCCATGCATATTTTCGTTGTTTTGATTTTTATAGGGATTCCCAAGGCGCATGGAAACCTTGGTCTCCCTATTTTTCCATGAACTCTATTTTTCCCCTATCTGTCGGAACATGTAATCGTCTAAAACGCCAGCATCTTGCGAAAGGCAATCCGCTGCTTTTCAAAAACTACCTTTTGCCTTCCAAAAACTACCTTTCTGCACGCCAAAACCCACCCTCTCGCAAGGCAAAAAGGTGGGTTTCGAGCTCACACTCCCGCCCCACCGCCACACAAGACAAACGATGCAGCAACATTCCACCCAATATATGTTATCGTAAGTTAAATAAAGTTACAGCGCAATATAATTTCCATTGGAAATTTGTAGGAGTAAGATAAAGTGCCTACCTTTGCATTAGTTTCCAACGGAAACATATAAGACACTGTACAAGACAGGAACAATGACAACAACAAAGAAAGGATAACAGAAAGCAGAAAGAAAACAAATGTAGAACGAAAACAAGAAGAAAACAATGAGAAAGAACATTTTCGTACTCGCTGCAGCAGCAGTCTTCACACTCGGAAGCTGCAACACGACAGCAAAAGAACAAAACAGAAAACAAACAACGGAGACGGTTCAGACAAAAGAAAGGAAACAAAATGAAGACAATGAAATCGACGAAACGACGTTCAGAGAAAAATAATGGACTACAAGACGGCCGGAAACGCATGGAACTTCAGGGCGACAAGCCCGCAATAGTGGACTTCTATGCCACCTGGTGCGGTCCGTGCAAAGCCACAGCCCCCATTCTCGAAGAGATAGCACGGCAGTACGACGGCAAGATAGACGTGTACAAGGTGGACGTAGACAAGAACCAAGAACTCTCCGCACTGTTCAACATCCGCTCAATACCATCGCTGCTGTTCATTCCGAAGACGGGAAAGCCGACCATGTCGGTAGGCGCACACGCCAAGAACGAGCTGGAACAGATGATTAAGGAAACCCTCCTGAAACAGTAAGATACAGCAGAAAACGCATGGACGACCACTGCATTCACAAGGTGCATGCCATCTTCCGGGCAGTAATAGAGTTTGAGCGGGCACTGGAAGACACGTTCAACATGAACATAAACGAACTCATGTTGCTGTGCATGCTCGCCAACACAGAAAGCCTTCTCGCAGGCGAAATAGCCTGCGAGATGGGGCTTACACGCTCCAATGCATCGAAAGTAATCGCCGCACTCGAACGGAAAGGATACCTGAAACGCCAGACCTGCAAACACGACAGCCGGTGCCAGCGGTGCAGCATAACCGAAAACGGACGGAAGCAGATGGAACACATCAACTGCAAATCGTTCCCCACACCACCCGACCTCGCCGCCATCATTGCACAGGAATGATGCGGACAACACCCGGGACAACACGCCCCCGACAGCCATCAGCATACCAACGGAACACAAGAGAAACGTCTGCAAACTTGAAAAATCACACTCATTACACGGGAAAATTACGCAAAACTTCCAGAAAAAGTGGCAATTTCTGCCGTCTTTTATCCTCATTAATGAGTAAAACAGATATTTTTAACTGTTTTTTGTTTGGTATTTCCACAAGTATTGCGTATCTTTGCAACGAGATTTTAAATGCGAAATAATTATGTATATAGATCCAGCTTATCAAAAGCTGCTCGATTGTGGTATCAGGCCCTCATTGCAGCGCATTGAAATAATGCGCTATCTGCTGACACACCCTACCCACCCCACAATCGATGAGATATTCATGGAACTTAAAAAACGCATTCCGACAGTAAGTCGCACCACCATCTACAACACATTAAGAATGTTCTCGGAGAAAGGCGGCGCACTTATGATTACCATAGACGAGCACCACGTGTGCTACGACGGCACCACCACACCACACGCACACTTCTCTTGCAAAGTATGCGGACGGGTGTTCGACATGCCCGACATGCAGCCGCCACACCCCAAAGTACCGCCATTGAGAGGGTTCAGCATAGACGATGCCCAGCTGTACTACAAGGGAGTATGTGCCGATTGCCAGAGAAAAAGGAAGGAAGAGGTGTCGTAACATAAGGCAAAGACGCCTGAGACAAGACATTGTTAGGTTCAAGACAAAGATTATAAGGTTTAAGATAAAAGAATAGTAATGTTAAAAAGAGAGGCTTCCGAATCTTGTGAGAAGACCAGAAGCCGCAAAAAGATCGGAATGCCTTGTTCGAAAGGCACGATGATTTGCAGAAAAAGGCGGAAAGACCTTGCGACAAGGTGTAAACGCCTTTATTTATTGTAAAACAAACCTTTAGCGTAAGGTTCTAATGGTTTAGCGAAATGGCAAGAAACCTTGCGACAAGGCGCAAAATGCCAGTTAGATGACTATGAGATTGATGAAGTTGAAGGACAGGAGTGCCTGAGATGGGGTGGGCAAAACGTGTTCTGCAACATAGAAACAAGCGAACACAACAAATTCAGACAGGCATTTGAGAACCCCGGAAAGACACTACCATGTTCAAACCAAGCTTCAGACGACTAACTTCTACAAGCATTTCGCCCCATTGTCTGTCTAATATATAAATATATAAACTGCGACAAAAAAGTGAAAACTTGTGTTAAAGGCAAGCCCATACAAATGATTTTGCCATGTTGCACAAAGGTTTTTCCTTTTGTCGCAGTGTCGTGCATTTCAAACATATTCCCTATTTGTTGCCGCTGTCTTGCCGCGTGTCATGCACGTTGCTGCAACATGCTATGCGCAGACAGTTGTCCGAAACAAAAAAAATTGCCGTGCAACACCAGCTGCATTGACTGGCAGGGAGCACGGCAATCGATTAATGGAACCATGGCTTGTGAATTGCAAGCGGAACACTTCGGGAACAGCAAAGAAATCCGTTCGAAAGACGATTGAAAGGCGGACAACTTCCCTTACGGTCGCTGCCGACCTCCCAATGTGTCGTTTTTCCTGATATACATTCCCTGTTTGTCGCATCAAACCTACGCGCTTGTCGGAGCATTCTTCCTTTCTTGTCGGCAACAACCTACCAACCTGTCGGCAGACATGGCTGAGTAGGGCATTGTGTTCAAGTATTTGCACATCGTCATATAATCAGTACAATTGATTAACAAACGATATTCCAGTTCCTTGATGGGTGTTCTGGTTTACATGCAAGACCCCATTCCCAACGTTGTTGCGATGGCGGTGAGTACTGAAAGCATGAGCTGCACGATGAATTTCCATTTGTTCTTGTTCATAATTTCTTGGTCTTAAAGGTTAATAAAAGTGTTTTGCGGGAGAGGTGGGCGTCCACAGGTGTCTTGAAAGCCTAACTTTCCCAGACGTTTCAAAAGTACTAGGTCTCAAGTTTCGTTTCCATGGGGATTACTGAGAAACTGAGATACCCTGAAAATCTATTTGCCCACCAAGGCAGGCTGTCTTGTCAGCCTATGGGTGCTGCTGTCCAGCACTCGAGTTGCCCCTCCGCCTGAAGGATTGGTGTCGTCCTTCTTTTTCTTGGTGCCAATGTAGGTGGCAAGTTCCTCTACCTTCACGCCCGTAACGAAGTTTTTAACACGCACCTTGTCGGCTCCGACGTGTGTTTCGGGCTGAAACAGACGTGCGGACATCTTATTTGCTTTGCGGCAACGAAGTCCTTGCGTTCCTTGGAACCTGTAGAGCTGATGGCGAGTTTGAAAGTTCGAATCCGTCGAGCTTGATTCTGCATTCCGTTCTGCAGGTTGTGCGACATCTCGCTTACCAGTGCGCTGAGCACAGCGAGTATGTCCGGCTCGGTAACCGTACAGCGGTCGCTGATGCGTGCAGCCAGCTGGCGGGTGCCGATGGTGCCATGTAAGCTGTACGGGCGTACCAATACTTGTGATACTTACTCTTCGTGTTGTTCAACTGATACATTTTGTACTTGATTGACATAACTTTTAAATTTTAAAGGTTAATAAAAAAATGATTGATTTATTCTATTTGTGCAGATGGACAACCCACCTGCATGTTTCTTCACATGTCATAAGGTGTGCCCACGGTGCGGAGCTTGCGGGCTGAAATCTTACCTATTTGTCGCCGGAAGGACTATTCCGACCGCCTGAAACCCACGTGAATCCATCGTTTTTGCTGTATTCCCATTGGTTCCAACAGCAGTTGCTGCACTGCCGAATGGCGTTCCAGAATGTGTCCGTAGCGCATTGCCGTTGCCGTGTCGGCACGAATATGTCGGCAGCCTCGCCCTTCAGGTGCTGCGAGTTCCACACACCGCCCACCGCCTTGTTCAGTTCCTGACAGCGATAGCCGCTTGTTACAATCACGCGCCCCACCCTTCTCCGCAGCGGCTCGAGCACTTCGGTGCACAGTGCGCAAGTTTTCCACCACCTCCGCCGTGCTGATGCCTTCCCGGGTGCGCATCGGGATTGTTGTCTATGCCCAGCCGTATTGCCGTTCCCGACCGAAAGAATTCGCCCACCGTGAAATGGGGTGATAAATGTTCGTCTAATGTTAATTTCATATTTTTGTCTCATTATATGTTTTTATACCTTTGCCAATACGTTTTTATATGTCTGACCAACTATATATATAAATATGGTGTAGCCATTCCGTCTGTTTCACGTATGTTTGGCGTTGCTGTCTGTTTACGTTTGCAAAGGTACAACATCGCAAAAGCCATGTCAAGCATCTTGTGGGTAGTAACGTGGGTAGTGTGTCAGTAGCGTTTTTACACGGCACTGCAGGTTTTTGTTGTGCAGCCGTTGTTATGCCGATGCGCTGCCGAAAATGTGGCACGCCCTTTCCGGAACCGTGCGCATGCGACCATAAGAAAAGGAGAGTGCAGGCAGCTTTCGCATTTCCACACTTCTCCCCAAACGAATTTATGAGAGAGGATAAGGTCGGTTGAACCACGGAATGGTTTGCCGCGCCGACCTAAACCAGTTAGGTTCTGTTCTGATGCTCCGAAGAGCGTACTGCCGCATTACGGCTTTCTGTCCGCAAAATTCCTGCCGTTCCGCCTGCCCGTTTCCAGGTGTTGCAGACAACTTGCCCACCCATATAGGGGCAAATGCGTTGCAGACAGTTCCGAAGAAAGCGTGCTGCCGGTACATGGCTTTGGTGCGGCGAGAGTTATTTAGAGCGTCTTGCGGCTTATATCCCCATTATTTTGGCGTCCTTAAAATCTTTTAGCATAAACGCCTTGTCATCGACATCAGGTGATTGATGGGACTGTTTCACGGAACCGTGACCCAAAAAGCCCAAGCCAGAACCAGCCAGCAGATGGCGCTCGGCATTAACAGCCGTAACCTCAATGTCGGTTTTTAAATACTTCTTCATTTTGTTCTAACCTACAATCTTTTCTGCTTTTTGTTTCTACCTACACCTATATAAAAAGGTGGAATGTTTCCCTTGCCGTACGACTGTTCTCAGAGTCGGACCAGAAAGAAAGGGTCGTTATTGTGGCATGACACGCTTCTTTGCAAGTCTATTTCCTCCATGTACTTGGACAGAACCAACAAATAGCGTTTTAAAACAATTCAGAAGACAAAGTTAGCTTTTTCTATTTCATACATACAAATATTTGCAAAAGAAATCTGACGGATTATTGCAATACAAAAACAGAGCCAACCAGTAGAAAAGAGCCATATCTGCCCCTCTATTAAGGATTAGATATGACTCTTTTTCTATGTTTTATAATCTGCAACTACCTACCAAAATGGAGATATACGTTTTATCTTCTGTCGATTTTCGACCATTTGAAACGAAAAAGTAGATCGGTATCTGTAGTTATACTATTCCTCTACTGTTCCTGGCCACAATCTCCAGTAAATCTTTTTACCTTCATTACGAGTTTCAAATACCTCTATTATACCTCTATCTACGTTCAAGTACAGGCCATAACAGTACTTTGGATCATTCTCTGGGTAATAAGAAGACGACCAAAAGTAATCATCTCCATACCAGCTCGTGGCAGGAAGAAAGATGTAATCTCCCATATTGTTCGGCAAACGTCGCTTGGTAAGTCAGTTATCGTTTTAGGTGCTCCTCCTTTCACCTCGTAGTTGGCACCATCCGGAGCTGCAGCCTTAAGTTGCTCTACGGTCTTCCCATTCTCCTTAGCGATTACACTGAGCTTCTTTATCCATATTCCACGAGAAAAGGCTGCGCTGAGACCGCCCTCACTATTATTACCAGGACTATAGTAGAACTTGCCTATATGCGGGTCGCCCTTTTCTATAAGCCAACGAAGTTCGTTGACGTTCGGACATTTTTAACACGTCTATCATCCAAATATGTTTTGAAGCAGCGTTCGGCTCTGAAGTCAGGTCGCATCCACTTTACCTTGCCAGCTGTAAAGGTAACATTCTTATATTCTCTGGTAACGGTAACATCTGGATCGTTATTGTTACCAACTGTAGTAACTACATATTCTACCTTGACTGTACCATACGTACCCGGTGCCAGCACTATTACGCTCGCATTCTCCAGCCAACTAACTGAAAGTTTCTCATCTTCTTTATTGGGTATGAAACATCCTGAAGTTGTTATGGACTTGTTCTGTTCCGTAGCCGCAGGACGTGAAGTCAGGTCTATGCCATCTTCGTTGAAATTGAAAGTTCCGCAGATAGCCTGGTCGGCAGTTACCTTAATACTCCTAACCATAAATTTCGGGCTATATTTACGCTTTATCATCGAATAGTTGGAAGAATGAGGAGCAATCCCAATATACGCCGCCTTGTGTTCAAGCTGGAATTTATACCTGCCTGTCAGTTTATCTTTCCGTGCCACGGCTACGCCACAGTCATCATGGAGAGAGAAATAGTAAGGGTCATTCTGTATACCTATTTTCCGTTGTTCAGAGGGGATAGTCACTTTATCATAAGAGAATCCTTCGACGCCCTCCCCCGTATAACGGACGAGATAGGATTCTTCTGTCAATCGGTCCTTAAACCCGAAAAACGACTTCATTTGATGTCCTTGTACCATAAAGGTTTGAATAAGAATTTCTAACCCAACCAGTGGGAGCTGATGATGTCTTCGCCCATATGCAATCATACGCATCCCATAATAGATTTAGCGACATACCTGGCGCACCCCAACTACAGTGCGGGTCTCCGGCTGGGCGAAACTCTCAAAGAGAGTTGCACCTTCAGGGAATGTCGGGTGTCTTAGTTTTCTTATCAGTTTCTATCTCATCAGCTGTACAGCCTGCCAGCAGCAGAGCACAGCAAACCAGCAGCGATGTTTTAATTATTGTCTTCATACGTTTTCTATTTTAATTTGTTAATAACCAACTTATTCTTCGTCATCGGACCAGAAGCCATTCTGCTTTGATTCAAGAATCTCACCGTCGCTTTCAATCGGCTTGTGCTGACCATCCATTTCTCTTGAGTTATCCAAAGGAGGTATCCTCCTCCACAGCTATCATTTTGCATCGTGGCTTTTTGTAAACCTGCCTGTTCAACTTTCTCTGTTTCATATTCACAATTGTTTTTATATTTGTTTTTATAATAGTTCATTGTATTCTGTCTTTTCAGGGAATTGGCGAAGACATAAAAAGCAGGCAGAGATTTCCTGGAAAATCCTTTGCCTGTAAGGGTCTGCGGGAGTTGCCTCGCGCGCGTAGGAATAAGGTGTTTTTTAGAGAGACGAGCGACGGTGCGCCTGTGTGTGTGTGTGTGTGTAGCAAATTATTTGGAACGACCAAATATAATAAGTTAAAAATAGCACGTGAAATATCTTTTCCTTGCATCCGGTTCACACTTCCATATAATGCATATAATGGCAAATGAGGTTTTTCCAGACTATTCAACTCTTTTGCAGTACACGGCTTTTGTTTTATATAAACTGCTGCAAAGTTAAAACAATTTTTCTTAGATGGACAAATAATAATCAAAAATTACGTAATCTCTATCCGATAGCCTTGCCCCTATCGTCTAAAAAAGGGGCAGGCTATCTTTTCTTATTCTTTTCTCAAAAGAAAGCAGGAAGTGGCTTTACTTTTCCCAGTAATCAGAGTCTACGGTAGCTTCTACAGCCTTCTCTATGCTATCGTCGAGGTTGCGAAGAAGTCGATACCAGTGCGCTTCTGGAGTTCCTCGATGGTTATATAGTCGTACTTGCTCTTCTTGTAGTGGGGCGACCAGATGCCGAGGGCACGATAGGTATTGGTCTTCTTGTCGTAAGCCAACAGTGCCATATAGAAGTATTTGGGCACGATGCCGGGGAAATGAAGGCTGCCTGCTGGCTTGCCCTCTTTCTCGGCAATCTCGTTGAGGTCTTTCTTGTTACAGATATACTCTGCCTTGTCGATGGTGGCAGCCTTGACTACATAGAGTGTGTCGCACTTGCCAGCTCATGCGCGCACCTTCTCCTCGAGGTTTTTCCATACACCACCGTTGTGTCCATGTACTTGGGGCTGCATGTTGCTCAGGTAGAAAGTCTGGTCGTTCATGGCTTGAGAGCAGCATCTGTCGTCTGACGGACAGAGGTGTCCGCGGTCGAATCCACTGCCTTTGTAATCTTTAAGGGTTGTCTGCATGTCCGACGGGATATCGGGGTCCGGCTTGAACTCGTTTTTACGCTTCACATTCTTCTGCATCATTTTGTCGTACATCTCGTAGCAGGTCCAGCGGTTAGCCTTGAGTTTGGCGTCCCACTCTACGGAATAGTTGTTCATTCGCTTCCCGTTCTCGGTGGTGAAATGAGTAATCTCGTAGGTCTTGTTAGTTCCCTGATAGAAGCGTGGGAACTCCAATCGCCACCCTGCGGGTTCTTTTTCAAGTCGGCAGTGGTGTTACGGTTGGCGTTTTTGCCCGATGGGTCGGGGGTAGGAGTGGGTTCGTTGGTCAGCGTGTAGGTTATCTGCGAGAAGAGATAGTCTTTTGACACCTTTGTTCCCTTGGGATACACCTTGATGCCCACATCGTTGAGGATACGTAGACTGTCCATAGACTCGCCCATAACGTAGGTGTGCACCTTGCCGCGCTTTGTAGTAATGGTGAGTTTCTGCTTTTGGGTCTGCGCCGTAGCCGTCATGCCCAGTAGCAGTGCCAGCAAAATAAATACACTTTTCTTCATTTTATCGTCCTCCTTAATTTAGGTTATTATTATCGTCCATGCTCCAGAAGCCGTCCTTGGCACAACCGTCCTCCCAGGCATTGCCGCTTCCGTGGTCGCTTCCCGTACCAACCTGCGTTCCACCGGCATTCACGTCAGAACTGCCCATGATAAGGTCTGCCGTGGTGATGAGTATGTTCATGATGGCTGGAGCCATATAGAGTTTTTTCTTCATGATGGTGTTCTTTTTCTCAATTGATGACTACCTTGCGGCCGTTTACGATGTAGAGACCCTTTGGCAAGCCGTTCAGACTGCTGCCGAGGTACTCGCCATTGAGGTTGTACACCTTGAACCGGCAAGGCTGACTTTGCTCCTTGGGAAGCGTAATGCCTGTGGTTTCGCCGGAGAAGGCTATCTTGGCAGTTGCCGTGGCAGGAACTCGATAATAGGCGCGCAATCCCTTGAGGTGGTTGGCTTGCCCGTCCGAACCTGTGGGATAATAGAGATTGCCGTCCGAACCAAGGTAACGTTCCGTCTTGTCGGAGGCGAGCGTGGCTGGACTATAGGTTGCCACGAAGCTGTATTGCTTGTCGGCTGAACTTACAGTCTGGGCTTTCGCAGCCTTGAGGGTTACGCTCTCGTAGGTTGGATTTTTCATGTTCCACTTTACAAGATAGGGCGTACCAGCCTCGATGCGTGTCTGTCCGCTCTCGAAAATCATCGTGCTGCCCTCCATGTTGCCGGTAAACTTGGCTATCTGGGCATCTTTCAGGTTTTCCGCCTCGATGTCGAATGGCACGGCGAAGGTGTTCCAATGGTCTGAAGTGAGCGTACGATTCAGGCGCACAGCCACATCAGGCATGTCTTGCCGGGGCGAAACGAACGCCTCTCCCTCGTCAATCACGAAGACTATGGGACGCCGGTTGTTTCCAAACAAGGGGCTGATTTCCTTCTTGTCGCCGTCAGGCACGGCAATGCCTGCCATGTCGATGATGGCTCCGGCATAGGGTGCAACATACTTATCCTTGTCGGCTGTGATGCCAAAACGGTTGTGCACGGCGATGCCCTCCTGCGTAGAGCGTCCGTCGGCAGCGACATGCAGGCTCTTCAGACTAATCCAATCGGCAACGTTGGCGGCATAATCGGCAGCCTCTATCTCCTTCGGTTGCACCTCTTTCTCCATTACAGGGTCTGCAATGGCGAGCAGCGTTGTGTTGGTCAGGGCACTTACAGCCTTGAAACGTGGCACGCCGTTCTCCATTACATACTCGCCCGTTATCTTGCCAGCCATGTGCTGGTTGCAGGCAAAGGGCACATTGGGATTGATACCATAGAAGCACACGGCACCCGTACAGTCGCGCACATAGGCTTCCTGCGTATCGCCCGTGCCGTGCACACAGAGCACACGCGCCATACTGCCCCCGTCGCCGTCGGTCAGGCAGAGCGTGGCACGGCTGCCACTCTTCAATGCTTTAAGCTCCTTAATGCTGTTCACCGTGAATACAGGCTGCTCCGGCTGGGCAGCCGAATAGGTGATGACGATACGCTTGATGTTGTTCGTTGCAGTTGCGGTGAAGGTTACCGAATGGGTGGTCGTGCCGTTGTCGGTCCATTCCATGCCACCGAGCTTTCCCGTACTGACCGTACTACTCAGTGTCCCTGTGAAGACGACAGCCGTAATATGCTGTCCTTCGGGCACGCTGAAGGTAATTCTGCCACCTTTCTTATAGAATCGCAGTTCGGTGTTGCCTTTAGCATTCCATACGCGCGTAGGCATACTTCCATTGGTACACGACATACTGACACTGCCCACAGTATAGGCCGGTTCTTTCAGATTCGTCGCCTTGCTTTGGGGTCCAGGCTAGCAATTCCCTAAGGTTTTTAGCCCCTCATCGGTGCTAAAGTCGAATGTAGCCGTGTCTGCAAATCCCTGCAACGGCAGAACGAGCACGGAAATGAGCACGAAAAAACGTAAAATTCGCTTCATAGTTGTTATAAATTAAGTTTATTATAAATAATGTATTGCTCTATATTAGTACGCATTTAAGTTAATAGCCAAGGCTACCTGATTCACAGTTTCGGTGTACAAAGGTAATCATTATTTATGAATTAGAAAAAAAAAGATAAAAAAATAAAAAGAAAATTCAGCTTCAACTGTTCGCCGTAACCTGTACAATATTCCTGATTGTTGGGCAGATGGTCTGCCTTAAACAAAAGCCATTTTGCCAAACAACCGCTTTCGCCATGCAAAACAGCCCCTTTTGAAGCCCCAAACGGGCTCTTTTGCACGGCAATACAATGGGTATTGGAAAACCGGGGAAGAAGCACCCTCCCCCACTCCACACACCGCGCACCTGCCACCCTGCAGATTTGGACGCACGGCACGGACAGCACAAATGCAGAAGAGTTAATGTTTTTTAACATCGTACATTTGCTTTTCCAAATAAAAAAATGTTTCTTTGTAGCCTGATTAAGATGTGTGTAAAAACAGGAGGAGCACTCGCAACAAGAGCGAAGTTCCCCTCCGCGCAGAAAACAACTGAACGAAAGTATATTAAGAGAACGTTTCCCGCCAAGCAACATTGCAGCAACAAGCCTGCCTGAGCATTGCGGAGGCAAGAAATCAAAAGGATTGAAGAAAGAAGAAGAACTATAACTTTATGAAAAAAATCCTATTAGCGACCATTGCCACATGCTGTATGGCAACAACGATGCACGCACAAGACAACTGGACAATGAAGGTAACGATGAAGTCGGGCGAGGTGAAGAATATCCCTGCAACGACGTCAGGACGTAACTTTCAGCAATTCGGACAACAGCTACTACGCCGACGTGGCTGCAACCAACACTTACAACCTGTATTACGGTGCCGTGTCGGAGCAATTAGCCGCATACACGCTGCACCTGTGCGACGGAAAGCTGTCGAAAGGCGGACTGCCAACCGAGATTAACAAGCACGACATCAGGCTGACCGTGCTCGCAAAGCCATCGCAAAACCCAGCCGGCGCAGCCCTGCCGGGCGGAACCTACAAGCTTGTAAACAGCACCGAAAAGGCAGGAGTGTACGGAAAGCAGAGCGTCTACATAGAAACCAACAAGGTGAACGCCGACGGACAGGTGGACGGATTTCTCGATTCGCTTGCCACCTGCAACCTCAATGTGGAACGGCGGGCGGACGGAACATACAAGCTGCTGGTGGAAGGGGAACTCAGAGACCACGGAAAGGTGCGCTTTGCATACGACGGCAAGCTGGAGTTCGTGAACGAAAAGACCCAGCCGCCGGCTACCAGACCATCACCGAAGACGTGAACTTCGTGCCGCGAACCATGTCGGGACGATATGTAAAGGCAACCGATACGTATTGCGACTACACGATTACCTTCCTGAAGTGCGACACCGACGACGAAGGATTTATAGTGGGAGCAGGCGAGTATCTGAACCTTGTGCTGCTGACAGAATATAAAGTTCCGATGGACATCAACACCATCGTGGGCACCTACGACGTGGTGATGCCGGTTGCAGGAGCCGTTTACGAAAAGGGAAAGTACGTTGGCGGAACCATGTTCAAGCGCAGCGGCACAACTTATCCCGTGGGTTCGTACTACAAAGAGTTCGACGGACAGGGAGGCGAAGCGTTCGGACTGTTCAACGGAGGAACCATCACCGTTACACAGAACAATGGCGACATTACCTTCAAGGGCAACTGGAAAACGCCCGAAGGCAAGACCGTGAAGATGGAATACACCGGAAACGTAAGCAAGATTATAGACCAGTCGCAACAGCAAGCAAAGCCTGCCGCACGCAACAACCGCATCGATGGCAAGGCAGACAGCACAGCCACAGGCGGACGCACGGACGTGAATGACGTTCAGCAGGCAGGAAACACCATACTGATGATGAAGAAATAAACCTAACTTCTGGCTTCTGCTGTCTCACACCGTCCATGGGCGGGAGAGATGGCGAGGTCTCTTCTCACAGACTTCATCAGCATTTCAGATTAGAAAAGAACAGTACAAAGTTATAGGAAAAGAAAATTTTATTCAAGGGATTGGTCCGTAATGGATCAGGAGAGATGCCGAGACCGTGAGGCCTTGGCATCTTTTTTATAGGTTTGTTTGCAGGTGTTTGCAGCGCAGGGCAAGCTGTCTGCAGAGTGTAGGGCGTGAAACATCACGCCCCTACATGGCAGCAAACACCTTGCTACAAGCAGGAATGTCCACTTCCGAGAGTGTCCCGATGGGGGCAGAATGCCTGAAGGAAACCATAACCTCCGTGCTTCCCGTGCGCTCTAAGCCCCCATGGAACACCCGACAACCCCAGACACCCGAAAGCTTCTACAGCAGACTGTCGCCGTAGATGGCTTCCTTTATGTTCTTTTCGTGGTCGAAAACGAAACGGGCAACAATGGAACTGAGCAGCGCCGTAGACGGCATCTTGATGCTGTTGGCAGACTTCAGCCTGTCGAGCACACTCTTCAGGTCGGAGTCTATGTACACCGTGGCAAGCTTGGAGTCGCGCAGCTTGTACTCATAGCCAGGTCCAGGAACATCTGCCAGCTGTCCGTGGTGTCGCCCTGCTGCAGCGTGTACTCGCGGGCAAGCTCCTTTCCCTCGGCTTTTGGCACCTTCTGGCAGCCGGAGCCGAGCGGTCCTTCTCGTCGGCAGGTGCTGCCGGCTTGGTGTGAGAGGGCAGGCTCGTGGTGCATCGGCTCCCGGACGGAGCTCAGGTTCTGCCACTACCTCTCGGCGGGTTCGGGCTCGGCAGGTGCCGATACCGCCGGCTTCTCTACACCTTGCATTCTGTTTACTAATCCAGAAATACCGCCTGGCATTATCACTTTCGTCTTTTTCTTTACCATAATAGTATGTTGTTTTTGTTGTTATCGTCTGTTCTACTTCCTGAATGGACATCGTTCGTCTGCGGAACAGGTTCTGTCCCATCGCCTAATCTTCACTATGTGAAGCTGGCAACACGCTGAACCCAAGGCGAGACGATTAGGAACCAGCCCTACTTCATTCGCTTTTATCATGTACTCGAATGCCCTTTCACCGCATCTCGCGCTGCGTGGCAAGCAGCTCGAAAGGTGTTTATGCGCTTCAGCGTGGCACGGCTGTTCACCATCGGCGTAACCTTTTTCCAATCTGCGAGAAGATGTCGTTGGTGTCGCTCCACATGCGCTGCTCGTCGGAAGTACCGATGCGGGGGTCTATCCGGTTGGGCACAAAGAAGATTTGAGCGTGCATGTCCGGGTTTACGTCCTTGAGCGCATTGATGACCTGAACGAATATTCCCGTGGAATCCAACGTCTTGTCTTCGTACTCGTAAGGGCACACAATGTAGTCGGCATTGGTGAAGAGAGGCACCAGTCCGTCCTCGCTTACGTTGCCGGGAGGTCGAACAGCACGTAGCCTTCCACCTCTGAAGCCGAATCCATGAGCTGCTGCATCAGCTCAGGGGGCACTCGTCGAAGCTCTGCACACTGTATGGCTCTTCGCCCTCGTAGATCTGAACATCTTTCTGCCGCTGCATCAGAATGGTTTTCTGCAGGTCGGTGTCGATGATACACACGGGTTTGCCCTTCCAGCTCAAGTAATTGGCAAACAGCATGCACAGCGTGCTCTTCCCTACTCCACCTTTCTGGTTGGCAAATACTACTTTAATATTTTTCATACCTTGTTATATTTATATGTTATATTGCTTGTTTCGTAAAATTCTATCGCTTTGTTTGTTGTCTGGTCATTGTCCTGCTGCATCGTCGATTTCAGTGTCGGACAATGCCGAAGCGGTTCCGCCATACTTCAACATCTTGCTGAGCATGACGAAACTACAGCCCCTGCCGCAAGCATGAGCACGACCGGAACGGCTATTATAAGGCCGGGCAGACCGAGCAGGAACAGATAAGTTGAAAAGAAAACAAGACCGACGGCAAGCAAGGCAACAAAGAGCGCACGACGAATGTAACGCCGTATGTGGCTGCTGCCGTTGGAATAAATCCACCCAAATATGCCTATCATCAATCCTAAGAATATGGTTTTGGTCAAGAAAACCGCCCAATCGAGCAAATCGGGAAACGCTTCGGTGTTGTAACAGAACAACAACAACTTGCCCAAAACCACATAAACCACACCCGAAGCAATGGCAAAGGCTAACGCATCGCGGCACATACTGACACGATTTACACGCCCTACCCTGCCTAAACCACGGTGCAAAAGTGCCAACAGCGACACAACGCACAGATACATCAGGGCTTCGCACGTTATGGAAACAGCATCGGAAACCGACACGCTGCCTTCCGTGAGCTTCTCGCCGGACTGGTTCACCAACACAAGACTCAGCCCCACAATGCAGAACATAAATATATATTCCAACACAGTGAGCAACTTCAACTCTTTCGAACGTAGGTCGAAAATGGTCTATCACAAACTTCTTCATATTTCTATACCATTACTTTAACACATCAATTTGCACCTTGCAAAGCTCCATTAGAAGCCTTTGTGCATTTTTATATAATTACGTTTACACATCTATTTATATCTAAACACATTGCAAATCATTGCTTATCAATATTCTATATATTTATGTTTATACGTCTATAATTATCTTTCTATTTACCTTTAAAGGTATTCCTGTATCTTTGTATTTACCTTTCTGTCTGGTAAGTGCAGCATCTCCCATTCCTATAAAGGCTGTTATTCACAGGTGGTTTATTCTCTCTGCGATTGCTATGAAACCGAATATCCTTAAGCATATCTGCACTCCCCCACTCCATCTAATCTTCGTTTGAAGCGAAACTCCTGTACAGCAACACCCACAAAAACAACCTGAATGCACAACTGAACAATCAGCTTTACAACCCGATAGTTCTCCAACTCAGGCAAAGTGAGTCCGCCGACGCTCGTATATAAATAGGTGTAGAACTCGCCAACCAGCATCGACAGAACCGGCAGAACGGCAAGCGCAATGCCGTAAAGGCGTATCCTGCCACCAAACTTCCGGGCTATTCCAATGCCCAAACACAGACTTGCCACCCCAATAGTCATGTCGTTGTAGAATGGTAACGCCATCTGGAACTTGCCAAAACCACTCAACAGCGTTGCACCGGCAGCCGTTTGCGTTGCACCAGAGGGCATTATGGCAACCGCAGCCCCGAGAATGGTGAGCACCATCACCACAATCTGCATCAGTTGCAGCCAGTAATGGTTGGCTTTGAGCAAAGCATGGCGAAGCTGTTCCCATGCAACAACAGAGCAAAGCGCCACTGCCACCCCACAAATGCGCAATAAGGGCGACACGTCGGTGGCTGCACTCGCCACACTGAAGCCGTCGGCAGAAAGCTCATCAATATGTTGTCCGTAGTTTTCGGAGAACTGCAGCAACAAGAAAACCACACACAAGCACACCGACCAGCCGAGTATTGCAACTCGACGAGGTGTTATTTCAAATGCATTTATCTTCATATTTTTATATATTTATAGTTATACGTCTTTACATTACTACTTTTTAAATATTATCAATTTTTCTACCCTTTCTACGTATATAAATGTTTGTTCGTTTATATTTAATAGTATGTTTTGTACTTATATTATACACTATAAACATATTTAAAGATATAGTTATTATCTGATTATACTTATCCAGATAAAAGGCTAAATCTATATTTATATATTTACAGAAGTACACTATTACATAACCAAACATATATTCAAAGAACGCAACACATACACCAAAGCGAAACAGAAAAGCGACGAACACACGAGTATTTATATTTATATATATTTACTTTTATATTTTAAAAACACAGAATGTTAGCAAGTCTTTTTGCAGACGCCAGTATCGTAAGTGTAACGCAAGAAAGCATATTCAGACAACCAAAGATATATTTATATAAAAACATAACAATGGTATTCATCATACAATTACAAATTTACGACAAAACATTTAAATAACAAAACGTTTTTAGTTTTTATAAAATACAATACAAAAGTAGAAATCTTATTTTATATTAATGCTGTTTTTGTTTCTTTATTTTTATATATTTATGTTTTCATTTCAATAGATATAGCAATACAATATATTTTTATTCTCAACGCTAAATTTATCTTTTTGTTTATTTGTTTTTATATATTTATGTTTCTTTTGTTTTTATCTTTATACAAACGTATGTATTTCTTTATTGCGCATTTTTGTGTCTTTTTGCAATCAGGCTGGAGGAGAAAGGGCAGACTGGAAATAAGGAAAGCAACAGAAAAGGATATGGAAAGAGTGAAACATTTTTGGCAATCGTAATGCAGTGGGGAGTGTTTCATCGTACCGAACACATAGAGTAAACAAATCGTTTATATTCAGGTAAGAAACTGTTGTGCGAAATAGATGGGGCACTGCAAGCCTGCAGGTGGCACAGAACAGACCCTACAGTTCCTAAGAATAGGCTGCCAATGCAACAAACAAATCAACTTGCACTGCGGGCATACATCAGGCATGTTGGCGATGCCCTCGCACCGAGAGCAGGAACAGAAAAATATATGATGCGTAGCATTCTTTCATATCATGCAAGCAACAAATAAGCGAAATGAGAAAATAATTTTCAATTTATTAAAACGTATCGTTATTCGGAAATGTAGCATATTTATAACAGGGAAGATGGCAGACATGATATGCACATTCATCTGTATAGATATTCCATACAGCAGGTGGCGCAAACAACAAATGAAGTTTTATAAAAACAACAGACAGAGTTTTATAGGCAACAGACAAATTGGTTGGGAAAGGACAGAACAAAGTCTACTGCCACAAGTGAAGGCTCTGGAAAAACAAAAAGAGCTGTTTTGCAATGCAAAAGGCATTGTTTTCGGTCGGCAAAAAGAGCCTGTTTTGCAAATTGGAAATTGGGAACAGAAAATAAGAAAACTGCAACCTCGTTTTGGAAACTCAAAAAGTTTGGGCGACAAAAAAACGGAAGATATTTTTGAGGAGAAAAATACACCGATATTTTTAAGAAAAAGGAAAGAGAAACAGAAAACAATTGCAGCGATGGGGTGGGGAGCTGCAGACAAAATATGGAAAAAAACGAAATGAGAGGTAGTAAAATTGTCGCCAATAAATAAAAGTGGCAGTCTGGGGCGACAAAATGGGAAGAAATATGATGCAAAAACACGTGCGACAAATGGGGAATATATATATCAGGTATGTAAATATGGTCGTAACAAGCTGATTTACATAGTAAATAAGGGGTTAATTAAAGGCGAACGGCGACAAAAAAGTGAAAAGTTTTGTAAATCGTTTAAGTTCTTCTGCAATTTGTCGGATATATTTCGTTGTATGTTAGCAACTTAAATGATGAATGAAAGAGACATTTTGAGCGATATTTGTTCCTAATTTGTCGCACAGAAAAAAGCCATTTATACGTTTGCAGGTAGCCTTTTTTAGTACGATTGCAGTCGTTCTGAGAAGCAATAGGGTAGTAATGCGCGACAAATTAGTAAGATTACAAAAAGCGGAAAAGGAAGTATGGTGCGACAAAAAGGGAAGTCATGCATCTTAATAAGTAGGCGACAAATTAGGAAAGAAAACCCGAACAGAATGCGAAAGAAATTCAAACGACTTGGATTGTCGGGCGAGCTGAAACATGTCGAGGGGTGCGCAGCGACGTTGCAGAACGTTCGCAGGAGGCGCAGGGGCTTGATTTATCATGTCCCTAACAATCAGTGAGTTCAATAGAAAAGCTAAGAGGAGACGGGGAAACGGTCAGAGAGATGAAATGGAAAGAGTAGGAGGAGACGGGAGAACGTGGTAAATCACGCCTTTACAGTAGCTGTGCGCAGCGATGTTGCAGACCGTCTGCAGGAGGCGTAAGGGCTTGATTAATCATGTTTCTAACGGCAAATACGGTGCTATGAACGAACTGCCAGACAATGCAAGGCTTCACTTCAAATCACGTTCTAACGGCAAATGCGGTGCTATGAACAAACTGCCAGACAATACAAGGCTTCACTTCAAATCACGTTCCAAAAGGCAAATGCGGTGCAATGAACAAACTGCCAGCCAATATAAGGCTTCACTTCAAATCACGTTCCAACAGCAAATGCGGTGCAATGAAAAGCCTATGAAGCCATAAGAAAGGCGTGCTGGATTGATAATTCTTCCCCATCTGTCGTTAAAGAGCACATTTTATGGTTTTAAATATTATTCCCTTTGTGTCGCAATAAATATTTATGAATGTGTATTAATCACTTTATCAATTAGTTACAGATATACAAATACAAATTAGGAAGCATGTTCCAGAGAGAAAATACGGTCAGACGATGGGGTAGGGAAGAGGATTTTAGAAATGAAAAGTAGTGTTTTGGGCACTTCACCGATAGTTTTTCGGCGTCAAAAAAGTGAAAAATTCCCATTCTGTCGCAGGCATTCTCCCTTTCTGTCGTGCCAATATGGCTGCGAGTTACCTATTTGTCGGCGACACATTACTATTCTGTCGGAGTGCCTTTCCCTATCTGTCGCCGGCAAGTTCCGTATCTGTCGCAGGTCGGAAGCTGGGATAATTGAGCATCAGGCAGTTATGCGTTCCCTATAATCTATTATAATGATTAAGAAAATGATACTCTAAGTTGACCGATGGAGTTGTGTTTTTAGTGCGGGGATATTCCTTTCTGCTGTAATGATGATTTTAACAAAACGCCGTTGCGACCCTCCCTATTTGTCGCAGGCGGCGTTTGGGAGGGCAGTTTGTGCCGTCCAGGGGTGCAGCTGGCAGCATTCGGGGCGTAACCGAGAGCGTTCGGGAGGGCAGAATGCGGTGTCTGGGATAAAATCAGTGGTGTTTTTAGGTTTCCAGAAGATGGTTACAGCGATGGGAAGCACATCTAAAAATCAGCATAAATATCCAGAAATCCAAAAACTCGTGTCGTATTCAAGACTGACGAATATGCCTAGACAGATATAAATGGTAGAATATACGATGTGGCATCTATCTTTGTGAACTGCTTAAGGGGAAAAATTTTCTTCCTGAAACCATTGGTTACGGTGGTAAGCAGGACGACAATTCCCACTGCAATAAGCGCGTACATGGCGTACCAGTACAGGGGCGTACGAGCCGAGAATGGGTTCGAGTGCAAAACAGGAATAGGAAGACAGTGAAGCAGATGTTGAAGGCTGAGCTGATTTTTTTCATATTTTGTCGCTATGAATTAGGTTGCAGACAATCCTTTTAGATATTTTTCTGCAACGTTGTTTTGTTAGAATTGAATTGTAAAAACTGACTGCAGACAATCCTTTTAGATATTTTTCTGCAACGTCGTTTCTTATAAATAGGAAAAAGCGAAGGCAGACAGCTTCCTCATTTTATAGAAATCAAAAATAAACACTGTGAGAATTTCGCTGCCTGCCTTCAAAAGAAAGGAATAATATCTTTACTATGTTTGTTCCTTGCGCGGAACGTTTCAGGAATTTATTTTGCTGCGATGCACTCCACTTCCACGAGCGCATTCTTCGGCAAAGTCTTTACTGCGATAGCCGAGCGTGCCGGGAAGGGTTCGCTGAAGAACTCTGCGTACACCTCGTTCATGGCAGCAAAGTCGTTCATGTCCGAGAGGAACACGGTGGTTTTCATTACGTTTCCGAGTCCGATGCCCGCTTCTTCAAGGATAGCTTTCGCATTTGTGAGCGACTGTCTGGTCTGCTCCTTGATGCCGCCGGGGGCAAATTCTCCGGTTGCCGGGTCGATGGGCAGCTGTCCTGAAGTAATGATTAGTCCGTTTGCTTCGATTGCCTGGCTGTATGGGCCGATGGCTTTGGGAGCTTTGTTTGTGTTTACAACTTTCATAATTTTAGTTTTATAAATTGTTAGAATTGTCTTGATGGCTCTTCAGAATATGTATTTTCTATTGCGAACAGCCTATTTCTTAGGCAAATTTACAGTTTTTTTGAAACCCTGCAACTACTTTCTTATATTTTTAATGGCATGTATCTGGAAATTCAGAAGAGTTTACTTCGCAAAACAATATATTTACGTAAGTTTAACAAAACAATTTTTCGATTGAACATTTATTGCACACTTGCTTTGTATTTTTGTACCGAATACGAGCCGTATGAATGGCTAACGACTTGTTGTAGAGAGAGTTTTGCGAAGTTACACCGCCTGTTTGGCAGAACCCATGCAGTGCGGTTGCGACGGGAGTTATTAACCCTAATTTGTATTTCAGGCAATTTAGAGGATATAATTCGTTTTATTTTCGGTTTGCCATCAAACCACTTTTTACGTATTATGAAGTTACTTTCGAAGACCCATGTGGGCGATTGTCGCTGGCAGAGCGACGATGTAGCGAAGATGAAAGCCATGATAGTGGCAGACTTTTCGGAGTTGTTGAACCACGAAACGGTGGAGGGGCTGCGGTGGACGAGCACGAAGACCGACCTGGTGGAGCTGTCGCACCTTGTCTGGGAGACGGGCTTGCTGCTCGATGCCCGTGGCATTCCGCTGAGTTTCTGCAACATCGTGCGCCGCATTTGCAGGGTGCTGAATGTCGTTCCGCCTGCAAATCCGTCGGGCGTGCTGGACAAGATACGTGCGCGAAAGAACATTCGGGTGCGTCCCATCGTGGAACGCTACATGCTGTTGTACCACCATCAGCGCATTCTGCACCCCATGCGCCTGGACATCAAGCGGCGGAGGGTGCGGCAGATGTAGTGGCTTGGCGTGCGGCGGAGCGTGGCAGGTGGGCAGGAAATGATGGTCGGTGAAAAGCAGAAGGGCTGTTTTGGTGCAGCAAAACAAGGCATTCTGGAAGGCAAAAGAGCCTGTTTTGGGCGGCAAGACAGCCTGTTTTGCAATCTGCAATTTTACCTAATTCTGGGTATTGTACATTTTTCAATCTCTAAGTAACTTTGCACCCACAAAAAATTAAACGTTATAAAACAAAATCTAAAAGTAATTCTTATGAATAAAAAATACTTGTTATTGTTCGTGTGTGGTCTGCTGTTGTCGTTCACCAATGCCATGGCAGCAGTGGGAAACGGTGTTATAAAGATTAAGACAAATGCGTCGAAAGGTCAGAAAATAAAGATGGAGATGTTTATTTTTGGCGGATGGGACGAAGACGGGGACGCCCTGGACAACAGTCCCTGTCTACGGCGACAACTTCTCGGTAGACGGTGCCAGCAACGTTACTGCGGCAGGGAACAAAGTCGTCATGACGGCAGACGGTCCCGAAATTACCATACATGGCGATGTAGACTATCTTTCCATAGTGGGGCAGGGCGTTACTTATATAGATGTGAGCAAGGCAACCGAGCTGTACGAACTCCGTGTAAACGAGAACCCCATCACGAGCATCGACCTGTCGAATGCACCGAGACTGAAGGTGTTCTGGGCAAGCAACTGCAAGGAACTCGCCACCGTCAGTCTGGAAAACACCCCGAAGCTCACGGGAATATCGCTGCAGGGAACACAGATTACGGCGCTCGACCTGAGCAACAATCCTAACCTCACCTCGCTCAACGTGGGCGAAAACCAGAACCTCAGTTCCATCGACGTTACGAAACTTCCCGCCCTCGAGGAACTCTGGGTGAACGGAAACGGAATGGAAAAGCTCGATGTTTCGAAGAATACCAAGCTGGAACGCTTAGAATGCAGCAAGAACAACCTTGCCGATCTGGACGTTGCCAACAACGGAAAAATAGAGTTTCTTTCCTGCTGGGGCAACAAGATAAGTGGCAATTCGATGGACAAGCTGATAGCTTCGCTTGTGAAAGAGACCGAAGGAACCGAGCGCGAGTTCTGCGTTTACAACAAGCTTTACGACAAGGAGAAGAACGCCCCTGACCGTAGCACAAGCCAAGGCGGTGAAAGAACGCGGCTGGACACCCAAGCAGGCAACCGGCACCATGGACTTCTTTTACGTGGCAAGCGTTTGACGGCGACGACGCCACCGGCATCAACACAGCCACCATCAGCCATGCAGCCGACAATGTCTGGTACGACTTGAGCGGTCGCCGAGTGGCTAAACCCACACAGAGAGGCATCTACATTCACGGAGGAAAGAAAGTAGTAATCAGGTAACAGCATCTTCGTACACAGTAAATCCCGAAGTTTCCGTGTGTTCTTCGCATGGAAACTTCGGTGTCTTCAAATTAAAAGACATTCGACATAAGATGAAAAGACTCTTGTTGACACTCTTCGCATGCCTGCTTTTTCGGTCAGCTGCAGGCACAGATGCGCTGCAGGTGCTGGAAAGCGGCGCACCAGCCCGTCATCGGTGCGACGGTCATGGCAGTTGGCACGAAGAAGATAGTTGCCGTAACCGACCAGAACGGCTGTTTCGTACTCTCTGAAGGCTTCAGCAAGCCCGTCAGAATATCGTATATCGGCTACAAGTCCATACAGGTAACGCCCAAGCAGCAAGGCATCTACTATCTGTCGGTAGACGTGAGCAGCCTGCAGGAAGTGGTGGTTACCGCACAGGAAGGGCACGGCTTGTCCAGCGTTTCCACCATCAGCCGGCAAGCCATGGAGCATCTGCAGCCCTCAAGCTTCTCCGACTTGCTGGAACTGCTGCCCGGCGGACGTGCCCACGACCCCCACCTCAACGTGCCCAACACCATAAACCTGCGCGAAGTACCCATAGCCAGCGACCAGTACAACACCTCTTCGTTGGGCACGCGCTTCATCATCGACGGTGCACCCGTGAGCGTAAACGGCAACATGCAGTACCTTTCGGGCGCAGTAGACCGCACCTCGGGCAAGCGGAACTTCGCCAATGCAGGTGTCGATATGCGCACCATCTCCACCGACGACATACAGGAAGTAACCATCGTGCGCGGCATTCCGTCCGTACAGTACGGCGACCTTACCAGCGGATTGGTCAAGGTGAAGCGGCGCAAAGGCGGCAACGACCTCTCTGCAAGGTTCAAGGCAGACATGGACAGCAAGCTGTTCTATCTTGCCAAAGCCTTTGAATGGCAATCCAAGAAGCTCTCGCTCAACCTCAGTGCCGACTATCTCGACAACAAGGCAGAACCCCGCAACCTGCTCGAAACCTATCAGCGCATCACGCTTTCGGCACGTCTCAACAAGCGGTGGCACACCGAAGCGATGGACTATAACGGCTCGTTCAACATGGACTATGGCGGCTCGTTCGACAACGACAAGGCAGACCCCCAGTTCAACCATGGCGGAACAGACAGATACAAGTCCAAGTACAACCGATATGCCGCAAGCCTTTCGTTCAGCATGGGCAGCAACAACGAGCGACTTTTCTTCAAGAGTGCCGGGCTGTCGGCATCGTTCTCGTACGAGCGGAACCGCCTTGAGCGCACCAAACTTGTACAGCTGGACGGCGACACACCTGCTGCCATGACCATGACCAACGGCGAAAGCGATGCCGTGCTGATAGCTCCTTACAAATACACTGCCACCCATACGGTAGACGGAAAGCCCGTCAGCCTGTACCTGAAAGCCAACGCCAGCTTCAGCGCACCCGTCAGGGGACTGTCCAACACGCTGCTCGTGGGTGTCGATTACCAGATGGACCGCAACCTTGGCGAGGGGCAGATATTCGACCGTCTGCACCCTGTCTACACGGGAGCATCGTATCGTCCGCGCCGATATGCCGACATTCCGGCGTCGCAAATGCTGGCTGCTTACATGGAAGAAACCCTTAGCAAGGGCATAGGAAACCACAAATTAGACATAGAAATGGGCGTGCGAGCCGAAACAATGCCGGGTATAAGTAAACGTTTTGCCATATATAATAAGGTGAATGTAGACCCAAGACTGAATGTAGGGTGGACTTTCCGTCGTTCAACCTGTGCCACAACCCCATGACGGTGAGCCTTTCGGGCGGCATAGGCTGGCAAAGCATGTTCCCAACCATCGACCTGCTCTACCCCGAACCCACCTACATGGACATTGTGGAACTTAACTACTATCACGAAAAGCCCGAATACAGGCGCATGTACCTGCAGACCTACGTCGTCGATCCCACCAATACGGAACTGAAGGCAGCCCGAAACCTGAAGTGGGAAGCCAAGACAGATGTGGAGTGGGGCGGAAACCGTCTCACCGTAACCTGTTTCGTGGAAGACATGAAGTCGGGTTTCCGCACCATGGACGTCTATGCGCCATACGCCTACAAGGAGTTCGACGCATCAGGAATAGACCCCGACGCACTCACAAGTCGCCCCGACATCAATGCGTTGCCCTATAAGGCAAAGGAACGTCATGCGGGCTTACGAGCACGCTTCCAACGGCAGCCGCACCTACAAAAAGGGATTGGAGTGGGTGCTCTCCACCGTTCGCTTCCCCATAATCAACACCCGTCTCACCGTAACGGGGGCGTGGTTCCGCACCGAATACCACAATTCGCAGCCCATAATGTACAAGCCCTCCAAGACGATAGGGGGCGAACCGCTCGAAATAGTGGGCATATACAAGGACGACGACGGCTTTATCAGGAGATGGTAAACACCAACTTCACCTTCGACACCACCATTCCGAAGCTCAAGCTGAGCTTCGCTGTCGGCACAGTGCGTGTGGCTCACTGCCGAACAGTCCATGCGCAAGGAAAATGCGCCGTTGAAATATATGGATACCAACGGAAACATACACCCATACACCGAAGCCGATGCGCACGACACGTACCTGCAGCACCTTGTCCGCACCTATACCGACGGCATGTTTCGCCGCCAGACCGTGCCCTTCAGCATGGATTTGAACCTCAAGGCTACCAAGAAGCTCTTCAACAACAGGCTCATGGTGGCACTCTTCGTAAACAAACTGTGGGACATACACCCCGACTACGAACGCAACAGCTTCGTTGTACGCCGATACGTAACCCCTATTTCGGACTGGAAATGAACGTAAAGCTATGACATCAGGCGGAAACGCACCCTGTGCGCAGCCGCAAAGAATTTAAAACGAACACCATAATGAAATACTTGTCCTACCTGATAGCCGTGCTCATGCTGCCGTTCGCTGCAGCAAGCTGCGGACAGAAATACGACGATTACTACACGCAAGCCGTCGTTACGCTGCAAGTTCCCGACACCATCGTGCCTGTGGAAATGCAAGGAACGGTGGTTCTGAAGAACCTCTCTGACGGTCGCCGCTACACCGTATCGGCATTCAGGGGCACCACTGCCGCCCTCGACGTGCTGCGTGGTTCGTATATGCTCGATGCCGAAGGTACGCTGCGCTACCGAATGGCAGACGGAACAGAACACGTAAAGTATTACAGAGCTTCGGAAAACTATGTGGAAATCGTTGCACACCCCACGCAGATAAGTACGAAAATCATCTTCATGTAGGCACGGGAACTGTCATCATGTACACAGAACCTACCCTTTTGGTAGGCAAAAACCACCCTTTTGGTAAGCAAAACCCCCTCTTTATATATACGGAATGAACGGAAGACTACTGATAACCGCCTGCTGCTGTCTGCTGCTTTCGCCTGCAATGGCACAAGACAGGGACACCACCGCAACAGCCGAGCACCGCAACGGCTGGACAAACATACTGGGCAACGCACTGCACAACCCCACCTTCATGCACGCTGCCTACACCACTTCGCTGTCGGAAATGTACTTGAGCATGAGCTACGAGCAAGCCAGCCGACCCCTGCAAGCCGAAAAAGGCGACGGACACACGCTGGGCAACATTGCCGTAAGCTCCTATCTGAAGCTCAGTCCGAACACCACCGTGTGGGGCGGGGCGTCCTATCAGACGGGCAGGAAGCGCAACATACGCTTCAATTCCACCTCCGACTACGACCAGCTTTATCCCTACGTCATGGCAGATACCATCGGCGGAGACCTGCAAAACGAGCAATACGCCTTCAGCGGAGGCTATGTCGTGAAGCTGAAGCAATGGACCTTCGGGGCAGAAATAGACTTCAGGGCAGAACACGAATACCGCACCATCGACCCCAGACCGCGAGGAATAGCCACCGACCTGACCCTCCGCATCGGGCTGGCTCGTGCTTATGGAAACTACAACATGGGGGCAGGAATAGGCATGCGCACCTATAAGCAGACCAACAACGTAGACTTCTACAATCCGCTGGGCGTCGTTCCCGAATACCACATGACGGGACTCGGAACCAACTATGTGCGCTTTGCGGGGGCTGTCCGCTCCTCTTACTATAAAGGGACGGGCGCAATTGCCGACCTGCAGCTGTCGCCTTTAGATGCAAGTGGGGCGTATCTGTCCATCGAAGGCAGCTATATGCCTTACAACAACATACTCACCGAGCTGAACGCACTGCCCATAACACGATTGGAAGTGAGCACCACTGCCATGCAGGCAGGCTGGAAACACGAGGGAAAAATGCGGTGGGTGGCTTACTCGGGTTGGAACATGGAACGCCGCCGGGGCAACGAACACATTGCAGGAAGCTCGTCGAGCACCGAATACAAGTCGCTTATAACGCTGTCGATGTTCCGCAGTCGCAAGTCAGACTACCACGCTGGCGGAGCAATAGGCATCGGAAGGCAGTCCCAATTCATGCTCCACGCAAGGTTGGGCTGGCTCGACGACCATTCGGAATACATCGACCTGAAACGCGAAATGGCTTTCACGAAGACCTACGGACGGCTCGGCTGGCAATGGTTGTGGCGTCGCAGCGCACAGTGGCTGCTGGAATGGAACGCCGATGCAGCCTGCTTCCACAACAGTTCCAGGCGGATAGTCATGCCCTATGCCATCATGGACAGGCAGATAACGCAGCTGGTGAACGACACCTACGCCGCCAGAACCGCCCACCTCTGGGAGATGGGAACGCAGTGTGCCGTCTACCATCACCCGAAACAGTGGAAGGGCGCAGGCATTTTCCTCAGGGCAACCTTCGCCTACAGCCACTCTTCCTTCCTCCATCAGGTGGAAACGAATGCCACCGTTGGCGTAACATTCTGACGAAAAAGCAAATACAGCAATACAACAGAACAATGGACACAAGCAAATTCAGGCATGATTGGAACGCAGTGCCGGTCATCTTCGCCCTCCTCTGCATGGCAATGTGGTCGTGCAACAAGTACAAGGACGATGTGGCGGAACCGAAAATGGTGAGCCACCGCCTCTCTCTCAACATGCCGCTCAACATAAACGGGGCGACACTGGGCGAGGGAACGGCAGTGCTGACCAACATTCAGACCGGCAGGAAATACACCGCCGAAAGCTTCAGACCGTCAGGCAAAGGCTTCGCAGCCCGACGTATCGCTGCCCGAAGGCAGCTACAACATTGCCGTGAAAGGCATCATCAGCTATCGGCTCAACGGTCAGGACATTGCCGCAAAGGTGAAGGCTGCACGAGAGAACGTAGCCATTGGCGCGGCAGAAACCATCTCCACCACCGAGATAGCCCTCAACGTGTATTCCGCACAGGAGGGATTCGTCATATCAGAAATATTCTTTACCGGCACGACAACGCCCGACGGGTTCATGTACACCGACGACCAGTACTTCAAGATAGGCAACAACAGCGACACGACGCTGTATGCCGACGGTATCGCCTTTGTGGAATCGTTCTTCACCAGCGACGACAAGCACGACTATCAGCCCGACATCATGGACGAGGCAATGACCATCTCAGCCATCTATGTCATTCCCGGCACAGGGCACGACGTACCCGTCAAGCCCGGCGAAGAACTGCTCATGGCACTCACTGCCATAGACCATCGAGCCGTAAACCCCAACTCTTTTCGACCTGCGCAAAGCCAATTTCGAAATCTACGACAAGGGTTCCGAACCCGAAGGCGACCAGGACAACCCGAAGGTACCCAACCTTTCCAACTGGTATGCCAACTTCAGCGGAACGTTTGTAATGCACACCCGGGGAGTGAAAAGCTACGCACTGGCTCGCCCAATGGCAGACCGGAAGACCTATACGGCGAAGTATCGCTACAAGTTCGGCTACATATTCAGGCAGGGCGACATCGTCGTGCCCATGGACGAATACGAATACTTCATGCCCAACGCATGGATTGTAGATGCCGTGAACCTTGCCGTGCCCACCGCACACGAGTGGAACATCATCTCGCCGATGCTCGACAAGGGCTTCACTTACTGCGGAACTGTGGACTTCGACGAGTCCCGCTACAACAAGGCAGTCATCAGGAAGAAGGACGGAAGGAAGTGGATTGACACCAACAACTCCACCGACGACTTCCTGCCCAATGCCGTTCCATCTTGCCTGAAAAGGGCCCTCAGGTGGTGCGGAAGGCGGCAACCGGGCACAGCGGAATCAAGACGAAACATTAAAAGCAACATATAAAAACAGATATGAAACATTTTCTCACCATCGTTGCAGTATTCATAGCCTGCAACGTCTACGCACAAGAGGGCAGGCTGGACACCGACAAGACCATACGCAAGGGGGTTCTGCCCAACGGAATGACCTACTACATACGCCACAACAGCCAGACAAAGGGCGTGGCAGACTTCTACATCGCCCAGAAAGTAGGTTCCATACTCGAAGAACCACGCCAGCGCGGACTGGCACACTTCCTGGAACACATGGCATTCAACGGCACGCGCCACTTCCCCGACGACTCCATTCGTCCGGGAATCGTGAAGTGGTGCGAGAGCGTTGGCATCAAGTTCGGAGCCAATCTCAACGCCTACACCAGCGTGGACCAGACCGTCTACAACATATCGGCAGCACCCGTAACACGCGAAGGCACCATCGACTCGTGCCTGCTCATACTCCACGACTGGAGCCACGACCTGCTTCTGACCGACAAGGAGATTGACAAGGAACGCGGAGTGATAGAAGAGGAATGGCGGACACGCCGCACCGGCATGGCAATGCAGCGCCTTGCAGAACAGTCCATGCCCGTTATCTACGCCGGAACGAAGTATGCCGACTGCATGCCCATCGGCAATATGGACATCGTAAGAACCTTTCCTTACAACGACTTGCGCGACTATTACCGCAAATGGTACCGCCCCGACCCTGCAGGCAATCATCGTTGTGGGCGACATAGACGAGGACGGAATGGAGACGAAGATACGCAAGATGTTTGGCAACATACCCCTGCCTCCAAATCCTGAACGGCGTGTTTACTACCCCGTGGGCGACAACAGGAAGATGATACTGTACACGGCAACCGACAAGGAGCAGCCTACCGTGAACTTCACACTATACATGAAGCGCGACATAACACCGAAAGCCGAGCGCAACACCCTGCGGAACTATGCCGACGACTACAAGACAAGCATTCTGCGAATGGCTGTAAACGACCGCTTGGAAGCACTCTGCCAGAGCTGCCGACGCTCCTTTCATATCGGCATCGGTGCGCGACGGCAACTTCTTCCTGGCGTCCACGAAAGACGTTTTCGAGCTTTCGGGCGTGCTGAAGGAGGGCAGGGTGCTCGAAGGAATACGCCTTCTGGTGGGCGAAGTGGAGCGCGCACGCGCCAACGGCATCACTCCCGAAGAGCTGAGACGGGGAAAAGCCGAGATGCTGTCGTTTGCAGAATGGCTATAACGACCGCACCAACCGTCGCAATGGTGAGTTTGTGGAAGCCTGCGTGCAGAATTTCCTCGAAGAAACGCCCATCTTGGAACCCGAATACGAGCTTGGACTGGTGCGGAAACTCGACAAATCGGTTACTCTTGCCGACATCAATGCGTTGGCAAAGGACATAATAACCAATCAGAATCAGGTGGTTACGCTCTTCGGCCCTGCCAAGGAAGGGTTTGAGATGCCTGCCAATGCCACCATCGAAAAAAACATCTTGGAAGCCCAGACACGGAAATATGCCCCCTACCACGAGGCTAAAGCGTTGGGCGACAGCCTTGTAACCAACCTGCCAAAGCCTGGGAGCATACTGTCGGAACGTAGTTATAAGTTTGGCTACACCGAGCTGACGCTCTCCAACGGAATGAAAGTTTATGTGCGACAAACCGACTTCGAGCCCGACGAGGTGAACCTGAAGCTCTTCAGCATGGGCGGAAAGAACCTCTATCCCGATGCCGACATGCCCAACCTGACCTACCTTATGGCTGGCGCAACCATCGGTGGAGTGGGGCAGTACGACGACCTTGCGCTGGAGAAAATGCTGGCTGGGAAGACCGCAACCGTGGCTCCTTACATCGACGACGACACGGAAGGCATGACGGGAACTTCCAACGTGAAGGACACCAAGACCCTTCTGGAACTGGTCTACCTCTACTTTACGCAGCCACGGAAAGACCCGCAAGCCTTCAAGAGCCTGATGGAGCAGCAGGAAGCATTCTGACCAACGCCCACGTAAACCCGATGTTGGCATACAACGACACCCTCCACAAGGTGGCATACGGCACCGACCGCCTGGCATCGATGGACAAGGAACGGCTGAAGAAGGTGAGCTACGACCGCATCATGCAGATTTACAAGGAACGGTTTGCCAGCGCAGCCGACTTCAAGCTTATTCTTACGGGCAACATCAACCTCGACAAGCTCCGCCCATTGCTCTGCCGGTACATGGCAGTGCTGCCTTCCAACAATCGCACGGAAGGCATTGGTACACACGGCGCAAGGCTCGTCGATGGCAAGAAGACGTACGTCTTCCACAAGGAACAAGCCACGCCGACAGCCATCACCACCATCGTGATAAAAGGGAAAATGGAATACAGCAACCGCAACGAACTGCTGATGGACGCCATAGGGCAGCTCCTGCGCATCGTCTACACCGACAAGGTGCGCGAAGAGAAGGGCGGCACCTACAGCGTACAGGTGTCGGGCGACCTGCAGCACCACCCCGCCGACGAGGCATTGCTGCGCATTGCCTTCCAGACCGACCCTCAGAAGTACCACGAGCTGATACCCATCGTGTACGAACAACTGCACAAGATGGCGACCGAAGGGCCCTCGCAGCAAGACCTCGACAAGGTGAAGGCTTACGAACGGAAAGTCTACAAGCAGGTGTTGCGCATGAACAACTACTGGGAATACGTGCTCTACAGCGACCTGTTCAACGGAATAGACGTGGACACCACCTTCCGTTCCATCGTTGAAAGCATGACTTGCGACGACATTCGCACCACGCTCCGCCAACTGCTCGACCAGAACAATTGCATAGAAGTTACGATGACACAAAAATGAATGCCCGCAAGGCAAAGGCAAAACAGGCTCTTTTGCACCGCAAAAGAGCCTGTTTTGCTTCCTGAAAGAGCCTGTTCTGAGACACATTCTCACTATATTAAAAGAACCGAAGCCCAATGTCTCTTTATCTTAAAACTTGTACATTCCAGATCGAAGTGCAACAAACAGCCACGTTTTTCATGGTCTCTAATCTATGAAAAACACCGTGGAATTGCCTCGCGACCGGGGTGCGTTGCCCCGAAGAGCGATACCGGCAATACAAAAAAAAGAGTCCCCCCTTTTGTGGACTCCCCAAGATTAATTATCTTTGTATTGTTATGTATAAACAATTAACCTCGGAGCAAAGGTAGCAATGATACAGAAGAAAATAAACAGAAGACTGAGACAGAAACTCAATTTTCAAACACCAAAATGCGAGTTCTACAAAAATATTATAATTTTGCACTTGCTGGTTGACTTTACGAATATATTTGATAACAATAACTACATAATCATGAATAGATTAAATGATGAAAAATATTATTTTTATTACTGTTGCCAACATTGCTCAATGTTGTATATAGCTGCAAAGGCGGAGGAATACTTAATGCAAATGCAAATATGGAAAAAACGTATAATGGATATGAATTGAAGTTCATTGCATTTAAGGTGTATAACGCTGGTCTTGTTTCTGAGAAGAGCAAGGATTTATTAAATCTTTTTCAAAGATATGCGTATGACTATCATCAGAGATACGCTTATAATTAACGAGGACAATAAGATCGTTTTTAGTGTTCAGCAGGCAGATTCCAAAACAATTTTATAATCATCGTTATGGAATATCAAATTTCTATGCAAAGGAACTCTGATAAATTGGGATATAAAGATGGTAGTAACACCATAACCTTTTTAAAGCCTGAGGATTATGCCGGGCAAGAAACTTGGAGTCGCAACTATACAGATATGTTAGGATTGGGTGTCATTGCCGGAAAAAATATTTTCTTTCCTTGCATTCTCTCCGATAATGATGAAGAGAACGCCATGCTTATCTACGAGATACCTCATGGAGTTAAGCTCTCTAACGCTGTTGATAGAAGAGCATGATAGCAGTGATGTAGATTCAATACAAAATCTTAGGAACATCATCTGAAAATTTCTTTGATGGAAAAGACATTAGCATAGATAAGTTTGGAATTGATACTACAAAAATAATGTTTGATGAATATACCTTGCCGGGAGCAAATATAGAAAATGTAACAGATAAGGTAAAAACAATCATTATCAATGGGAAGAAGATGCCATTTAAGGACTATATAAATTCGTGTGTGAACGCAATCTTTCCGTTACTAAGCTATCAAGGATATGACATTTTTATCATATACTTTGAATATGGAGATAGTGAATATTGGGGAAATGTATATCTGATAAGGGAATTATAAATGGAGATACTCAAAAATGACAGTGCATTACACGTGGGATGATTGGGGAGATGAAAATCAAGAAAAATGCAGATTATAGTAAGATTAGTTTCCAAATTTATCCGAATTATGTAATGTGCCTAAAAAGGAGAAAAGGAGAAAGCGGGAAAACAAAAGAGCGTAGAAGATACTATCGCATCAATTCAAAAGGTAGCTTTGAAGAGATAAAATAATGTATCTTGGTGATGGGTGGTTGGTTCAACGGCTACCCACCTATACAAAAATATAATGCTACAAGAATATGTAGTAACACAAATTAGGAGGAATTAATTATGAAATTATTAAATATCTTATTTTATCTTTTATTCTTCTGTTCATGCAGCAATGCACAAAAATGGTATGACATAAAAGATTGCAACAACCATTCCTTTGTAGGAAATTGGGAGCAATTGACAATTACAGACAATGGAGACACCGTAATATACCATGCTTGTTTTGATGTAGCACACAAAATAAATGTCGATACAATAAAAAAAGAACTTTTTGTGCAGTACGATATGGAAGATGTACATTATCCCATAGACACAGTACATTTAGAAAAAGACGAGTTTATCATATCTTTTGTCAATAACATTTGCACACCATTCAGATGTAAGATAATAGATCAGAATAAAGCTTTATGGACATATAAGTATATGGAAGATGGCGAAGTGTATCATAATTACTTTACCAATGAGAAGAGATATTTCAAAGAAATAAAGGAAAAGTACGATGACCAAGAACCAGAAGAAAGCCCCACACCTATCGTAGCCGTTCAAAATCACAAATGGTTCGGTGAATATGAATACTTCATCTCAGATACGACCGTTGTTCCCTCGCCTTTCATAGAGTACACATTGAGCATTGCGGCTGACCAATGTGTATTCAGCGGTAATGGGCATATGACTGCCTTTGAAATCCAATGCAGTGTAAAAACAGAAACGAAAGACAAACTCTCCCTTGATTTTGCCAAATCGCTGTCGGGAGATACACTGATGCCCAATATTGACAGAAACGTTTCACCCACAGTGAATTTATATTACAGGAAAGGAAAATACTATCTGGAAAGTCCGTTTATCAGCAATACTGAAGGCATGTACAAAAATAGAATGTAGAAAAATAAAATAAATCCTTGGTACTTTTTAATGCTTGGCAAGGACAAAAACCACATAATCTCATTGAGTATATTCCATTACAACAAGGGATAACATAAAAATACTTGTTTATAGGAAACGAGAAAACAGAAGACTGAGGGGAAAAACTCAACTTTTCTACGCCGAAAGAAGAGTTCTTCGGGTTTTATTCTCAATTTTACATTTGCTGGTAGACTCTACGGAAGAGAGAAAATGCTACCAACCCTATACACCACTGCCCCAACATTTTTTGCACAATACCTTCTGTTTGCACTCTTTTTTTTCGTACATTTGCAATCTGCAGCGGATTGTTCCGACTGCCGAAACAAGCTTATGCGCATACGGAAATCGAAGAAATGGCTGGCTGCCATAGTGTTAGCTCCCATTTCGTTGTTTATGTTCTTGCTCGTTCTTCTTTACTTGCCACCCTGTTCAGAACTGGATTGTAAAGAGGGTGGCAGACTATGCTTCGAAGAAAACGGAATGGAAATATCGGTCGACACGTTTCGCTCAGCTTCCCACTCGACCTGAAATTGGAACAGGTAATGGCACTGCGACCCGACGACAGCATTCCGCAAAGGCGCGATACCGTGGCAGATGTAAAGGAGCTTGTGGTTGATGTGCAACTGATGCCGCTATTTAAAAGTAGGGTAGAGATAGACCAACTTACCTTCAAGGGGCTGAAGGCAAACACCATGAACTATATCGGCGACTTGCAGATACGGGGCAACTTGGAACGTTGCACGTTGTTTCGCACGGCATAGACCTTGAAAATTCTACTGCGTTGCTCAACAATGCCGACGTGCAGGGGGGCTTTCTTGACATCGCCCTTAACGATACAATGCCGAAAGACACCACTAAAAAGAAAACCATTTGGAAGATAAACATCGACAAACTGAACCTTTATCGCACCAATTTCCGACTGCACATGCCGGGCGATTCGATGGTGATAGATGCCAATTTCCACAAGGCGGCAGCACAAAATGCCTCCATCGACCTATATAATAAGGTGTACCGAGTGGACGGAATAGCTTGGCAGGGTGGGTCGTTGACATACGACAAGACCTTTGTTCCACGCATGCGGCACGGTTTCGATGCTGCCCACATTGCGCTGAACAAGCTGAACATGGGGGTAGATTCGCTTTCGTACGACTCTAACGGAGTTTCCGTCAATGTCAGGACAGCCAATTTTACAGAACAAAGTGGACTGATAGTGAACGACTTGCGCACACGCTTTCGCCTCGATAGTACCCATTTCTATCTGCAACCGTTCTATCTGCGCATGCCCCAAACCGAACTGAAGGGTAGCGTGGCAATGGCTTTGAATGCCTTTAGTGCAATAAATCCCGGACAACTTGCCGTCTCGCTGAATGGTTTCGTGCGCATCAACGACCTGCAGCCACTGCTGTCGGGCAGCGTTCCAACGAGGTTCTTGCACGCCATTCCGACTGAACGGATAGACGTGAACGGCTCGCTGCGAGGCAATATGCGCAACTTAATCTTGCAAAAGCTACGCATCGGCATGCCGCAACACTTCGCCTTGAAGGTGAATGGGCGGATATCGAACCTGCAAAGTCCGAGAAACCTGTCGGCAAACCTTGCCTTAGGCGGCAGTTTGCGCGACATTCGCTTTATTAAACGCCTGTTGCCCAAGAGCATAGGCAATACGATTAAAATTCCGACAGGCATCGACTTCAATGCGAAAGTCAGGGCACAAGGAACGCAATACCATGCCGACATGCTGCTGTACGAGGGCGGAGGCAATGTAGCCGTAAAGGCAGACTTCAACAAGAGCAGCCAGACCTACAACGTAACAGCCCGTGCTGTAAACCTCCAGCTGCAACACTTCGTTGCCAAAACGGGGCTGCACCCCTTCACGGGCATGGTTTCGGTTTACGGACGAGGGCTCGACGTGCTCAGTCCGAAGTCATCGTTGCGCCTGAAAGCAAACATAACGCAGTTCCGTTTCGGCAATTATGTGCTCAACGGCATTAACGGCGACATCGCGAAACGAGGCGAGACAACCACTGCACGCATCGTCAGCACGAACCCAATGCTGGGCGGCGACTTCACATACAGCGGCAAACTGTCGGCTAAAAACGTGGACGGACACTTGTGAGGGTGGTTCCGTCGTGTCGATTTAAGGCAACTTGGCGTAATGAAAGACCCTCTACGTGGTGTCTGTGCATGGGTAGATGTTGATGTCGCCCGACCCTGAAAACCACCACTACATAAGCGGACCGCTGTACCAACTCGTGCTTACAAGCGTGCATAAGCATGGCGAACAGCACCTTGCAGCAGGCAATTTAGACATTACGGCAAGCATAAACGGAGCCAAGACTGCCGCCCACGTCAATGGAAAGTTAGACTATGCCAACCTGAAAGGCTTGGGACTGATGGACAAACCCTACGTTCTGGGCACCGAAGCCAACCTTGCCTTCCGCTCCGACCGACCGAAACACTACACCGTGGAGGGCTATCTCGGCAAACTGAAGCTCGACGAACATCGTGGCGGAAAGGCTGTTTCACTCTTCAATGGCGACCTAAACGTACACGCAAGCATGGCCGGGAAGCTGCTGAATGGCAGTGCCAACGGTATTGTACGCCATGCCGACCTCTACCAATTAGGCTTTGTAGACAAGCCTTTCGCCTCTAACTGTGCACTGAACATAGAGTTTGACACCGACATGGCAGCCAAACTGATGGTGCGTGGAATGCTTGGCAACCTGCAAGTGCAAGCCGACAACAAACAGTTTAGCCCCGGCGACGTTACCATAGACATGCTGAGCCGTGCCGATACCACCCACGCCGTGATTGAAGGAGGCGATTTTGCACTGAACACCGACTGGCATGGCAGCTATCAGCACGTGCTGAAGGCAGGCAAGCGCATAGCCACCGACTTGCAGAAGCAGATAGACAACAAGCGCATAGACCAGACTTCGCTGCAGAAATTGCTCCCATGGGACGCCTGAAACTTGTCAGTGGCGAAGGCAACCTGTTCAGCAAACTGCTCGAACAGCAGGGTTATGTGTTCAAGACTGCCAACATAGACCTCACCTCATCACCCTCAAAGGGACTCAACGGCAACATTGTTGTAGACTCGTTGGTGTACAACGACATGCACGCCGACTCGCTGATAGTGGACCTTACCACCAACGACACCGGACTGAACTACGACCTGCAGGTGCTGAACAACGCCAAAAACGACTATCCCTACAAGGGCTACGTGCACGGCTCGTTCTTCGACCGCGGGCTCAACACTCCATCTTGATTACCGACATGGCTGATAAAACCGCCCTTGCACTATCTGCACAGGCTGCAAATGCAAGGGCAGGGCATCAATCTTTCGCTTACTTCTGCACAGGCAATATTGGGCTACAAGACATTCAATGTAGAGCCAGACAACTATTTATATATAGGCAGGAACAAACGACTGAAAGCCGAAATGCGACTGCTTGCCGACGACGAGGCAGGCCTACACCTATACAGCGACGACACCGATTCTACCTCGTTGCAAAACTTCACCCTCTCCATCAACAAGTTCGAACTTAGTCAGCTCATGGCAGTGCTGCTCTTTGCACCACGCATTTCGGGCGAACCTCAATGGCGACTATCACGTCATTCAAACCACGTCAGACCTTACTGTGTCCAGCGACATGGCAATAAAGAACATGGTGTACGAACTGAACGGCATGGGCGATGTGGGGGCAGAGTTCGTCTATATGCCTAAAGGCGATGGCACACACTATGTAGATGGCACCCTGACAAGGAACGACAGAGAGATAGGAAGGCTCTCCGCGTACGACAGCAAGGGCAAGGGCAGTCTCGACGCGGAGTTTACGCTCGAAAAATTCCCCCTTGGCTACATCAACGGTTTCGTTCCCGACCGCATCATAGGACTGCACGGAACAGGCGAAGGTACGCTTGCCATGCAAGGACCGCTAAAAAATCTCGACATAAACGGAGAGATATACCTCGACTCTTCGTATGTTTTCAGCGAACCATACGGTGTCAAGCTGAACTTCGCAAACGACCCCGTGCTCATCAATCACAGCCGTGTGGAGTTCGAAAACTTCGAGGTCTTCGCTTCCAACAAGGCTCCGCTCGACATCTCCGGCTACTTAGATTTCTCCAATTTCGACCGTATGAACACCGACTTACGCATGCGGGCGCGCAACTTCCAGGTGATTAATGCAAAGGAGAACATGCGCCTGAAAGTGTTCGGAAAAGCATTTGTAAACTTCGACGGAGAGCTGCAGGGACCGCTGTCGTCGCTCCAGTTAGATGGAAAAGTGGACGTATTGGGCAATACCGACATAACCTACGTGGTGCGCGATGCACAGCTTGCCAACGACAACGAGCTGGAAAACCTCGTTACTTTCACCAATCTTAACGACACGACCAGGGACGTCGTGAAGCGACCGGACATTCAAGGACTGGGCATGAAGCTGCGTGTCGAGGTGGACAACGAGGCACACATCGTCTGCGCACTCGACCCGGAGCGTTCCAACTATATAGATATTGTGGGCGGAGGAACCCTGAACATGGAGTACGACCCCACCAACGGATCACGCCTGAGAGGTCGTTACACCATAAGCGACGGTCAGATGAAGTACTCGCTGCCCATCATTCCGCTGCGCACTTTCCACATAAAGGAAGGCAGCTATGTAGAGTTTACGGGCGACCCGACCACGCCGACGCTCAGCATTACGGCTACCGAACGCGTGCGGACGAGTGTGTCTGACGGGACGGGGAACGGCAGAATGGTAGACTTCGATGCCGGTGTCCGACTGTCCAGACGCTTCCCCAACCCCGGTGTAGAGTTCATCATACAGGCTCCGGAAGACCAGGACATGCAGGGGAAACTAAGTTCCAAGAGTGTGGAAGAACGCTCCAAACTTGCCGTTACCATGCTTGCTTCGGGCATGTATTTCGACGGTTCCAACAATTCAACTGCCAATGCGGCTATGAACAGTGCCCTCATGGGCTTCCTGCAAAGTCAGGTAAACTCCATAACGGGGCGTGCCCTGACCTCCATGGGTGTGGACCTTACAGCCAACATGGAGAGCACTTCCGACGCATCGGGCAGTCTTCACACCGACTATACTTTCAAATTCTCCAAACGATTGTGGGACAACCGTCTCCGTATAATCATGGGCGGACGCGTCTCCACAGGCTCCCCAGGTGTCGGAACAGAACGGTGCCTTCTTCGATAATCTGTCGTTGGAATATCGCCTGAACCGCCAGGAGACACAGTATCTGAAGCTTTATTACGAGCGGGAAGCCTACGACTGGCTCGAAGGAAACCAGGGAGAATTTGGCGTCGGCTTCATGTGGCGACGCAAGTTGCAGCATTTTAAGGACATCTTCCGCTTTAAAAGCAAGAAAGAACAGCCACCACAGCGCGACAGCCTAATTAATTTTGTAAATGGAAAGAAACAGTAGACATGCTCACAGCCACCTTGTTACCCATCGTGGCAGTTTGTTTTGCACAGCAATGGTATTGCTGTTGGTGCTCACGGCAATGCTTTCGGCATGCAGCACCACCAGTGCCTTGCCCGAAGGCGAGCAGCTTTACACGGGCATGACCCCCACCGAATACACCAACTACACCAAAAACGCCCACTTCAGAGCCGTGCGGGAGGAACTCGACATCGTGCTTGCCACAAAGCCAAATGCATCGCTTTTCGGCAGTCCGTCGCTGAAGTCGCCCTTCCCCGTGGGCTTATGGGTGTGGAATGCCTTCTCGCCCGACACCACACGGTTTGGCCGCTGGATAACAAGAGCGTTCGGTTCGCGCCCCATCACCTTGTCGAACGTGTCGCCAGACCTGCACGCTACCGTGGGCGAAGGACTGTTGAACAAGCGCGGATACTTCGATGGGAAGATAACATACCAATTGGTTCCGCAGAGGAACAAGAAGAAAATAAAACTTAAATACACCGTGAACATGGGACATTTGTGGACCATAGACAGCCTGCAATATGTAGATTTCCCACCCGATGCCGACAGTCTGATAAGGGCAACACGCCCCGATGCCGCCATAAAAGACGGCGACCCGTTCGACGTAGCCACGCTCGAGCAAGAACGCCAGCGCATCACGACCCTCTTTCGCAACAACGGCTACTACTATTACAAGAACAACGACGCAAGCTATTTGGCCGATACAACCATCGTTCATGGGAAAGCTGTAACACGGTTGCAGCTTGCCGACTCTGTTAGTCCTGCCGACTTGCGCAAGTGGCGCATCGGAAACATTACGGTAAATCTGCAGAAAACCTTTATGGAAGAGCTGCACCAGCATCGCAAGAAGCGTGGTTTCGACCTTAACTTCAACGGCAGGCACTCGCCATTGCGAGGCAGGGTGATTGCCAACGACCTGCAATTCCGCCCCGGCGACCTGTACCAGCAAGCCAAGCACACCGAGACAATGGAACGCCTGAACGCCACGGGACTGTTTACAGGGTCTAACATTTCTTTCAAGCCAAGCAACCAGACGGACACCTGCAGCACGCTCGACGTAACGCTGGACTTTCTTCGACCGTCCCTACGACTTCTACATAGAAACCTACGGACGCGGAAGGACCACCGGAAAATATGGTCCTGAACTCGTGGTTGGTTTTGCCAAGCGCAACGCTTTCCGCGGTGCCGAACTGCTGAACGTGCGTTTGCACGGAGCCTACGAGTGGGCATCGAAACGCAGCGACGATGCCGGCGCCACCGGACGCATCAACGACTACCAGTACGGCGCGGAGGTAAGCCTGCAGTTTCCACGTTTTCTCAATCCGTTCAAGACACCTCCGCGCATCATGCGCGAACGCATGCAGCGGCGCGGAGCAGCCGCCATGGCTGCAGGCAAGCCTCTGACGCCGAATGCACCACGCACCTGATTTCGAGACGCCGATGACCACCCTGAGCGCTTCTACCAACATTATCAAGCGTGCACTCTACTTCAAACGCCACGTGGTGGCAGGCGAAATAACCTACAGCTGGGCACCCAGCGAGCGCCACTCGTTCATTTTCTAGCCCCTGTCGCTCACCTACGAGTACATGAGAAGCGTAACCGACCGCTTTAAGGCACTCCACCGACAGCGTGCCATACCTTGAAGTTTCCATGGCAGACCAGTTCATTCCGAAAGCCTTGTTCCAGTACACGTACCAGAGTCCGAGGGAATATGCCAACCCGATACGCTGGTGGTCCACCCTGAGCGAAGCCTCCAACCTGCTCGCCTTGGGCTATCTGGCAGGCGGAGAGAAGTGGAACAAGCGGGGAAAGACGATGTTTAAAAATCCGTTTGCGCAGTTCGTGAAGATTGAAACCAACTTTACGAAGCTCTGGACACTTGGCGGCAAGTCGTCCGTTGCAGCCCATGCCAATGCAGGCGTGATATGGGCGTATGGCAACAGCAGGTTTGCACCCTATTCAGAACAGTTCTTTGTGGGCGGAGCAAACAGCGTCAGGGCTTTCAACGTGCGCGAGATAGGTCCCGGCACTTACCGTTCGGCATCGCTCGGACGGTCGTATGTGGAGCAGACGGGCGAAGTTAAGGTGCAGGCAAACGTGGAGTATCGGCCTCATTTGGTGGGAAGCCTGTACGGAGCACTCTTCCTCGACGCCGGCAACGTGTGACGTTGCACAGCGACAGCAGCCGTCCGGGTCGCAGTTCCACTTTACCAACTTCTTCAAGGAACTGGCTTTCGGCACGGGGTAGGCATTCGCTACGACATCGGCTTCTTCATGCTCCGCCTGGATTGGGGCATTGGTCTGCACGTTCCTTACGAAACGGGTCGCAGCAGGCTCTACAACATTCGCCACTTCCGCGATGCACAAGCCCTGCATTTAGCCATCGGACTGCCATTCTGAGCCGTAACCATTCTGCAAAACATTTTTTGCTTTGCAACGGCTTCATTGTCAGCGGTTTGCAATATACACACCTTGGTGCTGCAAAAAGGCACTGTTTATAGGTAAAAGGCACTGTTTTACGTTCCAAAACAGTGCCTTTTTGTATTTTTTTGTTCTGTTAATTTTCTTTAATAATTCCGTGTTTCCCTATGCAACATTACAATATTTATCATATCTTTGTGATATTAAAATGATATTACTGTAAATACAATAGACAATTTAAACAATACAACTATGGAAAAGAAAGAATTTGCCTTTTAAGGGCGCGGTACAGAATGGTTTTGTAATGCTTGCACTGACGCTTGCATTGCTCTTTGTGTGGCATAGCCAGTGCAATATATGGCTTCGTGCTGATTGGCAACGACCAAAATGGCGGCTTGTTGATGGGTGCTGCTGTGGCTATGCTGGTTCTTTTTGTCATGTGTCTTTACGGTTTCGTGAAGATAGAACCCAACGAAGCCCGTGTAATGATGTTCTTCGGACAATACAAGGGCACTTTCACAACGGTGGGTTTCCACTGGGTGAATCCCTTCATAACCACCAAGCGACTGTCGTTCAGGGCACGCAACATAGACGCTGCCCCCATCAAGGTGAACGACAAGACGGGCAACCCCGTCATGATAGGCATGATGCTGGTGTGGCGATTGAAGGATACGTACAAGGCAATCTTCGAAATCGACTCCGAGACAATGGCTACCTCGGTCGATGAAGACGGCGAGGCACCTGCCGTAGGCAACATCATGATGGCGTTCGAACGCTTCGTGCGCATACAGGGCGACGCTGCCCTGCGCCATGTGGCAGGGCAATACGCCTACGACACCACCGACGACGAGCACGAGACACAGACCCTCCGCGACAACAGCGAGGAAATAAACAAACTGCTGGAACAGACGCTCGACGAACGGTTGGACATGGCGGGAATAGAGATTATAGAGGCGCGCATAAACTATTTGGCATACGCTCCCGAGATAGCAGCCGTGATGTTGCGCCGCCAGCAGGCTTCTGCCATCATCTCGGCACGCGAAAAAATCGTGGAAGGAGCTGTTTCCATGGTAGACATGGCACTGAAGAAGCTCGACAGGAGAACGTTGTCGTGTTGGACGACGACAAGAAAGCTGCCATGGTAAGCAACCTCATGGTGGTGTTGTGCAGCGAAAGTGCCACACAGCCCGTGGTAAACTCGGGCACGCTTAACATGTAGTTGTGAGTCTGCAAGGGCACTCTGCCTACACCTTATATATATATAAAGGGGGACGGACAACACGCCCATGTGCGTCAAGAGGCGTTGCAGACACAAACCGAAACGTAGATGACAAAGAAAGAAACAAACACTAAGAGCTTTATTCTCAGGGTAGATGCCGACACGATGAGCGCGATAGAGAAGTGGGCAGCCGACGAATTCCGCTCGACCAACGGACAGTTGCAGTGGATAATAACCGAGGCACTGCGAAAGGCACGCCGTCTGCCGAAGCAGCAACCCAAGAACAAAGGCAAAGAAAAAACAACGAATGACGAGAATGAAAACACCGATTGAAAACCTCCGATTGCCCAGAACAGGCAAATCGACACTATACGAAGTCATGTCGGCAGCAATCCTTCTGCTTGCATGGATAGCGGGAATTGTAGCCACCATCAACCACAAGACATCTGGAAGAATAGTTATCCTACTCATTGTTTTTCTGTTATTGTGGCATTAATGCACTACTGCTCGTATCGCCCGACGATGCCTTGGGCTCGCAACAGCTTCCAGCCCACAACCGTGCGGCAAGCTATGGTAGCGTCAAGGTACTACCGTGTGTTTGCCATAGAGATGGCTCTGTTCTGTCTAATTATAATTCTTTTCGACCTGTTAGACATGAGAGACTCGTTGCCTTCTCGTGCTTTAGGATTTGTTTTCTTCGTTGTTGTAATGATAACATATAATTCCGCCTCCCGAAAACTAATGCGGGTGCGCAATGCCGAGCGGGAGCAGCGGCAACAAAACGGGCACGGAAAGTAACCGATGGAGACGAATGGGCAAAGTTGGAAAAGTCTTTTAAAAAACAAGACAGGCTCTTTTGCAGTGTAAAAGAGCCTGTCTTGTTTTCTTGTATGTTTACTTTGTCCTATGTTTGCAGTTTTTCAGGAAGTTCAGAACTGTTGGAAGTCATAGGTATTCTATATTTTTCCATAAGGTTTCTATGTATCTTTGTTCCTATGGCTTCAATGTGTTCAGGTTTTCTTGAAAGTTGTTTTGTCCTTCCATTTCATTTTTCAGGAAGCGGCAAGCAATTTCCTTGGCAAAGTTGATATGGTTTAAAAATAAGTGGTTACCTTTGCAAGCCAATAACAAACCTGTGTTGGCGGACGGACGATAAGGTGGAATATCGGTTCGCAATATGGTATTATCAGACAGAAAAGCAATGGGTGTTACTTTCTACAGAGAACTCTATTACACGCTGAATAGTGGAAAAAACTCTAAACTTAAATATTACATAACTTCATATTTGTGGGTTCTTATGCCCCACTTCGTACTCTTGTTGTTACGTAAAGTGCTGCTGTACAACGTGCAGAGACGCAGCGACTGGGACGAAATAAGGGCGCGCATAGACTACTACAACAAGCTGGGCAAATCCGAAATAGACCTTTCGGCGTTTCGGCAGAAAGCCATCATGCTTGCCGAACAGCAGAAAACAAGTCAGTCGGTGTATTATTTGGACTCGTTCCGCTATGCAAAATCGTTCCCATTGTGCCGGAAATGGTGCTTGCAACCGGGCGACGTAACATGCGTGCCCGATGTTCCTTCCATCGTGAAAAGTCGCCCCATTGCCGGCAACAACGCCAATTCGGTGTTGCTGAAGCTCGACCGGGTGCGCCATTTCCTGTTCGTAAACGACAGCAAGAAGTATTGCGACAAAATGAACAAGGTGCTGTTCCGTGGACTAATCGGGCAGTTCGACAGCCACAGTCTGAAGCAAAATCGCTACGACTTTTGTGCAAAAATTCTTTTGGCAATCCGCCTTCAACATCGGCGTTATCGACAAAAGTTTCCCGCAATGGCATACCCCAAAATGACGATAGGCGAGCATTTAGACTATAAATTCGTGATGGCGTTGGAAGGAAACGACGTAGCCAGCAACCTGAAATGGATAATGTCGTCGAACTCAGTCGCCGTAATGCCGCGTCCCAAATACGAAACGTGGTTTATGGAAGGCACGCTGATACCCAACTATCACTACATAGAAGTGGCTTCCGACTATTCCGACTTGGAAGCAAAAATAAACTATTACATTCAGAATCCCCACGAAGCCGAAGCCATAATAGCCCACGCCCATGCCCACGTAGCCCGCTTCTGCAATCCCCTTCGCGAGTACATCGTGTCGCAACTCGTTCTGTCCAAGTATTTTGAAGAGACCGCCGGGGCAGGAGAAACCCAATAAGTCCGTCAGCCGCAATGGTGCAAGGTCGTTGGCATGGCTGCACATGCGAAAGCGAAAATGGCAGGACAGATTTGCAATAATCGGTGAAAAATAGTATATTTGCAGCAGCTATAGAGACAAAAAGGGCAGCGCACACATACAAAAAGCCTTGGACATAGTGTTTAATTCGGATACCCTATCGAAGTTGCTCAACGACAAAACAAGATTGTATTACCAAAGTGCGCGTTATGTATTTTCGTATCTGCAGCACGAATTGGAAACCGGTAAGGTGGGCTGAAAAGAACGGAAACGCTGCCTTGCCATGAATGAACGGCAACGCCCAACAACCTTTAGCAACCAACTATACAGCCAAGACTTACAAAATGTAGGGACACAAATAGCGATTTGGTTCCCATTTGTTTGTAAGTTTGAAACAATATTTATACTTTTGTAATGACGACAGCCATTTCTCAACAAAATGGCAAAATAAAAGCATATATCGCCTTACACCTTAATTAATATAGGCGTTGGAGAAGGCGAAAGACCAGAGAGCTACGAAACAATCTAATCATTAATATTTAAACATAAGCACGATGAAAGGACTTTACACTACACTTCTCGCAGCCATTGCCCTGCTTGTTGCAATGCCTGTGAATGCACAAACAGAATACCAATTGTACGGACACCTTGTGGGTGTGAACGAAAACAACGGCATCTACAAGTTCACGACGGAAGCTACTTCGCCACTTACAGCGGTTCAGAAAATACCCTATTCGCCCGACTATGGCATCGTAAAGGTGAAAGACCGCTACTTTTTCTTCGTGCTCGACGACTCGGGTTACGGTGTAGAAATATATATGTACATCTACAACGCCAACGATTTTACTTTCATTACACGCCATAAAGTGCCTACCGATATGGTGTCTATAGGCTGTCCTATCGCATACGACGAGAAGACGGACAAGGTGTATTCTGTCTACAAAGACGGCAGCACCTACAAGCTATGCACCCTTAACCTTACCAAACACGAACGCAACGAGGTGGGCACACTGGGCAACAACTTCCTCGCAATAACCTTCAACAGTGAGGGAAAGCTCTACGGCATCAACTCGGCAGGTAGGGTTGGAGATTTAACCGCCGACGCCACCTTTCACCGAGATACTTTCAACGGGTATGAATCCGCACTATCAGCAGTCGGCAGCTTTCCCTGCAAACGACAACAACACAATGTATTGGGCTGCCACGCTCGACGATTGGGGCGGCACTCTGGGCATTTACAAGATAGATTTGAAGGCCAAGACCAGCACAATGCTGCGCGAATTCAAGCACGAAGAGGAATTTGGCTGTCTCTGGGTAGGGCGATAAAGTCGTGCAAAGGTGCTCCTGCCACTGCCACCGACCTTGCTGCCGACTTTGCAAACGGAAAGCTGACGGGCAAAATCAACTTTACCGCACCCGAAAAGACCCTACGGCGGACAGACGCTTACGGGCGACCTTACCTACAAAGTCCTCGTAGACGGTGTGGAAAAATATGCAGGGCAGCACGCAGGCAAGGCTACCACTGCCGAAGTTACCACCACGCAGGGGCTGCACGATTTTGCAGTCATCGTAAGCAATGCCGAGGGCGATGGCGACAAGGCTGAAATAAAGAACATATACGTAGGGCACGACACGCCAAAGCAAGTACAGAACGTGAAGTTGGTGCAGGGCGGTGCCACCGATAAGCTGACGCTGACATGGGAAGCAGCCACCGAAGGAATGCACAACGGATACGTAGACCCAACGGAAGTGAAATACCAAGTGCGCAAGATGCCTTCGGGCGAAATTGTAGACAACGCCGGCACATCGCCATACACCTACACCGTAACACAAGAAAAAGGCAGAAAAATGTTTCTTCGACGTAACTCCGTACATCGACGACGAGCACAAAGGCTTCGCCCACAGCATCGAACAAGATAATGATAGGCAAGCTTTCGAAGTGCCCTACGCCGCCGGGTTTCGACACCAACGACGAAGTATTGCTCTTCACCATCGAGCACATCGGCGACGGAAACGCTTACTGGGATTGGGACTACGACTACAAGTTCATGAAGATATACAGCTCTACGGCACCTAAAAACGACTGGTTGTTCACACCATTCATTGCCATAGAGGAAGGGTCGATATACAAACTGTCGTTCGATGTGCGCACCGTAGGCACCGAAAAGTATGAAGTGAAGTACGGATTGGCACCCGAAGCCGCTGCCATGACCGAGCAATTGGCAGCAGATACCGAAGTGGAAAGCGACCAGTTCGCTACCCGCAGCGTCGAGTTCACTGCCAACAAGACGGCTGTTATCTACATTGGCTTCCACGCCAACACCACAAACGTGGAGAAAGGTATGAACTTCTACCTCGACAACATACGCTTGGAGAAGGTCGGACAACCGCCATCGGCTGTATACCTACCACCACGACCGATGCGAATCTGCGCATTGCCGACGGCGGATTTTATGTTCTTGACCGCGATACCCACGTCAGTGTGGCACGTATCGACGGCACCACTGTGCTCAGTCGCACCGTTCAGGCTGGTCAGCACATCGCCCTCGCAAAGGGAATCTACCCTGTGCGCACCGCTAAAGGCACAAAAGTGGTAGTAAAGTAAGGTTTAACCACACAGTAGCTGTATTCTTTTAATGCAGTAACCCACTTTTGAAGGGCTTCACCGCTATGGTAGAGGCTCCTTTTTGCTTGATGACCTTCCTGTTGCCTACATTTTTCCTATTATTCATGGTCCTTCTAATTTCCATCAATCCCATTGCTACACCGAAAAAAAATGTTATCCTCAATACCATCATATCACAAATAAACATTATCTTTGCACAAAAACCAAAGCGCATGGACCCAAATAACAACCAAACACTGTGGCAAGTAGTTAAGCGATACTTCAATGTTATGCCCGATAAAGCCACCGAAGAGAACGTAATAGCACAGATAACCGAAGGTGTAGACTTCCATGGAGCAACCCTATGGATACTTATTCTTGCTGTCTTCATTGCTTCCTTAGGACTCAATGTCAATTCAACGGCAGTCATTATCGGTGCCATGCTCATCTCGCCACTGATGGGACCAATCATCGGAATGGGCTTGGCGGTAGGAATAGCCGACCTGAATTTGTTCAGGAAAGCTATCAACAACTACCTCATTACCTCCATTTTTAGCGTTGTTACAGCTACCATTTACTTCACCATTTCGCCTATCACAGAAGCACAATCAGAACTTCTTGCACGCACATCGCCCACACTTTACGATGTGTTGATAGCACTCTGTGGCGGTGCAGCCGGTATTTTTGGCAGTAGCTACAAAAAGGCAAAAACAACGTTATACCGGGTGTTGCGATTGCTACTGCCCCTAATGCCACCACTCTGTACGGCGGGCTACGGACTTGCAATGGGCAACATATCTTACTTCTTTGGTGCCTTTTATCTTTACTTCATCAATACTGTTTTCATTGCTTTCACCACCTGCGTGGGCGTTCGTTTAATGCACTTCCATCGTAAAAAGATAGTCCATCAGGAGAAGTTGAAGCGTGTAAACTACTATATTGTAAGTATTGTTATCATCACAATGATACCTGCTGGCTACATGACATGGCAAATTATTAAGCAGAGTGTCATCGAAAATAACGTCGAAAACTTCCTGCGCAACGAAATAAAAGACAATGGAACTTACATTCTTTCGCACACTTTCGACACAAAAAACAAAACGTTGGACGTTGTAACAATAGGCAATTCAATTTCTAACAGCAACATTAAGAAGGCACAGGAAGCCCTGTCCGACTATCAGTTAGCTGACTATCGGCTTCGCATTATACAAGGTGCTAGTGCTGATAGTCTTATGGCTATGCAGCAAAAGAAGCGTGGTTTGGTAGCAGCAGGCGAAGGAACGTCTTCCGATTTGAAGGAACAAGTGTACCAAAACGATGCCTTACAGAAGCAGTTAGCGGCTTATACACGTTATCCAGAGTTGGCTAAAGAGATGAAACAAGAGCTGAAAGCCATTTGTCCGGAAGCTAAAAGTATAACCCTTTCGCACACTTCTGAAAACCTTTGTAGATACTGCTCTCACCTCAAAATACGTGCTTGCGGTGGTTAAAAACCAGCAAAACACTTCCTGCAAACGACAAGCAACAGCTTTTACAAATGGCTTAAGGTGCGCGTAAAAACCGATAGTCTGGAGTTGATAGTTCTGCCACAATAGCAGTGCGGTCAGTATGTCGATTGCCAAAGAGCATTTGTTTCGTCAAGGGCAGAAAACACTTCAGTTTTGTAAAAATTATTCCGAAGAAAAACGATACTCGATTTGATTGTGAAAGCGGCTGTTTTGCAACGCAAAACAGCCGCTTTTTACCGTGCAAAACCTACGCTTTTTGGATTGCAAAACAACAGGTTTTTCAATGCGTTGATAATCGAAGCGGTTATGCAATATATATACTTGTGAAAAATATTTACACTTTATTGCCTACTTTCCGTCTATAAAACGAGGCATGCAGGGGTGGTTGTGTAACTGCTGAAAGGGACTTGCTTGTTTGTAAAGGTGGAACGTTGGGATTGTTCTGCTGATTATCGGCTGGCTTTGAGGCGTTGTTTTGGCTTTGCCAAATTATTGGTCGGGGTTTTCCACAAAACCTTTGTATTGTTCTTCCAGTCCGCTTTCAATGCTGTCGTAAGCCTCCTTCATGGTTTCCTTTTCAAATTCCGCTCCCTTTCCTTTCGGTGCAATCGGCTCGTGAATGGTGAGCGAAAGATGGTGCCGGACGGGGAAATGCCAGTCGCGCGTGCGGGGCATGACATCGAACGAGCCGTTGATGGTTATCGGACAAACGGGTAGTTGCAGTTCGTCTGCCAGCATGAAGGCACCACGACGGAATATGCCTATGTGCCCCGTAAAGGTGCGTGCGCCCTCGGGGAACACCACTACCGACATGCCTTCGCGCAGCGTTTCGCGTGCCTGGTCGTAGGTTTGCTTAATCTTGCTCGCCCCCGACTTGTCTACAAATATATGGTGTGCACATTCGCAGGCTATGCCCACGAAGGGTATCTTGCGTATGCTCTTCTTCATCATCCACTTGAAGTTGCGACCTAAAAAGCCGTAAATAAGGAATATATCGAACGAACCCTGATGGTTAGACACAAACACGTAGCTCTGGTTGGGGCGCAGATGCTCGCATCCTTCCACCCTTACGGGCAGCAGAAGGGCACGGATAACGAACTGTCCCCATAGCCGTCCGGGGTGATAGCCCCAGAAATGGCCGTTGCCCAAGCGGCAGCCTATTGCCGTAACTGTGGCAGTTATGACGGACGAAACAAGGAAAAGCGGAAGAAAGACAAACAGCACGTACACCCGATAGAGCAGGGTGAGCAGGGTTCCGGCGAGCGTTCTGTGTGCCGTTGGTGTAGTTTTTTTGTTGTAGTTCTGTTGCATAGTGTCTGTATATTATCCCTTATTCTGTTGTTTTCGCTTTTAAAGTGATTACCACAATCTCGTTTGGCATGTTCAGACGGAACGGTGCAAATCCGCCCAGACCGTCGGTAACGTTAGTATCTGGTTGCCGCTGCGATACACGCCATAGTCGTTTTTCTCCCGAATTTTGGTCGGACGGAAGCCAAAAATCTGCATTTGTCCGCCGTGGGTATGCCCGCTCAGCGTTATCTGCGCCATCTTCCCGGGCACTATGTGGCGTCTCCATGCTGATGGGTCGTGCTGAAGCATGATGACGAAAGCCCCTTTTTGGACTCCCTTGAGCGTCTTTGGGTAGTTGGCTTTCTGTGGGAAGGGCGGTTTGCCGTCGTTCTCTGTGCCTGCAACAACGATGCTGTCGGTGCCGCGTCTGATGGTTGTGTGGCTGTTTTCCAACAGCTTCCAGCCTAATTTGGAGCGCACGATGTCTGCGAAATCCTTGTTTTGTTGCTCGGCATCTTTAGGGCTTAGTTTTACGTATTCGGTATAATCGTGGTTTCCGCGTACGGCAATGGCGTTCTTCATGCTGGTTTTCAGGAGGTTGGTGAAGGGCAGAATTTCGCTCGGACGCATGTTCTGAAGGTCGCCTGTAAACACAATCAGGTCGGCATTAGCCTGTTTTATGCTGTCCATCTCGTTTTCAAGAATAAAGCGCCGCCACCCATTGAAAGTTCCGATGTGCATGTCCGACACCTGAACAATGCGGTATCCGTCGAAGTTTCTGGGCAAATCGCTTGCCGTAAGCGTAATATGGCGTACCCTTATCTGCGAAAAGCCGAAGGTAAGACCGTACACATACACCAAGAAAGCGGCTATTCCAGCCGCCAAACCCACGTAATGGCCGTAGTTCCGGCGTGTTCTGATAATGGTTTTGCGTATGATTGACCCGATGATTGAGCAGATTCCGAAGATGGTTTTTGGTCCTACGAACGCCCCAAGCAGGAAAAGATAGGTGTTGAGCCACGTCAGATTGGTGGGTGCAAAGTTGTGTATAGACGCCAGAATGCAGGTGTATGTTACAAGAAAAATGGTAGGAATCCACCATGCAAGTCGCTGTTGCCAAGTGATGTGCACACGTTTTCGGAAGTAGTGGGCGTCGATATAGACATCGGAAAGGACGATGACGAGCAGCAAGGGAATAACAATTCGTGCAATCATAAGCAGTCTATTTTTTCGTTACGAAACCTTATTTGTTCACCCCGATAGTCCGCATTGAACCGTTTTCCGTCAAGAATGTGGACACCATTGCACAGTGTGTGCACCACTTTCCAGCGGTATTCGTGTCCCAACATGGGGCTCCATTTGCACTTGCTTTGTATGTCTGCCTCGGTAACCGTCCACGGTGTGTTCGGCTGGACAATCGCTATGTCGGCACGGTAGCCCTCTCGCAAGAACCCCCTTTCGCTTATATTGAATCGCTTGGCAGGTGCGTGCGCCATGAGTTCCACGAGCCGTTCGAGCGTAAGAACCCCGCTATCGACCAGCTCGAGCATGGTTGGCAGCGAGTATTGCACCATCGGCATGCCCGAAGCAGCGGTGGCACAGCCCCCTTGTTTCTGCGATAACAGGTGCGGAGCGTGGTCGGTTGCCACGGTCGTTATGCGTCCGTCGGCAAGTGCGCGTCGCAGTTCGGCACGGTCATGAGCCGTTTTCACCGACGGATTGCACTTTATCAGTGCTCCCTTTGTGGCGTAATCGTCGTTCGTGAAGTACAGATGCGCAATCACAGCCTCCATGGTTACGAAGTCGCGGACGTGCGGTTGTTGCAGCAAACCCAATTCGCGAGCCGTTGAAAGGTGGGCAATGTGCAGCTGGGTGTGGTGCTTCAGCGCCAGTTCCACCGCTAATTGAGAACTCTGGAAGCACGCTTCTTCGCTCCGTATTTCGTTGTGGTGGCAGATGTCGGGGTCGTTTCCGTAGCGCATTCTTGCCCTTTTCATGTTGTCGTTGATGATGCCCGAGTCCTCGCAATGCGTCATGACGGGCAGTCCGACGGCTGCTGCAGTGGCGAAAATCTGCTCCAATGCACTGCGCTTGTCCACCAGCATGTTGCCCGTGGAGCTCCCATAAAGAGTTTTTATGCCGGGAACGGTGTGCCTGTCGAGCTGTTTTTATGGTGTCGGCATTGTTGTTTGTTGCCCCGAAAAAGAACGAATAGTTGATGTGCGAGCTGCGTTTGGCACGTTCCACCTTGTCGTTCAGTGCCTCAATCGTGGTGGTCTGCGGGTTGGTGTTGGGCATTTCGAAGAACGATGTAACCCCTCCGAAGGCTGCCGCACGGCTCTCGCTCTCCATGTCAGCCTTGTTTTCCATTCCCGGTTCGCGGAAATGGACGCGTATCAATCACTCCCGGTAAGATAAAACACCCCGAGAAGCATCGACGATTTCGTCGAAATTGCCTCGGGGTGCAGTGTGTTCTGTAAGAATTTGGGCTATCTGATTGTCTTCAATGACGATTGCGCCATTGAGCATTTGTCCTTCGTTGACTATCGTTCCGCCTTGAATGAGTTTCCTCATTGTGTCTGTGTATATATATGATGTGTACCTTCTTTTATTTCGCCAATGTGGTGTCGCCAGCCATTTCGGCTGGGGTTGGTGGTGCAATGTTGCTGTTGTCGGTCATCGTTTCCCGTGCTGGCAGCTCCATTCCGTTCATCTCTTTCTGTGCGCGTTGGAACTTTTCGTAGAAGTCTTTGATGGCTCCGTTGTTCTTAAAGGCATCGGGCGCCTTCGCCATAATGAATTCTACCCACGACGAAAGCTGTCCTACGGCATTCATATAGAGGTAGTCGTTCATCCAGACAGGGTAGGCGTCAGGCGTCATATCGTACGAAACTCTGGTAAGAAATCCCCACGGTGCCAGTGCATTGTCGAAGTTGTCGGTAACGAAAGCCGTAAAAAGACGGTCTATATCGGCATAAACCAGCAGTGCTTTCTTTATTAATCGGGTGTTGGTAGCCTGCTCGTCGTGCCCATTCATGATGGAAACACCTTCCTCGTGGTCTATTTCAATGAACTGATTGCGTAGTTGTGTGAACTTCGTCCAGAAGGTATTGAGCTTTTCGTTAAGCGGTGTGCCTCCCACACGGAGCTGTGTATTGTCGAGCTTAAGCTGTATGTCGCCTTCTTCCAAGACTATTGGGAGCTGCAAATTCATGTCGTCCATGTAGATTTGGGCTACCTGTACGGAGTCGAGAGACCCTTGAAGGAGAAGTTCTGCGCACTACGTCGCACGAATCGAGTGTTATCAGCGAGTCTCCGGAACCGCCCTTGAGGTATAATTTCCGTCCGTCGAGGTTGGAAATGTTCGATGTCCCGTGTATGTAATACGACTTAGCGCACGACGTCAGCGCCAATAAGGTAACGAGAGCGTAAAGTATTTTGTTCATCGAATGTATTCTTTTATGTTTCCTTCGCCGGTGCATCGCATTGCCGCGACATTCCTAAGGCGAGTTCGGCATAGCCGATTGACTTTAACAGGAACTTGTTTATGCCGTCTCACAAAAGTACAATGTAATTGCGAAGTAGCGAAAGTTTTTCATTGAATTTAAAAACATTTGTGGTATATTTAGGCTTTAAGTTTCAGACTGCTGTTCTTTCTTTATGATATGGTCTATCCGTGTATCGTATAGAACTCTATTACGGTTGCAATGAGCAATATTACCACCCAGTTATGGTACACAATGTTTACGTAGGTGGTGTATCCTCCGATGGAATTCACGGCAAACGGACGTACTATTCCGTACACGTCTTCCACCATGAACAGCCCTGCGAGAATGAAACCCACGTCTGCCAGCACCATGATTCTGCGCAGGCGGCGTATGGCAATGTTTGTTCCAAGGTATTGTTGCCGCATTTGCATGGTGGCGAACCCTATTGCTCCAACCAGCATGACGATGCAGGCGACGTCTTGTTTGATGAAGAATGCGTAGAGACCGGTGCCCAATGCCATCATCAGACCGCCGGCTGCATAGATGATTGTTTCTATTCTATTCAGTTGTTTCATATGCATTTTTGCCCTTGAAGGGCTGTTCGTCGTCGCTAAGAACAAAGATATCTTCGTCGTCTGCCTTCATGAAATAGCGTTCGCGGGCTATCTTTGCTATGGCATCGGGGTTTGTGTTCAGTTCCTTCAGCCTTTGCATGTCGTTATAATACTGCTTTCTATATTTTGCTATTTCGGTGTTCAGGTCTTGTATTTCATAGTAACATTCAATGCTGCGACGGAAGCTGTTCTCGTCGAAAACGCCTACGATGAGCAGACCCACCATTATTGTTATCTGGTATCTGAAGCGACTTATGAACGTGAAGACGTGCCCTGTAAACTTGTTCACCTTTTACTTTAGTTATTGTTTATAGTCTTTTGCAAATGTAGCAGCGTATATGGGCAGTGTTGTTGCCGTTGTTGCTATTAGTTGCAAAAAGTACGGAAAAACTTTTTGAAAAAGGTGGTGCGACATTCATATTTTACGCTAATTAACAATTAATCTGGTTTTCTGACGTTTCGTTTTCCTACTTTTTATTATCTTTGCAACACCAAATTATTATCTTTGCAATACCAAAAGGAATAAAGAAAGATGGACGAATACATTGTATCGGCACGGAAATACCGCCCTATGTCGTTTGCTTCCGTTGTGGGACAGCAGGCACTTACCACTACTTTGATGAATGCCGTGAAGAGCAAGCGGCTGGCTCATGCTTACTTGTTTTGTGGTCCGCGCGGAGTGGGAAAGACCACTTGCGCCCGCATTTTTTGCCAAGACCATCAACTGCGAACACCCCACCGACCAGGGCGAAGCGTGCAACGAGTGCGAAAGCTGCAGGGCTTTCAACGAGGGAAGGAGCTACAACATCTTCGAATTAGATGCCGCAAGCAACAACTCCGTAGAGAATATCAAGACGCTGATGGAGCAAACGCGCATTCCTCCACAGATTGGACGATAAGGTTTTCATCATCGACGAGGTGCACATGCTGTCGTCTTCGGCTTTCAATGCCTTTCTAAAAACGCTGGAAGAACCGCCAGCACACGTCATCTTCATTCTTGCTACTACCGAAAAACATAAAATTCTGCCTACAATACTGTCGCGTTGCCAAATCTACGACTTCGAACGCATGTCGGTTCCGGGTATCATCAACCATCTGAAAGCGGTGGCGGAGAAGGAAGGAATAGCTTTCACGAGGAGAGCGGCATTGAACGTGATTGCCGAGAAAGCAGACGGCGGAATGCGCGATGCGCTCTCCATTTTCGACCAGGCGGCAAGCTTCTCCCAGGGCAACATAACTCACCGGAAGGTGATTGAAGACCTGAAATGTATTGGACGCAGACAACTATTTTCAACATTATGGATCTGGCTGTAGAGAACAAGGTTCCCGAAATTATGGTGCTCCTGAACAACGTCATCAACAAGGGCTTCGACGGCGGAAACCTTATCAACGGACTGGCTTCGCACGTGCGGAACGTGCTCATGGCGAAAGACCCACAGACACTCCCACTGCTCGAAACCAGCGACGAACAACGCCAGCGCTACCGGCAACAGGCTGCAAAATGCCCCACACAGTTCCTGTATAAGGCGTTAGAGATAATGAACAGGTGCGATGTGGAATACCGACAAAGCTCAAACAAGCGTCTCTTAGTGGAACTAACGCTTATACAAGTGGCACAAATTACACAGAAAGACGACGACTCTCCCGGGTCGGGGCGTAGCCCTAAGCAGTTAAAAACCCTGTTCCGAAATCTTATTTTAAAGGCTCAACCGCAAACAGCATCGCAGGTGGCTGGGGCGAGCCGCAAGCATAATGCACACGAAAACAAGCACGACCGTGCTGCAACACACGTTACTGTAACAACCCAGACACCCCCCACGGGCACACCGTCCGCTGCTCCCACCATGCCAAAGATACGGTTGGGCAGTCTCGGAATGTCGTTCGCAAACCTTATGAACGAGGGAAAGAAAGAGGAAAAGCACGAGGAAGAGGTAGAAATAACCAACAAGGACGAGCACCAGAGCTTTACTTGGCAAGAGCTGATAGTGGAATGGAAGGGCATGTGCAACCGCATTGCCAAGCTGAACGTGAGCCTTGCACAGCGCATGAAGCTCATTAAACCGCAGATATTACCCGACGGAAACATCGAAGTAGTGGTAGGAAACAAAATCCTACTCGATGAAATGCAGACCATTCGTGGTAGAATACGTGCTACGATGGCACAGCGTTTACACAACGGACAGATAGATGTGATGTTGCGACTGGCTAAGGCTGAAGAGTTGAAACCTATTCTTACACCGCGCCAAGAACTTGAAAAAATGCAGCAACAGAACCCTTCTATTGCTAAACTTATAGAACAATTGGGACTTCAATTAGAGTAAAACACTACACAAACTACGGGCTTTGGGTTGCTATCTTCCTAAGGCTTACAAATTGTTAGTATAAAAATCATCGATTATGGAAACAGGTATAGAAAATGAAATAGTACACGATGTTGCTTCGTTATTATTAGAAGCCGAGGTTCTTTTTGCTGTTGTTATGGCATGGATAATGGCATTTTTCTTTAGCGCACTGGCTACCTGACCATCGTTTACCAAATGGAAAGATGTGTTAAAAAGAACGTTTTTGGCTGTTCGTAGTCTATTTTACACTGTCTGTTATAACTGTTGCTGCCGTATATTGGTCTAGTTTCAACTATCTTTCTTTGGGTGTTGTAGCTGTTTTTCTTATAGTTTTGCTTATTTCATTTCCCCTTTATTTTTTAGTGTTTTTCTTGCGTTTGAGGCGTTGGATAGCCACTAATCCCGGTTATGCAATGATAGTTTTCGGTAGGAGAAGGTGGTCTGGAAAACTTCATGATATAGAAATACAAAAGATAGATGGCGTTGTTGGAAAGCAAATGAATATATTTTCTGTTTCGGGCAAATGCTTGGTGCCACCAGGAAAGCATAAAATTAGCTTTGTGGTTTGGGAGCGAACATCGGTGCCTCGAGGGTATAGCTCGCAGAAAATGTTCGACTATGATGTAGAGATAGAACTAAAATCGGGTGGTTTATACGTCGTACAAGAACACCCTTCGTTGCCTTCTTTGAACATATCTTTAAGTTGTTTTGGTCCTAATATGCGTGAAATGGCAGAATGAAAACCATAAACAGAGAGTTTGAATGTTACCATTCGGGGTATTCTACTCGTTGTTTTGGCAAAATAATATCGTAAAGAATAAAGTAATATTACCTTATAAATATGGACGCAAGTACACTCTATTTCTGTTTATTTTTGTGGTGGGTATGCTGCTATGTAATAATTTCCCACTTAGTAAAACCCATCGCATGTGCGTTGAACAACCCTATAAAGCAAAAGTCGTTTTGTAGTTCTTTCGGCTTTAGCAGTGTCTTTTTTAAGCTTTATAGCACATTCTTACGTGTATATAGAGGAATATCAAGCAAAGAATAACATAGAATTTAAATCAATATCCCACTCTTCTCCTGTCTTACCAACCCACAGTCGAAGCCCATTTTTCGACAGAGATTACTTCTTAATGTTAGTTGTAATAGTTGTTATTTCTATAATTCCGCTTATCCAACACCCTACGTTTAATATGGTGGATAAGTAGACACCCACACTATTCAATACTTACTTTCAAGGTGATACCCGAGATGCCGCCTCAAAATATTTATATTCAGCATAGATAATAAGTATTCTTGTGGCGGAAGATACATCTTGTCTTATTATAAATATTTGGTGTTGCCAGGCAAACATAAGTATCAATTCTGGGTGGAGAACTACATGGAAAGGGCAGTTATAGGCGTTTGTTCGACCAAGAAATGGAACCCAGTTGTCTGCAGGTGTCAGTACGTGGTGGAAGAAGACGCTGGTAGACGAATTGACACGTTTATGACAGTTGCTCATCGTCTGTGAGAGATAACAAAACTGAAGAAATAAGTAAACAAAATAGGTTATGAACATTGATGGATTTTTAAGTTTGTGGTTACTATCCTTTTTGGTGGCTATTTTGCTATATTTTAAATGGACCGCCCCCATTCTCGATCGATGGAACAACCTATTAGGACGGAGCATTAAATTTGTAACACTTAGCGGTACCCTTCTTTTTATCAGTATCTGTGTGTTCTGTTACAAAACTATTGAGTGGGAAGTGTCTTCTAACAATACCGAAATTCGAACCTAACAGTCCTTCTTCCGATGATCCAGCTCAGAGTTATCTTCTCTCAGAAGGGCGATTTCATCTACATATTAGTTGTTCTATCTCTGGCATTTGCCTATTTTCTTATTCAATACCAGCGTTTAAAGCGATGGATAAGCGAACACCCAGACTACGCCATACTGGTTTTCGACCTTCAAGATATGGGGTATGATAAGCAAAAAGGGAGAATAATAAACGATGGTTTTCTCCCTATTAGCAGAGGACTTGCCTTCCGAACATTCAACGAATACTTGGTTATGCCAGGCCAACACACATTTCATTTTGAGGTGAAAGAGAACCGTTTCAAAGGCGTTAATACAGTTTTGTTCACCCAGCACATGGACCTCGACTTAGTGCCAAGCTCGATGTATATTATCAAAAGAGAAGGTTTGGAGGGTAAATTGAGCTACCATTTTAAGTGCAAAGCCCCCAAAACAGATAATACAACCTTATAAGGAAGAAAATAAAACCCAGTATGAACATCGACTCTTTTTGGATTCTTACAGCATTGTGGATACTCCCATTTGTTGTTAATAATATGTTGAGAAGTCGCAAACGATTGCCCTCCGACAGGTGGTGCAATCCCTTAAAGGTGGCAAAAACCGAACTATTGGTGTTTACTGGGGCCGCCCTTATAAGCATTGCGTACATCTTTGCCAATATCTTCAGTCGAAAAATATTTATAGTTAATAGCTATCAAGGTTTAGTTTTGTTACTAATCATGTACATTTATACTACCTCTCTTGTTACATACTTGCGGTTGAGGCTATGGATAAACCAGCATCCTGACTACGCATTTTTCGTTTTAGACAGTCCACATTCGTGGATAAAAGGCCACCATAAGCTGCATATTGGAAAGATGAACGGTGTGAAGGAGGGCAGAGGAATGAGCTTTTCGTTAGATGACGAAATATTTGTTGTGTCTGGAAAACACAATTTTAGTTTTGATATACTGAGTAGACATGGCAAGAGTTCGCTATTTATACACCGATTACATAGACCCTCGACACTGCAGCAGGCACGATGTATGTTCAAAGAAAAGTAAAACGAAAAGAAGTTATACCTAAGTCATGCCAATTCTGCCCAAGAAACAAATTCCAAAAAGTAAGCGATGTTTATCAACTAACTGGTATTCAGCTTCTTTTATCACTTTGTTTTGTTAAGGTATATATCTGCCGTAGTAGATTCAAAACATTACCGTTCGTCGTTCTCAATGGCTGTCTTTTAGCCTTGAACTTGGTCTCCGTTTCTCCATATCCTCTCCGGGAACCCCGTATCCCCGCGCTTTTATTTTGTAAAGAAAAACGCATGCGAAAGCTCACAGGCTTTCTTTTGCCTTGCGAAACACGCCTTCTTGCCTTGCAATATAGGTTCTTTTACCGTGCAAAACAGCCGTTTTGGAGAAACAAAAAAATAGGTTTTGCAAGGGTTTGACAGTGAATGGGTTGCATGACAGCCACGATGGCGAAAAATGTTTACACCATGGCGGTGCAGGCAATAGATGGGCTTCGCAGGCAATCCGGCACGCTATGACACATCGGCATGCTCGCTGTTGCAGGAAAAACCCACATTCCTTTAAAACAAAAATGACGAACGGTTGCGAAAAAAACAATAAAATACTTGCAAAAACGGAAAAAATGTATTATATTTGCACCATTGACAGTTTAGCGGACGCACAGTAGGGCATGTTCTTCAGATTGCTGTGTTTCTGTACTGTGCAGTAGGCAACATGCCAGTTCCTCCTTTTCGGAGGTTCTGAAAAATATATGTAGATTTGGTTTTTTAGTGGATTAGAAATCTTTTTCAATGACTTAGAAGAACGAAAGCCTTGGTGTGCGATGCATCGAGGCTTTTTCTTTTTATTCCTTTCATGAACCATCTGTCGCCAAATACAGTCGTGCCGACCGACGACAATGGGCTTTTTGTTCCTTTTTACGTTTTTAGTACTCAATTTGCAATGTTTTTGTCAATTTATAAAGCTTAAAAAGCGTAATATAATTTAGATGCTAATCTGGTATACATCCGATGGTAATGTAGTACTTTGCGTAAAGATAACAAGAAAGAAGTAAAACAATAGGAATTATGGCAGAAGCTACAGACATCTCGCGAACTAAACATACGGATAGAACAGAAGAGCGGGTTCGTAACAAACCTTGTTACCGCATGAACCAGGTCACGTAGGGCAGCAACACCTTTATAGACTCGTTGCTGATTGGTTTGCTCAGCGATGGGCATGTCCTGCTCGAAGGCGTGCCCGGCTGGCAAAGACGCTCGCTATAAAGACCCTTTCGCAGCTTTATGGGCGCAAAGTACAGTCGCATACAGTTTACTCCCGACCTTCTTCCAGCCGATGTCGTGGGAACACAAATATATTCGCAGAAAGAAGAAAAGTTCCTGGTCAAGAAAGGACCGGTGTTTGCAAACTTCGTCCTGGCGGACGAAATTAACCGTGCACCGGCTAAGGTTCAGAGTGCATTGCTCGAGGCAATGCAAGAGCATCAGGTAACCATTGGCGACGAAAACCCTTCAGTCTGCCCAACCCATGCGGTGATGGCAACGCAAAACCCCATAGAGCAGGAAGGGCACATACGTGCTTCCGGAAGCTCAGGCAGACCGTTTCATGCTGAAAGTGATGATAGATTACCCTACGATAGACGAGGAAAAGCGCATTATCCGCGAAAATCTTAGCGAGCATCTGCCCACTGCCCCGGCACTGATATCGGCAGACGAGATAATGGAAGCCCGAGGCGTGGTGCGCGAAGTGTATATCGACGAGAAGATAGAACAACACATTGCCGACATCGTTTTCGCCACCCGCTATCCCGAACGCTACGGACTGGGCAGCCTGAAACAAATGATAACCTCGGCGGAAGTCCCCGTGCCAGCATCAATCTGGCAAAGGCAGCACGTGCATACGCATTCATAAAGCGCCGCGGATACGTGGTTCCTGAAGACGTGCGCGCCGTGGCTCACGACGTCTTGCGCCACCGCATCGGTCTCTCTTACGAGGCAGAGGCAAGCAACACGACCCCCGAGGGAATAGTAAGCGACATCATCAACAACATACAAGTGCCCTGACAGAAAAGGGAGGATAACACATGAACGCCACCGAAATACTCAGTCGGGTAAGAAAGATTGAGATTAAGACACGACGCCTTAGTCAGAACATCTTCGCAGGGCAATACCATTCAGCCTTCAAAGGCAGAGGTATGGCTTTCTCAGAGGTGCGCGAATACCAGTACGGAGACGACGTCCGCGACATTGACTGGAACGTTACGGCACGCTTCCACCGACCTTTCGTGAAAGTGTTCGAAGAAGAAAGGGAACTCACCGTGATGCTCCTCATCGACGTTAGCGGCTCGTTGGACTTCGGGACAATACAGCGTACAAAACGGGACATGGCAACCGAGATAGCCGCAACCCTCGCTTTCTCTGCCATACAGAACAACGACAAGATAGGCGTAATATTCTTCTCCGACCGCATAGAGAAGTACATCGCACCCAAAAAGGGACGGAAACACATTCTCTATATCATACGCGAGATGCTCAACTTCGAGCCCGAAAGCAAGAGAAACCGACATAAATGCCGCCTTTGGAATTCCTCACACGTGTGGTAAAACGCACCTGCACGGCATTCGTTTTGAGCGACTTCTATGTGCGGTCCGACTTTGAGCACGTGCTCCAGATAGCCAATCGAAGCATCGACATCATAGCCGTCCAGGTGTACGACAGGCGTGCCAAGGAGCTGCCCGACGTTGGACTGATGAAGGTTTGCGATGCCGAGACTGGGCACGAAATGCTGGTAGACACCGGCAGTGCGAAGCTACGGAATGCCTATAAAGCCAATTGGAACAAGCGACAAGTCCAGTTGCAGACCATATTTACAAAGAGCAACGTAGACAACATATCTGTTGCAACAAACGACGACTACGTTAAAAAACCAATGGCACTGTTTGCCCAACGAAGCTGATGAAGAAGTTTTTAGCAACCATAACCCTCGCCCTCGTGGCAATGACCGCCGCCACACAAGTGCGCGTCAATGCCTCCCTGGATTCAACAAAGATACTCATAGGCGAGCAAACGCACTGGAACATAACCGTAAATGCCCCCAAGGGCGCACGTGTGGCATATCCACACTTTGCCGATACCACCAACGTGCCACGCGGAATAGAGGTTTTGGAGCAGCACATAGACACCGTCCGCAATGGCGATGCGTACACCTTGACCTTTAAACGCACCCTTACCGCATGGGACGCACGCCGCTACGAGCTGCCAACGGTTGCGATACAGGTAGACGGAAAGAACTATACAGCCGGGCAAACTCGGTCTTGACGTTACCGAAACAAAGGTAGATACGGCTGCAACGGCACCCGCCCGACCCGCCGACGGAGTGCAGAAGCCACCCTTCTTGCTGCGCGAATGGCTGCCATGCATTGGTCTTTGCGTGCTGGCACTGCTTCTGTCAGGTATTGCGTATGCCATGAACGCACGACTGAAGAGCAGGAAGCCACTTGTAAAACCTAAACAAAAGGGACGCAGGCTGCTGCCGCACGAGAAGGCAATGCAAGCTATAGAGCAAGTCAGGCGCAATACAACAACGGCGAAAGCCCGACCAAAAAGCCTATTACACGGCACTTTCACCGACGTGTTACGACAATATCTGGAAGACCGCTTCGGCATGAAGGCAAAGGAAATGACGTCTGCCGACATCGTGGAAACACTCCGGCGAGAAAGCAGCAACGAAACAAATGCCGAACTGGAACAGGTGTTTGCCACTGCCGACTTGGTGAAATTTGCCAAGTATTCTACACAAAACAACGAGAAAGACTACTACCTCGGAAACGTGGTAGACTACATAGAAGAAACCAAAAGCGGCTATCAGCCACCACAAGCGCCACCGCCTTCCGACACTGAGGAGGCAGAACGGCGCAACCAGCGCATGCACGACATATTGCGCTGGTGAAGTATGGTGCCATCATAGCTGCCATGGCGTGTGCCGCCATCGCCGCATGGGGCATCACAGAATTGTTGGATTAAAGGAAAGGCAAGGCGAATGGAATTTGCAAACAAAGAATACTTATTGCTGCTTTTGCTCCTTATACCTTATATAATATGGTATTTCCTGTACAAGAAAGGAAGCGAACCCACAATGAGAATGAGCAATACGTTCACGTTTCAGCATACGCCGAGGAGCTGGAAGGTGCGTCTGGCACATCTGCCCATGCTCCTGCGCTGTGTGGTCTACGCACTGATAGTTCTGGTTTTGGCTCGTCCGCAGACCAATAACCCCGTTGGCAACGAACAGGTAGAAGGCATTAACATCATGTTGGCACTCGATGTATCGGCAAGCATGCTCTCCGACGATGTGGAACCCAACCGTATCGAAGCCGCAAAATCGGTTGCAGAGAGTTCATTTCATCACGTCCGAACGACAACATCGGGCTGACCATCTTTGCCGGGAAGCCTTTACGCAGTGCCCAATGACCACCGACCACGCTTCGTTGCTCAACCTTCTCTCTGCAGTAAGGGGCGATTTGTCTACAACGGGGCTTATACAAGATGGTACGGCAATAGGAATGGGACTGGCAAATGCCGTCGGACGGCTCAAGAACGTACAGGGAAAGAGCAAGGTAGTGATACTTCTGACAGACGGAAGCAACAACGTTGGCGACATTTCGCCACTGACTGCAGCTGCAATAGCCAAGAAATTCGGCGTCCGTGTGTACACCATCGGGCTTGGAACCGACGGCAAAGATGCGCAGGGACGGCTCGTTGGCGACATAGATTACAAGACTTTGCAGAACATTGCAATGCAAACCGATGGCGAATTTTACCGTGCACAGAGCCGAAGCGAGCTGTCGCAGATATACAAAGACATCGACAAATTGGAGAAAACAAAGCTCGATGCCAAATCGTACGGCAAGCGATACGAAGCCTACATGCCCTTTGCCATGCTGGCATTGCTGGTGTTCTTCGTAGAGATAGTGTTGCGAGTAACAGTGTTTAAAACGTATTCCTTGACGGACGCAACGACGCTCGGAGAGGACAAGAATAATGAAAGAATGTTCAGATTTGCTAATCCTACATACTCTATGGCTGCTCTTGCTGGTCCCATTGTTGGCAGTTGTCTACCATGTCTGGGCTTTCAAGCGCAGCAAGCGCATGGCTCGCTTCGGCGACAAAGAACTGCTTCGGCAACTCGTTCCGGGCTATTCCAGGTATCGACCGTTGCTAAAGTTCTACCTCATGGAGGCTGCCCTTGCGCTCATCGTGGTGATTGTGGCACGTCCGCAGATGGGAACGAAACTCTCGAAAGACAGGCGCGAAGGCATAGAAGCCATGATAGCGATGGACATAAGCAACTCCATGCTGGCAGAAGATGCGGCTCCTTCAAGGCTGGAGCGAAGCAAACGATTGGTAGAAGATTTGCTGAACCGTTTCACAAACGACAAAATCGGACTCGTGGTATTTGCCGGCGATGCCTTCGTACAGCTGCCAATAACGGCTGATTACGTGTCGGCAAAGATGTTTTTAGACAACATCAGCCCTTCGCTGATAGGCACACAAGGCACCGATATAGGCAAAGCCATCGACCTCTCTATGCATAGCTTCACGCAAAACAGCAAGTTCGGCAAAGCCATCATCATCATAACCGATGGCGAAAACCACGAGGGTGGGGCAGAAGAGATGGCACGCAAGGCACAACAAGCAGGCATACGCGTGTTCGTTCTCGGCATTGGTTCAACACAAGGAGCACCCATTCCGATGGACAATGGCAGCTATCTGCAAGACAAGGACGGGCAAACCGTAATGACAAAGCTCAACGAAGACATGTGTAAAAAGCTTGCCGAAGCTGGAAAAGGCATGTATATACATCGTCGATAACACCACCGGCGCAGAGCAAATGCTCGACAACGAGATTGCAAAAATGCAGCACGGAGAGATAGAAAGTATGACATATAGCGACTATGCAGAACAGTTCCCAGCCATCGCAGCCATTGTCTTGCTGCTTCTTATAGCCGAAGTGCTGATGAGGGAACGCCAGAACCCGCTGCTCAATCGCATGAATTTGTTTACCAAGAAATAAATGATTAGAAGACTATACATATTGCTTTGTCTTGCCTTTGCCCTACTTTCGGCAACGGCACAGACCGACAGGCAGTACATTCGGAAGGGTAATGCAGCCTTTGCCGATAGGAAATACGGTGTGGCAGAGGTGAATTTCCGCAAGGCTTTGGCTGCCAATGCGCACAACGCAATAGCTGCTTACAACTTAGGGTGCGCCATGCAGGCACAGCACAAAGACTCTTTGGCTCTGCAAAACTACACGTTGGCAACAAAGAACGAGACCGACAAGGCTCGCCGTGCCAGTGCTTTCCACAACATGGGAACGGTATATCAGGCAAAGAAAGACTACCAAAAAGCCATCGAAGCCTACAAGAATGCACTGCGAAACAATCCCCATCACGCCAACGCACGCTACAATCTTACACAGTGCATGCGCCTTTTAAAGAAGCAACAGCAGCAGCAAAAGAACAATAAACAGCAGCAGAAGAACAACAAGAACGATAAAAACAAAAACAAAAATAAAGACAACAACAAGCAGGACAAGCCTCAGAACAAACCCAAACAGGACCAGGGAATGAGCAAAGACAACGCCGAGCAGATGCTGAATGCGGCAATGCAGGAAGAAAAAGCAACGCAAGAGCGGCTCAAGAAGTATATGCAACAACCTCAAAGTAGGCATTTGGACAAGAATTGGTAACGCTTTATGAAACGATATATTAACATACTGCTGCTCGTTTTGCTGCCGTTTACAGCGGTGGCATAGCACGTTCGCGTGTTGGCACCGCGCCAAGTGGAGGTTGGAGAGCAGTTCCAGATAGAGTATATTATCTACACCGACAACGTGGAAGGGCTGAAATTGGGCAAGATGCCCTCCGGTGTTGAATTGTTGGCAGGACCCTATTACACATCGCAACGTAACCTCCAGATGATGAATGGGCACATGAGCAGTTCGTCGTCAGAGTCGTACACCTATGTTTTCATGGCTACAAAGCGAGGCAATTTCAACATTCCACCTGCCCGGATTGTAGTGAATGGGCAGCGCTTGGCGTCCACACCGGTAAAGATAACAGCCTCTGGAAATGCCAATGTAAGCCGTTCGGCACAGTCGAACGGTGCTGCAAGGGCGGACATAAGCATTACACGGCCCGAAAGCAGAGTGCCTATGGGCAAAGACTTGTTTGTTAAAGTAACGGCAAACAAGCGTACGGTGCACGAACAGGAACCCGTTCTGCTTACCTATAAGGTATATACCAACGTGAATTTGGTGCGCATGGCAGGCAAGATGCCCGACATAAAAGGCTCCCACGTGCAGGAAATTCCGTTGCCACAACAGAAAACTTTCCGTACCGAAAGGCTGAACGGGCGCACCTATCACACCACGACGTGGAGCCAGTATGTGGTATATCCGCAGGTAACGGGCAAGCTACGGATACCCGCCGTAACCTTTACGGGCGTGATAAGACGCAACATCGACGACTTCGATCCGTTCGCTTTCATGGACGATGGAGGCGACATTACAAGACAAATCCGGACAGACGGCATCACCATCGACGTGAAGCCACTGCCCCAAAAGCCTGCAAACTTCTCCGGAGCGGTGGGCAAGCTCAGCATGACAGCACAGTTGAGCAAGAACAATGTAAGGGAAGGCAATCCCATAAACCTGCGTGTCGTGATAGCCGGAGTGGGTAACCTGAAGCTCATGCGGCAGCCTGTTGTGAAGTTTCCCGGTGGGTTCGACGTGTACGACCCGAAGCTGACGGACAAGACGCACCTTACTTCTAACGGCGTGGAGGGCAGTATTGTCTACGACTTCCTGGCTGTTCCCGCGCAAGCAAGGCAAATATACCGTGCCGCCAGTCAGCTTTGTTTACTTCGACACCACCACCAATTCGTATCGGACTCTAACCACGCAAGCCTTCCAAGTCAATGTGGCAAAGGGCGACGGAACTACTCAGGACGTTGAAGCTTTCACCGGAAACGGCAAGCAAGACATACGCGGACTGAAGACAAGGGAGACCGACATGCTGGCTGAAACCAACTTCTTCTACTCGTGGACCCTATTGACTTGCAGTGTTGTTGCTGGTGGGTGGCTTTGTCTGCGCGCTACAATGCTGCGCAAGCGAGCCAACATTAAAGGCGACATAGCCCGGCTGAAGGGCAAGAATGCCGAGCATGTAGCCCTGAACCGGCTGCACAAAGCCAACGTTTTCTTGGAAATGCACAAGGCAGAAGACTTCTACGACGAGAACCTGAGGGCACTCTGGGGATACGTCAGCGACAAGTTGAACGTGCCGGTAGAGCAGCTTTCGCGCGACAATGTGAAGGAAAAGTTTGCCGAACTGGGCATAGACGGAAACGTGATAGACAAGTTTGTTGCTGCGTTGGACGAGTGCGAGTTCCAGCGTTACGCCCCCGGCGACGAACGAGGCAACATGTCTCTCACCTACGATGCGGCTGTAAAAGCCATTACCGACATAGAAGAAGCAATGAGAAACCAGCGCAACAAAGCCGGCAAAAAGGGCAACGGCAGAGCCTTTTTGCTGTTATTCACCATCGTCCTGGGGCTTTCGGCTCTTTCGCTGCGTGCCTCTGCCGTAACCTTGGACGAGGCAGCAAGGGCTTATAACAAGGCTAACTACTCCGAAGCCATACGCATTTACAAACTGTTGATAAAGCAAAAGCCATCGGGCATACTCTATTACAACCTTGGAAATGCCTATTATCGCAAGAACGATGTTACGCAGGCCATCATTGCTTACGAGCGTGCGTTGAAGTTAGTACCCAGCGACGAGGACGCAAGATACAACCTGCAGCTTGCCCAGGCAAGGACCATCGACAGGCTGTCGCCCGAGTCCGACATCTTCTTCATGCACTGGCTGCACGCCGTAGTCTACTCCTTGAGCATCGATGCCTGGGCTGTTGTAAGTTTAGTGGTGCTCCTGCTCTGTCTGTCGTTCCTGCTCTTATACTTCCTGGCACTCGATGTAACGAAGCGGAAAATAGGTTTCTTCTCTGCCTTGGGACTGCTTTTGCTCTTTGTTCTCTGCGTTACCTTTGCCAAAATGCAGCAGAACGAGAAGCGGAATGCCAACCAGGCAGTAATCGTTGCCTCCATTGCTACCGTGAAGAAAACCCCCGATGTGAAAGGCGACAGTGCGGTTACGCTACACGAAGGTACGAAAGTGGAGATAATAGACAGTAGCATTGACGGGTGGAAGGGCATACGGCTGCCCGATGAGACTATGGGCTGGATACCCGCAAGCCAGTTGGAAGAAATATAGAAAACTACGCTGCAATGAACCTTTCATCGCTCCTTGAATACGACAAGACCTTGCTGTTGTTTTTCAACAACCCCAATAATATGTTCTTAGACCACGTTGTGCTGGTGTTTACATCGGGCTACACGTGGATACCCCTCTACATTTCGTTGCTCTATTTAGTAGTGAAAAACAACGAAAGGTGGGGTCGCATACTCCTCATAATGGGCACCATGGCTTTGTGCATGCTTGTTTCGAATGTGGGCAACGGCAGTTTCGTAAAGCCATACGTAGCCCGGCTGCGCCCATCGTCCGACCCTTTGCTCGCCCACAGCATCAGTTTGGTGCGCGGATACACCCCTGAAGGTTTCAGTTTCTTCTCTGCCCACGCCTGCAACGCCTTTTTCGGTAGCCGTGTTCTTTATGTTCCTGGTGCGCAGCAGGTTGCTTTCCGTCACGCTTTTCCTATGGGCTTGCCTTGTGGCATGGACACGATTGTACCTCGGCGTGCACTTTCCGTCCGACGTTCTCGTGGGTATGGTGGCTGGAACACTCAATGCAGCCTTGTGCTACTTTGTATATCAACAGATACAACACCGTGTAGCACCCATCTCTCCCTACGTAACCAGCCAGTTCACCAAGACCGGCTACGAGGTGAAAGATGTAGATGTGGTGCTCACCGTTATAATGCTCACCTGCATTTATTGCATGATTAGAGGCGTGATAGAAGCCGGATTATAAAATAAAAACCAATGATAGACGAAACAAAACATATAAGAATATCGGACTACGACTACCCTTTGCCCGACGAACGCATTGCCAAGTTTCCGCTTTCCGAGCGCGACCACAGCAAACTGTTGCTCTACAAGCACGGCGAAGTGGGCGAAGACGTGTTCTGCAACCTGCCCAAATATCTGCCCAAAGGGGCACTCATGGTGTTCAACAACACAAGGGTGATACAGGCACGCATGCACTTCCGCAAGGAAACGGGAGCACTGATAGAAATCTTCTGATGGAACCCGCACAGCCCACCGACTACGAACTGATGTTCCAGACCAACCAACGGTGCTCGTGGCTCTGCATGATTGGCAACCTGAAGAAGTGGAAGGAGGGCACACTGCGACGCTCGTTCCAAATCAACGGGCACGATTTGGTGCTCACTGCCACCGTAGACCGCACAAAGACAGACACTGCCGTGGCTGGCGGAACCAACCACTGGGTAGACTTTGCATGGGACAACCACAGGGGTGTCGTTTGCCGAAATACTCGAAGCCGTGGGCGAATTGCCCATACCGCCCTACCTGAACCGCAACACCGAAGAGAGCGACAAGCAAACCTACCAGACCGTTTATTCTAAAATAAAAGGGTCGGTGGCTGCACCAACGGCAGGGTTGCACTTCACACAAAACGTGCTCCACGCCATCGACAAGGCAGGAATAACGCGCGACGAACTTACGCTGCACGTGGGCGCAGGCACATTTAAACCCGTGAAGAGCACCGAGATAGAAGGACACAACATGCACTCCGAATATGTGGTGGTGCACCGCCACACGCTCGAAAACCTGCTTTCGCATGGCTGCAGTGCCATTGCCGTGGGCACGACAAGCGTACGCACGCTCGAAAGTCTGTACTATATGGGCGTGAAGTTGGAACGCAACCCACAAGCCACCGAAGACGAATTGCACGTAAACCAATGGGAACCCTACGAGCAAGAACACAACTCCGACGGACTGATTTTGGTGAACGGAACAGCTGTCAGCGTGGAACGTGCGCTGCAAAACCTGCTGAATTACTTAGATGGCAACGGCTTGCAGGCACTCCATACAAGCACGCAAATCATCATAGCCCCCGGCTTTACGTACAAGATAGTGCGAATGCTCGTAACCAACTTCCACCAACCGCAATCCACGTTGCTGCTCTTGGTGAGTGCGTTCATTGGCGGCAACTGGCGCAAGGTGTACGATTACGCCCTTGCACACGACTTCCGCTTCCTGAGTTATGGCGACAGCAGTCTGCTCATTCCGTAGCTTCGGCGAGCAGGGAAAACTGTCGCGGTGCTGGTAAAAATACATTACACAGAACTAAGAATATAATTATCTGTTGGTCAGAGGCTTTACAAACACTCTGCAAAAAGTGTTGCTTTTGGCTCGCAAAACAAGGTTTTTTTGCAAGGTAAAAAGGGTGGTTCTTACACCGCGAAAAGGTGGTTTTGCACGGCAAAATAGAAGCGATGGCTTTTTGTAAACATTTATTACAGTAATCAGAACAAAACAAAAAGAAAATGAAGATAGGCGATAAGGTTAGATTTTTAAGCGAGGTAGGCGGAGGAAAAATATCTGGTTTCCAAGTAAAACATAGTATTGGTAGAAGACGAAGACGGTTTTTGAAATTCGACACCCATCAACGACGTTGTGGTAGTGGACAACGACGATAGGGGCAGAAGCCAAGATAAAGAGTCTGGAACAAGCAAAGGAGGAACGGGAAGAAGGAAAGTCGAAGTCGATAAAAGCCCGGCTGGGCGAAAACACTGCCACAACCACCAGCGAAACAGAGGCAGGGCGAAGAGGAAATAGACTACGACCCAGCCGACAATTTCGTGCCACAGCCACGCGAACGCGAGGACGGCAACACGCTGACAGCCCTATTTGGCGTTGTGCCAACCAAGCCCGGGAGCTGAACAACACCGACTTCGAGTCGTATTTGGTGAACGACAGCAACTATTATATACATTATTTATATATGGTAGGCACCCAAAACGAATGGCAATGCAAGGCAGTGGGCGAAATAGAACCCAACACCAAACTCTTCATAGAGCGGTTCTCGTATGACGATTTAAACAACATTGCCGAAGCGTGCATACAAGTTTTTGCCTACAAACCTGCTAAGACGTTCGAGCGCAAGCCCGCACTCGATGCGCATATACGCATAGATGCCACCAAGTTTTACAAGCTGAACACCTTCCGCGAGAACGATTTCTTCGATGCACCGGCACTGCTTTACGCCGTAACCGAAAAAGAAAAGGCGAAAGAAACAAAGCTGAACGAGAAGATAGAACTGCCGAAGAAGTTGCAAGGCAGCAACACCCAGCCAGCCCAACCCACGCTGCAGCCAGCCCGAAAACCTTTGGTGCGGAGATACGAAAATAGTCAGAGCAAAGCAAAATATGCCAAACAAATTCTTAAAAACGATAAAATTGTTGTAGATTTGCACGCCGAAGAGGTGTTGGAGACCACAGCAGGGCTGACCGCAGGCGATATTCTGGAATATCAACTGGGCATTTTCCGCACCACATTGGAACAGTATAAGAACAAGAACCAACAGAAAATAGTCTTCATTCACGGTAAAGGCGAAGGCGTGTTGCGCCGTGCCATCATACGCGAACTGAACTATCGGTACAAGAAATACCACTTCCAGGACGCATCGTTCCGCGAATATGGCTACGGTGCAACGCAAGTAACAATAATAACCTAACATACTTTAAAACGAATGAAATACGGATTTATCAAAGTGGCTACGGCAATTCCGGAGGTAAGGATAGCCGACACTAAGTTCAATCTTGACGCTATTGAAAAGCAAATAATAGCTGCAGAAGGGCAGGGGGCTGAGATAATCGTCTTCCCGGAGTTCTGCATTACAGGCTATACATGCCAGGACTTGTTCCGACAACAACTGTTGCTCGACGACTCGGAGCACGCTATGATGATGCTGCTCGACTTTACCCGTCAGCTCGACATCATTGCCATTGTCGGCATTCCGGTGTGTGTGGGTCCGCTGTTGCTCAACTGTGCAGCAGTGGTACAGCACGGAAAGATAATCGGAATAGTACCAAAGACCTACCTTCCGAACTATGCAGAGTTCTACGAAAAGCGGTGGTTTGCATCGGCGCGCGACCTTTGTCCGACACAGATACACTACGCCGGGCAGACCGTGTTGGTTACACCGGCACGCCAGATATTCCGTACTGCCGACGGAGTTAAGTTCGGAATAGAGATATGCGAGGACATCTGGGCACCCATTCCGCCCAGCAACGCACTCACATTGGCAGGTGTGGAGATTATGTTCAACCTCTCGGCAAGCACCGAACAAATCGGCAAGCACCACTATCTCGAGTCTTTGCTGGCACAGCAGAGTGCCCGCACCATCTCGGCATACGTGTACAGCAGCTGCGGTTTCGGCGAAAGTTCGCAGGACGTAGTGTTCGGTGGCAATGCGTTCATATACGAAAACGGCAGTCAGATAGCCAAAGCCGAACGCTTTTCGCTCGACCCGCAGCTCGTAACAAGCGAGATAGACATAGAGAAACTGCGTACGGAAAGGAGGTCGAACACCACTTTCGTAAACGCACAGAAGGACATGTATGTAGACCCAATAGGCGGTGTGCTGCCCGAAAAGACATACATTAACTGCCTGCCAAGACAGAATGCGGAACGCGAATTTACCCTGACGCGCAAAATAAACCCACAACCTTTCATACAAAGCAGCCACATGGAAGCTGCTTGCGAGGAGGTTTTCAACATTCAGGTCATGGGTTTGGCAAAGCGTCTGGTACACACCCATTGCAAGAAAGTGGTGATTGGAGTGAGCGGAGGGCTCGATTCCCACACTGCATTGCTTGTATGTGTGCGTGCGTTCGACAAGCTGAAACTCGACCGGAATGGCATTCTGGCAGTTACGATGCCAGGGTTCGGCACATCGAAACGAACCTACACGAATGCCGTTGCACTGATGAAGGAGCTGGGAGTAGACACGAAAGAGATTAGCATAGTGCCGTCGGTGGTTCAGCATCTCAAGGATATTGGACACGATACAGTTACCCACGACTCTACATTTGAGAACGCACAGGCACGCGAACGCACCCAAATTCTGATGGATTTGGCAAACGAATACAACGGAATGGTGCTGGGAACGGGCGATTTAAGCGAACTGGCGCTGGGCTGGTGCACCTATAATGGCGACCACATGAGCATGTATGCCGTCAATGCAAGCGTTCCGAAAACGTTGGTAAGGCACCTTGTTACATACGTATCTGGCATGACCAAGAACGAAAAAGTGGCAGAAGCATTGCGCGATATAGTGGACACGCCCATATCACCGGAGCTTACTCCGGCAGACGAAGAAGGGAAAATACAACAGAAAACGGAAGATTTTGTCGGACCATACGAACTTAACGACTTCTTCCTGTACTACTTTCTTTACGACACGGTTTCCAGCCTTCAAAGATATATTTCTTGCCAATCAGGCGTTTGCAGGCAAGTATGAGCAGGAGAAATAAAGAAATGGCTGTACACTCGTCGGTCGTTTCTTCCGAAACCAGTTCAAGCGCTCTTGTTTGCCCGATGGTCCGAAGGTGGGAACGGTGAGCTTGTCGCCCCGTGGCGATTGGCGCATGCCGTCAGATGCCGACTGCACCAACTGGCTGGCAGAGATAGAACAGCTCTGAAACGCAGGTTTCGGGTAACAAAAAAGAATGAGAAGACTATTTTTAATACTTATATTATTCTGTATTGCCATATTGGGGAAAGCTCAATATGGCAATTATCTACAACTGACAGCCGTAGAACTGTTGCAATATCAGCAACAAAAGCTACGCTAAATGCCCACCGTTGCGCCCTTTAAACGCTACGGACTGAGGCGGATACGGGTTTCGAAGTATCTTGACGACAGCGATCCGAGGCATATCTGGGGCTGGCATCTGCAACCCAACGAGCAGTACGAAGTGTCTGAACCGCTCTATAAGCTATTCCGAAAGACCGACGAATCGTCGCTCGCCGTCATCGATACGCAAGGTGCGGGCATCGAAGTGGTGTTCTGGGACAAGAACTATTATCGGCGGTTTGCACAGCAATTGCGCAACATCGGCTTTGTCGTCAGCAACAGCAACGCCGCTACGAACGTGCTGCAATTCCCGCAAATCAGACACCACGGTGCATGTAGATGTAACCATTTGGCCCGATGTTTACATCTTAAAGGTAGAGTGAAGGCTTATGGTTTCGGTGTTTCTCCTATGTGTTCCAAGGCTTCCATTTCTCCTATGAAGCTTAAAATTCATAGGAGAAATATAGTTTCTATCACCCCCTTGCCTAAAAAGCGATGTTTATTCCAGCATTTATTGTGGTGTAATTCTTGCGCACCGGCACAATAGGAGCAGTATCGTAAATAAGGCGATAGGCACAATTCAAACCAATTTTCGGTGTAATATGGTAAGCCAAATCTACCGCTGCGCCGAATCGGGGTGTCTTAAAATAGCTGTCGGGACGAGCCTGATAGATGCCCGTTGTAATGATGTCCCAATGTGTTCCGAGCTTACATTTTATGCTGAACGACAGGTGGTGCTTTATGTATCGGCTGTAAGCGTGTGTCGCTGTGCCTGCCGGTGGGTCGGGATACTCCCATTTTTCGAACTCGTAGAACAGGGCAGTGTTGGCAAACAGCAGCCAGTTTTTCGATTCAACAAACTTGTAACGTGCCTGTAAACCAGTGGAAAGCTTAAACGTCATGCCCCTGCTGCCTGCCCATTGCGACTCCATATAGGGATAGACTTCGAACCTATGCTGAAGCAAATAGCGGTATTCGGCATGCACATAGCCACCGCTCACCGTTATCTTTTTGCCGTAAGAAGAAAACTCAAACTTGTTTATAAGGTTGATGATACGCTTCCGCTCAATCAGCAAATTAAGGTTGGCAGTATTCTTGAACGTGAGTACGTTCTCCTTTTCTGTCTTGAAATCGAGCTCAGGGTTGCAGCGAACCTTGTATTGTTTTCGTACTGTCAATATCCAAGGTAAGGTTCTCTGAGAAAAGCATTTGCCCGCGTACATGCAACGAAACGACTGCACCAAGCAACAAGAAGGCGCATCGTTTTGCGCCAATCCCCTTTGTGAACATGAAAAATAGACTGTGGCAGAAACGAAGAGACCCTGTCCTCTTTCGTGTTGCAGGCATCGGGCCTCATTTTTTTCCCCTGAACCATTCTTTAATATTCTTTTTATTTTGTTTTTAGCAATTTTTGCTGCAAAGATAAGTATATTTTCTTGAATAAAAGTAAAAACCGCTCTTGATATTTAAGACGGAAGTCTTGTCAGTTCAAGAAATAATATCTATCTTTGCAGCGAAAAAGTTAAATTAATAAAATTATGAAAAAGATTTCTTTTTATAGGGATGATGGTTTTTGTTGGCTGCCTGTGGCTCTGTACAAAACTCAGCGAAAGTGAACAACCTGAAGGAACAGCAGAAAGTGCTGGACCTGACCTCCAAGCTGAACAAGCTTCAGTTGGACTATGAGAAGGCAAAAGCCGACTATAATGATGCCAGCGAGAAGGCTCAGCGTCAATGCAGAGGCAAATACGGTTACGACCGACTTTAATACGTCTGACGCAACAAGCACTGTAAAGGATGCAAAAGACACCATTGAGAAGCTCAAAGCAGCGAAAGACGCCAACAAGAAGTTGGCAAAGGCACAGAAGAAGCTGAGCAAAATGGAGAAGAAAATTGCCAAATTGCAGTCGCGCATAGACGAAATGAACAAGAAAATTCAGTTCGTAGAACAATCGAACTCGCAACGAATGCTGTGTTACAAGTACACTTAAGTTAGATCACAGTTATTAGTAATTTGTCCCCGATACGCTTTTCCTTGCCGAAGCAGTATCGGGGATAATCTTTTCTGCCTATGTGGGAGGCGCAATTTATTATGTTCCTAACACCACGAAATTAATTTATTGGATAGAGGAACGCAATAAATTGCGCCCTGTAACGAGTGCGGTTTCTACATAAAATCGCTCTGATTTTGTTAAGAAAGTTTCGTTAAAAACTAACATCTGCGCTTCGGCATTGCAAAAGCGGCTGTTTTGCATTGCAAAAGTGCCGCTTTTGGTCGGTAAGAGCTACGCTTTCACAAAGTAAAAACAATCTATTTTATAAATTCGTTTCTTTTTATCGCTTTCTTTTCTCTATTTCACCCTTTCCAGTTGTGTTAAATTTATTACGTCATTTACTGGATTTCAGAACAATAAATACGAACTGTCCAAAAATGCAAACACTCCGCTTTTGAATCCAGAAACTATCTGTTCTACAATGTTAAGAAACATTGTAAAGTGCTTTTTTTTAATACATTACGGTTTAATAGTAAATTATTTATTGTTTATTTGACATTTTAATGAAATATAATTACTTTTGCAACTGACAACTAATGCAACTTATAAGATGAGGAAAAATGCCCAAACAACTCTACTACTATTGTTTTTCTTTACATCATTAGATATGATGGCGCAAAGTATTAAAGGAAAAGTTGTAGACGCACAAGGTGTGCCCCTTGAATTGGCGAACGTTTGTCTGCTTTCAAAAGCCGACTCTTCGTTTATTAGCGGTGCAGCAAGCAAAGCTGATGGGGTATTTACCATTGAAACAAAAAGTATTGATGGCATTTTGAGAGTTTCGTGTATGGGCTACGAAACAAAATACTCAGACTGCCATTCTGCCGATGCAGGCACCATTATATTAATGCCAAGCAGTAACGAAATGGCTGAAGTTGTGGTGAAAGGCAACAGGCGTCTTTATACAATGAATGCAGGAGGACTTACGTCTACCATACAAGGCAGTGCGTTAGCGAAACTGCCTTCACTCTCCGACGTACTCAACCAGCTGCCTTTCCTTAGTGCTTCGGACAATGCAATCACCGTATTAGGGAAAGGTAAACCGCTTGTTTATCTTGACGGAAGAAAAATAACAAGTAACACAGAACTCGTAGGGTTGAAAGGCAATCAAATAAGAAATGTGCAGGTAATAATGAACCCGGGTAGCCGTTACCCGTCAAATGTGGGAGCAGTGATACGCATTACAACAATTCGTACACAAGGCGATGGTTGGTCGGGGACAATGCAATGGAACGGAAAAGTAAACCATAATTTTGCCCAAAACGATTTTCTTAAACTCAACTACCGCAAGGGAGCATTTGATATTTTCGGCTCTGTTTATTACCAAGAAAACAAATCAGACGAGGAGCAAACCAACGATGTAGCGTTTAATTACAAGGGGGCAACGATTGTATCGCATAATTCAAACAAACAAAATAGCAAGGGTAGGTATCTTGTTTCGCAGGCTGGTACAAACTATGTATCGCTCGATAACAGCTTTTATGCAGGACTGAAGTATATATATTCTCGAACCATAAAAATCCCCTTCAACCTTTATTCTACGCTAACATCGTCCGACTTGGAAGGCAATCATACATTTAACAGCTATTATTTCCAAAACAATTATGGTGGAAGACATAATGCAACAGCCTATCTTCTGAAGACTTTCAGGAACAAATGGGAGATGGAAACGAATACCACTACGCTCGTATCGACCTTACAACCGATTTGAACACTACCGAAATAGAACACAACAAAACAACAACAGTTGGCAGCAAGAACAATCGAAAGACAGATATGTTTGCCGAAAACGTAATGTTGTCAAAGTCAATGCCTATCGGTAAGTTTACATTTGGCGAGGAATACACTTACACCAACAATATACAAGCCTTTGAATTAGCCGACCCTGACCACACTTCTTCCTTGACCTCGAATGGCAATCAGGCAAAACAAAACTCGTTGGCACTATTCAGTGAGTATAGTAAAGCGTGGAAACATTGGAGTACCAATGTTGGACTTACGGTAGCGAGTGGGTAGCTTTTCGATTATAGATTGAATGGCGTTAAACAAGATGCACAATCGAAAAAGTACGGCAACTTATTGCCAACGCTTTCTTTTAAACTATTCTGAAAGAGCAGTTTCGGAACTACTTTATCGCTTCGCTCCATCATTGCACGTCCATCGTATATGCAGTTAAGAGCCAGCCGAGCTTATAACAATCGCTATGCCTATGAGGTGGAAATCCGTCCTTGCAGCCTGCAAATATCTACGACTTGGGGTTACTTCTGCGCTATAAAGACTTGGTCTTGAGTTCAAACTACATTATTTATAAAAACGCAATATCGTTTTACGAACAAGTATTAGAAGACAAACCGGTTCGATTAAATTCATTTATAAACATTGATTACCAAAGTTTCAACCTTATGGCATCTTATGCTCCAACATTCGGAATATGGAAAACCGTCGGTAACATTTCAGGCTTATTTCAACAGCTTGAATACAATGGTATGAAGTATACAAAACCAATAGCGAAGTATTCTTTCAAGAATTTATTTTCATTTCCAAAGTCTTACACTGCCACATTGAACTTTTCGGGATATACAGCAGGCAACGACGGACTGCTTTACTATAAACAGAACTTCACGACATCAGCATCATTAATCAAAAGTTTCTCCTCTGGTTTGATGGTAGCATTAAGCATGGAGGACATATTCCACACCTCACGAGAACGTTGGACGGTGAAAACACCAGATATTGAAGCTGCCAAATGGTTGAAGGGCGATACACAATCTTTCACCCTAACCCTTCGCTACAGTTTCAATACAGCACGTAGCAAGTATAAAGGAAAGGGCGCAGGCAACAGCGAAATCAACCGTTTGTAGGAATAAAAGGAAAAGAAAACACTGTATTGGCAGTTCTATTCAATTCCGAAAGAAATGTTTCTTTTGGAATTAAATATGCTTTGGTTTGTGCAAATACTAAGCTAAAAATGTGTATAAACTATCTGTTCTGCAACGTTAAAAGACTTTGTACGATGTCCTTTTTATATAGACAAAGCTAATATTACAGAGGAAAGGAATATTATTTTTAATTAAATGAGAGAAAATTGATTATTATTATTATCTTTGCATAAATGTATCTTTTATGTCTCAAAGAAAATAACATTGTTTTTGCACTACACTCGATAAGACTAAATGGTTAGAGTTAATTGTAAACTCTTACCAGAAATATCATGCTGCAGGAAATAATGTCTCTGTTTACATTTCTTTTTCAGATTCAATATCTGTAAAAGGATTGACACCAATGCATTTAGTAACCTTTAGCATGCTTGATTCAATTCCTTTCCGACCAAGGTTGGAGGCTTTTTATCACATAATAATCAAGCTGTTGATGATTATATTTACAATGACCTACGCTTTTCGGAATATTGGTTGAGGGCAAAAGAATCATGTTGATGCCAATCAATCCACTCATGTTTTAATTTATGGAGAATTAAAGACCAAGAAAAAGACTTGTATGCAAAAGAATGTAGAAGCATATTTCAAGAATACTTACTTTAAGAATAAAGATTTAAGTGCTATCAATTTAAGTTTGACAGAGGCTTTTTATAATGTGTTTGACCATGCTTGCTCTGCAAATGATAATGCATTTTCATTAATCATGTACGATGAGGATAAGCATGTCTTACATGCTGCAATAGCCGATTTTGGAATTGGAATTGTCAGTCAGTGAGGAATTATATCCCATCTATTAGCTGTGATAAAAAGCTTTTGCTAAAAGCTGCTGAGAATAATTTCACCGTCAAGTCGACTGACAGAAATAAGGGCAAAGGACTTGATAATATACTCGTGTGCAGATATTGGAAGGTTATGTAGTGGAAAAAGCTTTGTTAGTGGATATAAAAAGGAGAAAGAAAGGTCTACGATATTAACTTTTATTTTTCCAGGTACATTAATCTATTTTTGAGGGTGAATCTTTTCTCAAATGGAAGACGAAGAAGTTCTTGATTCGTTTGAATTTTAGATGTTTAACTAATTTAAGACTGTTATGTACAATAAATATAAAAAGAAGTTTTAGAATTCTCAGAATAGTTTACCAAATGCTGGTAAAATCCTTTTATATACAATTGTTGATGCAATTGCATCTGATGATAAGGTTGTTGCAAATATGGAAGGGGTCAGTTCTTTACCTTCTGTATTCTTAAATGTGTCTATTGGAAGATTATTGATGAATATGATATGGAAACTTTAAAAGCCATATTATGTTTCTCTAAAATAACAAGACACCAAGCCGACAGATTAAAAGACTATTTATTACGTTATAATCAGAGCCCCAGGAGTGTGTCAGAATTAAAATAAGGAATTGAATATTGGTACTATCACTGTCAAGTCACGAAAACAATGCTAATAATTAAATATGCTTTGGTTTGTGCAAATGCTAAGCTAAAAATGTGTAACTTTGCACTCTCAAATAGTTAAATACAGTATGCGAGACTTGACTGATGCCGAATTGGCAAAGCTGATAGACAAGGATATATTTCATAAAATCTCTGATGCAGCCGACAAACTCGGCTTGGAATGTTACGTTGTGGGCGGTTATGTCCGCGACTTATTTCTTGAACGACCTTCTAACGACATAGATGTCGTGGTGGTGGGGAGTGGTATCAGCGTTGCCAACGAACTGAAAAAGATAATTGGAAAGCGGGCTCATATATCGGTTTTCCAAAACTTTGGCACAGCACAAGTGAAATTTGGCGGTATGGAAGTGGAATTTGTCGGCGCACGCAAGGAAAGCTACAGCCACGACAGCCGTAAGCCAATTGTAGAAGACGGTACGCTGGAAGACGACCAAAACCGACGCGACTTTACCATAAATGCAATGGCAGTGTGCTTGAACAAGAGCCGCTTTGAGCGGTGGTAGACCCATTCGGCGGTGTAGACGACCTTTGGGACGGCATTATCCGCACTCCGTTGGACCCCGACATAACTTTTTCGGACGACCCTTTGCGTATGATGCGGTGTGTAAGATTTGCCACACAATTGGACTTTTTCATTGAGGACGAAACCTTTGAGGCGTTGGAACACAATGCCAACCGCATAAAGATTGTGAGTGGAGAACGTATTGCCGATGAGCTGAACAAGATAATGGCAACACGTACGCCGAGCAAAGGCTTCATAGACTTGTATCGTTGTGGCCTTCTCCAAATTATCTTACCCGAACTTGTAGCAATGGACGTGGTAGAGACACGCAACGGCAGAGCGCACAAGAACAACTTTTTCCACACATTGGAGGTGCTCGACAACATATCAAAAACAACTGACAACATTTGGTTGCGATGGGCTGCATTGTTCCACGATATAGGTAAACCGAAGAGCAAACGTTGGGACCCTGTTGCAGGTTGGACTTTCCACAGTCATAATATAATAGGTGCAAAGATGATTGCATCTATCTTTAAACGTCTGAAATTACCGATGGACGCCAAGATGAAATATGTGCGCAAGCTGGTAGATCTGCATATGCGCCCTATCATCATAGCCGACGAGGAAGTTACAGACTCTGCTGTCCGTCGCCTGATGAATGATGCCGGCGACGACATTGACGACCTGATGACGCTTTGCGAAGCTGATATAACAAGCAAGAATGCTGCACGCAAGCAACGTTTCTTAGACAATTTCAAGACCGTTCGTGAAAAATTGGACGACCTTAAAGAACGCGATTATAAACGATTGCTGCAACCATGTATTGATGGAAACGAGATAATGACATTGTTTAACTTAAAGCCCAGTCGTGAAGTGGGAGAGCTAAAGAAAACACTAAAAGATGCCGTTTTAGATAACAGTGTGCCTAACGAGCGCGAACCACTTATGCGATTTGTTAAGAAAAAGGCGGCAGAGATGGGACTGATGTGGGGCCACAGCACATTCAAGACAATATTAAAGGGTACCATTATGTCCA